>Ga0116169_1002801_pt1 | contig 12373 bp, 12 predicted proteins | sample AD_UKC130_MetaG_FD_89796 | JGI IMG/M metagenome (GOLD analysis project Ga0116169, IMG submission 89796) | Active sludge microbial communities of municipal wastewater-treating anaerobic digesters from Canada - AD_UKC130_MetaG | ecosystem: Engineered > Bioreactor > Anaerobic > Digestate | place...
AAGCTGGCGATGAACACCATCCGCGCGTTTGCGTCGCCAGACGCGCTGGTGATCTACGGTACCGCCTACGACGACAGCCTGGGTGACCAGATCCGCGTGACCGTCGTGGCCACCGGCCTGTCACGCCAGGGCCAGCGCCGCACGGCGCCCCCGCTGCAGGTGCTGCGCACGGGTACCGACAACGTTCCGTTCCAGATCCCGACCCTCACCAACCAGGTCACTGGAAGCGCCACCACGGCCGGTGTTGCGCAAGCCGGCAACGGCATGGCACAGACCGACTACGGCAGCCTGGGCACGCCGGCCGTCTGGCGCGGCCGGGGCGCGGCAGCGGCCAAGGTCGACGCCTTGTCCAGCGGCGGCATGGACGACTACGAGATCCCGGCGTTTCTGCGCAAGCAGGCGGATTAAGCCCTGCCGACGATCGGTTCGTCGCAGCCTTCCTACAATCAGGGGATGCTGCGCCAACGAACCCTGAAATCCCAGACCCGCGCCATCGGCGTGGGTCTGCACAGCGGACAGAGGGTGGAGCTGACGCTGCGCCCGGCGCCACCGGACACCGGCATCGTGTTCCGGCGCGTCGACCTGCCGGTTCCGGTCGAGATTCCGATGTCGGCCGCCTCGGTGTCCGACACCCGGATGGCGACCACCGCATCGAATGGGTCGGCCAAGGTGGCCACGGTCGAGCACCTGATGTCGGCCTGTGCCGGCCTGGGCATCGACAACCTGATCATCGACATCACGGCCGAGGAAGTGCCCATCCTGGATGGTTCGGCCGCGTCGTTTCTGTTCCTGCTGCAAAACGCCGGCGTGGTCTGGCAAAACGCCGCGCGCCAGTTCATTCGTGTGACCCAGCCGGTGGAGATCCGCGACGGCGAAGGCGCCCAGGTCCGTTGGGCCCGGCTGGAGCCCTACCATGGCTACCGCCTGAGTTTCGAGATCGTGTTCGACCATCCCGCGGTCGACTCGACGGGGCAGCGCGTCAGCTTCGACATGGGCACCGGGTCCTATTCGCGCGACATCGCAAGGGCCCGCACCTTCGGCTTCACACGCGATGTCGAGACCATGCGCGTCAATGGGCTTGCACTCGGCGGCGGGCTGGACAACGCCATCGTCATGGACGACTACAAGATCCTCAACGCCGAGGGCCTGCGCTATGACGACGAGTTCGCCAAGCACAAGATCCTGGACGCGATCGGCGACATGTACATGCTGGGCAAGCCGCTGCTGGCCAGCTACACCGCGTTTCGCTCCGGCCACGAGCTGAACAACCGGCTGGCGCGGGCACTGATGGCGCAGCCCCAGTGCTGGGAGATCGCAACCTTTGAGGATGAGGCCATGGCGCCGCCAGGGTTTGCGCAGCTGGCCCCTGCCTGGTAGCCAGCCCAGATCGCGCTTCACGCTTCGACATGCTCTTCTTCCGCTGGCTGATCCCCGTCCTGTTCGTTGTGGCCGGCGTGTTGTTCGCCGCCTTCATGTTCACGGGCAACCCGCGCTACAAGCGGCTCGGGATGCGGGTGCTGGTGGGTTCTCTGTTGGCCGCGTTCGGATTCTTTGCGGTGCTGATCGCCATCAACCTGTCGCAATAGCGAACGGCCTGCCTGCCTTGCGGCCCTGGCAGGGGCAGGGCTTAATCTCGGGCTTTTGCGACAAAGGTCTGCCCCAGGCGCACAATGGGGCTGGTCCGCCATTGTCGGCTGGATGCCGTGAGTGCCGCACGTTTCCGGTTGCATCCCGCCCACGTACGGAAAACCCCACCATGGTCCGACTCCAGTTCTCGATCGAGCTCGCCTACGACATCGACGCGCCAGGCTGCGATTTCATCTTCAGCATCCATGCCGCGCAGACGGCCCACCAGCGCGTGGTGTCCGAATCCCTGCAGCTGAGCCAGCCCCTGCAGCAGTCGCTGTACACCGACCCGGTGACCCACACCCGCTACCTGCGACTCCTGGCCATGCAGGGACCACTGACCGTGCGCTACGACGCCACGGTGGACCTGGACCACTACCAGGCCCAGCCCGAACAGATCGGCGAGGTCGCCGTGGCCGACCTGCCGGGTTCGGTGCTGCCCTACCTCTATCCCAGCCGCTACTGCCAGTCCGACCGCCTGCTGCGTTTCGCATTCAACGAATTCGGCCACCTGTGGCATGGCTACAGCCGCGTCCAGGCCATTCGCGACTGGGTCATCAATCGTGTCAAGTTCCGCTCCAACTCGTCGGACGTCAACACCTCGGCGATCGACACACTGGTCGAGGGGACCGGGGTGTGCCGCGACTTCGCCCACCTGATGATCGCCCTGTGCCGCGCACTGAACATACCGGCGCGTTTTGCCACCGGCATCGACTATGGCGCGGACCCGGCGCTGGGCCCGACCGATTTCCATGCCTATGTCGAGGTGTTCCTGGGCGACCGCTGGTACATCTTCGACGCGTCCGGGGTCGCGATCCCGATGGGATTCGTGCGTTTCGGCACCGGCCGCGATGCGGCGGACTCGGCGTTCGCGACGCTGTTCGGCGGCGTGCGCGGCAGTGCACCGGTGATCCAGATCCAGCCCATTGCCAATGCACAGGGCATTGTCATCGTGCCACAGCACGTGCCGTTTGCGCTGTCCACCGACGGCCAGCAGGCCTGGCAGTAACACGGCGCGCCCGCACGGCCATCAGCCTTTGGCGCGGTCGTAGGCGTCGGCAGCGAGGGCGCGCAGGTGGTGGACCTTGCCCGCATGGGCATGCGTGATCGCCATCCCCAGCGCGTCGGCCGCATCGGTGCCGGGCAGCCCCGGCAGGTCGAGCAGTCGGCGCACCATCTCCTGGACCTGGCTCTTTTGCGCCCGACCGTAGCCCACGACGGCCTGCTTCATCTGCAAGGCCGTGTATTCGGCCACCGGCAGGTCGCGCGAGACCAGTGCCGTGATGCAGGCACCCCGGGCCTGCCCCAGCAACAAGGTGGACTGGGGATTCACGTTGACGAACACGATTTCGACACAGGCGCAATCGGCCTGGTAACGCTGCGCCACCTCGCACACGCCGTCGAACAGCAGTTTCAGCCGTCCCGGCAAGGCGTTGTGCGCAAGCCCCAGCGTGCTGATGGTGCCACTGGCAACATAGGACAGCACCGAACCCTGCACGTCGATGACGCCAAAGCCGGTGGTGCGCAGGCCGGGATCGATTCCGAGGATTCGCATGGGCGGGGCGCGGCTAAAGGTTGAAATACCAGCGCACCGAATGGAAGAACACCGGCGCGGCGAAACACAGGGCGTCGACCCGGTCGAGCAGCCCACCGGCACCGGTCACGCCCTCGCCCTGCTTGCCCCAGTTCGGAATGCCGCGGTCCCGCTTGATGGCCTTCATCACCAGGTGCCCCAGCGAACCCGCAGCGCTGGCGATCAGGGCCATGGCCAGCGCCTGCCCTGGCTTGAACGGCGTGATGCCGGCCAACAGGCCGCCCAGCAGAGCAGCTGTGCCGACACCGATGCCCCAGCTCATCCAGTTGAAACTGCCACTGATGGCGGCGGCCGTCGGTGCGCGGCGCAAGCGGCGCGCCGCCAGGTGCTGAACCAGCATGCAGGTCTGCACCACCAGCGCCAGGAACAGCACCAGGAAGGCCCCGCGGTCGACATAGCGCGGGAACTCCAGCAGCAACAGCGCCGGCACATGGCTCATGCCATAGATGCAGACCATGATGCCCCATTGCAGCTTGGCATTGCGCTCGAGGAAACGCTGCGGATCGTTGGCCAGCGCACTGACCACCGGGATGGCCAGGAACACATAGACCGGGATGAACACGGTGAACAGGTCGAAATGCCGGGTCCCGACCAGCGTGTACTGGACCGGAAGAATCACGAAGAACGCCAGCACCAGGCTGCGGTGGTCGCCACGGCGGGTCGGCGACAGCGTCATGAACTCGCGCAGGGCAAAGAACGAGACCAGCCCGAACAGCACGATCGCGCCCACATCGCCGGACAGCCAGCCGACCCAGAACACGATCACCATGCCCCAGCTGCTGCGCAGCAGCCGGTTCGCATGGGCCAGCGACTGCTGGCGCGCCTCGCCGGCCGCATCGTCCCCGTGTTCGCGTAGCGACAGCACCAGCAGCACGGCGCTGGCCAGAAACAGACAGCCGAACACGAAAAAGAACATCGCACCGACCTGCTCGGTGGCCGTGAGACTGCTCAAATAGCGGTTCATGGCCGCGCGTCCATCCAGCGCAGGCGCCGCGCGGGCAAGGCATCAGACATCGCGCAGATCCACGACGGCTTGCCGTGCGCGTACCAGAAAGTCCTTGCGGTCCTCGCCATCGTGCAGCGCCAGCGGCACGCCGAAAGTCACCGAACACAGGACAGGCACCGGCACCACCTCGCCCTTGGGCATGACGCGCTGCACGTTGTTGATCCAGGCCGGCACCAGCACCACCTGCGGGAACCGCAAGGCCAGGTTGTACAGGCCGGCCTTGAAATCCTGCGGCTCATCGGCATGGCCCCGGGTGCCTTCGGGAAACAGGATGATCGAGTCGCCGCGCTCGAGCGCGTCGACCAGGGGCTCGAGCGGGTCCTGGTCGGCGGTGCGCTCGCGCGACACGTAGATCGCATTGAACACAGCGGTCGTGATCCAGCTGCGAAACGGGGTGCGTGTCCAGTAGTCGCGTGCGGCGATCGGACGGGTCAGCGTGCGCAGCACCTGCGGCAGCGCGGCCCAGATCAGCAGCAGATCGGCATGGCTCTGGTGGTTGGCAAAGTAGATGCGCTGCTCGGCCTTGGGCGGGCAGCCATACCAGCGGGCCTGCGCGCCGGTCAGCAGCCGGATCAGACCGAGCAGGAACCATCCCATCAACTTGGCACGCATGGAAGCGATGATACAGAGCGCATCCGGCGCGGATCAGGGCAGCTGGGCGTGGGGCATGCGCTCGACGATGGTGGCGGCCCGACCCGACAGATAGGCCGACTGCGGCAGCTTCTCGAAATACTTGGGCCGCGGCAACATCACCGCCAGGCGGGCCGCCTCGAAGGCGGTCAGGCGCGACGCCGGCTTGCGGAAGTAGTGCTCGGCCGCTGCCTGTGCGCCAAAGACGCCATTGCCCCACTCCACATTGTTCAGGTAGATCTCCAGGATGCGCTGCTTGTCGAGCAGCAGTTCGAGCAACAGCGTCAGCACCAGCTCCTGCCCCTTGCGCAGCAAGGTGCGCTCACCGGACAGGAACAGGTTCTTGGCCAACTGCTGGGTGATGGTGGAGCCACCGATCACCTTGGGCGCGCGGGCGTTCTTCGCGCCACGTGCGGCGGCGGCCCGCCGCTGCGCCAGTTCCTCGGCGCGGCTGTTGCGTGCCCAGGCCTTCTCGATCGCATCCCAGTCCACGCCATCGTGGTCGACGTAGCCGTCGTCTTCGGATGCGATGACCGCTCGCTTGAGCTGGTCGGATATCTGCGCGTACGGCACCCACTGCTGGCGCCAGGGCAAGGCACCGGTGGCATGGGCGATGCGCCAGGCCTCGGAGCGCTGGAAGCTCGTCGACTGCGGATCGATCACGACCATGGTGGCGATCCGCGCCACGAAGAACAGCTGCAGCAGCAAGCCTGCCAGAACCACCAGACCCAGCCAGCGCCAGAAGGCCCTCATTTCCCGCTGACCTTGGCTTCGAGCATTTCGTCGCGCGTGAACTTGAAGCGGGACACCAGCACCAGCTGATCGAAGCTGCGCCGCATCTCGTCGCTGAAGCTGCCGAACGGACCGGAGGAGCGCGCGATCATCTCGGCCCGGCGGTCCAGCAGGGGAATGCCGGAGCTGTCCACCACCTCGGTCGCCAGCACCTGGCCGTCATGGTTGACGGTGATCAGCATCGTCAGCTCGCCGTAGAGCTTCTTGCCGCCGGCGGTCGGGAAATTGGTCGTCCCCATGTCCTCGATCAGCCGGCGCATGGTGTCGTAATACACCGCATAGGGCACCTCGCGCGTGGCCGGGCTCACGTAGCGCTTCTTGGGTCGCGCGTTCTCCTCCTGGATGCGCCGTTCGATCTCGGCCAGCAGCTTGATCAGGCGACGGCGCTTTTCCTCACGCGTGACCTGTTCGGGCGAGGTCGCCGGGCTGTTCAGTTCGGGCGGGCGCAAGGCTGCGAGCTGGGTGCGCACCTGGGCCAGCATGACCTGCTGCTGCTCGAGCAGCGTCTGGGTGCTGCTGCGGTTCTGCTCTTCGAGTGAGTCGCCGACCGACACCAGGGCCGATGCCGGCAGCGGTGTGGTCGCCCGTCCCTTGTCAAGTTCGCCACCGCCACCCATGCTGGCCTGTGCCAGCGCCTGGGCCTTCTCCGGCTTGTCCTGGGTCCGGGCATTGACCAGGATGACCTCCAGCGGCGTGTCCTCGAACACCCGGTTGAAACGCTCCGGATCGACAAAGCGCACCGTCAGCAATGCCGCATGGACGACGAGCGAAAAGCCCAACGCCAGTTGCAGGGTGGTGAATGTACGCAGCAGTTTCACGAGTCCGGATTATCGCCGCCCTCGGGCCTGGCATCGGTGCCTTCACCCATGTCGACGGCAATGGCAATCGGCCCCGCAATCGCGTCGTCGTCACCCTCGTCGTCGGAGCCGGCATCGACCTCCTGGGCCGCCGCATCCAGTCGCTCGACCACGGTGCCGGAGACGTCCAGCGCAATGCTGTCGATGTCGCCCAGGCGCACCCGCACCCGGGCACCTCGCGGCAGATCGCGCGCGCCGGCGACCATCAGCACCAGCGGCAGCGATTCGGCCCGCACCATGTTTTCCTTGAACACCGCCGCATCGAGCTCGGTGATCTGGTTCTGCATCAGGTACTGCAAGGTCCAGAAGCGTTCCATCGCTCCCTGGAACGCGCCATAGGCCGCATAGGCCGCGTCGAATCCCGAGATGATGGAGAACAGCTCGGCGTCCTTGGGCTTGAACGGCGCAGCCAGCGCGGCGGTTCGCCCATGGCGCGCGCAGGCAATGATCTGCCACTGGTTGACCAGATCGGTGTAGCGGCGCAGCGGCGATGTGCTCCAGGCGTAGCTCGGCACGCCGATGCCCGCGTGCGGCAACGCACGGGTGCCCATGCGCACCTTGACGCCGGGCGCCAGGCTGGCCTGGCTGCGGTAGATCCCGGGAACACCGAGTTCCGCCATCCAGTTGCCCCAGGTGCTGTTGGCCAGGATCATGGCCTCGGCCACGATCAGGTCCAGTGGCGCACCGCGCTGGCGCACCGATATCTGCACCTGCTCATGGCCTTCGGGCTGCACACCCGCGCCACCGACCAGGCGGAAGTTGTAGTCGGGCCGGTTGAAGGTCTCCGGCTTGCCTCGCACCTGGATGCGCTGGGCCTTGAGATGCTCGGCCACCCGATACAGGAATGCCAGCTGGGCGCGCATGTCCGGCGCCAATGGATCCGTACCTGGCGCATGCTGGAATTCAGGCTGCTGCAGCCACTGCGGGGTGACGACCTGGTCGAGCTGGTCATGGCGCAGATTGGCTGCAATCGGCACCCTCTCGAGCCGGGTCTCGGTTGCGCTGATCTCCAGCGTCTGCTCGTCCATGGTCACATACAGCGAGACCGCCGGGCAATCGCGGCCTTCGAGCAGGGTATAGGTCTGCACCACGGCATCCGGCAGCATCGTGACCTTGAAACCCGGCATGTAGACCGTGGACAGGCGCGCCCGACCCAGCTGGTCGATCGCGTCGCCCGGCTGGATGGCGAGCCCCGGCGCCGCAATATGGATCCCCAGAATCACCTTGCCGCTGCCCAGGCCCTGCAGGCTCAGCGCATCGTCGATCTCGGTGGTGGCCGAATCGTCGATGGAGAACGCCTGCACCGGCGCCAGCGGCAACTCGTCGCGGATGGCCTCGGCCTGCAGCGCGGGAAAGTCAATGCCCTTGGGGAAATTCTCGAACAGGAAGCGGCGCCAGTGGAACTGGTAGGCCGAGTCGATCGCACCAGCCTTCTGGAGCAGGTCCAGCGGCGCCAGGTGGGTGGCACGCGAGGCTTCCACCACCGCACGGTACTCCGGCGCATTCTTGTCCGGCTTGAACAGGATCTTGTACAGCTGCTCGCGCACCGGCTCCGGACAGCGCCCGGCGCCCAGTTCGACCACCCAATGGTCTATCTGCTGCTGCACCTGCTTCTTCTTCTCGATCGCGGCCAGCGCCAGCGCCAGCACGTCGGCGGACGCCTTGCGAAAACGTCCCTTGCCGGCACGGCGGAAATAATGCGGCGCCTCGAACAGGCAGATCAGGGCACCGACCTGCTGTTCCAGCGTGGCCTTGTCGCTGAAGTACTCGCGCGCCAGATCGGCAAAGCCGAACTCCGCCTCCGGCGCGAACTCCCAGGCCATGTCGAGTTCGATTGCGGCGCAGACCTCGCGCGCCGCGGCCAGCAACTGCGCCGGCGCCGGCTTCTCGAACGTGACCAGAATATTGGCCGCCTTGACCTTGGCACGCTTTCCGCTGTCGAGCTCCACCTGGGCCGACGCGTCCGACTGTGACAATACCCGGCCGGTCAGGAACTTGCCGGCTTCTTCAAACAATACAAACATGGACGGTATTGTCCCTGCAAACATCGCAGGGCCTGCCGCGCCAGCCGCGTGACGGAATGCAACAGCGGTTCAGGCCAGGTTCAGAAAGCGCATGACGGTGTCGATATGGTCTGCAAAATCGCTGATTCCATGGTCGCTGGCTTCCAGCAGTTGCAGTTGTACCCCGGGATACCGCGCCACCATCTCGCGCCAGTCCAACACCTCGTCCCCCTTGGCGGCCAGCAGGTAATAGCGCTCCGGCTGCGTCGGTCCGCCGCATGCCAGGTCGCGCAGTTCATCGACGAAACCGGGCTCGAACACCAGCCGCTGCGTCGGGTCATGCCATGCCGCGTGCTCGCCCACCTGTGTCGCCAGGTCGCGCGCCGCATGAATCGCCGGGTTGAGCAGCACCGCCTTCGCCGTGCTCTGCTCGGCCAGCCAGGTGGCATAAAAGCCCCCCAGCGAGGACCCGATCACGGCCATCCGCTCGCGGGGCCAGTCGCAAACCCCCTGCTGCACCAGGGCCATGGCCTGGCGCGGCGACATCGGAAGCTGCGGACACCACCAGGTCACGGCCGGATGCACACGGGCGATCCGCTCGGCCATCATGCGGGACTTGGCCGATCCGGGCGAGGATCGGAAACCGTGCAGGTACAGCACGTGGGTGGTGGGCTCGGCTCGGGACATGGCGCAATGATAGGGAGCCGGCTGCGCCCGGGCGCGGCGGCAGGATAATCCGGCATGGCCGCAGTATTTGAAAAGCCGTCCTTTTGGCGCCGCGTCTCCCCGCTGTTCGGCGGTTTCGACGCCCTCCTCCTCTTTGCCGTCCTGATGCTGGCCGGCGCCGGCCTGTTGACGATGTATTCGTCCGGCTACGACCACGGCACCCGTTTCAACGACCACGGGCGCAACATGCTGATTGCCGCCGGCATCATGTTCCTGGTGGCACAGATTCCGCCGCAGCGCCTGATGGCGGTTGCATTGCCACTGTACGCAACCGGCGTGGCGCTGCTGATCGCCGTGGCCCTGTTCGGCATCACGCGCAAGGGCGCCACCCGCTGGCTCAACCTGGGCGTGACGATACAGCCCAGCGAAATCCTGAAGATCGCGATGCCACTGATGCTGGCCTGGTGGTTCCAGAAGCGCGAAGGGCAGTTGCGGCCTCTCGATTTCGCGGTAGGCGCCATCTTGCTGGCGATTCCGGTCGGACTCATCATGAAGCAGCCCGACCTCGGAACCTCGCTGCTGGTGCTTGCCGCCGGGCTTTCCGTCATCTTTTTTGCCGGCCTGAGCTGGAAGCTGGTGCTGCCGCCGGTGGCCCTGGCCATTGCCGGCATCGTGCTGCTGGTGATCTTCGAGCCCAGCCTGTGCGCCGACGGCGTACGCTGGTCGGTGCTGCGCGACTACCAGCAGCAGCGCATCTGCACACTGCTCGACCCGACCAAGGACCCGCTGGGCAAGGGCTTTCACATCATCCAGGGCATGATTGCCATCGGCTCCGGTGGCGTCTGGGGCAAGGGTTTCATGCAGGGAACGCAGACCCATCTGGAGTTCATTCCGGAGCGCACGACCGACTTCATCTTCGCCGCGTTCGGCGAGGAGTTCGGCCTGATCGGCAACCTGCTGCTGATATTCGCCTTTGCCTTTCTGGTGATCCGGGCCCTGACGATCGCCCTGGAGGCGCCCACGCTGTTCTCGCGGTTGCTGGCTGGCGCGCTGGCCATGATGTTCTTCTCCTATGCCTTCGTGAACATGGGCATGGTCAGCGGCATCCTGCCGGTGGTCGGCGTTCCGCTGCCGTTCATCAGCTACGGCGGCACCGCCATGGTCACGCTGGGCCTGGCACTGGGCATGCTGATGTCGATCAGCAAGTCGCACCGGCTGATTCAGTCATGAACGTGGCCGCACCGCAGCCAGAGTCGCTCTGCCGCTGCGCGCAGCCGCAGACAACGCCATGAGCGCCCCCTACCCGGTGGCGATCATCGGCGTCGGCAACATGGGCGGTGCGATGGCCGGGCGCTTGCTCGACCGCGGCTGGCCGGTGCATGTCTGCGATTGCCTGCCCGCGCGCAGCCAGGCGCTGGCAGCACGGGGTGCGACGGCGCACGCGAACGCGGCCGACGCGGCGCGGGCGGCGAAACTGACCATCGTCTGCGTCGTCGACGCGGTGCAAAGCCGGGACGTGCTGTTCGGCGCCGGCGCCGTGGCCGATGCCATGCACCTGGGCCATACCGTGATGCTGTGCCCGACCCTGTCGCCGGGCGACGTCGAGGCGATCGCGCTGCAACTGCGGCCGTTCGGCCTGCATCTGATCGACGCGCCGATGTCGGGCGGACCCGCGCGGGCGCGCGAAGGCAGCATGAGCCTGATGCTGGCCTGCCCGCCAACCGTCTTCGAACGCCACCGCGCACTGATCGAGACGCTGTCGAACAAGGTGTTCCGCATCAGCGAGAACCCCGGTGACGGCGCCCGCACCAAGCTCGTCAACAACCTGGCGGCCGGCATCAACCTGGTGGGCGCAGCGGAGGTGCTGGCACTGGCGCAGCGCATGGGACTGGACGCGGCAGCTACGCTGGACGTGATCGAGCAATCCAGCGGCCAGAGCTGGATCGGCTCCGACCGCATGCGCCGTGCCATCCGCGGCGACCTGGTGCCGCGCGCCCACATGACGCTGCTGGAGAAAGACACCCGGCTGGCGCTGCAGGCAGCCCGGGACGTGGGTTTCGACGGGCCGCTGGGCGCCCGCGCGCGCGACGTGTTCGCCCAGGCCAGCGCGGGCGGCATGTCCGAACTGGACGATGCGGCATTGCTGCAATGGTTGTCGCGGGACGCGCCACCCGGCTGATCAGGCACGGTGGGGGTACGGCGCCGATTGCCTCGCTGCGGACGCGGGCAAGGCACGCAGCCTAAAATGCGCCATGATCTCTCGCGAACCCACCATCGAACGCCTGGCCATCGCCAAGGCCCTGCTGCTCACCCCTTTCGGCCTGGACGAGTCGCATCTGAGCGCAGCCCTGGCCCAGATCCGGGCGCACAAGGTCGACGACGCGGACCTGTATTTCCAGTACACCCGCAGCGAAGGCTGGGGGCTGGAGGAAGGCATCGTCAAGTCGGGTTCGTTCAGCATCGACCAGGGCGTGGGGGTCCGGGCGGTCAGTGGCGAGAAAACCGCATTTGCCTATTCGGACGATATCTCCCAGGCCTCGCTGACCGACGCAGCCCTGACGGTGCGCGCCATCGCCACTGCCTCGCGCAGCGGGCGTACCAAGGTCAGCCCGCGCAGCATTGCCGCAACCCGCTCCCTGTATCCCGATCTGGACCCGATCGCCACCATGGACAGCGCCGCCAAGGTGGCCCTGCTGGGCAGGGTCGAGAAGCTGGCGCGGGCCAAGGACCCGCGCGTGGCGCAGGTCATGGCCAATCTGGCCAGTGAGTACGACGTGGTGCTGGTGGCGCGCGCCGATGGCACATTGGCCGCCGACGTGCGTCCGCTGGTGCGGCTGAGCGTCACCGTGATTGCCGAGCAGAAGGGTCGCCGCGAGGTTGGCAGCGCCGGAGGCGGCGGCCGCTTCTCCCTGGCCTATTTCGACGACGCACTGATCGGCAAATATGTCGATGAGGCCGTGACGGCCGCCTTGACCAACCTCGAGTCGCGTCCGGCCCCGGCCGGCGAGATGACGGTGGTCCTTGGCCCGGGCTGGCCTGGCATTTTGCTGCACGAGGCCATCGGCCATGGACTGGAAGGCGACTTCAACCGCAAAGGGTCCAGCGCCTTCAGCGGCCGCATCGGCCAGCGCGTGGCCGCCAAGGGCGTGACGGTGCTCGACGATGGCACCATCAATGACCGGCGCGGTTCGCTGAACGT
>Ga0116169_1002803_pt1 | contig 12369 bp, 11 predicted proteins | sample AD_UKC130_MetaG_FD_89796 | JGI IMG/M metagenome (GOLD analysis project Ga0116169, IMG submission 89796) | Active sludge microbial communities of municipal wastewater-treating anaerobic digesters from Canada - AD_UKC130_MetaG | ecosystem: Engineered > Bioreactor > Anaerobic > Digestate | place...
ATCGCAAGCGACTGTCGATGTGTGTAATGAAGTGAGTAATGGAGGGTGCGTGTAATGAGAAACATCAATAAAATCAAGGACTTATAATCATGAGACTCCTGATGGTCGACAACTACGACAGCTTCACCTACAACATCGTGCAGTATTTCGGCGAGCTCGGGGCCGATGTTGAGGTCTTCCGCAACGACGAGATCACGGTCGAGGGCATTGCCGCACGTGTACCCGACCGGCTGGTGATCTCGCCCGGCCCGTGCTCCCCGGCCGAGGCCGGCATCTCGGTCGAGGCGATACGCCACTTCATGGGCAAACTGCCGATTCTGGGCGTCTGCCTGGGCCACCAGAGCATTGGCGCCGCGCTCGGCGGCCGCATCGTGCGGTCGCAGCAGCTGATGCATGGCAAGACCTCGGTGATCCACACCACGCAGGCCGGCGTGTTTGCCGGGCTGCCGGAGTCCTTCATTGTCAATCGCTACCATTCGCTGGCCATCGAGCGGGCGAGCTGCCCGAGCGAACTGGAAGTGACCGCCTGGACCGACGACGGCGAGATCATGGGCGTGCGCCACACGGGCCTGGCACCGGACGTGCGGGTCGAGGGCGTACAGTTTCATCCCGAATCGATCCTCACCGAACATGGCCATGCCATGCTGAAGAACTTTCTGGCGTGACGGTTGCGGTGACCGGTTCGCGCTTTCCCCCATTTTCTGGCCCCCGTGGCCGGATCGACGGAGATGCACCATGACAAGCGTTGACCTGCGCAGTGACACCGTGACCCAGCCCACGCCGGCGATGCGTGCCGCGATGGTGGAGGCCCCGTTGGGGGACGATGTCTATGGCGAGGACCCGAGTGTCAACGCCTTGCAGGACAAGCTCGCGGCCTTGCTCGGCTTCGAGGCTGCCCTGTTCGTGGCCACCGGCACCCAGAGCAATCTGTGCGCCATTCTTTCGCATTGCCAGCGTGGCGACGAATACATCGTCGGTCAGATGGCCCATGCCTATCGCTGGGAAGGCGGCGGCGCCGCAGTGTTCGGCAGCGTGCAGCCGCAGCCGCTGAACAACCAGAGCGACGGCACCCTGGCACTGGCCGACATCGAGGCCGCGATCAAGCCCGACGACACCCACTACGCCGTGACCCGGCTGCTGGCGCTGGAAAACACCTGGGGCGGCAAGCTGCTGCCTTTCGACTACCTGGAGCAGGCCCGCGATCTTGCGCTGTCCAGGGGGCTGGCGTGCCACCTTGATGGTGCGCGGCTTTTCAATGCCGCGGTGGCGCAGGCGGCGCGGATCGGTTCCGACCCGTGGACCGAGGCGCGGCGCATTGCGCAATGCTTCGACAGCGTGTCGGTGTGCCTGAGCAAGGGCCTGGGCGCGCCGGCGGGGTCGGTGCTGTGTGGCAGCCGCGCGCTGGTGCAGCGCGCAACGCGGGTGCGCAAGATGGCGGGTGGTGGCATGCGCCAGGCCGGCGTGCTGGCCGCGGCTGGCAGCCATGCACTGGACCACCATGTGACGCGCCTGGCGCAGGATCACCAGCTGGCCCGACGCCTGGCACAAGGGCTGCAGGCCATCGAGGGCCTGCAGGTCGAGACACCCGACACCAACATCGTGTTCGTCGACCTGGTGGGTGCGGCCCGTGCACGGGCCGGCGAGTTTCTGCCGTATCTGGAGCGCCGCGGCGTGCGGGCCTCGGGCCTCTACCGCTTGCGCTTCGTGACCCATCTGGACGTGGACGCAGCCGGCGTCGACCATGCGATTGCCATGTCCCGCGAGTTCTTCGCCGCCTGACGCAAGGCGCGCACAGGCACCCCGATACGAGTGATGACCATGTTTTCGGGTATCGATCACCTGGGCCTGTTCATCGCTGCCGGGCTGCTGCTGAACCTGACGCCGGGGCCCGACGTGTTGTACATCGTGCGCAGTGGCGTGCGCGGCGGGCATCGTGCCGGCATCGTGGCGGCATTGGGTATCGGAGCGGGCTGCTGCGTGCACATCGTGGCGGCAGCGGTCGGGCTGGGCGCGCTGATTGCCGCATCCGCGACCACGTTCATGGTGCTCAAGTGGCTGGGCGCCGCCTACCTGTTGTACATGGGCCTGGGCATGGTGTTCGCCCGTGGCGGCGGCACGGGCGCGCTGGCGGGGCTTGCCGCCACGCGCAAGTCCGCCCGGGCCGGCGGCGAGGTCACGCTGCGCCGGGTGTTCAGGCAGGGTTTCTGGACCAATACGCTCAACCCCAAGGTGGCGCTGTTCTTTCTCGCCTTCGTGCCGCAGTTCATCGCCCACGACGCCAGCCATAAGACCGCGACCTTCCTGTTGCTGGGACTGATCTTCAATGTCAACGCGTTGCCGGTGAACCTGGCCTGGGGCCTGGGCGCGGCCTGGCTGGCCCAGCGCCTGCAGGGCTTGCGCGGATCGCTGGCCTGGCTGGACCGCGCCGTCGGTGCGCTTTTCGTTTACTTCGGTGTCCGGCTGGCAACGGCAGAACACCTTGCAACCTCGACCTAAGGAGACCTGGACATGCCCCATCCGATCAAGATCAGCCCGCAGGAAGCACTGGTGCGCACCATCGAGCACCGCGAGATCTTCCATGACGAGATGCTGCACATCGTGCGCCAGATCATGAGCGGCGACATGTCGCCGGTGATGATGGCAGCGCTGATCACCGGCTTGCGGGTCAAGAAGGAGACCATCGGCGAGATCACCGCTGCGGCCCAGGTGATGCGCGAGTTTTCGACCAAGGTCCATGTCAAGGACACCACCCATCTGGTGGACATCGTCGGCACCGGCGGCGACGGCTCGCACACCTTCAACATCTCGACCTGTTCGATGTTCGTGGCGGCGGCGGCCGGTGCCAAGGTCAGCAAGCACGGCGGGCGCAGCGTCAGCAGCAAGAGTGGCAGCGCCGACGTGATGGAGGCGCTGGGCGTGAACATCAACCTGCCGCCGGAGGCGATCGCGCATTGCATCGAGACGGTGGGCGTCGGCTTCATGTTCGCCCCCAACCACCATCCGGCCATGAAGAACGTGGCACCGGTGCGCAAGGAACTGGGCGTACGTACCATCTTCAACCTGCTGGGCCCGCTGACCAATCCGGCCAGTGCGCCCAACATCCTGATGGGGGTGTTCCATCCCGACCTGGTGGGTATCCAGGTGCGTGCCCTGCAGCGCCTGGGGGCCGAACATGCGGTGGTGGTGTATGGCCGCGACGGCATGGACGAGGTGAGCCTGGGTGCGGCCACCATGGTCGGTGAGTTGCGCAACGGCGAGATCACCGAATACGAGGTCCATCCCGAGGACTTCGGCATGGTCATGGCCAGCAACCGCGCACTCAAGGTCGAGACGGCCGAAGAGTCCAGGACCATGCTGCTCGGTGTGCTGGACAACCAGCCCGGCGCGCCCCGCGACATCGTGGTGCTCAATGCCGGCGCGGCGCTGTACGCGGCCAATGTGACGGATTCGATCCAGGCCGGCATTGCCAAGGCCCAGCAAGCCATCGCCTCGGGTGCGGCGAAGGCCAAGCTGGCTGAGTTGATTGCGGCGTCGAAGGCGCAGGCCCCGGCAGCCTGACGGGCCGGGCGGCGTGGGCGGAAAAGGGGCGCAACCCATCTTTTCTAAGTGGCCTGTGCGTGTTTACCTGCATTGACCGGACCTGCGCCTGACATTAAGGTCTGCGTCAGATGCCCTGGGATTGTGCTTTCCGGGCCGGTTCGCATTCAAACTTTGGAGACATGCCATGCGCCTTACCGTCGTTTCGGGTCTATTGACCGTCTTGCTGGGCTTTTCTGCCACGTCTGCCATGGCGCAAGGCCGACTGACCCTTTATTGCAGCTCCGACGCTGCCTGGTGCCAGCAGGCCAAGACCGAATTCGAGAAAAAGACCGGCATTTCGGTCGACATGACGCGCAAGAGCTCGGGCGAGACCTATGCCCAGATCAAGGCCGAGGCGTCCAATCCCAAGGGCGACGTGTGGTGGGGCGGCACCGGTGACCCGCACCTGCAGGCGGCCGAGGAAGGGCTGACGCAGGCCTACGCCTCTCCCTTGCGCACCCAGTTGTTCGACTGGGCCAACAGCCAGGCCGTGGCATCGAAGGTGCGTACCGTCGGCATCTACTCCGGCGCCCTGGGGTATGGCTTCAATACCGATCTTCTCAAGAAGCAGGGCCTGCCCGAGCCCAAGTGCTGGAAGGACCTGATCAAGCCGGTCTACAAGGGCAAGATCCAGGTCGCCAACCCGAACTCGTCCGGCACCGCCTACACGCTGCTGGCCACGCTGGTGCAGCTGTTCGGCGAGGACGAGGCGTTCAAGTTTCTCAAGGCGATGAACGCCAATGTCAACCAGTACACCAAATCGGGCTCGGCGCCGATCAAGGCGGCCGGCGCGGGTGAGACGGTCATCGGTATCGTCTTCGCGCATGACGCGGTGGCAGTGGCCGAGGCCGGATTCCCGATCAAGACCGTCATCCCATGCGAAGGCACGGGCTACGAGATCGGCTCCATGAGCATCGTGCAGGGTGCCCGTAACCTGGAAAACGCCAAGAAGTTCTACGACTTCGCGCTCGACGCCGAATTCCAGAGCAAGGCCCAGGAAGTCAAGTCGTTCCAGGTTCCCTCCAACAAGTCCGCCAAGACGTCGCCCAAGGCGCCGGACCTGAAGAAGATCAAGCTGATCGACTACGACTTCGTCAAGTACGGTTCGTCGGCAGAGCGCAAGCGTTTGCTCAAGAAGTGGGACGACGAGATCGGCTCCTTGCCACGCTGATGGCCGGCGATACGGTCCGTTTGTAGACACGTTCTCCCGTGCAGACGACACGCCTGGACCGCCAGGCCGCGGGCATCGCACTGTGTGTGATGCTCGGCGTTGCGGTGTTGCCCTGGTATGCGATCCAGGATGGATTCTGGAGCACCAGCTGGCTGGGTGCCTATCCGATGTCCGGCGACTCCGCGCCGGCACTTTTTCTGTGGCTGCAGGGGCGTAGTCTGTGGCTGATGCCGATCGGCGGCCTGGGTCTGCTGGCCTTGCTGGCGGGGCTGCGCGGCTTTCCGCAGGCGGTGCAGGCACGGCTGCTGACCTTTGTCGGCATTGCCGGCATCGGCTACATGCTGGCCCAGGGCTTTCTGTTCGGCCTGCGTGGCTGGAACGTGGCCTGGCTGGCGCAAATGATGGGCGAGACCGATCAGCGCCAGTTCGGCATGGGCTATGGCGCCATGGTTGCCGGCGCCGGATTCCTGTTTCTGCTGACGCGGGGCCTGGCGCTGCGGGGACTGGTCGCAGGGGATGCCTTTGTCGCCGGGTCACTGGGCCTGGTGATCGCGCTGACATTGCTGTTCATCGGTTTCCCGGTGCTGCAGATGCTGGTCATCCCGTTCCGCGATGCGGATGGCGGCTGGGCGCTGGCGCCGTTCTTCGAGCGCCTGACCGACGCCAAGATCTGGCGCGTGGCGTGTTTCTATTCCCGCTCCACCTGCGGTGTGGCGTGGAATTCGCTGATGCTGGCGATCAGCGTCGGGATCCTGTCAACCTTGCTCGGGTTGGCGTTTGCACTGGTGCTTACGCGCACCGGCGTGCGTTTTCGCTCGGCCTTCAAGTCGCTGTCGCTGCTGCCCATCATCACGCCGCCGTTCGTGATCGGCCTGGCCATCATCCTGCTGTTCGGCCTGTCGGGCAACGTGACGCAGTTCGTCGCCGCGCAGTTCGGCGTGGAGCCGACGCGTTGGGTGTACGGCTTCACCGGTGTGCTGATCGCGCAGCTGCTGTCGTTCACGCCGATCGCGTTCCTGGTGCTGATCGGGGTGGTCGAGGCCATCAGCCCCTCGCTGGAGGAGGCGGCGCAGACACTGCGCGCCAGCCGCTGGCAAACCTTCAAGACCGTCACCTGGCCCCTGATGCGGCCGGGGCTGGCCAATGCCTTCCTGCTCGGTTTCATCGAAAGCATGGCCGACTTCGGCAACCCGCTGGTTCTGGGCGGCAACTTCAACGTGCTGTCGACCGAGGTGTTCTTCTCGGTCGTGGGATCCCAGAACGACCAGGGACGGGCCGCCGTGCTGGCCGTGATCCTGTTGCTCTACACGATTGGTGCGTTTTACCTGCAGCAGCGCTGGCTGGGCCGGCGCTCGTATACCTCGGTCAGCGGCAAGGGCGATGGCGGCATGCATCCGCCGCTGCCGCGCCGCATTGCCTGGCCGATCACGGTGATGACGGCGGTATGGGGGGTGTTCACCATCGTCGTCTACCTGATGATCGTCTACGGCAGCTTCGTGCAGCTATGGGGCCTGGACAATACCCTGACGGTCAAGCACTATGTCCAGGCGTTCAAGATCGCCTATGGCGAATTCGGATTGCGCTGGGATGGCACCGCCTGGAACAGCTTCTGGACCACGATACAGATCGCCACCATCTCCGCGCCGCTGACGGCCGCGATCGGCCTGATCACCGCCTGGCTGCTGACCCGGCAGAACTTCCGTGGCAAGCAGGCCTTCGAGTTTGGCACCATGCTGAGCTTCGCGATTCCGGGCACCGTGATCGGGGTGAGCTACATCATCGCGTTCAACGTACCGCCGATCGAGCTCACCGGTACGGCCGCCATCCTGGTGATCTGTTTCGTGTTCCGCAACATGCCGGTGGGCGTGCGCTCGGGCATTGCGTCGCTGTCGCAGATCGACAAGAGCCTGGACGAGGCCTCGCTGACACTGGGTGCCAATTCCTGGACCACGTTTCGCCGCATCACGCTGCCGCTGATCCGCCCGGCCATCCTGTCGGCGCTGGTCTACAGTTTCGTGCGCAGCATGACGGCCATCAGCGCAGTGATCTTCCTGGTCAGTGCCCGCCACGACATGGCCACCAGCTACATCATCGGGCGCGTCGAGAACAACGAGTACGGCGTCGCGATTGCCTATTCCACGGTGCTGATCGTCGTCATGCTGATGGCCATCGGCATCTTCCAGTTGCTGGTCGGCAAGCGCAAGCTGGGCCGGCGCGGCGCGCAGCAGGACTCAACCATGATTGCAGGAGGCGCATGAACACCCCCACACGAAGCGCCGAGCGCAAGGGCCCGGCCCGTGTCGTTTTCGACCAGGTCACCAAGCGGTATGGCACCAGCACGGTTGCGGCGGTAGACCAGGTCTCGCTGGATTTTCCGGCGGGCAAGCTGGTGACCCTGCTCGGTCCCTCGGGCTGTGGCAAGACCACCACGCTGCGCATGATCGCCGGGCTGGAGATGGCCACCAGTGGACGCATCCTGATCGGCGATGACGACGTCACCAGGCTGCCCGCGACCGCGCGGGACGTGTCGATGGTGTTCCAGTCGTATGCGCTGTTTCCCCACATGACGGTGATGGAGAACGTCAGCTACGGTCTGAAGATGTCCGGGTTTGGGAAGGACGCGATGGCGGCCAAGGCCAACGACGTGCTCAGGCAACTCGGCCTGGACAAGTTCGCCGCCCGTTACCCGAACGAGCTTTCCGGCGGGCAGCAGCAGCGGGTGGCGGTGGCGCGCGCCATCGTCCTCGAGCCGCGCGTGCTCCTGTTCGACGAGCCGCTGTCCAACCTCGATGCCAAGCTGCGCCGCTACGTGCGCCAGGAGATCCGCGACCTGCAGCAGTCGCTGGGCCTGACCGTGGTGTACGTGACGCACGACCAGGAGGAGGCCCTGGCGGTGTCGGACACCATCGTGGTGATGAACAACGCCGTCATTGCGCAGACCGGCACGCCCCGCGAACTGCACGACCTGCCGCAGACCCGCTTCGTGGCCGATTTCATCGGCGGGGCCAACGTGCTGCCCTGCGAGGTGCTGTCGGCAGGCAGCAAGGACCAGCCGGCCATGGTCCGGCTGGGCGGTTTGCGCTTGCAGACCAATGCCTGCGAGGGCACGGCAGCGCAGCGCCATGTGGCGGTGCGCCCGAACCGGGTCTCGCTGCAGTCGGCCGGCAGCGCCGACACGCTGGAAGCGACGGTGCAGAAGGCCACCTATGTGGGTGAGCAGATGGAGTACACCGTGCAGACGGCCCTGGGGGACCTGTTCGTCACCTCGTCCGACACCGACCACCCGATTGCGGCCGGAAGTCCGGTCGCACTGGGCTTTGGCGTGGGCGATGTGGTGTTGCTGCGCGACTGAGCGACGGGGCACCGGGAACAAGGCCGCCAGCGCGGGCGTGTGGCACGGTGTGCGGAAGGCTGATCTTGCGCGAGAATCGGCGCTTTCTGCACACACGATACGGCCATGTCCCGCACCCTGATCAGTTCCGGTTCCAGTTTCGAGGCAGATATCGGCTACAGCCGTGCCGTAGTGCAGGGGGACTGGATCTTTGTCTCCGGCACCACCGGGTTCGACTACGCCACCATGGCCATATCGGACGACCTGCAAGCCCAGACCGAGCAATGCCTGAAAAACATCGAGGCGGCGCTGCAGCAGGCCGGCGCCGGTTTGAAGGATGTGGTGCGGGTGACCTACGTGCTGCCCCGGGCCGACGACTTCCCGCAGTGCTGGCCGGTGCTGCGCAAGTACTTCGGCACCATCCGCCCGGCCGCCATGATGATTTCCGCCGGTCTGGCCGATCCGCGCATGAAGATCGAGATCGAAGTCACGGCCTTGCGGCTATCGCAAGGCGGCTGACCCCATCCGTGGCGGATTGCCATGCCGCTGCGAACGGCGCCGCAGGGCATGCGAGCCTGCCCCTGGTTCAGACGAGCGGGGTTGCGAACAACTCCTGCATCGTGTCTGCCAGTGCCGCATTGCTGGCGAGAATGGGGTTGCCTTTGCCGATACCGCCATGGGCCCAGAAGTCGTTGATGCGGCCGCCCGCTTCGGTGATCAGCAGCAGTGCCCCGGCCACGTCCCATGCGTTGATGTGGGCCTCGGCATAGGCCTCGATCCGTCCTGCGGCCACGTAGGCCAGACCCAGCGCGCCGGAGCCGGAGCGGCGCACCGAGCAGCCGGCATGGGCTGCGCGGCCGACCATGTCCAGGTAGGTCTGTACCGGGATGCGGGTCGACCAGCCGACCTCGACCGTACTGGCGGTGACCTCCGCCACGCTGCTGACCTGCATGCGCTTGCCATTGAGCCAGGCGCCCTTGCCGCGCTGGGCGATGAAGAGTTCGTCCTGGTTGGGTTCGTAGAGCGCACCGGCTTCAAGCCGGCCGTCGACCATGAGTCCCAGCGAGATGCAGTAGTGCGGAATCTGCCGTGCGAAATTCGCCGTGCCGTCGATCGGGTCGACGATCCAAAGGCGGGCGCCGTCGACCGAGCCGCCGCCTTCCTCACCCAGCACCTTGTCGCCGGGGAAGCGCGCCTCGATCTGCTCGCGCACGAACTGCTCGATGGCACCGTCGGTCGCGGTCAGGTAGTCCTGTCGGCCCTTGAGCGAATACGCGGGCTTGTCGTCGGCGGTGAAGGCGGTGCGCATGCGGGTTCCGGCTGCGCGCACGATCGCCTCGATCGCGGTCATCAATTCAGTCATTTCAGCATCCATTCGTGGGCAGGGTCATTGCGGAACACCCAGAGGCGATGGGGGCCCGCCATCACATTGAGGTAGTACAGATCGTAGCCATGGGGCGCGACGACCGGATGGTAGCCCCGCGGCACCATCACCACGTCGCGGTCTTCGACCGCACATGCTTCGTCGATGCTGCGGTCGTCGGTATACACCCGCTGAAACGCAAAACCCTGCGGCGGATTCAGCCGGTGGTAGTAGGTCTCTTCCAGCCGGGTTTCCAGCGGCGGTGTCTCGGCATCATGCTTGTGCGGCGGATAACTGGATGAATGGCCGGCGGGCGTCAGCACCTCCACCACCAGCAGGTGTGCGGCCGTGGGGTCGTCGTGCGGCAGGATGTCGCAGACATGGCGGGTGTTGCTGCCCTTGCCGCGTGTGCTGCGTTTCATCTGCGCGGGGTCGAGCACGCGCACGGCACGCGGCTGCGTATCGCACGGGGCCGTGCACAGGCCGAGTTCGCTGTCCCGTACGGCACGCACTGTTACCGCATGCCCAGGCGGTACGTAGATGGCCGCTGGCGCCACATCGTCGAACACACTGTCGCGGGTCCCCAGACCTGACCAGGCCTGTGTGCCGACGGACAGGTCGACGCTGCCGGTCAGCACCACCAGGCACAGTTCGCGATTGCCCGTCTCGATGGTTTCGGTTTCTCCCGCCGCCAGCCGGATGGCCCGAAACCCGACATGTTCCCAGCCGGCACGCTGCGGCGTGATGTCGACGATGGTGCGCCCGGTGGGCGCGGCCTTGACCTGTAAGGGGCTTACCATGTCAGTCTTTCGAAGTCGACCGGTCCAGCCGATCGACGATCCCGCGCAAGGTCTGGAATCCCTTTTCGGCATAGGCGTAGCTCGGCGCCACGGCCGGGTCCTGCTCGGCCTCGACGACCAGCCAGCCTTCGTAACCGGCGCCATGCAATGCCGCCAGCACAGCGTCGAAGTCGATCGCACCATCGCCGGGTACCGTGAAGGCGCCGTACAGCACGCTGGTGAGAAAACTCCAGCCGTCGTTGCGGGCCTGGGCCACGACCGCCGCGCGCACATCCTTGCAATGCACATGCACTACGCGCGTGATGTGTTTGTTGAGCAGCGCGACCGGGTCGCCGGCGCCGCCGAACCAGGCGTGCCCGGTGTCGAACAGCAGGCCCACGCTGGCCGGGTCCGTCACCGCCATCAGCTGGTCGAGGTCCTGCGGCGACTCTACGTAGGCACCCATGTGGTGGTGGTAGGCGAGCACGATGCCATAGGTCTGCTGCAGGTGGGCCCCGAACACGTTGAGCCGTTCGCCATAGGCCTGCCACTGCGCCGCATCGGTGAATTGCGGCCGGCGTGCCAGCGGCGTGTCGATCTGGCCCTGGATCGTGCCGGCACATTCGCCGTAGACCACGACCTTGACCCCGTTGAATTGCAGCTTGGCCATGTGCGCCTGGCAGCGGGTGATTTCGGCCTCGACGCTATCTTCTGCCAGAAAGCCGCTGTACCAGCCGGACACGCAAGCCAGGTCGAATTCGGCCAGCTTGGCCTTGAGCGCCGGCCCGGTCTGCGGGAACTTGTTGCCCAGCTCGAAGCCGGCATAGCCGATCTGCCTGCCCTCGGACAAGGCCGTCTCCAGCGCGGTTTCCCCACCCAGGGCGGGCAGGTCGTCGTTCATCCAGCTGATCGGGTTGATGCCGATCTGCACATTCCAGCGGGTCATGCCTGGTTTTCCTTTCTGGCTGCGTCGTAGGCCTGGCGTGCCGACATGACCTGCGCACGCGCGGAGACTTCCGGTATGGCCACGTCCCACCAGCAGCCACCGTCGTCGGTGCTGCGGGTGTGGGTGGTGTTGATGACAATCACCTGGGTCCTGGCTGCGGCGCGTGCCGCCACCATGGCAGTCCTGAACTGGGCCAGATCGCCGGCCAGAGCGGCGTCGGCACCCAGGCTGCGTGCGTGCTGGGCAAAGTCGATCTGCGCGCCGGCGGCATCCGGCACGGCGCAGTCCTGCAGCATGTTGTTGAACGGCGCGCCGCCGCTGGCCGTCTGCAGGCGCTGGATGCAGCCGAAGCCGCGGTTGTCCAGCACCACGATGATGAGCTTGAGTCCCAGCATGACCGAGGTGGCGATCTCGGAATTCAGCATCAGGTAGGAGCCGTCACCGACCATGACGATCACCTCCTGGTCGGGGCGCGCCATCTTCACGCCCAGCCCTCCGGCAATCTCGTAGCCCATGCAGGAATAGCCGTATTCGACGTGGTAGTTGCCGGGCACGCCACACCGCCACAGCTTGTGCAGTTCGGCCGGCAGGGTGCCGGCGGCACAGATCACCACATCCGTGCGGGCACTGTCCGCCGCCGAGTCGCGCACCGCGCCGATCACGTCGGCATCGTAGGGCAATACCCCCGGGGCCAGTGCCTCGCCACGGGTCAGCTGGTCCACCCGGTGCAGCCAGCCGGCGGCCCGCTGGGTGGCGCTGCTGTGCCAGCCCGTGTCGGATGCCCAATCGCCCAGTGCGCCATGCAGCGCCTGCAGCGCGACCGCGGCGTCGGCGACCAGCGTGTGGCCGTGCAGCTTGCCGGCGTCGGCCGCCGAGACGTTGATGCCCAGCACGGGCTTGCCCGCGAACAGCCGGTTCGACCCGGTGGTGAAGTCCTGCAGCCGGGTGCCGACGGCAATCACCAGGTCGGCCTCGACCGCCATGGCATTGGCGGCAGGCGAGCCGGTGACACCGATGGCGCCCAGGTTCAGCGCATGGTCCCAGCGCAGCGCGCCCTTGCCGGCCTGCGTTTCGGCCACCGGAATTCCGTGGGCCTGTGCCAGCTGTGCGAGGGCGTCCCAGGCCTGGCTGTACAACACGCCGCCACCGGCGATCAGCAGCGGCTTGCGGGCACAGCGGATCAAGGCTGCGGCCGACTGC
>Ga0116169_1002806_pt1 | contig 12348 bp, 10 predicted proteins | sample AD_UKC130_MetaG_FD_89796 | JGI IMG/M metagenome (GOLD analysis project Ga0116169, IMG submission 89796) | Active sludge microbial communities of municipal wastewater-treating anaerobic digesters from Canada - AD_UKC130_MetaG | ecosystem: Engineered > Bioreactor > Anaerobic > Digestate | place...
TACTTTACAAAGATTTCAAGCTGGAATAAAGGAAAGTTAGGTGAACTCAAAGACAGGTATAGAAACGAACATTACTTTGGGCAAGAAAGACAGGTAATTAACGGATAATTTACAAAAAAGGGGTGATACTTATGAATACAGTGAAAATCTTTTACAAAGACGACTGTCCCATGTGTCCCATGGCAAAGAGGCTAAAGGATAGTCTATTGGAAAAACAAATCTATGTATCCGAATACAATGTAGGCACAGCAGATGGTTTGGCAGAGGCGACATTTTACGGTGTAAAGGCATTGCCAACTATTATAATAGAGGATAAAAATGAAAACGAACTCTTTAGCTGGAGAGGCATTGTGCCAACCATAGAAGAGGTAATAAATGTCGTTAAAGGCTGAAAAGGTGCCTATTAAAGGTTTTATTGAGACGAGTTTTATTGACTGGAAAGGGCATCTGTCCTCTGTAATATTCACAGGCGGATGCAATTTTAGATGCCCTTATTGTCATAATTCAGACCTTGTTTTAAGACCTAACGAACTTGAAGACATACCCTTAGACTACATCATTAAAAGGCTAAAAAAGTTTAAAAAGTGGGTAAACCATATTGTAATAACAGGTGGAGAACCTACAATACATAAAGGGCTATTGGAACTCATTGAAGAAATCAAATCCCTTGGGTTTAATATTAAACTCGACACAAACGGCTCTAACCCTGAGATGCTAAAAGAACTTGCCAAAAGAGATTTACTCGACTATATTGCCATGGATATAAAAGGTCCACTGGATAGATATTCTCGCTGGTGTGGGATAGAGGTTGATGTGGAAAAGATAAAAGAAAGTTTAAGGTTTATATTGGAAGGCAGTATAGATTATGAGTTCAGAATGACTGTTGTCCCATTCTTTCATAAAAAAAAAGATGTATACGAAACAGTAAAATACATAAAAACTGCAAAGAGATTTTACATTCAGGAGTTTAAACCAAGAAACACCCTAAACCCCTCATTTATGACAATTGAGCCTTTTTCTCCTGATAAAATAAAAGAGATAAAAGAAAATGTGAAAAGGCTATTTGTTTTAAAGGATGCGGTTGGTGTCATTTAAGGAACTAAAGTGCATCATCTCATAGCTGTAGGGCTGCACATTATCCAGGCCATACGAGCGAGGAGTTATAAATAATCCTTAAGCACAGCTTGAAATTTTCTGTTCAGGCCTCCAGTACGGTGATATCTGTCTTAATCTATCTATAATCTTTGGCAAAACATTAAGGACAAAATCTATTTCCTCTTCTGTATTATAGATGCTGAGGCTGAAACGCACAGAGCCATGAATCATTGTATACGGCACACCCATTGCCGTAAGCACATGAGATGGCTGGGGAGAACCTGATGTGCACGCAGAACCTGATGATGCACATATCCCGTACTGGTCTAATAGTAAAAGTATGCTCTCACCTTCAACGAATTCAAAGCTTACATGGGTGGTATTGGGGAGTCTTTGCTGTCTATGACCATTAATCTTGCATCGAGGTATCTTTTCTAAAATACCTTCCTCTAATTTTTCTCTTAAGATTTTAACGTAGTTATTTTCCTTTTTCAGATTTTGATAGGCAAGCTCACATGCCTTGCCAAGTCCTATTATGCCTGGCACATTTTCTGTGCCTCCTCTGCGTCCATTTTCCTGATGACCACCTATCAAAAAAGGAAAAAAGTCTGCCCCTCTCCTTATATAAAGGACACCTATACCCTTTGGGCCATGGAGCTTATGACCTGATATGGATAGCATATCAATCTGGTTTTCTTTCATGTTAATGGGTATCTTACCTGCTGCCTGGACTGCATCTGTGTGAAAAATGATTCCACGCTCTTTTGCAATAGATGCCATATGTTCCACAGGAAATATAACACCTGTCTCATTGTTTGCCCACATAATACTCACTACTGCCGTATCAGTTGTGAGACAGTTTCTGTAGGTGTCTATATCAATCATGCCATCCCTATCCACCGGGAGTTCTGTGATGCGATAACCTTTTGTGGCAAGCCTTTCGCATAGCACCTTTACTGCAGGGTGCTCCACACTGCTTGTGACAATATGCCTTTTATCTGGATTTAAAGATAATGCTGAGAGTATTGCAGCGTTGTCACTCTCTGTACCACAGCTCGTAAATACAATTTCATCAGGGTATGCATTAATAAGATGTGCCACCTTCTCTCTGGCCTCGGCTATTTTTTTTGCCACCTCGCCTCCAAAGGAATGGATGCTCGATGGATTACCATAGAGCACACTAAAATAAGGATGCATCTCCTCTAAAACCTCAGGCGCCACCATTGTTGTTGCATTGTTATCAAGATATATGGTCTTCATTGAATTACCTCCTAAACCACTAATTCAGGAGAAACTGGATTTTTATAATAAAGGTTCAAGGTTAAGGCATGGGTGACCTTTTTGTGATATATATTCGAGCACCTCTTCTTCTGTTTTTGCCACTGTCTCGTCTGCTATCATATCGATGAAGTTGGGTACCCCCAGTTCCTGAGCCCTCTTTTTGATTTTTTCCCTTAACTCCTCTTTTAATCTTTTAGGCATCCACACAAGCCTTAGAAACCCGCCATCTCCTTTTAAAAACTTTCTCTGAGTGATGTTGTATTTGCTATGGCCTAAAAAGCCTGGTGTCTGTGCGCCACCACCAACGGCACCTGCAAGGGTTGTAAATTTCATGCCACATGGTGTCATATCAGTAAAATCCCTGTCAACGGTCATAATACCGTTACACATGGGAAGTATGGCAGCAATGCACTCACAGCATCCACATGTTGTCATGGGGTCTACCATCAAACTATATAAACTTACCCTTTCTATCTTCTGCCTCGATGCCTTATAAACATAATCATTGCAGCCCTTAAACTGGCCGAGTTTTTCGTCAATGCATTCGCCCTTTTTAACAGGCTGGTTTGGGCCTTCTGGATTTATCTCGTAGGCTGCCTTGCAATCCAGCCAATTGTAAGCACCACAAAGACCAGTCCTTTCAGGACTTATAATGCACACATGACTTGGTGCAAAGGACTGGCATAGAATACATGAATAGAATGTATCCACACTCTCATCAGTCATACCTTCAATCCTTGCATCCCTTTGTGCGTAGGATGCCCTTGCCAGCTTAAGGATTTCTTTTACCTTTTCTTCGTCTGTATATATCTTTATCTGCACCTTATCGAATATGGCACCAAATTCCTGATGGTATTTTGCATGGATGATCCTGCCTATATGTTCAAGTTTAAAGCCTTTTTCAACAGCCTGTTTTGAAATACGAATCCAGGCAATGTCACGTTGACCAATGTGCATAATACCCTGGGCCTGATTTATAAGGTGATGGTTTTGCCTTTCAAGGATGGGCTCAAAGTCTTCCTGAAATCGCCTTCCTGCCACTTCAGCCACCATGGCAAAGTGAAGCCTTGAACCAGGCTCCACATCTGTCACGTCCTTTCCGATTACATCCACCCGACCGTCTTCCACCTCTTCCATGCCCTTTGATGTGGTCCACTCAACGGCAATGGTTCTGCCACCACCCATCTCGAGATATATATCTTCTCCCCGCACCCTTTCTCCTTCAAATGCAGGGCCATATGCTACAGGTATTGGCACCTTTGATACTGTAACCTTAAGACCCCTTACCTCTATTGCCTTTTGCACTATCTGGTTATGGGGTATGCTGGAGACCACATGCTCATATGTGCATATACCCGTTGGTAGTATCTGAGGTATAGATGTATCTGAAATGGTGGGAAATCCCCAGTTTATAGCACCTGCTGCATTGGCAAACCATTCATCTGTTACCTCTCCTAAGGCAAGGATAAAGGCATATGTCCTGTCTTTGTTGTAGATGAGGTTTTTTCTGAATTCACCAGGTTTAATGCCCCCAAATGCCATGGCAACCTTGCATGCAAAACCTATGGCAAACACACAAGCAGAGATATGAGGCCCAAAAGGCACAAGTCTTGTAGGCCATCCGATTTGGGTGCCTGCCTCTATGAGCTGTTCTGTAAAAGTGCTGTTTTTACTGTGGGCACACATAAATACATAGAGATTTCTCTCCTGTAGCTCTAAAGCGATTTTTGCTGCAGTTTCTATATCCGGTGCAGCGCCAATAACTGCTGCAAAACCAGGGGCTGTGCCATCAACAAACTCCACACCCCTTTTTCTGAATATTACATCATTTGCAGCACCAAGCCATATTTTACCTTTATCCAATTCCACATCTTCTTTGTCTGCAAGATAAAAATCAGGTTCTTCCAGATACCTTATGGCCTCTATAATTTCTTCTGCAAAAAGGGTTGCCATACCAGCATCCAGTGCCGGGGCGAGATAGGGCAGATGCGTTTTCTCACTAACAGGTGGAGGAATAAGCCTTGAACATATCTCAAGTACCTTTTCAATGTCCTTTATCTTGGATACGTCTATGCCTGTTATGGCATAGATGATAGGCAGGTAATATGCTGTATTGGGAAAGCCTATCTCATATTCAGGGCCAAATTTTTCAAGACTAATTCTGTATTTTTCCCTGGCATAATCAAGTATCTTATGGGCGCCTCTTATGGCAGAAGATGCTATAATCTTAGACATATATCCCCTTTTATCCTAAAGAACGTCTCATATCCATATCAAAGAGAACCCTTTCCTTTGTCTTATCTATGCCCAAAGCCTTTCTTTTTTTATCAATATGGGCTATCATCCTGTGTGCAGCCTTTATAGGGTCAGGTTCATATGCCCACATGCCTTTATACATTTCTTCAAATTCATGAAAGAGATGTTCTGTTACCTTATCGCTACCCAGTGTGGGCCAGGTGGTTCCAAAAACAGTAAAGATCCCTGATGTTACAAAATAGTGTCCTATTGCAAGGGCCTTTTCACTCATCCACTCAGGGGCTGCTCCAGCTGCAGGCAGGTCACTTATATCATTGCCAAGCCCACCTTCTTTTACCATAGCCGTTGCTGCAATGAGTATCCTCGAGTTATCAACACAGGCACCCATATGGAGCACAGGCGGGATACCCACTGCCTCGCAGACCTCACTTAGGCCCGGGCCTGCATATTTTTTTGCTGCCTCTGGAACAAGCAGCCCTGCCTTTCCACATGCCATTGCAGCACAACCTGTTGTTAAGACAAGGACATCGTGTTTTATCAATTCTTTTGTCAGGGTTATATGCCCTAAGTCATGGGTTGTCCTTACATTATTACATCCCACCACACCGGCTATACCCCTTATCCTGCCGTTTATTATATTGTCATTTAATGGTCTATAGCTTGCCCTGAATAAACCACCCAAAAGATAGTTTATAGTCTCGTGGCTGAATCCAACAACAGTTTCCTGAATCTGGGATGGAATATACACATTATGTCTCCTGTTGGGATAGTTTTCAATGGCAAGCCTTAATATCTTTTTGGCTGTATCAAGACCTTTGTCTGGATGGAATTCTATGTGTATGGCCCCTTCTATCTTTGCCCTATCTGATGTGGTTATGAGTTTTGTATGGAAACACTCTGCAACATTTTTTAATCCCTGCATCTCGCACTGTATATCAACAGTCATGAGTTCCACTGCACCTGTAATGATTGCCAGCTCTTGCTGTAAAAAGTTTCCTGCACAGGGAATGCCATGTCTCATTAATACCTCATTGGCAGAACAACACATGCCTGCAAGATTTATCCCTTTAGCACCCACCTTTTCGGCAAGGCTTTTCAACTCAGGGTCTTTTGTGGCTAAAACGAGCAGTTCTGGTAGAAGAGGCTCGTGTCCATGGACTACTATGTTCACTTCATCCTCTTTTAAAACACCGAGATTTATACTACCCATAACAGGCACAGGGGTGTTGAACATGATATCCTGTAACTCAGTGGAGATCATTGAACCTCCCCATCCATCTGCCAGTGCACATCTTGTAGTTTGAAGTAAAATGTGTTTGTAATCCTGGTCCACACCCATATGGGTCCTGTGCATTATTTCCACCACTTCCCTGTCAATGCCCCTGGGGATGACGCCCAATCTTTTCCAGATTTCCTGCCTGCTTACAGGTGCCTTTTTAATATAAGTCAGCTCACCCTTTTGTTTTCCGAACTCTTCTAAAACCCTCTCACCAAGCTCAATGGCTATTTCCTTTGTATCCTTTCCATCAACATTTATTCCAAAGTCAAGGGCAACGGCAATAAGTTTTAACTCGTCTTTTATGGAAAACCCCTGTGTTTCTCCACGGGCAGTTTTTAAAAATGTCTCTGCTACTTCCCTTGCATGGTCAGAATGGGCTGCCACGCCTGCAGCTACCTTTCTGGCAAAATTCCTCGCCACAATCGTATCTATTGTGGCTCCACATACACCTGTTCTTTCTTTTCTGGATTCCCTTTTTGAGCGGGGGAGCCTGCATGGCCCCATTGCACAGATTTTGCAACAGCTTTCCTCAACACCTATTGGACAAGGTTTTATCTCCTCTGCTCTGCTGAATATTGTTTCAATTTCTTCTTTTTTCGCCTTCTCTATTAAATCAATCGTTGCACTATCAATACTTGCCGTATAGTCTTTATCCATTCAATCTCCCATTTTTTAGGCCAAAAGCTCTTTAATCATATCTTTTATAAGGTTTATACTGTCAGGATGTCTCATAATAACGATATCTGCCCCTGCAAGGAGCATGGTCATGGCGGTTATGGCCTCAATTATAATAGACCTTGCCCTTTCGTCTCCTAATTTAGGGTCTTCATCTTTTGTAAGCCTTGTCTCTTTTATCTTCCAGACCTCTGGTGCCACATTGCATATTATAGGGTGCTGGAGTTTTGTATCCTCCTGGGTAAGGGCAGCCATCCTGTCTCTCTCCATAACAGAATAAGTATATTCGAGGCCGTAACCAAGGGCACCTGATGTGGGGTCCATTAAAATCTTGTCATCAAGGACACCGAGGTTTCCAAGAAGGATGTTTAACTGCTTGGCAAGGTTTACATCAATAGGTGTTGATGCCATGACAACTTGATTGTAGCCAATTGCCGTTGCCCCTATCTGTTTGTAATTTTTATCAGATATAGGGCCTATTGCAATATTTTTACCCTCGCATGCCTCTGAGACCCTTTTTAAAAGAACAGCATCCTTTTCGTCATTTGCCGTGCCCCACACAATTAAGGGGCATTCAATGGCATCTGCCACATCCTTTACTACCTTGATTACTTCTTCTACATCCCTATCCATGCCGTTTGGATCAGCACTGATTAGTTCAAGGGCAATCATTTCTGCCCCGTATACCTCAGTGCACTTTTTTGCCCATAGGACAGGGTCATGGCATACATCTTCATAGGGTTTTCTTGCCCACTCCTGCCAGTTTTTAGGTTCACAATCCCAGATCTCAAAGGCCACCCTGGGAGGATGGGGCATCTCTCCTTCAAAAGTATAAAAGGGATAACAACTCTCACCGCCTATTTTTATTGCCCTATCGCCAAACCCTAATGTAACTTCTCTGATCTTTCCAGTATATTTTATTTTTGGTATTTCAAAGGGCATCTTTCCTCCTTAATTTGACTTTTCACTTCCATAACATTCATTACTATACCAATAACGAAGGGCACTCTTCAAATATTTAATTTTCTCATCCCTTGTTTTAAGTTTTTCTCTCCAGTCATACCTCTTATAAGGTTCATCATCTTTTGTTTTTACATCAAAAACCTCTTTTTTTTCATCTTTTTCCATAAATCCTCCTAACCCTCTACACTTTTTTTTGCAGCATTTAATGTATTGAGCATGAGCATGGTAATGGTCATGGGTCCAACCCCACCGGGCACAGGGGTTATGGCAGATACCTTTTCCTTTACTGATTCAAAGTCCACATCACCGCACAGTCTTGCCTTTCCCTCAGGTGTTGTGCCTATTCTGTTTACACCAACATCTATTACAACAGCACCTTCCTTTACCATATCTGCCGTTATTGCCTTTGGACTACCCAGGGCAACTATCAGGATATCTGCCCTTTTCGTATGCACAGTAAGGTTTTTTGTGCCTGTGTGACAGATCGTTACCGTTGCATTTGCCCCTTTTGCCTTTTGACATAACATCATGGCAATGGGTTTACCTACGATGTTGCTTCTTCCTAAAACCACCACCTCTGCCCCTTCTGTTTCGATATTGTTTTTTATCAGCAATTGCTGAATACCATAAGGGGTGCAGGGATAAAAAAGGGCTTCCCCGATTACAAGCCTTCCCATATTGACTGGATGGAAACCATCCACATCTTTGTTGGGGTCTATGGTATAAATAATCTCTTTTTCGTTTATATGATGGGGCAGAGGTAATTGCACGAGTATGCCGTGTATTTTTTCGTCTTTGTTGTATTTTTCTATTAAGGATAGTAGCTCAATTTTACTTACTTTTTCAGGTAGGTTTTCCTGAATCGAATAAAATCCGAGGTCCTTTGCCGTTTTCTGTTTAGCTGTTACATAGCTAACAGAGGCAGGGTTGTTTCCCACAATTATCGTGACAAGCCCTGGTGTTATGTTAAATCGAGATTTCAGGTTTTCCACATCCCTCTTTATCTCTTTTCTTATTTCATTGGCCACATCCACACCGCTAATTATCCTTGCAGACACCTCAATCGCCTCCTTAAATTTATTATTCTATATTTTTTTCAAATATACTGTAAGCGTCCATTAATGATATTGTATCCCCTTTGAGCCCAAAGATACTAACTTCCTCTGTATCGGCCTTGATAAGATATTCATCTTCCCTTATGATGCCGTTTATATTTATACCTTTTTTTTCAACAAGCAAATACAACTCTTCTTTCCTTTCCGGTTTCACCCTGTTTACAATGATATAGAATTCTTTTATGTTCAAATTAAGCTCATCTATTAAACCTATCATCCTGTGTGCTGTTTCAAGCCCCCTTGGTGTAGGATCTGATAATATATACAGGGAATCCACATTTTGTGTTACAAGTCTGCTCATGTGTTCCATACCTGCCTCATTGTCAACTACGATAAATTTATAATTTTTTTTAAGGGTTTCTATGGATTCTTTTGCAATGCTGTTGGCTGCACAGTAACAGCCTGGGCCTTCAGGCCTTCCCATAACGAGTAAATCAAAGCCTTTACCCTCAACAATTGCCTGATGGATCTTATATTCAAACCACATGTGCTTAGTCATGCCAGGGGGCACCTCTTTTTTTAAGAGTTCCCGGGCTTCGCCTATGGTATGGTTGACGCAAACACCGAGCAATTCGTTGAGATTGGAATTGGGGTCTAAATCCAGTGCAAGGACAGGAGAAATCTTTCTTTCTTCAATAAGATATCTGATAAGTAAGGCGGCAAAGGTAGTTTTACCTACCCCCCCTTTTCCTGCAATAGCCACTACTTTAGACACTTTTATCTCCTATGCTATTTTTTATTTTCTTAATAACATTAGGGAAGAGCCTTTCATTTGTATGGGGTAGAAACATGGCAGCAATAAATTCGTCCATAAATGCTTTGTTATTTGAAAGTTCAATATTTGTCATCATCTGTGCCACCCTTTGGGCCTCTTGGGCATATGTTTTTGATAGGGCGCACAGGGTTGCACCGTGAAGGGATGCATTACCGATAAAACTAAACTTTTCCACAGGGAGTTCAGGAAAAAGCCCTATGATTTGTGCCTTAAAGGGGTCTATAAAATGTCCGAATCCACCTGCTATAATGATTTTATCAATGTCATCTAAACCTATGCCTGACACATCTACAAGGACCTTACAACCTGCGAACATGGCTGCCTTTGCCCTCATGAGATTGTCCAGATCAGATTCTGTTATTACAATATCCTTTCCTGTAAGCGTGTCTTTACCATAACAAATCACGTATTCATAGACACCTTCTGTCTGTCTTATTCTTTTTGAGCCTAAATCCCTATTTATCTTTCCGTTTTGTAAAATTATTCCAGATAAAAACATCTCTGCAATGCCATCGATGAGACCTGAACCGCATATGCCCGCAGGCTTTATGTGTCCTATGGTCAAAACAGTGGGTTCAAAAGTAACAGGATCTATCCTTATCTGCTCTATTGCACCTTTTGCTGCCCTCATACCGCACTTTATCCCCCCACCCTCAAAGGCAGGGCCGGCAGAACACGATGCACACAGCATCCAATCAGGACCAGTGAGGACTATCTCACCGTTTGTCCCTATATCAATAAAAAGATTGACGCCGTCTTTTTTATTAAGGCCTGAACCAACTATACCAGATACTATATCTCCCCCTACATAAGAAGAAACACAGGGAAATGAAAAGATAGGCGTCTCCCGGGATAGATTGATGCCAATGTCATAAGCCCTCACAACAGGGGGGGATAAAAAACATGGGGTATAAGGCTCTATCATGATATATGTTGGCTCAACACCTAAAAAAAGATGGGTCATCGTTGTATTTCCTGCAGCTACAATAAACATTATATCTTCTTTTTTAATACCCGAGGCACCGATGAGTTCCTCCATGATTGAGTTTGTGGTCTTCACCACTGCATCGTGGAGTCTTTTTAATCCACCTTTTTTCTTCGTATGCATGATCCTCGTTATCACATCGTCACCGTAGCTGATCTGGGCATTATAATCGGATAATTCTTCCAATATACGGGGCCCATCCTTTTCTTTTTCTGTTATGTCTATTAACCTTCCACAAATAGTCGTTGTTCCCAAATCCAGCGCAATTGCATATTGCCTTTTTGTTGTATCACCAGATTCTATTTTTATGAGTTCCCAATAATGGCCTGTATCAAATAGGGTTACTGTGATTACTCCGTTGGCATCTCTTATAGTGGAAGGTAGTGTCTGAAGTGCATGGAGCCTAACCTTAATATCTTTTTTATGGATTTCTTTTTTAATGGCACCGATCACACTTGAAAGGTCGTCCATGCCCTCACAGGTGGCGAGCTTAATGTTTATAAGTTTTTTAAAAACAATGGGATTAGGTTTAATCGTATTCAAAGACAGTATATCGTAACGGGCAGAGAGGACCTTTGTTTTAATCTTTTCCCTCAATGCCTCTTTATCTATCTGAGATTCTATGGGAATCTCAATAATTGCATCACCTTTTATATATGACTGGCATGCAAGGATAATGTCTTCTTTTTTGTCCGTTTCTGATCCGCTGGATTCTCTTTGGCCTCTATACTCTATATTGCCTTCTATAAGTTTTAACCTACACCTGCCACATGTGCCGAATCCTCCACATGAGGCATTTATGTTAATCCCTGCACTCATGGCAAAATCAAGAAGGTTTTCTCCTTCCTCTGCCGTATAAACAATATCGATGGGTAAGAATCTTATTTTAAATCTTTTCATAAAATTCGTTTATAATTTAACAGAAACTGTTGTTTTTGTATAAACTTTTCGGAAAAAATTCAATAGACAAAAAACATTTATTAGATTAGTATTTGGTTTGTGGAAAAAGTCTATGTGGGCAGACAGCCCATTATAAATAAAAACGAGATCATCTTTGGATATGAACTTCTCTTTCGTAGTGGCATTACAAAGACTGCTAAAGATATCTTAGATGGTTCAAAGGCTACTGCAACAGTTATTATCCATTCCTTAAATGACTTAGGCCTTAACAACATAATAGGTAAAAAAAGGGGTTTTATAAATGTAAATTACGAAATTTTATCAAGCGGGTTCTGCGAAATCCTTCCTATTGAAAATACAGTATTTGAAATACTCGAGGATGTGGAAGTAACCCGTTCACTTATCGAAATTTGTAAATCAATAAAATCAAAGGGTTATAAAATAGCCCTCGATGATTTTACATTCGATGAATCCAAAGGGCCTTTAATGGAGATAGCGGATTTTATAAAGATAGATATCCTGGCACATCAAAGGGATGAATTGTTATGGCTTTTGGAATTATTAAAACCATATCATGCAAGGCTCCTGGCAGAAAAGGTAGAGACAAAGGAAGATTTTTTGAACTGTATTGATCTCGGATTTGAACTTTTTCAGGGTTATTTTTTTGAAAAGCCTTCTATAATAGAAGGGAGAAGTATATCGTCTTCACAAATGATACTTTTCGAATTATTCAACGAGCTATCTCGGGAAAGGGATATAGATGTTATAGAGGGTCTATTCAAGAAAAACCCGGAATTGGACATAAAGCTCTTAAATTTTATAAACTCTGCTGCCTTTTATCACTCTCAAAAAATAACCTCCATAAGGCAGGGTATTATTATGCTGGGATATAGAAGCCTCCAGAAATGGATAGCCTTGATGCTTTTTTCTAAGGCAGGGGTGGATATTAAATCCAATCCATTGCTCGAAAGGGCAGCGTTCAGGGGGTTTTTCATGGAGCTCCTTGTTAATAATATTACAAAAA
>Ga0116169_1002807_pt1 | contig 12347 bp, 10 predicted proteins | sample AD_UKC130_MetaG_FD_89796 | JGI IMG/M metagenome (GOLD analysis project Ga0116169, IMG submission 89796) | Active sludge microbial communities of municipal wastewater-treating anaerobic digesters from Canada - AD_UKC130_MetaG | ecosystem: Engineered > Bioreactor > Anaerobic > Digestate | place...
ACAGTTGGTAAGCGTTAAGCCTTTATCGGCTGATGCAGGGTTTGCAATCAGGTACTGAATCTCCCCAGCTTTGAATTTTCTAATTGCTTCATTCTTTTCAGCAAGGTTAGTTCCTCCATAAATGCAGGCACACCTGCTGCCGAAAATGCTTTGAATAATCTCAAACTCTCTTCTGTAGTTAGCCCAGATAAGAACTTGTTCTCCTCTGATACCATCTTGCTGAAGTAAGTCTTCGAGTGCCTTAAACCTCCAATTATCCAATAGGTGCCATTCGGCCAATTCAGTACCATAAAATTTATTCTCCTTAGCAGCTTGAGTATCTAGTATAAAACCAGAAGTAACCTGGTTCAGCTTGTTTAATTTTGCTGCAGAGCTTGGAGCAGTTATTCTTATATCATTACCAAGCTCTATATACAATTCATTCTTAAGCTTTCTGTAGTGCTTCATCAGCTCCTCAGGCATGTCGTATTCGACTTCATGAAAAGTACGTCCAGGCGTGTTTAAGACATCCTCTTTATCTATATATAAAGAATACTTTTTAATTCTGTTATATAACTCATCCTTCCTATCTGGTCTAAGCGCGAGCTTTTCATACTGAGGCTCATATGATAGGTTTATGAAATATCTCTCTTTGAACTGGGAGTAACTTGGCTGCCAGCCATAGTAATCTATGCATCGCATCTGCATATAATATTCCCATTCGCCGTTTGGCGCTGGTGTGCCAGATAATAAATAGAATCTATTCACTGTTTGTGCAAATTCAACCATTGCTTTACTTACTTTTGATCTTGGGCTCTTAAGATCTGAGCTCTCATCTACAAACACACCATGAAAGCCCATTTTATCGAAGTACTCCTTGTAGCTTATAAATGATTCAGTATTAGTAACATATATATTAGCTTGCTGTTGCATTGCCTTTATACGCTTAGCCTTTGTTTGAGCATGGCAGTTAACGATTTTTATTTCAGGAAAGAACTTCTCAGCATCCTCAAGCCAAGCATTGTAGATAAGTATCAACGGGCACACAACTAACCACTTATGTGAGGGGTTAGCTACAATGTCATCTTTTATTATAGTTAGCGCAAGCGGTGTCTTACCAGTTCTTGTGTCATAGAAAAATGCAAACCTATCATAATATTCTGCTAATTCACGGCCAAGTTGCTGGTGTGGTCTTAGTGTTAATCTATCTGACACAACACATGAGCGTCTTGGACCATTAGCCAATAAGTCTGATACGTTATCACGTAACCGCATCTCCTTATAAAAGTAGTTTTGTATGGCGAGCGGCGCTGTGTCTATATTATTCTCGTCAATATTACGAAGTAACTTTAGTATCTCAGGTGTGTTGTGTATAGACATCCTATAACTTGTTCTTATACGATTTACATGAACAGGATAAATTGAAGCGAGCTTTGTTTGCGTGTCAATATCATTACGGTCACATCTAACTTCTATGTAGTTATTTGTAAATATAATCTTGTTATTCAACACGCAACGCCCCCTATAATATTGTGTGGGCAGGGATTTGCACCCTGCATGAGGAGTTCAGTTCCTTTTTTCATGTGCGGGACTCCTCTGGTGTACGAACTCCAGCGTCTACCTATTCCGCCACCACACAATTAACACGCCCTTTATAATAATACGCCGATGTACCGAAAGCGAGGAAAGGTACACCGGCTTTATAATCAACCACGGGCCGTCATACATATAAGTCTGACTAGCCTGTGGATAGATTTCTACTGGACTTAACCTCTTACCCAGCTCCCTTTGCCAAGAATAATCTTATGTGAAGCTACCTGCCTCTCATATACGCGGTAGCTCGTGCCAACACCTTGACAGGGCTGCATCGGTAATGTAGTCTATATACATAACATACCCGTTAGAATATGCTAAGTGAGTTGGACAGTAGATAAACTACTGGGAGGTCCAACTCAGATTACCAGTCATCGCCAACTGTCTAAAGCACATAATTGAAATAAGGGGGGTCAATGGGCTTTAGACAATTGGCGATGATGCCAATTGTCTTGTGAGGTGCTCTAGATTTCGTTAGCGGACTCTTCATCCATAATGCCCGCAATATTAGGCGCTTCGGGAGCCTTAGCAACAGCAGCAGCTCTTTTTGCTTTTTCAGCAAGTGCTGCATCGACTCTAGCCTGGTTTGCAGCAATAGTTTCCTCAGAGGCGCCCCGCTGCTTAGCCTTGTAGAGAACCGACTTTGCGTTGATAATTTCTCTCTTCAACTGCTCGTCGGTCATCTCTTCAAGAGTCAAACCAGCAAGCTGACCTCTCGGCTTCTTAACAGGAGCCGGCATCTCGATCTCTGCTGTAAATACGTCACCAGCAGACAAGCCTTCCGGAACTGTGAGTTCCACTGTAAATGTTTTACCCATGATAATCCTTCCTTTCGACTAGTAAATTTATCTTTAATAATATTATACTCTTTATTTCATTAAAAGTAAACCCCCTATTCTTACGAGTTTTCTTCAGGAGTTAACGCATAGAACAAGATGCTACCAGCGATGCGGAGTAATTAGCTTTATCTTACTTTCTCACAATCTCAACATTCTTAACATTCTCAACCTTCTAAGCGTTATTCTTAAGATTTTATAAAAAACTTTTAAAGATTTTTATTTTCAAAATTGAAAAAAATAATTTTTATGTCAAAAAGTTAAGAATGTTGAGAATGTTTAGAAATTGGGATATTTAGATAATTTATTTTCTTTCTTATATATTCATTATTTTTGGTAACCTTCGCCGGACAGTATTAGCTCTAATCGCTCACGCGTGGTCTGCGTATAATTAGTAGAGTAGATCCCAGCGTCCCAGCGTTTCTTTGCACCAGCCTCACCCATGTTGTAGGCCATCAAAGCCTTATCTATATCTTCATATTTATGTAGGTATAACGACAGCATAAATACACCTGCATGTATATTTTGTTCTTCATCTAAGAAGTCTGTTATCCCAAGTTTCTCAGACAACCATTCGTGGTTAATCTTGTTAATCTGCATGAGACCATAGTCATTTGTCTTACTAATTAGGGTTGGCACAAATTCACTTTCACGCCACATAACAGCAAGGACTAACGGGTAGTACTCTTCAATCTCATAATCTACACATAAGTTGTATGTATAGCGCTGCAGCGCAGCATCTAACGGTACATTGTAGATCTCAGGACCTTGTTCATCCGGTTCTTCTACTGGCATAACAGGCTCCTGTTCAATAACTTCTACTATTGGTTCCGGCGTCGCCGCGATACTATATTCCACCACTGCAGGCTCATCCTCTAAGTTAATATGTAACAGAACGGTTAATAATACGATCGCCAACACCAAAACACCTATCTTGACTTTAAACATTTCAATTCCTCCTTTTTTTTCTATTCTATCATTAAAAAATGCGGTAGTACATAGGTTCGTGAAAAACCATAAGTAACTCCTTAATATATAATACAGAAGCTTCTGTGGACCTGTAATAAGTTTTATACAAGTTCGTAATGATGTTTTAAGGTATTTATACGCCTTAATATCACGAACTTGTTACATGTATTATAAGCAAATATAATGCCCGGGTAATCTCCGGGCATTATGCTAAATCTTCTTGGTATAATTCAAGCATATCCAACCAGCACCGCTTTTAAGCTTGCCCCAATCATCCTTGGTATCTACAATGGTATAGATGCCTTTGTCTTTTATAGTTCCTGTAATGCTATTTGCAACACCAGGACCACTTCGGATATTCAACGCATCAGCTGTAACCTTTACTAGAAAGGGGGTAGGGGTCTGGGCTCCTAGTCTTTTGTTCACCTCTGCAGCGATGTAAGGAAACTTGCTGCCCAAATATGGTCCAGGGCACACGGTATTAGCGAACATATCATGCCTTGTTAAATTACCGCTTTTGTCGCCTGTGTATACAAGTTTATCTATACCATTACGTTTGCAAATATCTACACATAAGTCTATCGTTCGTGCTAGGACCTTGTCACTAACAGGCCAGTCACCACCTACGGCACTATTAGCAACTTCTATAGTGACTGCTTCGTCATCATTAGCAGCATTAGAACTAGTCCACGCACGGTTCTTCTCTTCTACATACATAGCGATCCTGCCATCAACACCAACGGCGTAATTCGAACTTGCTCTGCGCTCTGGCTTTGCAAATATTTCGCCGCATGTTTCTACAGATAATGGACCAGCCATATGATGTATTGTAATCTTCTTAATCTTTTTCCTTCTTGGGTTAGTACTGTTAGGTGAGATCTTTACATATTGTACCAATGGGCTGTTACTCATTTTTATTCACTCCCCATTGTGCAAGTATTTCTTTTAGTTTGTCGTAACCAAACATTGCTCCATATGCAACCATAAAGCCTACTACCACAGCAGCGACGATGAAATACCATGTAACTGCTATCTGTGAAATTTGGCAGTATGCAAAGAATGCAACTAGCGTTAGCACTAGAGAAACTATAACTGCTAGCAATGATGTAGGAATCTTATCCCACGTTGCTTTCTTTATCACCTCAGTGATAATATTTGTTAGAGCTACTAACAGACCAATTATTGTTAGTAAAGTTGTTATTTCCATTATCCCTTCGCCTCCTCATCATCATTATTGTCTACGTATTCGCTCATTTTCTTTCTGACTACTTTTTCAAATAGACCTAAACTTTTGATACCAGCATCTCTTAGGTTTTCAATTATAGATAATGCATCTCTCAAAAACATCAATGTAAATACAACCTGTGTAAACCAAATAGCAACTTGGGATAATATTGTTAGCCGATACGCGAAACCACATATAATGAGCATAACACCGAAGACAATTAGTTTATCAATTGTACCCTTAAAAAACAATTGGCTACTTATCTTACATGAAGCGATAGACTTTCTCCAACCACCAGCCTGCTTTTTAATAGCATATAGCTTAGTAATTAGATCTAGTGCCATCATACCTAGCACAGCTAATGTACCATATAGGTATTGTTCTTCTGGAAAAAAGAAACGGTACAAAAATGCTACAATAACCGACAATGCGACTAGTATATAATTTTCAAATAACTTAGAGATGTAAGAGCCTATACCATTGGAATCCATCGACACCACACCTCCACTTTTGATTTATTCTTCCCCCGTTCTATCTACAAGAGTAATATACTCTTCATAAGGGTTACTAGTGACGGTTATTTCATTTGAGTGCCCGTAGACGGATATCAAACACTCGCCGTCATACATTGGTACGAAGTCAAATTCTGTGCCATACGTTATAAACTCTGTAGCAAAGTAATCCTTCCTTACAATAATTCTGTAGCACTCGTAATCTCCATCTATGCTGAGATGTATTGTAGTTCCTGTGTCAGTTATAGTGACTTTTGGTATATCATAATATGGAAACTGTCTGTTTATTGGTACGGCCATGAAACTAGTTTCAGCATATTTTGGTGTATAAAAACCATAAGCGCCAAGGCGCGGAAATGATTTAATACCAAAGTTTTTAACTGCAAGATGCGTTATGCGCCGCGGCTCTTCTTTGAATGTTAAATTTGTAAAGTCTCCAAGGTATGGCTTAGCACTTTTATTACCGAGCCGTTGTGATTCTTGATAGTACTTTATAAAGGTATTATTTGGTTCATGGCCACAAAACGTTGTATCACCATCATTGTGCGTCATTGATACTTCAAACGTCAGTTCCACTGGCCTCTACCCCCTTGATAGGAAAGCCTTTTACATCATGGATTTTTTTGCACTTAATACAAGCTATGCAGTCCTTAGTAGTTTCAAAATAAAACTCTTGACCACATGTGCACTGCAAGGTACCATGTTTCATTATAGGTTCGGTTTGCAGTTCCTTAGTACAGGATAAACTTTTAGTCATTTTCTACACCCCTTCCCCGAATTGAATTGCGAATGACACATCTATGACATACTGGTCAGTCTTATGCACTCCATCCACAATATAGTCTGCAGTAATCACATCATCCAAAGCAGGTGGTGTGTCGAAAGTTATCTGGGTAAATGGTAAAAACATGTATGTGGTGATGTATGGTGATTGGTTATGTGCAACTGCCATAACAGTACCATCAGGCGTGAGTGCTACTCCGTAGACGTTGCCAGTCGGTAAGGATGCAGGGTCAGGTCTCTTTACCCATTCCGTTCCATCCCATTCATACATGGTGATGCATGGTAAGCCATCATGTGCAACTGCCATGAGAGTACCGTCAGACGTGAGTGCCACTCCTCGCCCAGTGCCCGTTGGTGAGGGTACAGGGTCAGGTCTCTTGACCCATTCCCCGTCAATCCAGTCATATGTGGTGATGTATGGTGGGTTATTGTGAGCTACTGCCATAACAGTACCATCGGGTGTGAGTGCCACTCCGTTACCATTGCCCATTGGTAAAGATGCAGGGTCAAGTCTCTTCACCCACTCCCCATCAATCCAGTCATACGTGGTGACGTATGGTGATTTATCATGTGCAACTGCTATAACAGTGCCATCGGATGTGAGTGCTACTCCTCGACCAGTGGCGTTATATGGAGGTAAAGATGCAGGGTTAGGTCTCTTTACCCACTCCCCATCAATCCAGTCATACGTGGTGATGAATGGTGATTGGCTATGTGCAACTGCCATAACAGTACCGTCAGGTGTGAGTGCTACTCCGAAACCATCTTTTGTCGGTAAAGATGCAGGGTCAAGTCTCTTGACCCATTCCGCTCCATCCCAGTCATATGTGGTGATGTATGGTAAGTTATCATGTGCAACTGCCATAACATTGCCATCGGGTGTGAGTGCTACTCCTCGACAAATACCCGCTGGTAAGGACTCGGGGTCAGGTCTCTTTACCCATGCTCCGTCAATCCAGTCATATGTGGTGATGTATGGTGAGCCGTAATGTGCAACTGCCATAACAGTACCATCGGGTGTGAGTGCTACTCCGAAACCATCTTTTATCGGTAAAGATGCAGGGTTAGCAATTCTGGAATTACTTTCTTGGTATTTTATATTTGTAACATAATCTGAGACAGCCTCACCATTCTTTTTAATAACTAAACTGCTTTGTCTAATATTGGCGGACGGTAGCATAAAACTTTTATTAACCCCATCGCCACTTCCAATATGGACACCCGTGTAAGGTTGACCTGAAAATATACCGGGAGCGGGTAATTTTAGACTAAATAGATTCGTAAAGTTTAAATATTTAACATGACCATTTCCATTTGTAATTCCAAACCTTGACGTATTTGTTTTTCTTTTTCTATTTGGAACATCTGAAGCCCATGTAGCTGTAGATGTCCCCAAGTTTGAATATGGATTTTCAATTGTACTTAACCCAAAAGAACCAGATGGAGCACTGCCTCCAGTCAAATAATTGATTAACTGATTGTTGTTGGGCATGCCAATCAACTTTAACTCTGAAAGGGTATTTATAAATGTTATAAACACGGTTGCATAAATAGTTACAATATCTGTATCCTTTTTGGTAATCGAGATTGCATTACCCTCACTATCCTTAAGCATTGCATGTGTAACTAGACTCGAAATACCACTGTCAAAAGCTATACCAACTTCACTAATCTTAAATCCTACAAACTCTTCTGGGTTCAGAACAATTTTTCGTTTCCAACTCGATACTGGAAGGGCTTTAATGGTCTCTTCTGTCACTGCTCGCTTCGTTCCTAGATGACTAAACAAGCCAGTTCCCTCTGGTATTGGTGTTCCAGTCCCTATACCAAAATGAATATATTCGAAATACGAAAGACCATTACACAACCTTGTCCACATCTGGTTAAGGATAATGTTATACCCAACAAATTCTCGATGTTCTCCTGTTTCGATGTTGTCGATATGCACATCAAACCTATTGTGAATATTTACTTTTTGTTTTACATTCATTACCTTACACCTCCTATACTTGGTTACCACCCTTACAGTGGGTTATGTCCAACGTTAGTTACTACAAAACTAATATTCGCTATTCTTATTTGAAGGTTCTCTTCACCAGCATATGCGCTACTATAGCACACTTGCGTAACATCAAATACTATATCCGTTACTGCCACTTCAAGATTCTCTTCAGTGAACCCAATCGGTGGAACACTCTCTATGGTCAAGTTGATACTTTTACCATAGTCATACAGACACGTACTTGAAATTCTGAAGGCTAAGTAGTACGAACCTACCATATTGTATGTTAAAATAACATCCTGACTAAAAGGCATTTCCTCTACTGTCTTTATCGTTAGTACATTGCCATCTTCTTCTACGGTTTCTATCGTGAATTGCTGATTTGCTGTGTTCTTCAGTACCAAGGAATTTTTCAAGTTGTCAAGTTCACATTCTAGTTCATAGTTGAATATTACTTGAATTGTCTTCTTATCTAAGAAGCTAAGTCTCTCTGTACCTACTATTTCTGGTACGACATCAGCGGGGCATACATAGAACCTTTCAATTGCGATGGACGAGTCTATGTGCTCATCATCACTATACGTATCATGGTATGTTATCGGTGTTACTTCAAACATAATATCCATGATACTTGTATCAATACATTCTACTGGTGATGCCATACCGCCCCAGTTCCTATGCGTTATAAAAGAATGCGTTGTACCAGTACTATCTAGGATATTTATACCAACTCTATAGTCATTAGTTCTGAAGCCATTTATATCTACTGCTGTACCGGAAAAAATTGCTAAAGGTCTTTCATCTTCCCAAGCCATACTACCTGTTGTTTGTTCGGCATAAGTTCTGTAGTAAGGTACCCCGTTCTTAATGTATAATACTATCAGACCATGGTCTTGCCCAATATCTATAGAGTTTTTCCAACCACGCACCATAGCTACCTTACTTACATCTGTAGCTAGAACCAGTGGGTCCTCTTGTGCATACAAACGTCTAACATTAAGAGAACCTGTCGGAGTTACCCATCCTACCCAAGGATCGTCATCCGTATTAAACGTAAAGGGATACTGATCAGTGATCCAATACCCGTCAAATTCTATTGCTGCATCTATTGCTTCTCCGAGGGTAGCTTCAGCAATCCAGGCAGAGCCCGGTAGTTCTGTGTATACGCTTTTCTTAACAACACAAATACCATCATCTATGCATACTGCATAAATAAAAGATATCTGAGACTCCGATTCTAACTTGCGAACAGTTATATCATATGCTATAGACCCAATGTCCATTACGTTATATGCAATACGACCGCCGTCTATGACATACATTACTCTTCTTGGGTCTATCTTAATTGAACCACTAACGACCTGAGCAGTAACAGTAAAGTTATGGTAACCTTGCTGCTTAATCAAGTATGCATGCGGTATTCCAATTGTTCCACGTCCTGCGTTCACATAGAAATACATAGGTGTATATAGCTCTGAGATTTCATTATCTTTAATTCTTATGATTAGTTCCGTTGGCTCCGAGGCGACATAAGAAAGTGTGAATTTACCTGTGAGCTCAGTAGTCTCTGTGACGTACGCTGAAATCAAAGCTACTATATCTTCTTTTTGCGTAACCTCTATAGATGTCTGATTATAGTCAGATAGTAGCCTAGGCAATCTGTCTAGCACTTCTGTCAAGTCAACCTCAGTTAATTTAGGAGGAAACAGAGCGTAGTCAGATATAACTACTGGAGCGGTTGCCTTAAATGTAAAAGTTAAAGACGCGTGGTCTAAAGCTTCGGTTGGAAACTCTACTGAGCATACGCCATTACCTGTGTCAACTATAGGAATGGTGTAGACATGCGTTACACCTGTCTTAGACAATACTTTAAGTTCCGCTATAAGACCCATAGCATACGGGTCAGCATAAGGTGTTGCTACTACAGACAACATCATGTATTCAGGTATAGATTGTAATACTGCTAAATCTATATTTTGAACAGCGTACCCACCAGCCTCAAGCGTTATAGATTCTGTTGTAATAGTGCCGTTCGTTACTTGCCAATTAGCTGCTACTGAGGATAGGATATTAGAACCATATATCATACACCCACCCCCTCCAATATTTCTGCGTTCAGCAACGTCATATCGCACGTCAAACCGCCTGTGTACTTGTAACTCATTCTTTGTATGATACCTGTGTAGTTCAAATTATACTTCGTACTAGAAACTACTACTTTGTCTCCAATATTCAGCAATGGGTTGCCGCGTATTGACAACGATAGTAGCGGTGTGTCATTATTTACGAAAGCGTTTAGGATACTCTTATAGTACTCCGCATATTCAGTTGATTGGATGTATTTATTTGAAATACTTAATTGCTTCGCCGCATCGTCAGATAAAGTGAATTCTGTTAACCCTATAGTCTTTCCATAAACTTTGAGGTCTGCAGCAATGGCTTCAATTGTACATTCTAAAAGCAGCGATATTAACCATTGTGTTGCTGTGAAGTCTTTAAGTGTAACTACATCATTGTTAGATTTAATATCAATCATAGATACTTGCCAAAGAGGCCCCGCACTTAATGCTATATTATTTATCTCATTCATGCCTTGTGTCAGTGTTAAGCCGTTTAGTTCTACTAGTGTAGTTACCGCTGAAATCTGCGGAACGCTGTATGTTAACTCTACTCCGTCATAAGCTCGTATAATAGACTGTTTTACGGAAACAGTTTTAATTTGATCAGCATCTGTTAAAGTAGCCCTAACAGGTTTAGCGCTTGTAAAAGCGCCTATGATAGGGGTTCCGTTCTTGGTACTTGTTACGTAACCAAGAGCCGCGGCGCTTAATTCCTGTAAAAAGTCTTTTATAGTGCCACTCACAAATGCGAAAGGTACTTTACCTACAAGGGACTCATCAACAGTAACATTTATTCCAAGTAAGTTGAAAAAGTCTGTCATAAAATCATAATAAGTGGTGTTACGTGTAATAGGATAATTCGGCATAGGACTGTTAAATATATTGTACCACGCATCATTCGCCACAACGTCCACATAAGTACCAGTTACCTGCGCATCCCAACCGGTAACGTAATATTTACCCAGCTGTACCCATTCTACTTCTTCATCATCATAGATTGGTTTAATAAACAACTCAACAGGTATTCCAGCTTTTATTTTACCAAAGTAAGGGCTTGACACATTAGTCGGGCTAAACATACCATTATCATTGAAAAGCCTGAAGGAGAGCTCGTTAGAAGAAATTGCTCCGAAAGGATTGGATGATTCTGCAGAGCCCTCTTCAAGCCAATCAGCATCTATTAAGTAATCTGATTTTGAGACGCTTAAAGGAGTAGAGGTGAAGTAAATATCAAGTCTTACATCAAGATATCTGCTATCGTTATTAAAATCTGCATCTGTTGCGACTCGTGGCATTACTTACACCTCCTTATTTTTCTATCAGATTGAAGGTAACATTTTTCCATACCCAATTAGTAGTTCTACCAGCTCTATGCAACTCTGTTGGTATAGAACCTACATATACTGTAGCCGTTTTAGGGACACCGTTTTCTAGATACTCTAGAGGGAAGAACAAAGACGTTGAGTCCCAAATAGCCTCAAGAATAGTGTCTAAATCCTCGCCACTAATTGCATCGTACGTAAAGTAGAACTTACGCTTCTTTGCAATTAAATCACCAACCATGGTAGCGTCTGCTAGACGCTCCATGTTGGTAACATTGAACCGCTCAATCTTAAAACTAGAAGGGTTTTTAATTGCTATACCATTAACAGTGAAGTTTGCCATCTTATCCCCTCCTTGCTTTTTCTTCTAGCTGTATTATATCTAGCTTACGGCTTAGTTCTTTTAGCCCTCTCTCGTCAGCAATCAACGTACCAACATATAGTGGTTGAAGTTGAGATTGCTGTCCTACTGATATGTTAGCTATGAGGGGCATTAAAGCTGATGAAACCCCATTAGATACTGCATCTACAAATGGCTTCATGGCCGATTCATTTTCTAATGGTATAATTGCTTCAGCTTTATTTCCTTCTGCAAATCTAGCTATGTGTTCTCGGTTGAATACACCACCAACAGCATGCCCCCTAGTTACCGTACCAGTTGATCCGCCTGTAGTAGCATACGAAATGTCAGTATTTTGAGCTTTGCTATTCAGACCAAAGAAATTTTTAAGCTTATCTATTGCGCTGTTTATCCAGTCAAAGAACTTACTAAATACATTACTCCACATATCAGAAATCCAGTTCTTAAATGTCTGATAAATATTGCTTATGCCAGATTTGACACTTTCATACATATCTGTTATCTTAGTACGTATTGTGTCATACATGCCACTGAAGAACTCTTTAACAGAGTTCCAGGCACCACTAAGCTTTTCTCTGATAGTGTCCCATATCTTTTGGAAGTGTTCTTTAACAGAGTTCCAGGCACCACTAAGTTTTTCTTTGA
>Ga0116169_1002808_pt1 | contig 12345 bp, 5 predicted proteins | sample AD_UKC130_MetaG_FD_89796 | JGI IMG/M metagenome (GOLD analysis project Ga0116169, IMG submission 89796) | Active sludge microbial communities of municipal wastewater-treating anaerobic digesters from Canada - AD_UKC130_MetaG | ecosystem: Engineered > Bioreactor > Anaerobic > Digestate | place...
ACCTCGGTCGCGACCACTGCAAAGCCACGCCCCTGCTCGCCGGCGCGGGCCGCTTCGACCGCGGCGTTCAGCGCCAGGATGTTGGTCTGGAAGGCGATGCCATCGATCACGCCGATGATGTCCGCGATGCGCTTGGAGCTGTCGTCGATGCCGCGCATCGTGTCGACCACTTGCGCGACCACCTGGCCGCCCTCGATCGCCACCTTCGAAGCGCCCGCCGCGATCTGGTTGGCCTGCTGCGCGTTTTCCGCCGTATGGCGCACCGTCTCGCTCAGTTCCTCCATCGACGCGGCGGTCTGCTCCAGCGCCGCGGCCTGCTGCTCGGTTCGCGCGCTGAGGTCGTTGTTGCCGGAGGATATCTGCGCACTGGCGATCGCCACCTGCTCGGCGTTGCGACGCACGCTGCCGACCACCTCGGCGAGCTGGTGCTTCATCTGGCCCAGCGCTTCGACCAGCTGTCCGAGTTCGTTCGTGCCGTGCGGAGGCACAGCGATCGCCAGGTCGCCATTGGCAACTGCGCGTGCGATGTCCGACGCTTCCCGGATCGGCCCGGTGATGCTCCGCACGAACCACAGGCCCACCGCGATGCCCCCGATCGAGGCGGCAAGCAGCGCCCCCAGCACCACGGCGAGGGTCAGCTCCAGACGGCTCAGACGCTCGTCCAGCAGGCGGGTGAATTCGGGCAGCGCCACCGTATTGAACTCGAACACGCCATCGATCGTGCGGGTCATTGCCTGGTTGTAGGCGGTGGGCGCCATGGCCAGGGTCTGTGCGGAGATCAGGTTCGCGTCGACCAGGGCCAGCCCGGAGGCCACCTGGCCTTCCAGAGTCGCATACCGCGGTTCGATCGCACGCCTGAGCGTGTCATTCATCTTGCCGGCTCCGAGCACTCCGGCTTTCAGGTCGGCGCTCAGCTGGACGACCTGCTCGCGCAGGCCGGCCAGCGCGGCCCGGTTGTCTGCACTGAGCTGACCGGTGGCCAGTATCCCGGTGCCCAGGCCGCGCATCCGGCCGAGCTGCTCCGCCAGCTGCGGCGCGGTTTTCAACGCCGCCATGGCCAGGTAATACGAGTCGGGATCGGGATCGAAGATCACGCCGTACTCGTCCAGCAGCGTGTCATTGAGACGGAACATCGCGGTGATGAGATCGGTGTGCCGCTGGAAACTCGCCGGCGGGGCGAGCTTGCGCTCGGCGACCGCCTGCTCCAGCGGTGTCCATTGCGCCTTGCGCTCGGCCCAGACCGACAGGGTGGCAGACGAGGCATCGGCTGCCTTCAGACTGCTTTCAAAGGCGGTCATGGCCTGCGTGATCGCGTCGCGCACGGCCGGGCGGCTGGCGGCCAGCGCCTCGTTGCCCCCGAGCATGCCGGCCGAGACCCCGCGATGCTGCTGGACGAGCTGAATCACCTTCTGCAGCGCGACCACAGGCTTGGCGCCAGCGGCCTCCAGCCGGGCAACGTGAATTTCCTTCAGCGCGCGCTGAGTCACCAGGAAGGTGGGGGCGGCGGTCATCGCCACTGCAATAAGCCCGAGGAACAGGAACTTTCTGGGCAGACTGAGACTATCGAGTATCGACATGTGGGGTCCTGGAATGATCGCATCGGGCCGGCAGCCACCAGCTCCGCGCGCTGCGCAAACGCCGCTCCGACTGGTGCCTGCCGCCGATCCGAACGGAACGCAGATGACCTGATTTGACCGTGCGGCGAGCCCGGGCGGGCTCGAAAAGAACGCCGCTAAACCCGTTCAATTCGGCTCGTTGCAGGGGCACTCGAGAATCGACGACAGCGGATCTGCCCGCTAGTAGTATCGACTCGGGGCGGCCACCGCCCTGGTGGACCGGCAGGCGCACACCAAGGAGCCCTCATGAATCCTCCCGAAGTTCCGAAGCGCTTCGAATATCGCCAGCACGAGGGCGGCTCCCGAGGTTCCGGGGGCATGACGCACCTGATGCGCGACACCTACGCGCTGATCCTGGCGGGCGGGCGCGGCGCGCGGCTGCAGCAGCTCACCGAGTGGCGCGCCAAGCCTTCGGTGCCGTTCGCCGGCAAGTTCTCGATCATCGACTTTGCATTGAGCAATTGCGTGAATTCGGGCGCCCGACGGATCGGCGTGCTGACGCAGTACAAGTCGCAAAGCCTGATCCGGCATATCGAACGCGGATGGGGATTCCTCGAGGCCAACCTGGGCGAGTACATCGATGTGGTGCCCGCCCAGCAGCGTGTCGACGAGCGCTGGTACAGCGGCACGGCCAATGCGGTGTTCCAGAACCTCGACATCCTTCGCGAAGCCGACCCGCGCTATGTGCTGGTCCTGTCCGGCGATCACGTCTACAAGATGGATTACTCGATCATGCTGGCCGAGCATGTCGAACGCGGCGCCGAAGTGACCGTCGCCTGTCTCGATGTCCCGCTGTCCGAGGCAGGCAGCTTCGGTGTGATGGGCGCGGACGCCGATGACCGGGTGATCTCATTCGCCGAGAAGCCGCTGCGACCGGCCGGGCTGCCGGGCGACCCGAGCCGGGCGCTGGTCAGCATGGGGATCTATGTGTTCAATGCCGAAGTGCTGTTCGAGCAACTCATGCGGGACGCCCGGCTCGACAGTTCCAGCCACGACTTCGGCCATGACCTGCTGCCTCATCTGGTCTCTCAGCGCCGGGTATGGGCGCACCGCTTCGCCAGCAGTTGCGTGAATCGGATCGGCGAGCGGCCGTACTGGCGCGACGTCGGCACGGTCGACGCGTTCTGGGCCGCCAACATCGACCTCACCCGCGAACTGCCGGAGCTGAATCTGTATGACGATCAGTGGCCGATCTTGAGCCGACAGCGCCAGCTGCCTCCGGCCAAATTCGTCTTCGACGAGGATTCGCGTCGCGGCACGGCCCTCGACTCATTGGTGTCGAGCGGCTGCGTCATCAGTGGCGCCACCGTGCGCCGGTCTGTGCTGTTCTCGAAGGTGCGTGTGGATGTCGGCAGTCTCATCGAGGATTCGGTGGTGCTGCCCAATGTGGTGGTCGGGCGCAATGTGAGGCTGTCGCATGCGGTGGTCGACAAGCACTGTCGGCTGCCCGACGGCTTCTGCGCTGGCCTGAGCCGGGCCGATGACGAGGGTCGGTTTCATGTGACCGAGCGCGGGGTGACGCTGATCACGCCGGATATGCTGGGCCAGAGCGGGCACGACGGAAACCGGGTCGGCTGATCCGGGGATGTGGCCGCTCCCGCGATGCGCCAAGCGCGGGCGCCGCATCGCGTTTCAGGCGGGCAGCAGCGACCGGTACAGCGACAGGTAACGTGCGCCCGCCTCCGCCCAGCTGTGATCGCGCGTCATCGCCGTACGCATCACGGCCTGCCACTGAGCGGGCCGCCGGAAGAGTGAAATGGCGTCGGACAGAGCCGCTTCGAGCGCAGCCGCATCGGCCGGTCCGAACACGAAGCCCGTGGCGCGACCCGAACGCAGATTTTCGTCGCTGGCATCGTCGACGGTGTCGGCCAGGCCGCCGACCCTGCGCACCAGCGGCAGCGTGCCGTAGCTCAGTCCATACAGCTGGGTGAGCCCGCAGGGTTCGAAGCGCGAGGGCACCATGATCACATCCGATCCGGCGATCAGCCGGTGCGCGAACGCCTCGTCGTAACCGATGCGCACGCCCACCTGCCGGGGATGCGCCCGCGCCGCGGCCTGGAATGCGCGTTCGAGCTCGGGGTCGCCGCTGCCCTGCAGCACCAGCTGGCCGCCAGCGGCCAGCAGCATCGGCAAGGCCGCGAGCACCAGATCGAGGCCTTTCTGGGCGCTCAGCCGGCTCACCACCCCGAACAGCGGGGCATCGGCGCGCTGTGCCAGCCCGACCTCGGCCTGAAGGGCGGCCTTGCAGCGCGCCTTGCCGGAGAGATCGGTCGCGTCATACGGAGAGGCCAGGCCCGAGTCGGTGGCCGGGTTCCAGACGCCGGGGTCGACTCCGTTCAGGATGCCCGTGACGTCGGCCTGACGGCCGCGGATGACGCCGTCCAGGCCGCAGCCGAACTCGGGAGTGGCGATCTCGCCGGCATAGGTCGGACTGACGGTGGTGATGCGCCGCGCGTATTTCAGGCCCGCCTTCATGAACGACAACTGGCCGTGGTACTCGATCCCGTGCGACTGCAGGAAGTGCGCGGGCAGTCCGAGCTGAACGAAGTCGGACTGGGAGAACAGCCCCTGGAAGGCCAGGTTGTGCACGGTGAAGACCGACGCAGCGGCCGTTGCCGGATGCGCAGCCATGTAGGCGCAGGACATCGCCGCGTGCCAGTCGTGCGCGTGCAGGACCTGCGGTGTCCACTCGGGGTCGAGCTCGCCGGCCGCCAGATGGGCGCCGACCCAGCCGAGCAGCGCAAATCGCTGCAGGTTGTCGCTCCATTCCGTGCCGTCGGCCGCCTGGTACGGGCCGCCCGGGCGGCGATAGAGATAGGGCGCATCGACCACATAAACGGGGACATGGCTGTACGGCATGTGCGCGAGCCGCAGGCTGATCCTGGCGGCGCCGAAGATCGGCCCGAAATCGAAGATGGTCCGTGGGTGCAGCACGGCATCCGCGATCGCGGGCAGGCCCGGCAGCAGCAGCCGGACATCGGCGCCGGCGCCGATCAGCGCCTGGGGCAGCGCCCCGACGACATCGGCGAGACCGCCGGTCTTGACGAGCGGAAAGACCTCGGCGGCGACATGGAGGACCTTCATGCCCCTCACAGTCGAGCGAGCATTTCGGGCGTGACCAGTGTGATGCCCGAGGCCGTGCGGTAGAAGCGTCGCGCGTCGTCCTCGGGGTCCTCGCCGATAATCATCCCGTCCGGGATGGTGCAGCCACGGTCGATCACGACCCGCGTCAGGCGCGCATTTCGACCCACCTGCACCTCGGGCAGCAGCACGCTCCAGTTGACGCTGGCGAACGAATGCACCCGCACGCTCGAGAACAGCACCGAACGCACGACATGTCCCGAGACGATGCAGCCGCCCGAGACCAGTGATTCGAGCGCCATGCCGCGACGTTCATTCAGGTTGTGCACGAACTTGGCCGGAGCGAGCTGCGGCTGATAGGTCCAGATCGGCCACCGGTTGTCGTACATGTTCAGCAGCGGATCGGTCGCGGTCAGATCGATGTTGGCGTCCCAGTAGGCATCGATGGTGCCGACGTCGCGCCAGTAGGGTTCCTCGTTGGGACGCGTGCCGACTGCACTGAGATGGAACGAATGGGCGGTCGCCTGACCCTGGCGCACCGCATTGGGGATGATGTCCTTGCCGAAGTCGTGGCTGGACAGCGGGTCGGCGATGTCGCGCGCCAGTTCGCGGTAAAGGTACTGCGCATTGAAAATGTAGACACCCATGCTGGCGAGCGCGCGATCCGGCTTGCCCGGCATCGCCGGAGGGTCGAGCGGCTTCTCGACGAAGGCGGTGATCTTGCGGTTTTCGTCGATGGCCATGACGCCGAAACCGCTGGCCTCGGCCCGCGGCACCTCGATGCACGCGACCGTGCATTCGCGCCCCTGCTCGACATGGTCGGCCAGCATCAGCGCGTAATTCATCTTGTAAATGTGGTCGCCGGCCAGCACGACGATGTAGTCGGCGTCGTAGCTGGCGAGGATGTCATGGTTCTGATAGACCGCGTCGGCCGTGCCGCGGTACCAGCTGGCCTCGTCGATGCGCTGCTGGGCCGGCATCAGGTCGAGGAATTCGTTCATCTCGCTCTTGAGGAAAGCCCAGCCGCGCTGAAGGTGGCGCATCAGGCTGTGGCTCTTGTACTGCGTGAGCACCCCGATGCGGCGGATGCCCGAATTCAGACAATTGGAGAGGGCAAAATCGATGATGCGAAATTTGCCGCCAAAATAGACTGCCGGCTTGGCGCGGCGGTCGGTGAGGCTCATCAGCCGGCTGCCACGGCCGCCGGCCAGGACCAGCGCGACCGCACGCTTGGGCAGCTCGAGGTTCTGAGCGAGTTCGGTTGGCGTCACGGTGGTTTTCCGTTGAGGGCACGAGGTCGAAAGCCATCAGCTTACCGCAGCGCCGCAGGCGGTCTGCCGTCTGGCCGCACGGAAATTGCTTTCATTCGCGGGTTCAAGCATCTTCGGGGTGCACCCTTTGCGGGGTGGCCCCCCTCTCGACCAAAGGACCGTGGTGACAGACGAATGCAAGGTGTCGTTGGCAGACGGCATCGATCAGCACCTATTGAAGACCATCGGCGTGGCGCCGGCGCAGGCCACGAACCTGGACCTGATGCAGGCGACTGCACAGGTCGCGCGCGAGCAGCTGTCTCGCCGCTGGGTCGCCACCCAGGCCGCCGATCGGGCCAGCAAGGCGCGGCGCGTCTATTACCTGTCGATGGAATTCCTGATCGGGCGCACGCTGGGAAATGCGCTGGCGGCGCTCGACATGACCGAGGGCGCGGCACAGGGCCTGGCCCGACATGCACGGCGCCTCGAGGACGTGGCCGAGCAGGAGCCCGACGCCGGACTGGGCAATGGCGGCCTCGGGCGGCTGGCCGCCTGCTTCCTGGACTCGATGGCGACGCTGGGCCTGCCCTCGATGGGCTATGGCATCCGCTACGAATACGGCATGTTCGCGCAGGAGATCCAGCGCGGCGGCCAGGTCGAGTATCCCGACCCCTGGCTGGCCAACGGCACGCCGTGGGAATTCCCGCGGGCCGAACTCAGCTACCCGGTGCAGTTCGGCGGCTGGGTCGAGCACCAGGCGGGCCGTCCGGTCTGGCGCCCCGCCGGAGAGGTGGCCGCCAAGGCCTACGACATGGTGGTGCCTGGCCATGGCACGGACAAGGTCAGCACGCTTCGACTGTGGAAGGCCGTCGCGCCCGAGCACATCGACCTGCATGCGTTCAACACCGGCGACTATGCGCGCGCCGCCGGCGTCAAGAACGAGTACGAGAACATCTCATGGGTGCTGTACCCCAACGACAGCACGCCGGCAGGGCGCGAGCTGCGTCTGCGGCAGGAGTACTTCTTCGTGGCGGCCTCGGTGCAGGACATCCTGTCCCGGCATCTGCAGGAGCACGGCACCCTGGCCAATCTGGCCGACAAGGTGGCCATCCACTTGAACGACACCCACCCGGCCATCGCGGTGGCCGAGCTGATGCGCCTGCTGTGCGACGAGCACGGCATGACCTGGGACACGGCCTGGGCGATCGGCGGACAGGTGTTCTCGTACACCAATCACACGCTGATGCCCGAGGCGCTCGAGACCTGGCCGGTGTCGCTGATGCAGCACGTGCTGCCGCGCCACCTCGAGATCATCTTTCGCATCAACCAGGAGTTCCTGGATCACGCCAACAGCGTGCGACCGGGTGATCTCGGATTTCTGTCGCGCCTGTCGCTGATCGACGAAAGCGGCGAGCGGCGTGTGCGGATGGCGAATCTGTCGATCGTCGGCAGTCATACGGTCAACGGTGTGTCGGCGCTGCACTCCGATCTGCTGGTGAAGACCATCTTCGCCGACTTCGCGAGCCTGTGGCCCGAGCGCTTCACCAACATGACCAACGGGGTGACGCCGCGGCGCTGGCTGGCGCAGGCCAATCCAGGCCTGGCCGGACTGCTCGATCGCACGCTGGGCACGCAATGGCGGCTCGATCTGGATCGCCTGGCCGGCTTGCAGGCGCATCGCGACGACCCCGACTTCCAGCAGCAGTTCATCGCCGTCAAGCATGCGAACAAGCAGCGGCTTGCGCAGACGATCGAACGGGCCACCGGCATCGCGGTCGATCCGGCCAGTCTGTTCGATGTGCAGGTCAAGCGCATCCACGAGTACAAGCGCCAGCTGCTCAATGTGCTGCATGTCGTCACCCGCTATCAGGCGATCCTGTCCGACCCCGAGGCAGACTGGGTGCCGCGCACGGTGATCTTCGCCGGCAAGGCGGCCTCGTCGTATCACATGGCCAAGACGATCATCCGGCTGATCCATGACGTGGGCACCGTGGTGAACCACGACCCGCGGGTCGAGGGACGGCTGAAGGTGGTGTTTGTGCCGAACTATGGCGTGTCCGTCGCTGAGGTCATCATGCCCGGTGCCGATCTGTCCGAGCAGATCTCGACTGCCGGCACCGAAGCTTCGGGCACCGGAAACATGAAGCTCGCGCTCAATGGCGCCCTGACCATCGGCACCGACGACGGCGCGAACATCGAGATCCGTCAGCACGTGGGTGACGACAACATCTTCATCTTCGGCCTGCGCACCCCCGAGGTCGTCGCGCTGCGCCAGAGCGGCTATCAGCCGATGCGCCTGTACGAGGCCGATGCGCGCCTGCGCACCGTGCTCGATGCGATTGGCGGCGGCGCCTTCTCGCCCGAGGAGCCCGGCCGGTATCGGGGACTGGTCGACTCGCTGCTGTGGGGCGGCGACCATTACCTGCTGCTCGCCGACTACGACGCGTATGTGCAGACCCAGCATCAGGTCGACGCGCTGTACCGCGAACCGGCACGGTGGGCGTCGCGCGCCATCGCCAACGTCGCCGGCATGGGCGCATTCTCGGCAGACCGGACCATCCGCGAATACGCGCAGCGCATCTGGCACATCGACGCACGGCGCTGAACATGCTCAGCGCCGCCGAAATCGACCGGCTTCGCGACGCCACGCACGGCGATCCGTTCGCGGTGCTGGGTCCGCACCCGGGTGCCGACGGCGAGACGCGGCTGCGGGTGTTGCTTCCCGGCGCGCTGGCGGTCACTGCGGTGGCCGCGCCATGCCTTCGGGACGAGGTGCCGGCGTCCGATGCGCCCGGCGATGTGCCGCCCGCTGTGCGGTCCGATGTGCGGCCCGATGTGCGGCCCGATGTGTGCTCCGATTGGCCGCCCGGCGTGCCGACGGCGGTCACCCTGGTCCGCGTGCATCCCGACGGCCTTTTCGAATCGCCGGTTCCTGCCGCGCTGGCCGCCCGATACCGTCTGCGCGTCGAGTGGCCGGGGGGCGCCGTCGGCGAGATCGACGATCCCTATCGCTTCCCGCCGCTGCTGGGCGAACTGGACGCCTGGCTGATCGCCGAAGGAACCCACCTGCGGCCCTTCGAGGCGCTCGGTGCGGCGCCGTTCGTGGTCGACAGTGTCCCGGGCACTCGCTTCGCCGTCTGGGCGCCCAACGCCTCGCGGGTCAGCGTGGTGGGCGACTTCAACCACTGGGACGGGCGCCGTCACGGCATGCGCCTGCGTCGGGAATGCGGCGTGTGGGAGATCTTCCTGCCGGGTGTTCAGGCCGGGGCTCGCTACAAGTACGAGATCCGCGACAATGCGCTGAACCGGCTGCCGCTGAAGGCCGACCCATATGGTCTGGCGGCCGAACTGCGCCCGGCGACCGCCAGTGTGGTTGCTGCCCTGCCGGCGCTCGTGCCGGCCTCGGCCGAGCGCCAGCGGGCCAATGCGCTGGATGCGCCGATGAGCATCTACGAAGTTCACCTGGGCTCGTGGCGCCGACCCTTGCCGGGTGCGGCGGGCGATGCTCAGGGAACGCACCCCCAGGACAGCCCGTTTCCGGACTGGGACACGCTGGCTGCCACCCTGGTGCCCTATGTGCGCGACATGGGCTTCACGCATCTCGAACTGCTGCCGGTCAGCGAGCATCCGTTCGATGGATCGTGGGGATACCAGCCGGTCGGCCTGTATGCGCCCACTTCGCGCCACGGCGATCCGGCAGGCCTTGTTCGCTTCGTCGCCCGCTGCCACGAGGCGGGACTCGGTGTGCTGCTCGACTGGGTGCCCGCGCATTTCCCCGCCGACGAACATGGACTGGCGCGGTTCGACGGCACCCACCTGTACGAACACGCCGATCCGCGCGAGGGCTTTCATCAGGACTGGAACACGCTGATTTACAACTTCGGCCGGGCCGAGGTGCGCAACTTCCTGGTCGGCAATGCGCTGTACTGGCTCGAGCGCTACGGCATCGACGGCCTGCGGGTCGATGCGGTGGCCTCGATGCTATATCGCGACTACAGCCGGCAGCCCGGTCAGTGGCTGCCGAACATCCATGGTGGACGAGAGAATCTCGAGGCGATCGATTTCTTCCGACGCCTGAATGAAGTGGTCGGCGTGCAGCGGCCGCAGGCGGTGACGCTTGCCGAGGAGTCGACGGCATTTCCTGCCGTCTCGCGCCCGCCTTGGACCGGCGGCCTGGGCTTTCACTACAAGTGGAACATGGGCTGGATGAACGACACGCTGCGCTACATCTCGCGCGATCCGGTGCACCGCCCCCATCACCACAACGAGATCACCTTCGGGCTGGTCTACGCCTTCACCGAGAACTTCGTGCTGCCGATCTCCCACGACGAGGTCGTGCACGGCAAGGGCTCGCTGCTGGCCCGCATGCCGGGTGACCGCTGGCAGCAGTTCGCCAATCTGCGCGCCTATCTCGGTTTCCAGTTCGGGCACCCGGGCAAGAAGCTGTTGTTCATGGGCTGTGAGTTCGCACAGACCGGCGAATGGAATCAAGATCGCGGACTCGACTGGTCCTTGCTCGATGACCCGACGCACGCCGGCGTGCAGCGGCTGGTGCGCGACCTCAATGCGATGTATCGCCAGTCGCCGGCCCTGCACCAGCGCGACTTCGATCCGTCGGGGTTCGAGTGGATCGACGCGGCCAACGCCCGCCAGTCGGTGATCGCCTTCGTGCGCCGGGGCGCCGAGGCCCGCTCGCTGATGCTGGTCGTCTGCAATTTCACGCCGGTGGTGCACCACGACTTTGTGATCGGTGTGCCGCAGCCGGGGGTGTATCGCGAGCGCCTGAACACCGACGCGGGCCACTATGGCGGCAGCGGTGTCGGGGCCGCAGCCGGCGAGGCCCGCGCGAGCGAGCGGCCCAGCCACGGGCGGCAATGGTCGCTGTCGATCAGCCTGCCCCCGCTGGCGACCGTGTTCCTCGAATGGACGCCATGAGCCCCGGACCTGTGTCGTCTGCGGTGGCTGCAGCCGCACTGCTGCCGGGGCGGGCGTGGCCACTGGGATCCCACTGGGACGGAGGCGGTGTCAACTTCGCAGTGTTCTCGGCGCATGCGCAGCGCATCGAGCTGTGCGTGTTCGATCCGCAGGGCCTGACCGAAGTGCAACGATTCGTTCTGCCCGGCCACACCCGCGACGTCTGGCATGGCTATCTGCCCGGTGCGGCACCGGGAATGGTGTACGGCTTCAGAGCGCATGGACCCTGGCGGCCGGACCACGGCCATCGGTTCAATCCTCACAAGCTGCTGCTCGACCCGTGGACCCGGGAGATCGTCGGGCGCTTCGAGTGGCGCGAGGAGCACGCGGGCGCCGACCCGGCCGATCCGGCGCGGCCCGATCCGCGCGACAACGCAGCCCATGCGCTGAAGGCACGCGTGATCGACGATGAAGTGGATTGGGATGACGACGCGCCGCCGCAGCATGCAGCGGCCGACACCGTGCTGTACGAGCTGCACGTCAAGGGCTTCACGCGCAGGCATCCCGACATTCCCGAGCCGCTGCGCGGCACCTATGCAGGGCTGGCCCACCCCGCCGCGCTGGCGCACCTGAAGCGGCTGGGTGTCACGGCGGTCAGTCTGCTGCCCGTGCACCAGCATCTGGATGAGCAGCATCTGGCGCAACGCGGGCTGGTCAACTACTGGGGTTACAACACGCTCGGATTCTTCTGCCCGGAGCCGCGTTATGCCGCCGCATCCGACCCGCGCGCGGTGCGCAACGAGTTCAGGGCGATGGTCCGCGCACTGCACCGAGCGGGCCTCGAAGTGATCCTCGATGTTGTCTTCAATCACACCTGCGAATCGGATGAAACGGGGCCCACGCTGAGCTGGCGAGGTCTCGACAATGCCTGCTGGTATCGACTGCCCCATGAGCGGCCCGGCACCTACGTGAACGACACGGGCTGCGGCAACACGCTCGATCTGCGCGAGCCCCGGGTGCTGCAGTTCGTGATGGACAGCCTGCGGTACTGGGTGCACGAGATGCATGTCGATGGTTTCCGCTTCGATCTGGCCCCGGTGCTCGGGCGGGCCGAGCACGGGTTCGATGCCAGCGGCGCGTTTTTCAAGGCGATCGCCCAGGACCCGGTGCTGGCCGGCGTCAAGCTGATCGCCGAACCCTGGGATCTGGCGCCGGGCGGATATCAGCTGGGCTGCTTTCCGGCGGGCTGGTTCGAATGGAACGACCGCTTTCGCGACACGATGCGGCGCTGGTGGCTGCACGCAGGCGTGGCGCGCGGCGAGTTCGCGCAGCGCCTGTGCGCGTCTTCCGACCTGTTCCACCGCGTGCATCGTCCGCCCTCGGACAGCGTCAACTACGTCGTCTCGCACGACGGCTTCACGCTGCGCGACCTGCTCAGTTACCAGCAGCGTCACAACGAGGCCAATGGCGAGGGCAACCGGGAT
>Ga0116169_1002810_pt1 | contig 12344 bp, 10 predicted proteins | sample AD_UKC130_MetaG_FD_89796 | JGI IMG/M metagenome (GOLD analysis project Ga0116169, IMG submission 89796) | Active sludge microbial communities of municipal wastewater-treating anaerobic digesters from Canada - AD_UKC130_MetaG | ecosystem: Engineered > Bioreactor > Anaerobic > Digestate | place...
AGCGAGACCATTGACGCTGGGGATCCGACCAAAACGTTACCCGCCCCAAATCCGAGCGAGCCACACCAATATACCGGCCCGTCCATTTATGGTGTGTGGGGGGCTCTTGGGACGCGCGCTTGCAACGACACGGCTTCTCTGTAGGCCCCGGTGTTTGCGTGGCGCGTTTTGGGAAGACGGAATAGCGAGAGATTTTTTGAGGCAGGATAGTGATTATGAGGATGAAAGCGTTCCGGACGAGTTTTCTTGTATTTTCAGTAGTGGTCTTGCCTTTTGTTGCGACGGGCTGCGGCGAAAAAGGCCCCAAGACGGTCCAAGGAACAGGTGTCGTCACTTATAAAGGCCAGCCGGTGGAAGGCGCGAACGTGATGTTTAGCCCGATAACTCAGGGGCAGGGCGTAGCGGCCTTGGGCAAGACCGACGCAGCCGGGAAGTTCACGCTTCAGACGGTGCAGGGGAAAGCTGGAGCTGTTCCCGGTGAGTACGCCGTCGTGATCACCAAGACGGAAATGGTACCCACAGGCGAAAAGGTGCCTAAACCCGAAGGCGGCACGGAAGACGTCATGATCAACAAGGACCTTTTACCACAAAAGTACAAGTTTGCCTCCTCCACACCTTTGAAGGTAAAAATTGAGGAAGGGAAAGTGAACGAATTCCAGTTCAATCTTGAGGACTAAGTACCATTTCGGCCGCCTTTGACTGTGTACCGCCTGGAACCCTGGACGGTTTCAGGCGGTTTCTTTATTGGGCCCAATCCGAGAATCCGCCCCAGAGGTACGCCTCCTCCCGCGTTGAAATCGCCCCTCAAATCTGTGTCGATCCCTGCCGAAGCGTCTGCGCGGGGGACATTTCCCTCGCTTGTGCAACCTTCGCAAATTCCCTTCAGCGATCTCGGACTGGTAGGACGGGATCGACACTGCTGGGAACAAGCGCACCCGTTTAGGAGGACCTTTGCGTTCTTGCTCACAATTTGGGGACGGCTACAATAAGAGCGGTCGCCGGGGCATGGTCCATCGGGTATGTCGTGTCGGAAGGCGAAGGGGCTTGGATAACTTCTCGGCGGAAGCCTACCGCGTGAGATGTGGACACAATCGGTGTTGCCAATGAGTATGACAAACAAACGGCATAACACGGTGAACGCGACAGAGCGCGTCCGTTCAAACGGCAGGACGCGGAGGACCGCGTCCCTCCCATGTTGAGATGGAGGACCACGCTTTGTCGTGGCCGGATGAACTAACGCGGAGGTTTGTTTAGGCGATTCACCGGATACAGGAGTTGCGGACAATGACCAGGTGTTATGCTTTGCGCGAGTCGTCTCCCCAGGCGACGGCTTTGACACGTCATGTGGCGGTGTCCCAAAATGTCATTCCCAGGCGGGAGGTGCTTGGCTATATGGCGGCCTTTGGAAGTGCGTTTGTGGCGGCGCAGGGGCTGGTTTCAAACGCGGAGGCGGAGGAGCTCTCCCGTCAGCAGGAGGTCCCGCCCCCACGCAAGCGCTACGAGATGAAAAAGTCTATCAATCTTTGGGCCTTGCCCTATCCGGCCAAGATGAGCCTCCGGGAGTGCTTGCAACTTTGCAAAGAAGCCGGTTTTGAGGGTGTGGAGCTCAACTACGCCCTCGACGGGGATCTTACGCCCGAGACTTCCGATGCCGCGGTGAAGGATGTCGCAAAAATGGTCCGCACCATTGGGCTGGAAGTCAGTGGCCTGTGCTCGTTCCTATTTTGGCCGTATTCCTTCACCCATCAGGACCCGGAACGGCGACGCCGCGGGGTGGAGCTGGCGATCGACATGATCCGTGTGGCCCAACTGCTCGGAACGAAGAATCTTCTCGTCATTGCCGGCTCCACGTATGTTCCTTGGCTGCCCGACGATCCGCCCGTCCCATTCGACGTCTGTGAACGCCGATCACGCGAGGCGATGCTGCAAATCCTGCCTGTGGCCGAGAAGGCGGGCATCTCCCTTAATGTGGAAAACATTTTTATGAACGGCTTCCTCCATTCGCCGCAAGAGCTGGTGAGTTATGTCGATAGTTTTAAGTCGCCGAATGTCGGCATCCATTTTGACACGGGCAACATTGGACAGTATCACTTCGCGGAGCACTGGATTCCCCCGCTCGGTTCGCGGATCCGCAACGTTCACCTGAAGGAAGTCACCAAGAAGGTCAACGAATTCCACCTGCACACATTTCGACCTCTCCTCGATGGCACCACCAACTGGCCGGCCGTTCTCGAGGCACTGGATCAGGTGGGCTATCGAGGCTATTTGACGTTTGAGTATTTCAATCCGTATCCTCATTGGCCGGAGGCCCTGGTGTTCCACACATCGGACGCCCTCGACCGGATGTTGGGAAGGAAATAAGGAATTGGTTTTGCGCGTCGGCCTTGACAGGGAGGGCGATCCTCTCAGCATGTCGTCTCCGCCAAAAAGGAGTTGCACCAATGATCCCGTCGGCAACGAATACGTTCAGTACGGTAAGGAAGGTCTTCAGCCTGACCTGCGGTCTGCTGGTTCTTTCGGGTTGGCTTGCCCAGGCGGAGGAGCCGGGGGTTATCCAAGTGGGCACGGCCGCTGTGGTCATCACGCCACCGCTGGGGACACCTATGGCGGGTTACTATTCCGCCCGTGGGAGTGAAGGGGTGATCGACGATCTTTATGTCAAGGCCATGGTCCTGGACGATGGCCAAACCCAGGTCGCCTTGGTGTCATGTGACCTAATCAGTCTTCCTGCCACCGTGGTGAGGGCGGCGAGGGAGAAGATTGCCTCTCAGACATCCATGCCGGGCGACCATGTCCTCATTTCAGCGACGCACACGCACACCGGACCGGCCTTGCGACGGGGTTCAAAACGGGACGAATTGGACGGCGGTGCCAGCGATTTGGCCCAGCAATATACCAACAGTCTGCCGGAGAAGATCGCCCAGGTGGTGGCCGAGGCCTTCAAGAAGCGCACGCCTTGTCGTTTGGCCTTTGCCCGCCAGGAGGAACACGAACTCTCTTTTTGCCGTCGGTTTTGGATGAAGGATGGGAGCGTAGGTTGGAATCCGGGCAAGCTGAATCCGAATATCATTCGGCCTATCAATCCCATTGATCCCGAGGTTTTGGTCCTTTATGTCGAAACGCTCAAAAGCGAACCTGTGGCGGCCTACGTCAATTTTGCACTGCACTGCGACACGGTAGGAGGAACGCTGATCTCGGCCGATTACCCCGGCGTGCTGGCGAAACGCCTAGCGGAGTACAAAGGCCCGCAATTTGTAACGCTGTTCGGCAACGGGACATGCGGTGACATCAACCATATCAACGTCCACTGGAAAGATCGGCAAAAAGGGCCGGAGGAAGCGGGACGGATTGGGACAATCCTGGCCGGGGATGTAATGAAGGCATTGATGAAATTGCAGGCGGTCACTGATAACCGGCTGGCTGTTCGGCGAGAAATCGTGCCTCTGCCTTTGGCACCTATCACAGAGGAGGACGTAAAACGGGCCAAGGAGATTATCGCCCAGGGTAGCAAAGCCAAGTTCCTGGAGCAGGTCTTCGCCTACAAAGTTCTGGACGTGGCCGATCGCAACGGTCAGCCGCTGGAGGCCGAGGTCCAAGTGATCACCTTGGGGCGTGACGTGGCCTGGGTGGCGTTGCCGGGGGAGATTTTCGTTGACCTGGGACTCAGCATTAAAGCGGTGTCGCCATTCCGACAGACGTTTGTCGTGGAGTTGGCCAACGGTTCGCTTGGATATATTCCGAATCGCTCGGCTTATGCTGAGGGTCAGTACGAGGTGGTGAGTGCCCGCTGCGCCGAAGGCTCCGGTGAAATGTTGGTCAATGCGGCCCAGCGGCTGCTTGCGGAGGTCTATGGAGGCGAATAAGAGCCTATTCCAGAATTCCCTCTCCCTGTGGGAGAGGGTTGGGGTGAGGGTAAGCCATCGTCGGAGTCAATCGAGAAAACTAGCAGCGATTCGAGCCACCCTCATCCCTAGCCCCTGTCCCGTCGAACGGGCGAGGAGAGGTTGTGGGATAGGCTCTAAAAGAGGCACGGATCGGCTGTTCTTGTGGCGTCGCGAGATGTGCGAACGGCGGTGGGCTAAAAATCTGCATGGCGGCGAAATTTCTTCCTCTTGACAAGATTTAGTCTTCCGATAATCCTTTTATGAATTGGCTTGATCGCTGTGGTATCAAGGCCGTCCCGCGAGTCGGAGCACGGGCAACGTGGATGGGTTGTCGCCTAACCGCAGCGATTCACGAAGGATCGGGTAGCAATGGCCACCGTTGACGCTGAGACAGCGTCTGTGCGTGCCGCCGAAGAGGAGCCTCCGAGTTCCGGTGCGGCACTGAATGTTCTCCCCCTTTTTGAGACCTCTGATAACGGTCTCCTGCCTTACCCGGCGTTTTCGGGTGCAGATTCGTCCTCGCTCGGTGTTCCGCCGCCGGTTTCTTTCCGGCGGGTCAGGACCGACATTCGGGTTCGACAATTCCGTCGAACGTTCTATCGTGACGTTCCCGACCGGCTCTGGAACGATTGGCATTGGCAGATTAGCCACCGCATCCGCACTTTGGAAGAGATTGAGCGGATGCTCGTTCTTTCGCCGGATGAAAGGGCAGCCCTCGAGCAAGCCGGGGCCAAATTGCCGGTGGCGATCACGCCGTATTACATGGCCTTAATCTCCCCGGATGATCCCGACCAGCCGTTGCGTAAGACGGTCATTCCCCGCACGGCGGAGTTCGTCCGTTTGCCTGGTGAGGCGGATGACCCCTTGGGCGAGGACAAGGACAGCCCGGTGCCTGGGATCGTCCACCGTTACCCAGACCGCGTCCTTTTCCTGGTCCACGATTTCTGCTCGACTTACTGCCGTTATTGCACGCGAAGCCGTGTGGTCGGCCATGGGGAGCTGAAATCGAGTGCGGATCGGCTGGCCTTGGGGCTGGACTACATTCGCCGCACGCCCACGGTGAGGGACGTCCTCCTATCGGGAGGCGACCCGCTGACGTTGAGTGACGAGAAGCTCGACTGGCTCCTCGGCGAGCTGAGAAAAATTCCTCACGTGGAGTTCCTGCGGATCGGGACCAAGGTCCCTGTGGTCCTTCCGCAGCGGATCACACCCCAGTTATGTCGGGTGTTGCGGCGATATCATCCCTTGTGGATGAGTATCCACTTTACCCATCCGGACGAGTGCTCTCCCGAAGCCTACACGGCCTGTGGGCGATTGGCCGACGCGGGGATTCCGCTCGGCTCCCAGACCGTCCTGCTCAAAGGGATCAACGACAACGTTGAGACCATGAAACGGTTGGTGCATGAGTTGCTCAAGATGCGGGTCAAGCCGTATTATTTGTACCAGTGCGACCCGATCAGCGGTTCCGCCCATTTCCGGACACCCGTCGCTAAGGGTCTGGAGATCATTGAAGGCTTGCGGGGGCATACCTCGGGTTATGCCGTGCCCACATTTGTCATTGATGCCCCAGGTGGGGGCGGCAAGATTCCGCTCCAGCCGAATTATGTTGTTGGTCGCGAGGGTGATGAGCTCATTCTCCGCAACTACGAAGGTGCCATTTTCCGGTATCCCGATCCCTTGGAACAGTCCTTAGACAAGTAAGAAAGGGGTGGATCATGGGAGATGAAGCATCTTTGTGTTCGCGGTGCGCGCAGCGGGGCAAAACATGCTGCCAAATTTGTGAGATTTACGTCACTCCGGGCGATGTTCAACGGATCGGGACGTTCGTTGGTCACTTTGACTTCTTCGAGTTTCGCAAGCCCGTGGATCCACAATATCTGGACCAGGATGACGACCCGGAATGGGCAAGGTGCGTGTTCCGGCCTGATGGTTCTCGTCGTGTGTTGCGGCGTTCCACCTCGGGCGACTGTGTCTTCCTAGGACCCGTGGGTTGCCGGCTTCCCTGGGAAGTTCGGCCCCTTGTGTGTCGCCTTTATCCGGTGGAATACACAGCCAGTGGCTTGAAGCCCGATCTGGCGGACGGCTGCCCCGTGAACTTGCTGCCTCCCGGGCAGGATTTACTTCAGGCGCTGGGTATGACCTGGGAAAAGGCGGAGGTCTGGTGGCGGCAGCTTTACGCCGAAATCCGCCTGGAGCCGCATCTCTTTGATACGGGTGAGCGGGACAAAATCGCCCCGGTTGAGGCCAACATCTTCCCAGTGCGGGTAGATGGGCCGGAAGCGGACCCGCCAGCTCCCGGTGGCCCCGGTGGATCGGTGCTCGCCCAGACGCCGGTAGGCCCGACCGCATCCCAGACGGGCCACAAATCGAACGATCTTGGAAAACCATCTTCCTATCCCCCTGCGGTGGCAAAGGCACCCTGATGAAGATCGGCTTTACCTACGACTTACGGAGTGAATACCTGGCGGAAGGTTTCTCCGAGGAGGAGACGGCCGAGTTCGATCGCGATGACACGATTCAAGCGATCGAAGACGCCCTGCGCGCCGAGGGCCATCAGGTCGATCGGATCGGGCGAATTCATAACCTCGTGCGGAGACTGGCCGCCGGAGATCGATGGGATTTGGTGTTCAACATTGCGGAGGGGTTATACGGCCTGGGACGGGAGGCCCAGGTGCCTGCCCTCCTCGATGCCTACCAGATTCCCTACACGTTCGCCGATCCGGCTGTGCTTATGCTCAGCCTGGATAAGGCCCTTTGCAAATTGGTCGTTCATGAGGCGGGGCTGCCCACCCCTGCCCACGCGGTGGTTCGCTGCGAGGCCGATGTCGAGCAGGTCCGTTTGCCCTTTCCCCTTTTCGTCAAGCCGCTGGCGGAGGGGACAGGGAAAGGGATTTCGCCGCAGTCCAAGGTTGATACGCCGCAGGCCCTCGAGGCCGCGTGTCTCTCGCTGCTAGCGCGTTTTCGGCAACCGGTGCTGGTTGAGCGGTACCTCTCGGGGCGAGAGTTCACCGTGGGAATCCTCGGAACGGGCAAAAAGGCCAAGGTCTTGGGGACAATGGAGATCATTCTCCGCCCGCAGGCAGAGGCCCATGCCTATTCCTACGTTAACAAGGAGTTTTGTGAAGAGCTTGTGGAATACCGGTATCCCTCGGCGGAGAGTGATCCCGAGGTGGCCGAGGCGGAACGTGTGGCCTTGGCGGCATGGCAGGCCATTGGCGGGCGCGACGCCGGTCGCGTGGACCTCCGCTCGGACGAGACGGGCCAGCCCCACTTTTTGGAGGTCAACCCCCTTGCCGGTCTCCATCCCGAGCACTCGGACCTCCCTATGATTGCTAAGGCTAAGGGGTTATCTTTTCGGGAGTTGATTCGGAGGATTATCGCCTCGGCCTTGGAACGGGTGGAGGCATCTTGCCAGACGCCGAACTGTTGTCCTGCGGGGCCGTGACATGCGGGTGCTGGTCGTCCATCAAACGGTGGGGCCCGAGGCCTCCCAAGACGATAAGGACGTGTTGGTCCAGGCCGGCGCCGTAGCCGATTCCTTGGTACGACTGGGGCACGAGGCCATCATCCAGCCGGCGGGGCACTCTCCCGCCGATCTGTACCGACTGGTCCATCGTACGCAACCGGATGTCGTTTTCAATCTTGTCGAATCTTTCTTCGGCAAGGACTTTTTCCAATGGTGGGGTGCCGGCATATTAACTGAATTGGGGGTACCATTCACGGGCTGTGCAGAAGATGCCCTTTTTTTGACTGGGGACAAACTCATTACCAAGTCGATTCTGCGTGCCACCGGGCTGCCGACCCCGGAGTGGATTGTGCCCGACGATGTCGCTCGCGATTGGCTGGCATGCTGGGAGGAGAAATGTTTGCGGGCTCAACTCACGGAAGACGACGCCCATCGTGAGGACAGTCCCATCGCCCGTGTTTTCTATAACCTGCAAAAGCGCCACGCCGGTCACTGGCATCACGTCACAAGCCAGGACGAGCTTATCGCCCAAGGAGATTCACGCCCGGCGTTTCTGCAGAAGGGCGCCTGGTCGCACGCCTCGGCGGGGCTGATTGAGCAACTTTGGGTGATTGTCACGAGGGACGATTTGTGGCGGCTACGAGAGCAGCTTTCCCGACGCTCTCAACAGTCGAACGAACCGTGGTTTGCGGAGCGCTACATCGAGGGACGAGAGTTTAATCTCTCGCTCATTGCGGGTGAACGGGGGCCTATCGTGTTTCCTCCCGCCGAGATCGACTTCTCTGCCTTTCCACCCGAGAAATTGAAGATCGTCGGCTACAGCGCGAAGTGGGATGCCGATTCATTTGAGTATGTGGCGACGCCCCGGCGTTTCGTCTTCCCCGCGGAGGACCAACCGCTGCTATTGCAGCTCGAGGCCCTAGCTCGGCAGTGCTGGCAAGTCTTTGGTCTTCGGGGTTATGCGCGAATCGATTTTCGGGTGGATGCGGCAGGCCAGCCTTGGATTTTGGAGATCAACACCAACCCTTGCCTGAGTCCTGATGCCGGGTTTGCTGCGGCGGCCGCCGAGGCCGGCTGGTCATTCGATCGGGTCACGGAGGCCATCCTCGCCGACGCCTTGCGGGCCGCGGGGCAAACGGCCTCATAACTCCGGGAAGACCTGCTTGCCGTAGAGGGGCATGTACCGGTAGTACACTTCGAGGATCATGACGGCCATGGCGGTTGTATAAAGTCGGCCGCCGACCCGCGAGTGTTCATCGTCGAAGTACCAGCTTCCTGATTCATGTCCCTTGGTGTCCTGCATGTTGATGAGATACTCGCGCATGGCGTCGTTCCAGCGTTTCCAGTCTGAGCCACCCCAATGACGAAGTACCTGCGTCGCGTAGTAGTTGTAATAGATGTCGGTGGCCGATGGTCCCCATGAGGCGAGATGGCCGATGCCGCGGACCAGGGGCGGATTCCCCCGGACCCAGCCACCGTACATACGACAGAGCAGACCAATCGCCGTGGTGCTCCTCCGCGGCGTTTTGTCGAGATAACCGTACTGGGAACCGTCGTCACTGGCGACGGAATCGAGAAATCGCTGCGCCGCGTAATGCACGGAGCGATCGACCTTCAAGCCGGCCATCTCGGCGCTTTTCAGGGCCATCAACTGCCAGCCGGTGACTGTCGTATCACCGGGTTCCCCTGGCCGATAGCGCCAGCCTCCCCCTTTTTTGTCTTGGGCGTACTCAATGAACTGAATCGCCTGCTGCGCTGGGTCTTTAAGGGCCGGATCTTTGGTCATGGCATACGCCTCGCAAAGGACCAAAGCCGCCAAACCCTGGGCATACATCCCATTTTTCATGCCCTCTTGAAAGTCCAGGCCATTCTCTGTGACACGTCCACGACGCAGAAGGTAGTACAGTCCGCGGTGAAGGGTGTCCTCATAGATTCCTTCCCGATGGGTATAGCCCGCTCCGAGAAAGGGTAACAAGGCCATGGCCGTGGCCGCCGCCGTATTAGGTTCTGTCCCTGGATTTCGACACTGGCCCCGGCAACTTCCTTTTTTCAGGTCGAAGCTCCAGCCGCCATCTTGGTCCTGATGGGCGGCAATCCAGCGAAGACCGCGTTCCACGGCCTCCTCACTCTGGGCTGTTCCTCCGCCACTTTGGGCCAGTTTTTGTCGCATCTCTGGAGATCGGCCTTCCAAGCCGCCACCTGTTGGGCGCTCGACAGACTGCATCAAGGTGGCCCCTTGAACTCCCCATGGCCGCGCAGGATCACCGACGTCCGCCACCTGCGCAGTGGGTTCATCGGAATTGTTCTCTTCGAGAGGGGAGCTCTCCAAGACGTTGATCCGCGACTGTTGAAGGGCCAGCTCGGTCTCCTTTGGGGTCAACTCTTGCGATTCCGACTGGAGGACAAGCTCTGCCTCGGGGCCTTCCAGGGATTCTTGTCCTGCCCAGGTGGCAAAAAGACTGGTGGGCCCCAGTCCCTGCGGCAGGTTCAACATCCATAACGAAAGCGCGATGAGCACGGCAGCGTGGGCCACGGCACTGATCAAGCAACTGGCGAAAAAGCGGTAGCGATCCCGACTACGTGGTGTGTGCGGCGTGATTGGCGTCGCCACCTCAGTCGGGAGCATGGCCGCGATTTGGGCCTCCTCCACCAAGCGGGCAGACTTAGCCAACGGTGCCCGAAGCACTACCGGTCGCTTCCGCTTTGGCGGCACGTCCTTCGCGGCGGGTTGGGAGGGTTGTTCCGCAGGTTTGGATAAAGCCGGTTGTTGGGATTGTATCGCTCCCGCCTCATCTGCCGCACGTTCATCCTGGCCAGGGGGCGGAACGCCTTCCCCTGGTGCATGATCGTCGCGGCTATCCGACGGGTGAGACATGAGCGAGTTCGACTATTCCTTCAGGGACGGGGCAGAATAGGCAAAGCAGGTAACCTTTGGAATTATACCCCGTGATTATCCCGGGCATCGCGGGCTGGTAAGGGGTATCTCGGCCCAAGGTGGTGCTCTGTGCAACCGGAACGATATGGTCGGCTATTTTCGGCCAGGTGCGTTCACCGAAAGATGGGCGATTGGGAGGCTACGGTGACACCCTGGAGGCGACCTTGTAAATCGCGGGCACGATGGTTTTGGGGATTGGAGGCCAAGATTTGTTCTGTGATGCCCAGGGCCTGCCCAGGCTGGCCGGCCCGGTAGTAATTCTCGGCTGCGGCGAGAAGGAGCGGTTCCGGGTGATCACTCTTTTGGGCGGCCTGGAGGTAGATTTCAGCCGCCGAAGCGTAGCGCCGGACGGCCTGGTAGGCCTCGGCCAACGCTACTAGGGCCTGTTCTGACTCCTCCCCCGGTGTGAAGGTATCCATGATCCGCTGGCGGACGGCGAGGGCCTGATCGGTATCACCTCGGGCCAGATAGGCTTTGGCGATCCATTCCAGGATGTCACGGTCCTGGGGGCGGATACCCGCCGCCTGATGGAACGCCCGCAACGCCGCGTCAGGATCATTGCGCATCAAAGCCAGGCGTCCCTGAAGGACCCAGCCGTTGGGGTTTTCCCGAGCGATGTCCAAGCCCCTTTGGATATGCGCCTGAGCCTCGGTCAACTGGCCTAGTTCCAAGTATTGCTCGGCAATGCGGAAGTGCAATTCGGCATCGTGTGGGGCCATGCGGAGGGCGATCTTCATCTGCTCAAGGGCCTCCTCGCGGCGACCGCATCGCCAAAGGAGTTGGGAATAGCGGGCCCGGGCCTCCGTGTCTTGGGGGCAAAGTTGCAGGGCCTGGACCAGAAGATGATCGGCTTCCTGAAGGTCCCCCTTCTCCATGGCAAAATAGGCCTGCTGGCTCATGAGGCGGCTCTTTTCCAACAGCCGCGTGGCCTGCATTTCCCGGTGCATAAGACGGCATCCACCCCCGCCGACCACGAGGCCGAGGACGGCCCAAATTGCCGCAGTTTTGGTAAAATCAATCATATAAGCGATGGTGACCCGTCCCCACACCGTTTTTGAGTGATTTCCTTGCGCCTCCAACGGTGGAACGAGAAAAAATTAAACAGGACGTTGCCTGGGGTCATGATACTGAGTGATGTCGTTCGGTCCTAGAGCAATTTCTCGGTGTATTTTTCGTAGATATTCCAGATCACCAAAACACAAGTTGCGTGATGGCACCATCTAAAGAGACGCTGTTTTTTGAGTGACAAGGCGCTATCGCAAAAAAGTTAGGAAGTTCCCATGCCGGCCGAGTATAGCCACGACAACATCCGTTTTCAGTATCCCGAGAACTGGCGGGTGGAAGAAGACGACCTTTGGGCGGGGAAGCACTCCATCACAGTTTACAGCCCCGAGGGGGCTTTCTGGAGTGTCAGCGTCTATCCGCGGGATGCCGATCCACAGAAATTGGCCGAGGCCGCCGTGGAGGCGATGCGTCAGGAATACGACACGCTTGAATATCAGTCGGCCCCGCTAACTCTTGCCGGGCGTTCGCTGGTGGGGTACGAGATGAACTTCTTTCTCTTGGATCTCGTGTGTACGGCCCAGGTCCACAGTGTGCGGACAAGTCAAGGAACGTATGTTTTCTTCAGCCAAGGCTGGGATCGGGATTACGAGAAACTGGCTGCCGTGTTTCAGGCGATGACCGTCAGTTGTCTCAACTCGATCAAAAGATTGTCATACTGGGATCCTCCCGATGTCTGACACGGCAACACGAGTTCCGAGAGGCAGCAAGGGACAGCACTCCCTACGCTGCGGATTTGTCTTGCCACTCAAAGGGACACGTCCATGCGCTATAGCTTCGAGCAAGAACAGCCCGCTTTCACCGGGCCGTATGCCCCTGAGGACGTTGGGGCCTTTCATACTCGCCGTAGCCTTCGTTTTTGTCTTCCTGGCCGGTCCTTTGGCAGGACAACAGCGCACGGGAACACCTCCGAGTGACGTCTTTGGCCAGCGGCGCCCGCTGCTGCAGATTGATGAGGCCAAGCTTCTCGCCGGCGGTCTGCAGAAGATCACGGCAA
>Ga0116169_1002812_pt1 | contig 12342 bp, 14 predicted proteins | sample AD_UKC130_MetaG_FD_89796 | JGI IMG/M metagenome (GOLD analysis project Ga0116169, IMG submission 89796) | Active sludge microbial communities of municipal wastewater-treating anaerobic digesters from Canada - AD_UKC130_MetaG | ecosystem: Engineered > Bioreactor > Anaerobic > Digestate | place...
ACCATGGCGGGGGGATTGCGGGCGGTGATCTGGACGGATGTAATCCAGTTTTTTATTATGGCTGGCGGAGGGATTCTTTGCGCGCTGCTGCTGTGGCGGGACCTGAATATGCCGTGGCCGGATCTGGTGCGTCTGTGGCAGTCCGCGCCCGGCGGCAGTAAGCTGCAGCTGATTGACGCGAAACTGACCCTTGAGCGGCCCTACACCATCTGGGCCGCGGCGGGGGCTATGGTCATGGTTACGCTGGCGACCCATGGCGTAGACCAGGACATGCTTCAGCGGGTGATGGCTTCCCGTTCGGCCGCGCGGGGATCAGCTGCCCTGGGTGTGTCTACCCTGCTGACTGTCCCGGTAGTCATGCTCTTTTTGGGCATCGGACTGCTGCTGTACGCCAGACTAAGCGTTGAGGGTATGGACCCGCGTTCGGTGCCGGATTCCTAGAACCTTTTTCCGCGATACGTGCTGGAACAGGTCCCACGGGGACTGCGCGGCCTGGTCCTGGCCGGACTGCTGGCGGCGGCCATGAGCACGTTCGATTCGGCGATCAACGCCATGGCGGGGTGTTTTCTGTCGGATATATGGAAGCCGTTGCGCCAGGCATGGCGGGGAGAGAACATTCCCCGGCGAAAGGAAACAGCAGGAGGCACAGCCGATAGCGTTCCGCGGTTTCTGGTGGCCTTGATGGGTATCATGCTGACCGGTTTTGCCGTGGTGGCAGTGTTCCTGCATGAATCGTCCCGGAGCACCCTGATCGATTTCGCGCTGGAGGTTATGGCGTTTGCGCACGCGCCGCTGCTGGGCATTTTCCTGGCCGCCCTGTTTACCCGCCGGGGTACCTCCGGGTCCGCCATTGCCGCGCTGATTATCGGCGTGCTGGGGGTCCTGTTTTTGCAGCCGTGGCTTTTCGAGCCCCTGTTTGGGTTTCGGGTCGCCTGGCCGTGGTGGTGGGTGATTGTCAGCCCCGTGGTTTTTCTGGTAGTGGTTGGTCCGACGGGATTATCGCGCCGTCCTCAGAATTTGTGTCTGTCGGCCCTTCGGGAGAATGATCAGCTGGAGGAGAGGAACTTGTCCGGCCGTCCAGCTGATCGCCCAGGGTGTCAATGACGGATTCCCTGCAGGGGCGGATTCCGCTCAGGTAAGCGGCGCGCGCGGCGATATGGGATCCGATCGGAGCAGTCAGCAGCAGGAACAGCGAGATCAGCATGGCCTGGATGGCAATATCCGCGCTGCCGAAATGCAGCCCGAGCGCGACTGCCAGGCTGATGACCCCCAGCGTGCCGCTTTTTGACGCGGCATGCATCCGGGTAAACACGTCCGGGAAACGCACGACGCCCACGGCCGCCGTGACCGTGAACAACGCGCCGAAAAGTAGCAGTCCGCAGGTAATGGCATCCGTGATCACGGTTTTCCTCCCCGTTCCGCGTAATAGGAAAAGGCTACCGTGCCAAGGAAAGAAACCACGGCCAGCACAATGGCATCCCGAATGTAAACAGATTGGTCTGTCGCTATGGCGTATACCGCGATAAATCCGGCCACAATGGTGCCCAGCAGATCCAGCGCCACGACACGGTCCATGAATGTCGGTCCCCTGAACAGTCGGTATGCCGTAAGCACCACGGCTCCGCCCAGCAGAACCATTACCACGTTGGCGGTTACCTGTGTCATCGCAGCAGCTCCAGCAGCCGCCTTTCCAGGCCGTTCTTGATGTCTTTGATCACGCCGTCCGGATCCTCCGCGAACATGGTGTGCACGTACAGCGACGTCCGGTCCGGGGACACGTCAACGCTGAGAGTTCCAGGGGTGAGGGTGATCAGGTTGGCCAGCAGCGTGATCTCCAGATCGCTCGCGCAGTCCATCGGCAGGGTAAACGTGCCGGGGTGATACGAGATGCCTGGTGTAATCACGGCTTTGAGTACCCGGAAATTACTGACGACCATTTCTTTAAAAAACCATCCCAGGAACAGGCTGCCCTTGAGCATTTTTTCAAAATAGCGGCTGTTCGGACTGAATGCGGGGGCGGTCAGCCACAGCGCGGCGAGGGAAAGTGCGAATCCAACCAGAATGTTCGGGGTCGCGAAAGACCCGGTCAGCGCGCACCATAGGACCGCCAGCAGCAGGTTCAGGGCAAACAGGTTCATTTAAGCGCGCCTCCTCCCTGGCCGAGCACGGCTTGCAGGTACTCCCGGGGATCCAGCAGTCCCTCAGCGGTGGCGAGGCAGAACCGCATCAGCGGCCCCGCTCCGACACTGAGCAGCAGCATCAGGCCGATCAGGGCAGCCACCGCCCAGATCATTCCCCGCGCGGAAGATTCCACACTCGGAGAACGCATGCCCGGCGCCGTATCGGGGATGCCCGCCGGAAGCGGTCCCCAGAACGCGTACATCCACACCTTCATGCCATACCCAAGAGACAGAAAACTAGCCGCCACCGCCACGGCCGTCACGGCCCATGCCCCGGCGTCGAAACCGGCCCGGATCAGGGCCAGTTTTCCGAAAAATCCGGAGAGGGGCGGTACGCCCGCCAGAGAAAGGGCGCAAAGCAGATAGGCATATGCCAGCAGGGGCCGACCGACATACAGCCCTCCGCAGCGGCGGATATCCTCCGTTCCCATCAGTTTTCCCGCGATTCCGCCGGTAAGCAGCAGCGCGGTCTTAACAATCATGTTGTGGATCATGAAAAACAGGGCTCCGGCCAGGGCCAGCGGCGTGTTCAGGGCCAACCCCATGATGATATAGCCGATCTGCCCGATGATGGAGAACGAAAATATGCGGCGAATCTCCCACTGCCCGTATGCGCCCAGCGCTCCCACGGCGATCGTGACTCCTGCCAGGATCAGCAGGAGGGTATGGGTGACCTCTGTCTCATGGTTGAAGATGAGGGTGAATACGCGGATCATCGCCACCACCCCAACCTTGGTCATCAGTGCGCCAAAGAGTGCGTTGACCGCCGCTGGAGGCGTGTGGTATGCCGCGAGCAGCCAGAAGAAGAAAGGAAACAGCGCGGCCTTGATGCCGAACGCGCACAGGAACAGCGCCGCAACCGCGCTGGACAGCATCGGCATGCCCTGCAGGTGCATTTTGACGGCCAGATCCGCCATGTTCAGCGTTCCCAGCGCGCCATAGAGAATGCCCGCTCCGGCCAGGAACAGGGCCGATGAAACCAGATTGACTGATACGTATTTCAGAGCCCCCTCCAGCTGTTTTCGGCCGCCCCCCAGTGCGATCAGCACGAAGGACCCCATCAGCAGCACTTCGAACCACACGTAGAGGTTGAAAAGATCGCCGGTGAGGAAAGCGCCGCATACGCCGCCAATCATGGCCAGCATGGCCGGATAGAAACCCTGCCCGGTTGCCTCCCGGGCTGTGCTGAAGGCGGCGTAAAGCCATACGCACAAAGAGACCGTGAGCGCCGTAACCGTCATCAGCCCGCTGAGCCGGTCCGCCACGAACGTGATGCCGAAGGGGGCCGGCCAGTTGCCCACAAGCAGTACGATCGGCCCGCTGAACGTGGCTGTGTACAGTAATATCAGGCTCACCGCCCACGCCGAAAGCAGCGCCAGGGCGGTAACGGCCATCTGCGCCAGCGGATACCGGTGCAGCGTGATGCTCACGGCCGCCCAGAGGATCAGCCCCGCTACGGGATATACCGGGAGCAGGTGCATCATGCGGCAGCGCTCCGCGGGCGGCGCGCCCGGTCAGTAAAAATGAACTGGTTCCCTGAGAACAGTTTCATTCGGCACCCCTCTCCGATTCCCGCAGCGCGTCCACATCGTCTGCCTGACTCAGCTGGGATACCCTGCCGCCCAGTACCAGCATGTACGCCGTTACGCCAAAACCAATGACGATCGCGGTCAGGATCAGCGCCTGAGGTACAGGATCCGCCATGACAGTACCAGAGCCGCCCGCCGTCAGCGGAGCGTTGGCCCGGGTGAGCCCTGCCGCCGTGAATATCAGCAGGTTGGCCCCATGTCCCAGCAGGCTGAGCCCCAGGATGAACTTGACAATATTGCGCCGCAGCATCATATAAAAACCGGCCGCGTACAGGCCGCCTATGGCAATCGCGAAACCGAATTCCATCAGGTTTTTCCTTCCGCTTCTCCCGCGTTGAGCAAACTGAAAATAATCAGGCACGTGACGCCGAGCACGTCAAAGTAGACGCCCAGGTCGAAGAAAAACGGCGTGCCCACTGCCAGTTCCCCCCACCCCGGTACATGCCAGACCCACCAGGTTCCTGTCATGAAGGGTTTGCCCAGCAGCGTCGAAAAGAAAGCGCTCATTGCGGAAAGGAGCAGGCCGCACCCCACGAGGGTCAACGGATGAACACGCAGGGTGCGCCGGGCCTGGTCCAGACCAAACGCAAGCGCCTCAAGCACGAATGCCAAGCCTGCCACCAGCCCGCCTGTGAATCCGCCGCCCGGCTGGTTGTGGCCGCCCAGCAGCAGAAATACCGAAAAAATCAGCAGCAGAGGCCGCAGGTACACCGTTCCGGTGCGGAGAATCACGGAATTCATGGCGTTTCTCCCCGCTTCCGGCCGGGCAGCGTGCGAAGCAGCGCGAAGGTGCCCAGCGCGGCAATAGCCAGGACGGTGATTTCACCCAGCGTGTCAATGCCCCGGAAATCCACTAGGATGACATTCACGACGTTCTTGCCGTGGGCCAGGTTATAGCTGTTTTCCATGTAATACGCCGCAACGCTTTCGTGCTTGCGCGCATTCAGGGCGACCAGGGTCAGGACCGTCATGACAACACCGCCCGTCACGGCAAAGAGCAGGTCCCGCGCCCGTACCCATAACGGGGAAAGATCCCGGAATGGCGGCAGATGCGAAAAACTCAGCGCGATCAGGATAACCGTCAGGGTCTCGATCACGAACTGGGTCATCGCCAGATCGGGCGCTCCGTAGAGCACGAAAATCACGGCAATAACATAACCGACAACGCCGAGCGCGGTCACCGCGCCCAGCCGTGTCCGCGCGTGCACCGTGGCTCCGATCGCCATGATCATGGTCAGCAGAAGCGCCCATTCGTGCCAGCGTGTTTCCGCCGCTCCGGACGCTGCCCAGGATGTAATCAGGTTGTCCAGTGGCGCCGCGTGGCGGTAGACCAGCGGCCAAAGTATGGCCATGGCGCCCAGCAGCACGCTGAACAGGTAAATGCGAAGAAGTCCGTGCTGTACGGTGTTGGCAGTGCGTGTGCTGAACCGATCCAGCAGGTCCATGGCCCGATAGTACAGTCGTTCTGTGCCCAGTTTGTTTAACGCAGACGATGTATCGCCTGCTGCTTTCCGGTGCCGCAGCCATATGACGACTCCGCCCAGCGCCAGGGTTATGGCGCTCAGCAGCAGCGGCAGGTTAAAGCCGTGCCAGGCCGCCAGGTGCGGAACGTGGTGTGCGGTCGGTGCGCTGGCCGCCGCGTGCGGTTCGAGCAGCAGGCTGGGCACCGTCCCCGCGGCAATGCCCAGACCGGACAGCATCAGGGGCCCGAAAAACATGGTTGACCCAGGGTCATGCGCGTGGCGGTCGGTGGGCAGCCGGGAGCCGTGGAACGGTTTTACCGAGACCGACCACGCTACCGCGGCAAAAGAAGCTCCTGCCAGCACGGCACAGACCAGGAGCATCCATCCGTACGCCGGCGCGTGCAGCAGCGTTTCATACATGGATTCTTTGGCCACGAAACCGGCGGTCAGCGGAATACCCGCCATACTCAACCCTGACAAGGTTGCGGTTATCGCGGTGATCGGCATATCCTGGCGCAGGCCGCCCAGCCGGCGGATATCTCTTTCTCCCGTCTCATGGTCCAGTATTCCAGCCACCAGGAACAAAGCGGCCTTGTAAAGCGCGTGCGCCAGGATAAACACCGCGGCGGCAAACAGCGCCTCCGGCGTGCCGGCGCCGATCAGCATGACCATCAGCCCCAGGGAGGATACGGTGGACTAGGCCAATAGCGGTTTCAGCACGTGCTGGCGCACTGCCATCCACGCGCCGGTCAGCGCCGTCAGCCCGCCCACGAGCATAAGCGCCGGTCCCCACCAGGAAATGGATTCGAAAAGCGGCTGCAGACGGAACAGCAGAAATACGCCGGCTTTAACCATCGTGGACGAATGCAGAAACGCGCTGGCCGGCGTTGGCGCGGTCATGGCGTTCGGAAGCCAGAACTGGAAAGGGATCTGGGCCGATTTCGTGGCCGCGCCAATCAGGATAAGCGCTGCGACCCAGGGCAGCAGCGGGGAATCGTTCGGAATTTCTGCCGCGACCATTGCGCCCAGGTCTGTGGTGTGGGTGATAAGCGCCAGCAGAACCAGTCCTGCCAGCAGGCTGAGCCCCCCGCCAGCGGTGACCAGCAGGGACTGGAGCGCCGCGGCGCGGGCTTCCGGCCTGTGGTGGTCAAAACCGATCAGCAGGAACGAGGTGATGCTGGTCAGTTCCCAAAATACAAACAGGCTGAACACATTGTCCGAGAGGACCAGGCCCAGCATGGACCCCATGAAGAGGAAAAGAAAACAGAACCAGCGGCCTGCCCGGCTGTCACCGTGAAAATAACCGCCTGAATACAGGGTGACAACAGCCCCGATGCCCGTGATCAGCACGGCGAAAAGATAGGACAGTCCCTCGGCGCGAAAAAGAATCGTCAGCCCAAGCGATTCAACCCACGGAAATGTGCTGACGGAACCGATTATGTGGGTAAGCAGCCCGGCGAGTATGCCCAGTGGGATCAGGCTGAACAGCCATGGAGCGGCCCGCCCAAGGCGGGGCAGGAGATAGGGAGCTGCCAGTCCGGTGATAAAGATAATCCCCACCGATAAGGACAACATTCCACGCAGCTCCTCCGCTGATTAGCAATTGAACAAATGTTTTATGATTCAACACCTGTTAATACAAACAGGTAGTATGTCTTTATTCCTGATCGGTTCCCTCGGTACAAGGGGCGTTCGCCCCGTGAGAAGGTTGGATCAGCGCGCGGTACCCCTCTCGAAAAGTCGGCCACCGATGAGTGAAGCCCAGCAATTGGAGCAACCGGGAGGATACCCGGCGGTTGCCGCCTCTGGCCGGTTCCGAGAGGCTTGTTTCTTCCTCCCATGGGGGCGCCGGCATGCCCAGTTCTGCGGCTACCCAGCACAGCAGTTCGTTTCGGTCAATGGGTTCCAGATCCGTCAAATTGCATATGGGCGGCGGAGATGGATGGTTTAAGAGGTGTATCAGCGCGCCGGCGGCGTCATCCCGATGGATCAGGTTCAGGATAAGCTTCGGGTGCCGTACCTGACGGGCCTGTCCTGACCGCACCGCGTCGATCAGGCGGGTGCGGCCGGGACCGTAGATACCGCCGCATCGCGCTGCGGTGTTCTTCCAGGGCAGAGAAGAAACCACCTGCTCGGCTTCGATCAGCGTGGCGGATCCGAAATGACGGCCGCAGACCGGGCTGGATTCATCCACCCACTCGCCGTCCTATTGCGGATAAACCGATGTGCTGGACACGAAACAGAACCGTTCCACGGGGATCCGCTTTTGAATTAGCGCGTCCGCCAGCCGTTTCAGTCCTTCCACGTATGCGGCCCGGTAGGCTTCCGGCGTGAACCGGTCGGCTCCTACCGCGTAGATTACCCACGTAATATCATCGGGTAGCGGCAATGTCCGGTCGGAAAGCAGATCGGCCTGTATAAGGGAAATTCCCGCGGGGAGCGAAACATCCGGCCGGCTGCGGCGCATTCCGGTTACCCGGTGTCCGGCGCGGGCCAACAGGCTGCCCGCGTAAGAACCAAGATATCCCCATCCCGCGATCAGCGCGTGGGCCAATGTGATACCTTTCGACTGTCCGTTTATCCCCGGGTCCGCTGGAACTCACGCATAAAGTCGCACAGCGCCTTGACGCCTTCTTCCGGCATGGCATTGTAAATGGATGCCCGGCAGCCGCCTACGGAACGGTGGCCTTTCAGGCCGTCCAGGCCGGCGGCCTTGGCCTCTTTAAGGAAGAGCGCCTCCTGTTCCTCCGTGCCGACCCGGAACGTGACGTTCATCAGGGAACGGCTTTCCGGCAGCGCGTGGCCCCGGTAAAAACCGCCGCTCTGATCGATCACTTCATATACCATGGCCGCTTTGCGCCGGTTGATCTCCGCCATTTTCTCCAGGCCGCCGATGGTGTTTTTGAGCCACTGGAGCACGAGCCCGATGATATAAATCGTGAACGTGGCGGGGGTGTTGTACAGGGAATTGTTCTCAACCAGCACTTTGTAATCCAGCAGGGGCGGCAGTCCCCCCGGGCACTGTTCCAGCAGATCCTGGCGGATGATGACCACGGCGGTGCCGGAAGGCCCCACGTTTTTCTGCGCGCCGGCATAGATCAGCCCGTAGCGCGACATGTCCAGCGGACGCGACAGGAAATCTGAAGACGCGTCACAGACCAGCGGTTTGCCGTGGGTTTCCGGTTCCCGGTGAAATTCGATGCCTTCGATGGTTTCGTTGGACGTGATGTGCACATAGGCCGCTTCGGGATCAAGGTTCAGCTCCTCATCCTTGGGCATCCGCCTGAAGTCTTCTTCTTTTCCGGACCAGGCAATACGCGGCGTTCCGTAGCGCTGAGCTTCTTTGAAGGCTTTTCCGGACCACGCGCCCAGCAGCAGGTAGTCTGCTTTACGCCCCTGAAGCAGGTTCATGGCATGTGCGGTGAACTGCATGGTCGCCCCACCGGGGGTAAACAGGACATGATACTCGTCACCAATGCCCAGCAAAGATTTCAGATCCGCCTTGGCTGCTTCGAGAATTCCCGTAAAGGTCGCGGAGCGATGGCTGATTTCCATGACGGACGCCCCGGCTCCGGGATACGCCAGCAGTTCTGCCTGGGCCTGTTCCAGCACCGGAAGCGGTAATGTGGCCGGTCCGGCCGAAAAATTGAATACCCGTGATACACTCATGTTGTCAACTCCATTGGGGAAGGTAACATCTGACACCGAGCTACCCCGCCAACCCGGCGCCGCCGACCTCCCCGTAATTTTACCACGATCAGCCCGCCTTACCCAATCATCGGGCTGGCTGCTGGAGACGATTTCGAAACCCTCTTCTACCGGATTATTGTGTCGGCCCTGACATTTCCTGACCGATCGCTGATAACCCGGGCTGGAAAAGGATTGGAAAAATTCACCCGGCTCGCTGCTCGAGAATCCTCAAGATGTCGGATGGGGTCATTTCCCTGTGAAACGCCTGCAGGTCAGGATGCGCGAGGGGTGGCAGTTTTCGGCCGGCTTCCGTGTAGAACGCAACACGTTTATCGTTCAGCGGCAGGTAACTGCGGACCCAGTCGCTGTGGAAGCCCATGCCATCCCGGATCTGGAGCGCGGTGTGGGCATGGAGAAACCAGGCGCCCTGTTTGAACTGCTCATGGTGTTCCGCCATTTCCGGCGCGGTGAAATCATCCACGAAACGCTGGCCGTGGGCATTCATTTCGGTGCCCGCGAAAACCGGCATGACGCGTTTTTGGGCTTTTGCCAGGAAATCCCGCATTAAGGCCGCTTTGCGTGAACGGACTTCCGGGTCCCGGTAATTCCAGTTCCGGTCGGGAATGATATTTGCGGCAATCACGCCGGAGGCCTGCATAAGATCCATCAATTCGTCCAGCGCCTGCTCTCCCGCTGAAGTGCCGTCGAGAAAGGTCATCGTCGGAATGGCGCCGTTGGCCAGGGTGAACGCATTCACGGTCTGCAGGCTCGGAAACGCGTCCGGTTCCGACACGATATATCCCGGACCTCCTTTTTTCATCAGTTTGGAACGGATCAGCGCCTGCATGGCCGGCGGGTTATCCACGGCTGAAAGCGCTGTTTGTTCATCCACCCCCAGTTTTCCCGCCCACCAGCGGGCGCGACTGGCACTGTCCGGCCAGAACACCCTGGATTTTTTCTCGTATGCCGCGCACACGTGGCGCTCCGTGGCGTTGCCGGCGGGGGTCATCGGCAGTACTTCCCGCTCGAAATCCAGCGAAATTTCAGAGATATGTTCATTTACCCGGCGGGTGACTTCACGGGTGCGGTTCTGGGCCGTTTTCGCCAGATTTTCGATTACATCCGGCTGATTTACCATGCCCGGGATGAACCCCATGCCCATGTGGTAGCTTATGCCGGGCTCTCCGGGAGAATTAATTTCCCGATCCGCAAATTCCGGAATATAAACCCGGGTCTCAAAACCCGCCCCGCCTTTCAGTCCCAGGCAGGAACAACCGTACAGAAACTCGCTGACCCCGTCGAGCACGTCAAAATCCACCAGGCCCACGGCAAAAAGCCCATTTTTCCGGGCCCGCCAGACGATGCCCAGCGGAGAATAGCCGTATCCGTTGAAGGAAAAAAAGGAGTGGCAGTGGAGGTTCAGCCAGTCTGTCAGGGGCGGCAGGGGGATTTCACTGTGTGCCGATTCCCGCCACAGCGCGTCAAAAGCCAGCCTTCGGGTTTCGGGATCCAGATCATCCAGCTGCCCTTCGAGGGTATTGATTACGTCGTCCGAAAAATCCATCTCGCCATCTCCTTCCAACAAGCGGGTAAGCAGATAAATGCCGTTTTATGCCGATGCATCATAAGGCTTTTTATTGTACGCGGTCCGTCCGTCTGCGCGCGAACACCGGCAATGGTGTTGGCGCGCAGATTTGATGTTTCACCTCTTGCCGGAACTGTGGCGGTTTTGTTACAATAAAGTCGCTCTAGGTCGGGGCGTAGCGCAGCCCGGTTAGCGCACCAGACTGGGGGTCTGGGGGTCGCTGGTTCAAATCCAGTCGCCCCGACCATTTTTTACCGAATCTTCTGTGGAGGGGATATATTCTTTGGGGGAGACCAGGGTGCGCGGCCGCGGCCGGCCCGCATGTCTTCCCGGTGCTGGTACCGTTCCTTCCACGCGGCCGAATCCGGCCTTCCCGCATTGTCCCGGACGATGATATTGCCGCTGCTCTCATTGTGGATTACTACCGGGCCGTTCACGATGTTATCAGAAATGACCGCGCGGTCCACCTCTGACCCGATCCAGACCTGGGGACGTTTCTCCATGAATTCGCACCCCCGGATCATCACGGCCCCGGACCGGGCTTCGATGGCCCAGGCTTCATCCCGCGGTTCCCGTTCTCCCTCAAACACCAGGTGGCCCCAGTTCACGAAAGTGCAGTCGCTCAGCCCCACGAGACCATACCCTTCAATGACCGCAGTACGGCGGGTTGGTCCCCAGAACGCACAGTTGACGAATCGCGCGGTGCCCGTGAAAGAAGGCGCCACCCGAAGGATTACGGGATTTTCCGTTTCTTTCAGATGCATCTGGGTGGCGGATACAAATTCCCCGTTGGTGATCAGCAGGCCGAAATGGGAAGTATCTTCGATTTCCACAGCGGTCCGGCAGTAATCCGCGCCGATGCCCAGAAAATTCCTGTTGGCCGCTCCGTTTTCCGTCCGGATGAACCGGTAACCTACGCTGTACCCGAAGGCAAAAGTATTCAGTACGTAATGCCAGTCCGTGCGTCCGAAGATAAAGCCGACACCGTTGGTGCGCTGCCAGACAAAAGCGCCTTCTTCCAGGCTGTATGACCACCAGGGATTCCAGTGGACATTTTCGATCCGGCCGATATCGTAGATGGCATCGGCGTAAAGCCCGATATGCAGCGGCTGGCCGTGAACATTGCGCACCAGGTGGCGCTGGCTGTGGGAAACGTCCACCCCGTTGTATGGATTCAGTAACTCCACGTCCAGCAGGGCGGGATTGTTCTCCCGCAAGGCAAAGGTATAGGGATAGGGAATCGGCTTTTCAGCGTCCCGCTGCTGTTCGGGGTATACCACCACCACCCCCTGGACGGTTGCGCTGGAAAGCAGCGTTATAAAAGGCTTTGCGTTTTCATCGCCCCGGCCCCCGTAAACCTCGAACACGCTGCCGGAGTTGGGCGGCTGGCTGTCCTTTCCGCGATCGCCGAAATGAGAAGGGCTGTAGAGGTAAGTGCCTTTGATGGCGACGTTTCTGGGGACAGTCAGCGAACCGTCGAAGCGGTACCTGCCGGTAGGCACCATCACGATACCGCCATTTCGGGCCGCCATATCATCCAATGCTTTTTGGAATCCGGCGGTACAGTCGGCAGTTCCGTCCGTCCGGACTCCATAGGCGAGGATGTTCACAAGGGAAGGATTATCCGGTGTGACCTTATCGGCGTTTTTGCCGGTCGGTATGGTTTCGGCGGTTCCGGACAGTACAAGGCCCATTACGCAGCAGATGGCCGATAAAAACGATATAGGTTTCATGGTTTTCCCTTTCTGACATCGATTACCTCAACTTTAGCCCACCGGTTGTCCTTATTTCAACTTTGAAAACAGGAATCTGAAACCGTCTGCTGGAAATCGGGT
>Ga0116169_1002817_pt1 | contig 12323 bp, 8 predicted proteins | sample AD_UKC130_MetaG_FD_89796 | JGI IMG/M metagenome (GOLD analysis project Ga0116169, IMG submission 89796) | Active sludge microbial communities of municipal wastewater-treating anaerobic digesters from Canada - AD_UKC130_MetaG | ecosystem: Engineered > Bioreactor > Anaerobic > Digestate | place...
CCGGCAGGGAAACCGCGTGCCGGGTCGCGGCCGGCGCGGTGGCCATGAAAATCCTGCGGAAAATGGGCATTTCCATTGTGGGGCATGCCCTTGAAGTAGCGGGCATCCGCGCCCAAAAATTCGTGCGGGATTACATCGAACAGAACCCGGTGCGGTGTGCCGACCCTGACGCTGCGCCGCTGATGGAACAGGCCATTCTGGCCGCCCGGAGCGATCGGGATTCGGTGGGGGGCGTCATCCAGCTGGAAATCGAAGGACTTCCCCCCGGACTGGGCGATCCGGTCTTCGCGAAACTGGACGCCCGGCTGACGTCGGCCATCATGACAATCGGGGCGATCAAGGCCGTGGAAATCGGGGACGGTTTCGGAATCGCGCGCCTGCGGGGAAGCGAGGCCAATGATCCCATGGGCGACGGCGTTTTCCTGAGCAATCACCACGGAGGCATACTGGGCGGCATTTCCAGCGGCGCCCCGGTGATCCTGCGGGCAGCGGTCAAGCCGACCGCCTCCATCGCCAGGAAGCAGCAGACCATAGACATTACCGGAAGCAACGTGGACGTGGAGGTGCTGGGGCGCCATGACCCGTGCATCGTACCCCGGGCCATTCCGGTCATGGAACACATGGCAGCGCTGGTGATTCTTGATGCCCTGGAAATCCAGGCGCGGCTGAACCCCTCATGGGCGGAAAAGTATTATCATTATCCGGAATGCTGACCGCCAAACACTGGATTAACAGGCCATGAAGACTCCCCGCAAACCCGCATCGATGGGGCACCACATTCAGATCACCCTGCAGCGCTATCTGATCCGCGGGGTAGCCGTGGTGGTGCCGGCCGGCATCACGGTGTACGCGGTAATGTTCTGCTACCGGATCACCGCCGCGCACCTTACGCCCTTTTTACGGCGTTTCCTGGTCAATATACCGGACTGGCTGGTGCCGATACTGGCCATGTCCCTATTTCTGGGCGGCATTTTTCTGCTGGGATCCCTCGCGACGGTTGCCGTAGGCAGGCGCCTGATTGAGGTCTTCGAATGGCTGCTCCGGAAAATTCCGGTCATAAAAAGCATCTACGGCGCGACACGGCAGCTGATTCAGATCATATCTCCATCGGACGATGCCGCGCCCAAATACCAGTCAGTCGTGCTGGTGCCCTTTCCCCATGAGGGAAACTACGCCATCGGCCTAGTAACCGGCACGATCCGACTTCAGCATGACGTGCCGCACTATAAAGTGTTCGTTGTCACCACGCCGAACCCTACCAGCGGTTACCTGTGTTTCTATCGCCCGGAACAGACCCGTCCCCTTCAGTTTTCCGTGGACCAGGTGCTCGAGTCGGTCACGTCGGGCGGTGTTCTTTTTCCGGAAAACCTCAGCGCTGCCGCCCGCCCCGCGCTCCCCGAGGCAGACACGCCGGAGAAAACAGAAAAACATCACGCGGAAACGGCAGCTCCGCCGACCAAACGGGGCCGCGGCTTTTTTAAAACCCGTTTTGTCTCCGGCATCTTTCTGATCGTTCCTCTGGTGGTGACCGTGATGGTGCTGGAGTTCCTGTTTGATCTCACGGTGGGGAAAGTCAAACCGTTTATTTCCATGCTGCCTTTTGCGGTGCCGGTCTGGGCACAGTCCATCGTGGCGGCGCTGCTGCTGCTGGCGGTGTTATGGATGGTGGGGGCGGTATTTTCCCTGTTCATCTTCAAGAAACTGCTCCAGGGTATTGAGGCGGCGGTGCTTCGGGTGCCCCTGATCGCGGAAATATACAAAGTGTCCAAGCAGGTGGTGGACGTGCTGACGGAGGAGCGGGATACCGAGACTGCCCGCAAAATGCCCGTGCTGGTGGATTTCCCCAGTCCGGGCGTCAAGGGACTGGGTTTCGTAACCGGCGTTTCAAAGGATGAGCAGGGGCCGCTGGTACGTATTTTCTACCCCACCACCCCGAATATCTCCGTAGGCATTCTCATTCTGGCGCGGCCGCAGGATATCCAGCGCTGTCTGCTTTCCGCGGAAGACGCCCTGCGCCTGCTGCTGTCGGTGGGCGTGCTGGCGCCCGAATCCCTGCCAACTGAACCTTTTCCGGCAGAGTTCCTGGAGTGACCTACTCTCCCCCCCCAGGAAAAGAAGTTCCATTTTTTACGGCCCTGGGTATAGGAAGCTTTCTCTTCAGCGGATTCCGACGGCTGATCCGCTGAATCCCCGTGCTGCGGTTGCGTTTCCGCAGGGTTTACATTTTCATTTTCCCCTGATGCCAGAGGTTTTTGCAGGTTTTCAAATGCCTGCCACAGGGTTTCTGTTTTGGGTTCCTGGCGCGGGGCGCCGACCGCGGGTGTTTTCAATCCGGATGACAACCCCGCGATGGAAGAAGGCACCCCAAGCGATTCGGTGTCGTCTCCCAGCGTTTTCAGGCGGATCGTCTGGCCCTGCAGGGTTCGATCCCGGATAATTTTCGCCTTGTCATGGTCAAACTCCAGGATCAGCCGGTCACAGAGTTCCAATGCCTCATCGGTCAACCCCATCGCGTCGGCCGCGATGGCCAGGGCATACAGCACGTTTTTGGTATTCGGCCGCTCCGCGTCAATTACTTTAAGGACGTCATACGCTTCGGCATACCGCTGCCCCTTAATGAGCTGTATGGCATATCGGTACTGTAGGTGCAGTTCAGCATTATCCACGGCAACTATCTCCTGCCCCTCGCATCAGCAGTATTATACCACTTCCAGTCCGACCGGCTCTTTTCCGTAACAACACCAGTCTCCCTCCTACGGCAATCATTTGGAACCAGGCCGCCTGTTTTTACGCTCTCCGCCCCTTTTCCAGCAGGGCAATCCCCAGCGGCAGCAGACCTGCTCCCAGAATCAGCGCTCCCAGGGACACCTGGGATACCTCCGGGCCAGCGGGGAAAAACCAGAGGCTTACCGGTTCCGGCATTATACGGAGGGAAAACGCCAGCGCCAGGGCATTGACCAGTGCGTGGGCCAGCATGGCGGGAAAAACAGATCCGGACCTCAGGGCTATATAGGCCAGCGGTATCCCCAAAAGCGCCGTGGGGAGGAACCGGAAAATACTCAGATGGAACAGCCCGAACAGAAACGATACCAGCAGCACGGCGGCCCAGGCGGGAAAACGTCCCGCAAATCCCCGCAGCAGCACGCCCCGAAACAGCACTTCCTCACAAAGGGCGGGGCTTAACGCCACCACCAGAAAAAGCCACACATAGGAAACCGGATCGCGGCCGGCTGTGAAAAAAACCTGAAACGCTTCCCGGTATGCCTCCGGGATGGGAAGAAACCGTTCCTGCAGCGCGCCGAAAGACGCCGTGGCCAGAAAGGCTCCGATGCCAAGAAAGACGGCGGCAACATAAGCTGACAGGCGGGCCGGACGCCAGCCCAGTACAGCCCTGAAGTCCGCGCGCACGAGCCAAAGCACCCCCAGCACGGGAGCCAGCACCAGGATCCATTCCGTCAGCAGCAGGCCGGGTAACGGCCAATAGGCCTGAAGCAGGGACCCGACATAGAAAATCAGCACCATCACCCCCCCAAAAATGCCCAGCGCGTGGGACGCGCTCAGGAAATCCCGGGGAGGATAGGCGTCCCGGCGCCAGGACAACGGCAAAACCGGATCATCGGCCAGCGTAATTTCCTCCCGCTGAAACAGCCATGCCGCACAGGCCAACACGAACAGCGCCACGGCCAGCGTGCTGGCGAACACCAGAAACAGGTCCTGCGGCAGGACGCCCCCCAGCATGGCTTCCTTGAACGCCAGCACGGCATTCACCACCGGCACAAAAGTCCAGAATGGCGTCAAACGAAGGCCCGGCATGCCCGCGATCAGGGCAGGGGCGGCAATCAGCAGCATTACCGGCGTAAGGAAGGTTTGCGCCTCCCTGAAACTTCTGGCGAACAGGCAGACCGCCATCATCAGCGAAGACAGCAGCAATGCCATAGGAACCATAATGGCCAGAATGACGGCCAGCAGCGGGAGCGGATTCCGCAGCAGCGCGGAAAACGCGGCGGGCAGCGTTTCGGAAACCTGGCCCAAAAACACATACATAGTCCCCAACTGCGCCACCAGGTTTACCATGGCCGTCAGCATGGCCAGACAGAAAACCGCCAGGAACTTACCGGTAACCAGTTCCGAACGGGTCACCGGCGTTGAAAGAAGGGTTTCGAGCGTTCCCCGTTCTTTTTCACCGGCCGTCAGGTCCACAGCCGGATAAAACGCACCCAGCGCGGTAATAATGATCAACAGCGCCGGAAGCAGCGCGCCCAGGATCGATCCGGCCACCTTCGCGCTTCCCGCCAGGTCCACCCGGCTGACTGTCAGGGGCATAACCTCCGATGGATCGATTCCCCGCTCTTCGAGGCGCCGCCGCTGTTCCCGTTCCGCAACGTCTTTCAGCAGCCTGTCCACCCGGTCGAGGGCTTCAAGCGAGCGCTGTTCCGTCACGTCGTACAGCAATTCAACGGCCAGCGGTTTCCGGGCAAAAAAAGTCTCCGACAGCGGCGCTTTCACCGTGGCGATCAGATCTATCTCTCCGTCCCGAAGGGCTGCCCGCGGCATGATCGTGTACACCACGGAAATTTTCCCGGATGCTTCCAGCCAGGGGCGTATCAGCGGCATATCCAGCAGGCTTGCGGTCTCCAGGTAAACGCGGGACACCCCTTTATCTATCCTTTCCTGGCGAAGCAGCGCCACCTGGGCGCCGATCAGCAGCACGGAGGGGTAAAGCAGAACGGGCAGGCCGATCATCATGAAGAGGGTGCGCCGGTCCCGGAACGTTTCCAGCATTTCTTTGACAAACAGCGTCTGAAGTACCCGCCAGTTCACGAGCGCCGCCCCCTGTCCCCGACATCTTCTCCGGAAACCAGATGGATGAAAGCGGACTGCAGGTCGGGCTGGCGCGTTTCGCGGCAGATTTCGGCGGGAATGCCCTGCCGGATCAGGATGCCCTCATGCATCAGCCCCACCCGGGTACACAGGTTTTCGATCGCGCTGATCTGGTGCATCGACAGGATTACCGCGGTTCCCCGCCGGCCGGCCGCGCGAATAAAGCGAAACAGTGATTCACTGGTAAGCACATCCAAACCGTTTGCCGGTTCATCCAGTACCAGCAGCGGAGGATCATGAAGCACCACCCGGGCGATGGAAACCCGCTGCAGCTGTCCGGTTGAAAGGGTCTCGCACCGCGCGTCCAGGAATGGCCCCAGGTCAAACATCCCGGTGAGTTCTTCAATCCGCCGCGCGATCTCCTGCCGGCCCATGCCGTAGAGCCGACCAAAAAAGAAAAGGGTCTCCCTTGGGGTCAGCCGCCCATACAGACGGGTATTCCCGGAAGCGAAACCGATCCTGTGCCGCAGCCTGTCCGGAAATTCTCGGCCGGATTCCCCATTGATATAAATTTCCCCCTCATCAGGCCGCATCATCAGGGCGATCATGCGCAACAGGGTGGTTTTTCCGGCGCCATTCGGGCCGATCAGCCCGAATACCTCCCCCGGCCGCACCGACAGCGTAACTCCCCGCGCCGCCCAGAATGGCCTGCCTCCCCGCCCGCGAAACGCTTTCCCCAGTTCACGAGCTTCCAGCATCCGCGCAGCGAACTCCCACCCGCGGGCGCGGGTTTTTTCCTGCCGGGCGCGGCCGAATCAGCCGCGGCCGAATCAGCCGCGGCCCAGCATCAGGTTAATGTCTTCCTGGAGCGCCTGCAGGTCCTCTTCATGTTCCACTTCATCCGAGAGAATCTGCAGGGCCATGTTGTAGGTTACCGGGTCTCCCTCCCGCGTCGCGTCCAGCAACGCCCGGTAGACCGTAATGGCACACTGTTCCCCCGCGATGTTCTGTTTCAGCAGCGTCTCCACGTGCGGGTCTTCCGGAGGATCATACGAGCAGTTCGACTTTTCCTTCCACACGGACGGATCCAGGACGGGCGTGCCCCCCAGCTGGATAATCCGGTTGGAAAGCATATCCGCGTGGCGCAGTTCATCGGCCGCGTGCTGCATCAGCTCCGCCATGACGGCTTCTTTCATCGGCCCTTTGGCCAGTTTGGCGCCCAGCCAGTACTGGTAATAGGCCAGCCACTCATCCGCGTAGGCCCGGTTCAACAGGTCCAGCAGCACATCCAGATCCATCGAAACAATTTCGCGTCCTTTGGTTCCCATGTTACGCTCCTTATCCAGTTGTGGGGCCGCGGCCCTCCCTTCTTCCCCCTCATCATACACCGGCGGCAGAAAAAGGAACAAACGGCGCATTTGTTTTTTACCGCGCCTGATCCTTGCGTTCGCGCCATTTCGGGTACAGGCTGATGATAACCATGCCTATTACCGCAAACAGCGAGGCGAAAGGCCCAACCAGCAGCACGCCGTCATACTGTTCGACCCGGTTGCCCCACCAGCTCATGGACTGCGACGCCAGCAGCACCGATCCCGCCATCGAGGCTTTCCAGATAAACGCGCTCAATCCGTTATACAGGGCTTCGCGCCGTTCCCCCGACAGGGTCTCATCGTAATCGATAATGTCGCCCAGCATGGGGACCATCATGACATAAATGATGGCCTGGCCTATGCCGCAGTAGGCGAACAGCGCCATTCCCATGTACACCCGCGCGGTAAAAGACACATCCAGTTTCCCGACGATATACAGGAACGGCATCCCCGTGGCGATCACCGCCAGCGCCAGGAACATCATCCATTTCATGTGGAGCCATCGGGCCAGCAGCGGTATTACGCCGTAAAACGCGATCGCCGTAAGAATGAACGGAACCAACAGCACAGTAATGGTGCTTTCGTCGCCGTCCAGGCCAAGCTCAGCCCAGTAGGGCAGTACGCGCTGCACGGCCAGGAACCCCACGGTAAAGAAGAAAAAGGCGAAAGCATAACTGAGGAACGGCCCGTTCCGGAACGCATCCACAACGCCCTGCCCCCATGGAAGCGGTTCACTGGCCACCGCTTCCGAATCATACCGCTCGCGGATTACCAGCACCGGTATCATGAACAGCACCAGAGAGATGAGCGCGAACAGCAGCGCCACGCGGCGGTATCCCGTGGCGGAAAAGGACTCGCTGGTAACCGTCACGGCCACCGGATCGGGCAGCGCGCTGCCCCATCGCTTCAGTTCCGCGCGGGCAAGCGCGTCAAACAGCGCCCGGGAACAGGCCAGTGTTCCCGGGATGTCCCTGATCACGATCAGGTTGGCCTCCACCAGCGCGTTGGCCAGGGAGGCCTTCTGTTCCGCGGACAGCGCGGCGCTTCCCGCGGCAGCCGGCTTGAGTAGCAGTCCGCCTTCCACTTTGCTGAGCTCCCAGCCTGCCAGCGCGGCAGCCGCCTTTTCGAGCGTATCTTTTTCCAGGCGCTCCGCCAGCAGCGTCTCCACCAGTACCCCTCCGTCCTGCTGCGGGGCATACACGGGGATATCCGCAATAATGGCGCCCGCCCGGGCTGCCATCTCCCGGCGTATGCTCTCCAGGTCCGCGTCCGCGGGCAGCGTGAAGCCGAACCACGCGCGCCGGGCAATAAACCGGATGTCAGCGGCGGGGACCAGCCCTTCCAGCAGCCCGGTAACCGACCATCTTCCGACCGCCTGCATCACGGTCTCGTAGGTCTGCCCGGTAATTTCAACGCGCCGGCGGTCCTCGGATTCACGCACTTCGTTCTCGGGCTGCACCGGATGGTCCGGCAGCGTATCACGGGTCTTCCGCAACAGCGATTCCACAGCCTGCGCCGGCGGCTGCCCGCCGTCCCGGGATTCCAGGACAATACCGCTGTCCACGCGGCTTGGATCGAGGCTCGCAATCAGTATCCCGGGAAGGGCGTTGGCCAGCGCCAGGCCCAGGATCATGCCCACGGCGGTCCAGGTTCCCACAGCGACGCGGGCCCGCTCAGACCGGGCAATTTCCGGGCCCAGCGCCGTCAGCGGCACCACCGCCATGGAAAACAGCGTCCAGTGCGCGCAAAGCAAAACCGATCCATACACCAGGTTGATTAAAGAAGATCCGTTCACCGGCGGATACCAGAATGCCGTCAGGGTAAAGCACATCAGGATGCCCCCCCAGAAAATGTACGGGCGGCGGCGGCCCTGAATCCTGGGGAACCTCCAGCGTCCGGGACGGGTGGGGGTTTTATCGGAAATCAGCCCAACCACCGGACTACTGAAGGCGTCCCAGATCGTGCCGACAATAAAAATCAGCCCCACCAGATAAACGGGCACGTAGATGGTGCGCCCTACCCCCGCTGACGGCGAGTAGAAGTAGAGCCCCCACTGGTTGATTACTTCACTGCAAAGCTGCACGCCGATCATGGAGAGGCAGATGGCCAGCCCTTCAAGCCATGAAAACTCCTTCTGGACGCTCACGTTACCGATCATGATTGTATCTTCCTGTAATCATTCAATATGCCTTGTCCGCAATTAAGAGATATGCGACCAACGCCCCGGACAACAAACAGGACAGCGCATAAGTGTTCAGGATAATGTACAGGAAACACCCGCCGGGAATCCTGTTGAACGGGACCGGAAATCAATCCGGGATGGAAGTTATCGGTATCCGCGCCAGCCGGACAGCCTGGGCGTAATCGGTAAACGCGCGAAACGTTCCGCTGAGGTACAGCGCCAGCACCTCCGTTTCCGTACACAGGGCGATGGGGCGCAGGTTATCCCTGTCCGAATCGCGGGTAACCGCCCGCCAGATCCACGTTTTTCCGCCGTCCCGGGTCACCCCCAGGAAAATCTCATAATGCCGTTTTCCGTCCGCGCGGCTGATCAGGGGCTCGCCGGATACCGGATTGCTGTTGGTGGAGCAGAGCACGATATGAGGCATGCCGGGAACCAGGCTCACCAGACCGGTGTAATCGTCCTCTCCCGGATACAATCTTTCTCCGGCATAGGCCAGGGGATAATCCCGCCAGGAGGAGCCGTCCCAGCGCGCCCAGCGGTAACGCATGTCCAGGCCTCCGGAACGGGGCGGAAGGCCGGCTGAATTCATCTGCACGGAATAGGCGATCACGGGAGCTCCATCCCGATCGAGGGCGATGTCATTGCACCAGGCCACGGCATCCGGGTGACCCTGGAACACGCGGGTTCCCTTGTCCGGACTGTCCAGCCCCTGGCCAAGCGGCGCCAGGGGTTCGCCCGCGCTGTTATGCAGCATGCCGGCCCGGTAAAAGACGTGGTAAATGCTGTTGTCCCAGTCCCGGGGATGTCCTTCCGTGTAGGCCATGTGGACGGTCTGCCACCCATCGGATACGTACCGCACGTAGGGACGGTGCTTTTTCTCGGAAGGAACCCGGATAAAAACATTTCCCGTGTTCCAGGTTATGCCGCCGTCGGTGGAGCAGACCCAGGAGGGCTTGAATGAGTCGTCCAGCCCACGGAAGAAATTGTATATTTTTCCATTTTCCCGGGGAAGCTGGAACACGTTGGAATAGGTCAGCCGGGTGGTCGGGCTGGGAGCGTATTGTTTCACTTCGGACCACTTCAACGGGTTATCCGGCTCAGACAGCCGGTAATAGAAGTGGGGATCGTTGCCGTGCCGGGCAAAAACCGCCAGCCATCGGCCGTCCATGAGCCGCGCGATGGCGGGGGAATCATGGTCATCCAGCTGCAAGCGGTCATACAGTTCCACCCGGGACGCCTGCTCTTTCCGGAGATCGAAAACGATCAGGTCTATATCGCCTTTCCGGTCCGGCTCCCGGTGTCCCGAGGCCACCGAACCGGCCAGAAGCAGCCCGTTATGGACCACCGCGCGGGGCCCCTCAAACCAGCACCAGCCGCCGTCTTCGTCCAGCGCGATGTCGCGGATTTCCGATAAGGCTTCAATCTGCGCCCAGCAGCTGCCCGTGGCGGCTGTCAGCAGCAGACACCATCCGGCCGCAACGGCAAACCTCTTTCCCAGTCCCCGCAGTCTCGTCCACTTTTCAGATCGCATACCGTACGCTCCGTTCTGATGAATCCGCGCAAAACTCCTGCTGCGGTTATAATAACGCAAGTTGCTACAGTTCCGGAGGTGCCGCATGAAAACTGTTACCCGGCGATCGGCGCTGGCCCAAATCGCGGGCGGGCTGTCTGTTCCCTTCCTCGCGCGGTTAAACTGCGGCTGGGCTGCCCGGCGCTCCGGTCCCGCTTCCAGCATCGTTTACGTGTTCAGCGACGAGCACCGCTGGCAGTCCATGTCTTTCACGGAAATGCCCGCGGTCCAAACCCCCAACATGGCCCGGATGGCCCGCGAGGGGTTCCAGTTTACGCGGTGTATCAGCAACTATCCCGTGTGTACCCCCCACCGGGGCATGCTGCTGACCGGACGCTGGCCCCGGATGACCGGCCTGATCGACAATAATTTACCTCTCTCGCCGGATGAACTTACGGTGAGAAAAGTTTTCCGGCAGGCCGGATGGCAAACCGGTTACATCGGCAAGTGGCACCTCAAAGGAACCCGGGCTGAACCATTCGGATTTGACCATTCCCTGATCTGGGAAAAAACCAATTCGCATATGAAGGGCGGCACATACTATCCCGCGGAGGGCGATCCCGTGGAAACCGAGGGCTACAACGCCACCCTGATGACCGACCAGGCCCTGCGGTTCATCGAATCCGCGGCAAAACAGGACCAGCCTTATTTGCTCATGCTGTCCCTCAATCCGCCGCACGCCCAGTTTACCGATGCCCCGCCGGATAAGGTTGCCCTCTATCCGCCCGGATCCCTGCCATTCCGTCCCAACTACAGGGCAGCTTCCGGCGAGGCGAGATTATTCTCGGACAACGGATCCCCTTACTATGAGGGATACCATGCCCACATTACCGCCGTGGATGAGGAGCTGGGACGCATCCTGCAAGCCGTTGCGCGTTCGCCGCAGGCCGACCGGACCGTGGTGATTTACAGCTCGGACCATGGCAGCATGTTCGGATCCCACGGAGTAGGCAGTAAACGCCAGCCCTATGAAGAATCCATCCGGGTGCCGTTCCTGGTGTGGGGACCTGAATCGATCGTCCGGCCGGAAAAAACGGACGCGCTGCTCGGCTCCATTGATATTTTCCCAACCCTGTGCGGGCTGGCCGGCCTGGAGGTTCCCGATTCCTGCTGCGGCCAGGATTTTTCGCCGTGGATATCGCGCGGGCAGGGTCCGGACCCGGATGACCAGTTCATCATGCATATTGCCAAGGATAACGCGTCCGGCGGGCAGCGCCACCCCGCGCCGCTGTTCAGGGGAATTCGCAACCGCCGGTATACCTATTTCATTACAGGAGACGGCGCGGAACATCTGTTTGACAATGACGCCGACCCCTACCAGCTGAATGACCTGGGGGCCGGACCTAATCATACGGAAATCCGGGGACGGTTCAGGGACCGGTTGCGCGCGCACCTTACGCGGGCCCGGGACACATTCGAACCGCTCAGCACCACGTGAGGAATACACGCCATGCATACACTGAACCGCCGAAGTTTTTTGAACCAGGCGGCCGCAACCCTGGCGGCGGTTGCCGGGGGAGGGTACGCATCCCGCAGCTGCGCCGCACTTACAGGCCGGTCCCCAAACATAATCTTCATTCTGGCGGACGACCTGGGATACGGCGACGTGGGGTGTTACGGCCAGAAGTTGATCCAAACCCCCTGTCTGGACCGCATGGCCGCTGAGGGTTTGCGCTTCACTCAGGCTTACGCGGGCAGCACCGTGTGCGCGCCATCCCGCTGCGCGCTCATGACCGGTATGCACATGGGACACGCCCGGGTCCGGGGCAACGCGGACCGGAACGATAATATCGTACCGCTGCTTCCGGAAGACTTCACCGTGGCCGAGGCGCTCCGCGAAGCCGGATACCGCACCGGCCTGATCGGCAAATGGGGACTGGGCGAACCGGGCTCCACCGGAACCCCGAACCGCAAGGGTTTCGATGAATTTTACGGTTTCCTTAACCAGGTGCACGCCCACAACCACTATCCGGATTACCTGTGGCGAAACGAACAGATCGAGCCTGTCCCCGAAAACCGTTTATCCCGGCCGGGGGTATGCGATGTTTGCAATACCTATGCCCAGGACCTGTTTACCCGCGAGGCGCATGATTTCATCCGCCGGCACCGGCAGGACCGGTTTTTCCTGTACCTGGCCTATACGATTCCCCACACGAACAATGAACGGGGCGCGGACGGGCTGGAAGTTCCTTCGGACGCGCCGTACTCCGACAGGGACTGGCCGGATCCGCTCAAACGGTTCGCCGCCATGATTACCCGGATGGACCGGGACATCGGCGGCATTTTGGACCTGCTCCGCGAACTGCGCATCGACCAGGATACGCTGGTCATCTTTGCTAGCGATAACGGCCCCCACAAGGAAAGCGGCGCCAATCCG
>Ga0116169_1002823_pt1 | contig 12307 bp, 11 predicted proteins | sample AD_UKC130_MetaG_FD_89796 | JGI IMG/M metagenome (GOLD analysis project Ga0116169, IMG submission 89796) | Active sludge microbial communities of municipal wastewater-treating anaerobic digesters from Canada - AD_UKC130_MetaG | ecosystem: Engineered > Bioreactor > Anaerobic > Digestate | place...
AAGATTTATGTTCCACTGCTCCAGCACGGCAGGATCAAGATGGATGGACGTGATGGTGTTGTGCTCCCGCTTCATGCCATGGCCGCAGGCGCACCAGGACTTGTCCGTCTCAACGATGGGCTCTTCATCCCGGAAGTTTACAACCTCCATCATCTGGCCCAAAACGCCGTCGCCCAGGATCATGGCCACCATCCGGTACTGGTCCGCCAGGTTAAATGCATCCACCGTAAGCTCATAGAGTTCCTGGACGCTGGAAGGCGCAAGTACAATCATGTGGTAATCGCCATGACCGCCGCCCTTGGTGGCCTGGAAATAGTCGCTCTGTGACGGCTGGATTCCGCCCAGCCCGGGCCCACCGCGCATTATGTTTACAACAACAGCGGGAAGCTGAGATCCCGAGGCATAGGATATACCTTCCTGCTTAAGGCTTATACCGGGGCTCGATGACGAGGTCATGACCCTCTTTCCTGCCGACGCGGCGCCATACACCATATTAATGGCCGCTACCTCGCTCTCGGCCTGGAGGAACACCCCCCCGACCTTCGGCATCTTCTTTGCCATATAGTGCGCGATCTCGGTCTGGGGCGTAATGGGATAACCGAAATAGTGGCGGCATCCAGCACGGATCGCGGCTTCCGCAATAACCTCATTGCCTTTCATAAGAAGTCTTTCTCCCATTTCGGCTACCTCCTCACTTCTCAACCGTGATCACGCAATCGGGACAAATTGTTGCGCAGAAAGCGCAGCCGATACACTTGTCCATTTCCACGACCTCGGCCGGGAAATATCCTTTTGCGTTGATCCTCTCCCTGTTTTCCCTGATTATTTTCTTAGGACACACATGGATGCACAGGCCGCAGCCCTTGCACCTGTCTTCCCTGAATGTGACTCTGGCCATATGTAACTCCTTCTTGTTCAATGTTCTCTTAGATAACTTTTTATATTATAGCATTATTTGATCGGATTTGAACAGTTAAGGCAGTTTTTTTGATTTTTATACAGTGAATATTCAAAAGAGCCGGCCTCCGTGCCGGCTCATACTCATGGAAAGATCTTTTCATTTGCTGCATCTCTCAGCTGATAGGCAGAAGGATCGTATGGCTGCTCAACGCCTATGCTGTTACACCTTATGGCATACAACAGTTCCTCCATTTTATCCCTGTCAAGGGCAAGGTATTTATCGCAATCGGCGATTTTATCCTCGACTTTTTTGATTTGATTATTTATTTCAGCAATAGAGGAATTTAATCTCTCCTGCTCCATTTCGTACTGCTTTATTTCGTTTTCCTTTTTTTCCATTGCCTGCTTTAATGCTGACTCTGCGGAGGCGACGTTCTTACGGTAAGTGAATATGCCTCTCAATCCTGGAAATGCCAGCCCCCAGCCGAAGAACAGGCAAAGAAAGATGAGAAACAGTCCAAGCAGAATCAAAAAGAAGCCATAGCTGTAAATTATATCGAAAACAAACAGGACGCCAACTCCCAATAAGGCAAGGCCAATTATAGACTGCAGGATACGAAGCAAAATCTCACGCTTTCTTTTTGCGAGATCCTTCCGGGCATTTTCAATAGATTTATCATCTTGAGATAAAATAGCCCCGAACTTTTCGGACAGCGTTTTCTGTCTGTCTTCTGCCTGGCGTATTTGCCCAATGTATTTATCGATCCTGACCCCCAGATTGGTTTTTAATTTATTGATTCTGATTACTTCATTCCCCACGTCATTGCCGGCTACGATTTTCATATAGTCCACATACCTGGCCTTAAGGGGTTCAAACACTTCCGGTTTCGACAATTGCCTGACGTATGAGAACCATGTGTTCAACTGGTCTATAGCACTGTCATCCACTATTACCGTCAAGTTTCTCGTTCTGCACTGTATAAGCCCCCACCAGCCCCGGTAGTCCTCGGGGTATTCTCTTGTAATGCGCTCAAACGCCTCTTCGGCCGCTGGATAATTCTTTAGTTTAAGGTATGTATCGCTGTTCTGGATCAGCCTATCGAGGGATGAGGTAAGAACATCGGGAACAACCTTTTCGGGTGTTTTGGCAGCCTTGGCGTCTAAAACCTTCTTTATCCCGCGCACCAGGTCCTGCATAAACCCGATCTTGCTCATGTCCTGCGCCTGGAGCATAGCCAGCTCGTCCGGCAGGTCATAGGGATCCATGTCCCGGTAACATGGGATCAGTACGCGGCTCCGATCGTTCTTCATGAGGGTAAGGAACCGTTTCCATTCGTTCCTGACCCATACTGCGTTGAAGTTCTCCGGGGATGTCCCAACCACAACCATTACCTTCGAGCTGTTCAATGCCGCGAATATGTACGGCTCGTACTCTATGCCAAGTTTGTCCTCCAGTGTGATCCGCGCGAAGAAAACCCGGTACCCGGCATTTGTAAGCTCATAGTATATATCCTGTGCAAGGACGCTGTCCTTCGTCCTGCTTCCGTCCTCGGTCTTTTCCTTGTAGCATATGAAAATATCATAGGGCTCCTCCTTGTTGGATATGGCAAGTACCTTTTTCTGGATCTCGGTGATCCTTTCCGCTTCTTCCCTGTATAAGCCGGCGGTATATTCATCGGAATGCTCTATTGCGGCCTGGCAGTCAACATCGTTGATGAACAGGTCGTAACTCATGCGGTGCAATGTAGGTTTTCTCTCGCCGCTCTTCGGGTCTTCCACGTATTCTATTCCGTAACGGCACAAGGCAAGGCACCAGTGTGCCTCGGCATCCTTTTCGTCCTGTTCGATTATCCGCTCGAACACCGCGGCAGCCTTATCAAACTCGCCGCGCATGCGAAACGTGTTCCCGCGGTTGAACAGGCCCGCTTTGTGCTCATCATCAGTTTTCGGAAGCGTCACTATCCTCCCGCATGAATCACAGGTTCCGTAAGTCTTGTCTTCGGTCGGAACAACACAGCCACCGCAAATCTTGCATTCCAGGATAGTCATCGCCCATAACTCCCCTTTACTTATTTAATTCTGAAACCCTCTTTGATATAGGTCTTTGCCTTTTCAGGACGTTCCCGAAGCGTTATTAAAAAATTGAACGCTCCAGCCCCGTCCAGGAAGTCGGCAAGCTCCGCTATATCCTTCGCTGTATAACCTTCAACCCTGACCGGGTTTTCTTCCCTGTACTTCCCTGTCTCGAGCCACTCAATGAATTCTTCAGCAATATCCGGGTGTCTCCTGAAACCCTCCACATTTTTCTGAAGCACATAATCGGGCAGTCCTGCCGATTTCAGAAAGTCTATTATTTTCTGCATCCTAACCTCTCCTCCTCGAAATATCATTCAGCCGATCCTTGAATTGGTTTGCAAATGCCCTCGCTTCGGCTTCAACAAGCTGCTCAGCGTAATCTTCATAGTTGATGCACCGGCCGAACAAATCATGCTTTGGCTCTATATAATGATCCAATCCGTACTGGCGCTGGTAGTCAATTGCACCAGCCGGACCGCTTCTTGGATTACGCGCGCACTGATCCTGGTAGGCATGCCAAAGCTCATGGGCAACCGTATCGGCAGCCTCCTGCGCCACATTTGTATTACTGGGCGTGTCCCAGTGACGTTCAAGGCTGTAAGTATTAATCCTCAGTGTATTGGTTTCCCTGTCATATGAGCCGTAATCCGTGGGCTTCTTGTTATAGTAGTATTCCAACCGCGGCGGAACCTTAAGCCCAATGACTTCCTCCACATACTCCTTCAGTCTCTCAATCTGCTCCTGTTTTTCCTCAAGGGTGCTGTTCTCCCAGGTTGAATCGGTAAAGCCGTCAAGGCACCCGTCCAGGCGTTCGGGATCAGCCGCGTAATCTATGTTGTCAAAATCATACTCGTCAAGGCCTTCGTATACCGCCTGTAAATCAATTTCCGGGGGCAGGTCGGCATTCTGCTCAACCGGGCTGTCGGTCTGCGGCTCAAGCGCTTCCGCTTCTTCACCGGTCAATTCATCTGCCTGCTCCGGGAGGGTCAGGCCTTCGTATACTTCATCCGGAACCTCGTCTTCGGGCATCTCATTGATGGTTTCATCACCAGGAGCATCTTCCATAAGTCCAGGGGTTTCAACGTCCGGCGCCGCATCAGTTGGGGCTTCTGTTTCCTGCATCTCTTCGGCAATGCCATCATCAGAAGCATCTTCCGCAAGTTCAAGGGTTTCAATTTCCGGCGCAGTATCAACCGGGGCCACTGTTTCCTGCATATCCTCGATAACGCCTATAGATAGCCAGGAAGATGTGACAGAACCCCTTGAGCAGTCTCCAGAAGGCATCGAGGTCCTTGAAACCGCGGAAGACGCAAGTGAAAGGAAACCTCCAGAGCGCCGGTGTTTTCCGCCTTATGAACCTTATAGAGCAGAACAGCAACATATTCGATACGATCCATACCGTTCCCATAGAGGATATGCTGAGCAAATACTCCGCCGTCATGATATATGGCAGCCTGAACAGCATTTTAGCCATGGGCACGCGTTCCAGCAGGTTCTTGTTCCTGTAGGTGTAGATCAGCTTATTGTTTATGTTCCACGGATACTGCATATACTGGGTGTTTAAATCCACATGCTCCCGGGTCAGGTCCAGGCATGTGAAATCGGGATTCATTATTTTCTTGTTCCCGGACTGCATCGCGCTCACGATCTTACTGGCAAGGCTGATGCAGTCGCTCCTTTTCCCAAAAACCAGGATGTTGTACAAAAAAAGCGGCGAGTTGATCCGCTCCAGGTAATACGAAAGAACCGCATACGGTTCCTGTGCGGATATGTCCTTATATATATCCCTCTGCATGAAAACACCCATGGTAAGCCTGGCAAGCTCCCCTGAAACCTCGTTCAGGAACAGCCTTTCCTGGGGCGTAAGCTGGGTGGGAAATACCTGGAATGATATGCAGCAGTTTTCATACTGGCTCATGGCCGCCACAACCGATGAGAAATTGTACGTGTTGTTTGCCGGCACAACATCGGTGAAATAGTACGGGTAAATGGATAACGCGTTGCCTGCGCATTTTTCGGACTTAACAACCGATACCAGGCTTTCCTTGCTGACATTGCCTATTAGATTTCGGTATTCGGCCAGAACATCGCCCTTTGCGCTTATAGTAAATTGCTTTGATGAATATGACAGTATGAAGTGGTTCAGCAAATGCTCGATGTCCGCTTTAAGCACGGCTTCCTGCGGATGAATTTTACGGACCACGCAGAAAATGCGGATGCGGGAACGGAATGTCTGTTTTTCAACCCTGTCCGCAATCCAGAGCAGTTCCGCGACGGTATTGGAGTTCTGGCCAAGGTTGTAGAACTCCTGCACCGTATGCAGGAATGTGTTGTATGCCTGCTCGAGCTCAGTTTCCATTTCCCTTGAGGACCCGTCAAGCATGGGGAAAGAAGCGACTTCAAAAACGCCCAAACCGATAAAACGCCCGTCATTCAGCTGCTTAACCTGTATATCCATCTGCACATCACTTCATATGTTATTTGAGTAGCTTTTATCCCGGACAAGCTGCCAAGCAAAATGAAGCGCCATATGCCAAATCCTGGTGTCCATACAAGACCCTATTTCAGCAGCTTGCACTTCCTGTTCCGCTCGGCGATAAGAAGCTGTATTTCATCGCACATGGGTTTTATCTCGGTAAAATTGCATGCGCTCACAGCCTCGCCAAGCGCGGCGACCCTGGCCTCGATCTTGTTTTCGACAGCCGCAAGCTGCGGGCTGCTCATGGGATCGCTGTAGCGTAAGGCTTCGGCAAGGTCTTTCAGGGCCTTTTTCGCCGATTCGTCGGCTACCATGTCCACCATGCCCTCTACGTCAGCCTGCAATGACTTTATGTAGAAGACCTTCTCTTTTACCTTTTCATCAATTCTCTGGATCTCTTCTTCCGCGGCATTGCCGGATATGAGGCCCAAAAGGCATGCGGCCAGCAGGATCGCATTTATCAGGATTCCGTATTGTATCGGAACAAATGACAGGATCATCTCGATAAAGCCAACTATAAGCTGGACTATAAAATAGATCCATGCGACAGAAACGAGAGGCCAGCCGTAAAACTTGCTTTTCAGGTTCTATAATAAATGTTGGGGTACAGAAAGATTAAGTGCTCCAACATTTTTTAAAATAAAACGAGCATGAAATTGAAATCTCAAGTAAAATGAAGTTGCTCACACTACATTTGAAAAGGAGATTTAATCATGCTCAATACTAATTATGTGCAAGAATTAATCGGATTGGAAGATGTTATTGTAACAAAAGTAGAAAGAAAAGATAACCAACTGGATATTAACCTGATAATGCCTAGAAGGATTCATAGCTGCCCTCGTTGTAATAGCAACACAGATAAGATCCATGATTACCGAATACAAAAGATCAAGGACATATCTTCATTCGGGAGCCACACAATTCTTCATTTAAGGAAACGACGGTATGTATGCCACTTTTGTAACAAGAGGTTTTATGAACAAATACCGTTCCTTCCAAGGTATCATAGAATAACCAGTCGTTTAATTGCAAATATACTTAATTCCTTAAGAACAGTTCATTCCATAAAAGATGTGGCTAAGACAGCAAATGTTTCATCAACGACAGCTACAAGGATATTTGACCACATAAAATATTCAAACAAGAGTCTTCCAAGAGTTGTTTCAATGGACGAATTTAAGGGAAATGCAGGTGGAGAGAAGTTTCAATGTATTATTACCGATCCTGAACATAAAAAAGTATTAGATATTCTTCCTAACCGAAAGTCCGAAGACTTGTACGGATACTTTTTAAAGTACAAAGACCGGCACAACGTCAAATACATAGTTATGGATATGAGTGGTCCCTACCGTTGCCTTGCAAAAACCGTATTTCCGAAGGCACAAATTATTGCAGATAAATATCATGTGGTGCGACAAGTAACTTGGGCCTTTGAAAACGTCAGAAAAGCTGAACAGAAGAAGTTTCATGAGCAACGAAGAAAGTATTTCAAAAGGAGCAGAAGAGTTCTTCTAAAAAGGCCTGAGAATTTAACACCAAGTGAAGTCGATCAAGTTGAGGCAATGTTGAGTATATCTGAACGCTTACGACATGCTTACGTATTAAAGAATGAATTTTACAAGGTGATGGATTCTTCAAATAGCTATGAAGCCAAAAAACAACTTGCTAAATGGTATATGCTGGTCTATGGATACAAACTACCTGAATTTGATAACTGTTTTAGGGCTTTTAATAACTGGCAAAAAGAAATCCTTAATTCCTTTGATGTTCCATATACCAATGGTTATACCGAAGGTGTTAACAACAAAATTAAAGTTATTAAAAGAAATGCATTTGGTATGAAAAACTTTGAAAGATTTCGAAACAGAATACTCCATGTAATGGCTTAATATAGTTCTTTTAAATGAAACTGGCAGACAATCTAAATGACCATCTGCCAGTAACATATAGCGATTTCATTTTACTTTGTCCTACCCCAACAATTGACGCAGAACCATCTTTTAATGCTTGATCATTTGTCATTAGTTAATCCTCCTTGGTAACTTAACTTTATTTGTTTTACATCTATAATTTTATCATAATATATGTTAACAGCAATATCTGAGTTAATGCTGGAATTTCGGCAGACTGAAAAAGCCGGTTTAGAATCAGCCAAACAGATGAGATTATTACTAAGGTTTTTGATGGTCGCTTATTAATTCTATATCATCCTATGCTGAGATATCCTCTGAGTTATAACACTCAATCTGCCTTTTTAGCTTATTCTTCAGACAGCAGACTTAAATATTATTAAGCATCTTTAGCTACTCTCGATAAGAAAATCCACAGCAAGTTATTATCTGTATTGACATGCTGAATAAACTGCAAAAAGAATCATGGGGTTGATGCTTTTTATTATGGCGCAGAGCTCATTCTGAAATTATTCGCTTCAAGGAAAGCTTCAACTGCATTAAACGCGTTGAAAAACAATGGCGTTCCTGCAAATGACAATGGGCTTACCGGTCCTATTGTCATAAACGAATACTGCCTGCTTGCCATGTCAAATGCTGAGTGCGGATCCCTGAACAATTGATATAGGTTCAGAGCATTACCCGAAGAACCAACAAGCTGTCTCAAAGCCTGATACTCCTGCCCGAGCCCAAGTCCAAATCCAAAAAAGAAGATGCGCATCTGCTGCACTATCTCAATATCCAGGCTTGATAATGTTTGGCTTATGAACAGCCAACCCAAACCATATTTTCTTGTTGTTCTCGCCGCATCCACAAGAATAGAGCGAACCCCCTTGGCAGCATCATCGTCCCTTGGTAACTCTCGAGGAGCTAAACGATGCGCCTCATCTATGATCACAAGTGTGTTCAGGTTTTGTCCCTGGAGATAATAATACTCGGCATTCGCGTTTAAAGCATCCAGTAAGCGTTTAATTACAAGGGATTGTATCTTATCGTTCCAGAACATTCCTTTTGCTTGCTCCCGAGACAGATCAACAACCAGCACTGGTCTGGCATTGGGAGAGTCTTTTTCTCTGCCAAATTGCAGCAACCATCCCAAAGCATTATTTACCGAGCGAGCTCCATGCCTGTCTTCACGGAATAGTTCGGCTACAGGCTTCCAATAATCATTATAGAATTCATTTTTATCAGCTTCTTCAAGCATCGAAGCAAATCTTTCCCTGGCGCTTTCACTTTTGTAAATAACCTTTTGTACCTTGTCATCAGATAACAAAGACCATGCTTTTTCAAACGATACTGGCTGATATAGTTCTGCAAGCTTTACCCTGGCCTTTGCGAGCTTTTCAGCCAGTATATTGCAGGCGATTTCTCTGTTATCCCCCTTGGGAATGCTCAGTCTTTCAAAGAATGGAGACTCATATAGTATCTGCTCAAACAATTCCCATGTATCCAGAACAAGATTCCGGACAGTCATGACAACTGTTTTCTTCCCCTGATTATTGAGTATCTTTCCTAACGGTAAAGAGAATTCTCCAGATGTCTGTCCCTGGATATCCTTGGCAAACTCACCCTGCGGATCAATCACCAGAAGCGCCATCTTAGGGTATCTTGCATAAGCAAGCAATACCATTTTAGCAAGGACTGATTTGCCGGAACCTGTTTTCCCGAATATTCCAATATGGTAAGCCTCTCCCGCGCCGTCCGGGCCCTTGTCAAAATGCTTGAACCATAATGGGAGTTTAGGCTTTGACCCGTAAACATGTCCCAAATAATAGATTTGATTTTGATATGGCCGTAGAATAGTATCCAATACCTCGTCTGTTACCACATGTATCGGTGTTCCGGTGCAAGGTACTGTTCCCAAGATACTTGGCTCATATACATTGCTTCCAGTGTTTTGAAACACTGCACTCACAATCATTTTACCCAGGTGAGTATCCTGCCGTTCACTAACTGCATCCACCCTGCCCCGCTGTCGTATCAGGCTTCTCATTGTCGGGTCTTCATGCCATATATTTCGAAGCTCCACTTCCATTATCTGTCCAATTGCATAATGCTCCAGGCCATCCTGCGGGAAACGGAACAATGCCAGTTCCCCCACCAGCTTTCTTCCGGCTGCCACCCCAAGAATATCCATGGCTAATTGTGATGTTGAGGAAGGAGAACCGACAACGCCCAACCTCTCTGTTTGGCTTATAGTTTGCTCTACACTCTCAGTTATGATCTCCATTTTCAACCCCCCGTTTCGCTACGGTAACCATGCATAGAAAAAAAGACTTCTCCAATATCTCCATCATAGTTTTCTGATATATATTGAGTTGCGACCTGACGGAAAGTCGGCAATGACCTTGCCAATGCCTTCACCGTGCGATCCGCAAGATATATCGGATATGGCTCAAGCATCGATGCGGTAGCACATTGGTGTTTTATCCCTTGCATTAATACCGCCATACGATGCATGTTTTTCGCAAGGCTCTCTGAAAACTCCAAACGGATTGCAGGAAGCCAACTATGAGGTTTATAATGACATACATATACCTGATATAAAGCATTGACGATTTGCTCACTAATCTCTGATGCCCTGCCTCCCACGTTTGGAACCGCATTTGTATTTAGATGCCATGGCTGGTCAGGTTTCTCCAATGGAACCGGCTTGGTCAGTTCTCCTGGTTTTAACAGACTGGTCAGTAACCCCCTGTCGTCCTGTTTCATATCCCAACGCATCAGTTTTCCAATCTCTCTTCGGGTAGAATACTTTGGCATAGCAACATAGTGCTTGTCCGAACGCGAACCCTTTAGAATGGAAAGATATGCTTCAAAGTATTCAAGGAAATGATTCAGGAATTCCTGGGAACAATTAAGCTCCGGAGTTTCAGGTGCCTTATTCAAAGCCTGGTTGAAATATATTATGGGAAGTGTCATTGTCCCGTCCAGCATTACAATGTCGTGAGGGGCTTTCATTGCAAGTAATAATTCCCTGCCCAGCATTACCGCTCGGAGCACCGTTGAAGTATCGGGATTATGTGTTTCAGTTGATATATAGACAGAATGATTGGGCTGTTCCCAATAACGTTTCTCTGATGGAGGGGTAAGACCTTCCACGGCTACCGCAGCCGCTGCAACAAAATCAGCCGTCAAAAGTCTCTCGATCGCATATGAACCATCTACTCCGCAGGTTGTTGGCAATGGCGGATAACCCAAGTCGGATTCGTGGATGATTAACTCTTTATCTATCAGTTCCTTGCGCTGGTTTTCACGATTCTTCTTCAGCTCCTTGAGTGTTTCCAGCATATTGGCTCCAGCATCCGAAGCCTTACTCAATACCTCATCAACCAAGGCTACTGGTAAATCGGCAAATAATGATTTATCCTGATCCATTACTCTCACCCGCCTTGTTCCCACAATAAATATGATTGCGGGTCAAAGTTCAAGTAATTATTATTTCTTGCTGCCCTGGGAAGCAGCCACCTTTCCCTGAAATATTCAAATAAGTCATCAACAGACTGATTGTATTCAATTAATATATTATCATATCCCTGTAAAAAATTCCTGGTATTTTCGGCAAGAGGGATTACATAGATCTCTCGCTGTATACCGTGCTTCAGCCAATCACTTGTAAGCCCCAAAGCTTTCAGGCATTTTCCTATAATCTCCCTTCGGTTGCGAAAGCCGTTGCCCCATGAAGCATGCTTTGATGTGGGTTCGAAATTCCTGCTCACATATTTATAGATTTCATCATAAAGTCCATTTAAAAAATGGAACTCGCCGAAACCTTTTGTAAAACCTACCTTATGATAAAGGAGTCTATCCTGGTATTTCAGCCTGTTATACAATGAAGATCTGCCTAATGCTGAAGTAGTTGTAATCATAGCAAGGCTGCCATCATGTACTTTTTTCTGAATAAGGGTCTCCTTATTCCCGTATTTCTCCATAAACGCTTCCCGGACTTCATTGCTTGCTGCCAGCATCGCAACGAGTTTACCGCACAGTAAATAAGAATAAGGAGGTACCGCACCCAAAACGAAAGCATCCATCACATGACTGAGCCTTTCTTTTTTTTGCTCGCTGTTCCATCCAACCCAATCATCTCTTGCTTTCAGGCTGTATACCGGATCTCCCAAGCCTATCAGACCAATAAGTTTCTCATGGTGTGAATCCATTACAAGAAAACGGAGCCGTCTTCCGTAACCGGAAGAAACGGGTATACTCCAATGCAGGCTGGCATACCGGAAGAGCAATTCTTCAATCGAGCCTGGGGTTACTGTGATCAGGCTTGGCCTAATTCTCTCCGGATCTATTTCACTGCCTCTGGCAATATATTGGATAAGACGTTTCTCTCCTTTCTTTAGGTTATTGCTGGCATTTTCCCTTTTATGGCGCACAGAAGTTTCATGCAATTCTCTTATTTTGTTTTTTACAATATCGGAAGGCAGTTCGATCCGATTTTTATTAATAACAAAGCCTTGCTCCTTTAATGAAGCCTTTATTTGTTTTTTTAACTGTTTCTTATTCATGGCTGATAAACATCAACTACTTTCGGGCTTATTTCGTTTGTGCAATTATTTGTACTGTTTATATTTACCACAATGATACTTCTTAGTTATTTGTATTAAGAGAAAATATTACAGCGGTTATTATATACACATATAGTATATGATTTAGTAATTGACAAAGACAGATCATTCATACAATGAAAGCAACCATTATGGTTGCTTTCAGATTGTAGACAAAAACGGTTGTGGTTTTAGGCCATAACCGTTTTTTCTAAATACATCAATGATTTTTCTCTAAATACTGGTAAAAATTCAATAAGAAATTGCAAAATAGGGTTCATATCTGGATTTAGCTTTTTCCATTTCGCTAGCTTTTTCAAATTCATGCATGCAAAAATTAGCGTCACCTG
>Ga0116169_1002826_pt1 | contig 12300 bp, 11 predicted proteins | sample AD_UKC130_MetaG_FD_89796 | JGI IMG/M metagenome (GOLD analysis project Ga0116169, IMG submission 89796) | Active sludge microbial communities of municipal wastewater-treating anaerobic digesters from Canada - AD_UKC130_MetaG | ecosystem: Engineered > Bioreactor > Anaerobic > Digestate | place...
CCCATCAGCACGTCCATCAAACCCGCGGCGCGGAACACCGCAATGGCCACCAGCATCGCCACCAGGTACGGAATGATCTGCACCGCGACGCCAAAGCCGTCCTTGGCGCCATCGACAAAGGCGTCGTACACAGCCACGCCGCGCAGCGCGCCGGCCACCAGAAACGCGGCGACCACGGCCAGAATGAAGCCGGCGCCGATCACGCCCATCCACTGCGCGGCCTGATCGGGCGGGAAGCGCGACAGCCACCACACCAGCGCGCCGACCACGGCACCAAAGCCCGCCAGCGGCAGCAACAGGCCGGCGCGCCAGAGCGGAATGCGCTGCACCGCCGCCACCGCGATCAAGGCCGACAGCAGCGAGCAAGCCGTGGCCACCAACGTGGGCAGAAAGATGTCGGCCGCGTTGAAGCCAATCAGCCCTTGCTTGACCGCCAGCGTCTGCCGAATGGCGATGACCGAGGTGGGGATCAGCGTGAGGCCCGCCGTGTTCAGCACCAGAAACATGATCTGCGCGTTGGTGGCGGTGTCGGGCCGGTCGTTGAGCGTCTGCAACTCCTGCATCGCCTTCAGCCCCAGCGGCGTGGCGGCGTTGTCCAGCCCGAGCAGGTTGGCGCTGATGTTCATGGTCATCGCGCCCTGCGCCGGGTGACCGCGCGGCACGCCGGGGAACAGGTGGCGGAACACCGGGTTCACGCCGCGCGCAAAGGCATCGACCATGCCGGCGCGCTCGCCAATTTTCATCAAGCCCAGCCACAGCGCCATGATGCCGACCAGCCCGATGGAGATGTCGAAGCCGGTCTTGGCGGCGTCGAACATGGCGCTGAGCAACTTGGGGAAGATCGTCAGATCGCCCAGCGCCAGATGCACGGCGGCGGCGACAAAGGCGCTCAGGAAGAAGCCCAGCCAGACGAAGTTCAGAATCAAATCGGGCTCCAGCGCTTGTCTGTCAAGCGCAAGCAGCTATGGATAACGGAGTATCCTGAGCTTTTCACTGAAGGCCGCGGAGCAGGCCATGCGCGGGCACCCGCGGCCGGGCTTGCACCGGCCGCTGGGTGCGCCCCTTGAGGGGGTGGCGGAACATCGCGCAGCGAGTGGAGCCTGGGGTGGTCACTGTCCACAACATTTCTTGTACTTCTTTCCGCTTCCGCACGGGCACGGGTCGTTGCGGCCCACCTTGTCGCTCACCGCCGGGGCCACGCGCGGGCCCAGGCTTTTGGCGATGTCGTGCAGGTCGTACACCGCCCACAGCGCCTCGCCAAAGGCGTCGAAGCGCGCCTGGCTGACGCTGGGCGGGCCGTTTTCGTCGTACAGGTTGAGCACTGGCGTGCCGGTGTCGTCGTCGGTCAGTTCCGCGACGCAGGCCAGCGCATCGCTCATCATCTCGGCAATTTCCTTGTCGCGCGGCGGCGCCCAGTCGTCGGCCCAATGGTCGACGGCGGCCAGAAAGCCGCTGGCCCACACCTGCGCCAGCGCGGGCGGGGGGCCGTCCTGATCCGCAGCGGCCTCGGCGCGGTCGGCTTCGGGCAGGCTGGCCAGCAGGCCGCGCCAGTCCATCACGGCGGGGCTGAGGGCGCGCTCGTCTTCCAGCGAATCGACCTCGGCGTTCAAGGCGGCGCGCAGCTGCGCTTCGCGCGCCAGCCAGCCCATGCTGAACTGCGTGCGCTCGGCGGCGCTGCCGAATACGTCGTCACCGTCGCGGCTGAAGATGAATGGCAGCCATTCGTCTTCGCCAATCGCGCGGCGCGTGCACAGCAGCGCGGTCAGCACGCCTTCGCAGAACTCCCACTGCGGCGTATTGGGGTGGCGCTCGCGCACGGCGTCGAGCACGTCTTCCAGCGTGTCGAGCGTGGCGCTGGTGGCGTCGTCAAGGTCGGTGTCGTTGTCGGCGGCGGGGGTGGTCGAATCGGTCATGGCGGCAATCGTGGCGTGATGGCAGCGATGGTAGCCGTCTGGCCGCGTGGATCGCCGACCACGCAGCGGATCACTTTCGCCTTGTGCCCAGCCAGATCACCGCGCCTACGACAACGAGCGCGCCGACCACCTGCACCGGCGCGATGTGCTGGTCGAGGATCAGCCACGCCAGCACCAGCGCAAACACCGGCTCGACGTTCATCACCGCCGAATTGCCGACCACGCCCAGGCGCGGCAGCACGGTGAACAAGATGGTGATGCCGGTGCCGTACAGCAGCGTGAGCAGCGCCAGCCCCCACCAGCCGGCCGGCGCCACTGGCAACGCCAAGCCGCCGCGCAACACCACCGCCGCGCCGGCCAGCAAGGCCACCATGGCCATGGTGGCAAAGGTGCGCAGGCGCCCATCCAGACCGCCGGCTTCGTGCTGCGTCAGCACCAGCGCCAAGCCGAAGGTGGTGGAGGCCCCCAGCGCAAATGCCACGCCGGCGCCGATCTCGCGCCACTGCCCCGCCGCGCCCAAACCCGAAGCGGCGCCCAGCACGTCGAGCGCCAGCACCAGCCCGAGCAAAATCACCGGCATGGCGATCAGCAGTGCGCGCTCCGGCCGGTGCCGATACAACACACGCGCCCACAGCGCCGTCATGAGCGGAAAGCTGTTGAACACCAGCAGCGCCAGCGCCACCGGCAGCCGCGCCACGGCCGAATACAGGCACAGGCTCTGGATGGCGATCAGCACGCCGATCAGCGGCAGCGCCTTGCGTTGCCGCGCCGTCAACGCCAGCGGCACGCGCTGGATCAGCAGCAGCGCACCCACCACCAGCGCCGTCGCCCCGCTGCGAAAGCTGACGGCCGTCGGCACATCAACGCCATGGTTGAAGGCCAGGCGCGCCGCCACGTGGTTGGCGCCCATCAGCGCGGCGATGAGCAGCAGCGTGGCGAAGGCGGCGGTGCTGAGGGCGCGCGCAGGTGGGCTCATGCGTCGGGGTACAGGCCGCGCACGCGCGCATGCAGGCGCGACAGGCCCAGCAGCGCATCGGTGAACGGCATCGGCACCTGCGTGAGTTGCCCCAGCTCGCGCACCGCCGACACCAGCGCGTCGATCTCCACCGGCTTGCCCGCCTCCACGTCCTGCAGCATCGACGGCCGCATGGCGCCCAGCTTGCGCGTCACCTGGTGGCGGTCTTCGGGCTGCTCGGCGATGGGGATGCCGATGCGCGCGCCGATGGCCTTGGCCTCCAGCATCACGGCACTGATGAAGCCGCGCACCAGCTCGTCGTCCAGCGCGCGGTCGGAGGTGGCCCCGGTCATCGCGCACACCGGGTTCACCGTCATGTTGCCCCACAGCTTGTACCAGACGTCGCGCTGGATCTGCGGCGACAGCGTGACGTTGAAGCCGGCCTGCATCAGCAAATCGGTCAGCGCCTTCACGCGCGGTGTTTCGCCGCCCGCTGGCTCGCCCACGATCAGGCCGTTGCCCGCGCGGTGCCGAATCACGCCCGGCGCATCGACCGAGCAACTGGCATGCACCACGCAGCCGATGACTTGCGCCGCCGGGATGGCCTGCGCGATGGCGCCGCCGGGGTCGACCGATTCCAGCGTGCGCCCCGCCACCGGGCCACCAAAGCCCTGCAGAAACCACCATGGCACGCCGTTCATGGCTGTGAGCACGATGGTCCGGGGGCCGATCAGCGGGCCGATGCGGCGCGCCACATCCGCCATACCCGGCGCCTTGACCGAGACCACGACGAGGTCCTGCACGCCCAGCGCGGCGGGATCGTCGCTGGCCTGCACCGGGCAGGTCGTTTCGGCATCGCCCTCGCGCAGGCGCAGGCCGTGCGCGCGCAACGCATCGAGCGCCGCGCCGCGCGCCACCACGCTGACGTTGCAGCCGACGGCCGCCAGCTTGGCGCCCATCCAGCCGCCGATGGCGCCGGCGCCGTAGATCGCTATTTTTTGGTTCAATCAAGCCTCCAGCGCTTGTCCAGACTGCGCAAGCAGCTTCAATTTTTATAGCTCGGGTCGACCCGGTCGATCTGCCGCACCAGCGCATCGAACACATCCCGCCCGCCGCCATGCTGCGGGTCGAACTGCAATGCGTCGCGCGTGCACTTGGCGGCAATGTCTTCCGGCACCGGCAGCGGCGCGCCCATGCTTTGCGTGGCCAGCTGAATCTCGCACGCGCGCTGCAGCGTCCACAGCACCGCAAACGCCAGCGGCAGCGTGGGGCCCCACGACAGCAGACCGTGGTTGCGCAAAATCACCGCCTTCTTGCTGCCGATGGACGCCAGTACGCGCGGGCCTTCTTCGGCGTGGATGGTGATGCCCTCGAAATCGTGCGTGGCCACCATGCCGTGCAGTTGCGCACTGTAGAAGTTGCTTTGCGACAGACCCGAGGCCAGCGACGCCACCGCCACGCCCGCCGTGGTGTGCGTGTGCATGACGCAGTGCGCGCCGCCCACGCCGCCGTGGATCGTGCTGTGCAGCACGAAGCCGGCGGGGTTGATGCGGTGCGGCGTGCCGCCGAGCACCTCTCCGGCCAGATTCACCTTCACCAGGTTGCTGGCCGTCACTTCGTTGTAGTGCAGGCCGAACGGGTTGATGAGGAACTGCTTGTCGCCACCCGTTGCGCTGTCCGGCACGCGCAGCGTGATGTGGTTGTAGATCATCTCCGTCCAGCCGAGCAGGGCGAAGATGCGGTAGCAGGCGGCGAGCTGCTGGCGCGCCGCCCATTCGTCCGGGTGCATGCCGGGCGGTGCATCGGCCCGCAGGGACAATGGCGCGTTCATGGGCTGCCTCAGCCTTCGGCGGTGAAGCCGATCTGCTTGACGATGGGGCCCCACTTGGCGGTGTCGCGCTTGAGCAGTTCGGCCAGCTCGGCGGGTGACGACGACATCGCGTCCAGCCCGAAGCCGGCCAGGCCTTCAACAACGTCGGGCGCGGCCAGCGCGGTCTTCAGCGCGGCGTTCATGCGCGCCACCACGTCGGCATTGGCGTTTGGCGGCAGCAGGAAGGCGAACCATTCGCTGTGCGACGCGCCTTTCACGCCCTGCTCCTCAAACGTGGGCACGTTGGGCGCAAAGCGGCTGCGCTTGGTGCCCGACACTCCCAGGATGCGCACCTTGCCGGTGGACAGGTGCTGCGTAATGTCGCCAATCGGGCCCGACACGGCCGAGATGTTGCCGCCCAGCAGATCCAGCATGGCCGGCTGCGTGCCGCGGTAGGCGGCGTGCTTCAGCTCGACGCCGGCATTCTTGCCCAGCAGCGCGCCGATGAAGTGCGGCGTCGAACCGGCCGCCGGCGAGCCGTAGTTGGCGCCCTGCGGGTTCGCCTTGGCCCATTCGAGGAACTGCGGCACGCTGGTCATGCTGGCCGGCACGGCGGGGCCGACGGCAAAGCCGAAGTCGAACACGCAGGCCAGCGTCACCGGCGTGAGGTCGACCAGCGGGTCGTACGGCAGCTTCTTGTAGATGTGCGGGTAGATGGTGAGCATCGACGTCGGCGTCTGCAGCAGCGTGGCGCCGTCGGCCGGCTGGCCCTTGACGTACTGGATGGCGATCTGGCCGCCGGCGCCGGTGCGGTTTTCCACCACCGCCTGCTTGGCGTAGCCGGGGCTCATGCGCGTGGCGACGCGGCGGCAGGTGGTGTCGGACGTGCCGCCGGCCGCAAAGCCGGTGACAAACTTGAGCGTTTCAACAACGGCCTGCGCGGCCACGCGCTGGCCCAGGCTGGCGAGCAGCGCGGCGGCGCCAGTGGCCTGCACCATGCGGCGGCGGGAAAAAGAGGGGTTCATGCAAGTCTCCTGTGCGTTGTGGATGAACAAAGAAATTCAAGGCTCGTCGCGCGGCCAGTCGACCGCGCCCGAGTGGGTGACCGCGCCCTGGTGCGCCGGGCGCACGGTGAGGGCGTATTTTTCCAGCAACCCGCCCAGGCGGCGCGGGTCGGCGGCCGAGCGTTCGGCCAGTCGCTGCGCGATCTGGTCGGCCGTCAGCTCCACAGCAATGCGCCGCGCCGACGGCCGGGCATCGATGTCGATCACATCGCCATCGCGCAGCGCGGCGATGGGGCCGCCGTCGGCCGCCTCCGGCCCCGCGTAGCCGATGCACAGACCGCGCGTGGCGCCGGAAAAGCGCCCGTCGGTCAAGAGCGCCACCTTGTCGCCCACGCCCTGGCCGTACAGCAGGGCCGTGATGCCCAGCATCTCGCGCATGCCGGGGCTGCCCTTAGGGCCTTCGTTGCGGATCACCAGCACCTCGCCCGGCTGGTACCGCATGGCCTGCACCGCCGCCTGCGCCTGCTCCTCGTTCTCGAACACGCGCGCCGGGCCGCGGTGCGCCAGCGTCTTCAAGCCCGCGGTCTTGAGCAGCGCGCCATCGGGGCACAGGTTGCCCTTGAGCACCACCAGCCCGCCGTCGGCACTGAGCGGCTCGCCAGCGCGGCGCACCACTTCGCCGTCGGGCAGGCCGCAGTCGGCCAGCTCCTGCGCCAGCGTGCGGCCGGTGAAGGTGAGGGCATCGCCGTGCAGCAAGCCCTGATCGAGCAGCGCGCGCAAGATGACGCCGGCGCCGCCAATCGAGTGCACATCGCGCGCCAGATACTGGCCGCCGGGCTTCAGGTCAGCGATGAGCGGCGTGCGCGCGAACACGGCCGCCACGTCGTCGAGGTGAAACCGGATGCCCGCCTCGTGCGCGATGGCCGGCAGATGCAGCGCGGCGTTGGTGGAGCCGCCGGTGGCGCAGACCAGCGTGCAGGCGTTCTCGATCGCTTCGCGCGTGACGATGTCGCGCGGCAGCGGGCCGCCGCCCAGCACCGCCTGCATCAGCGCCTTGCCGGCACGGCGCAGCAGCGGCGCGCGTTCGCTGTACACGGCAGGCACCATGCTGGAGCCGATCGGCGCCAGGCCCAGCGCCTCGCTCACCATGCCCATGGTGTTGGCGGTGAACTGGCCGGCACAAGCGCCGGCCGTGGGCAGGCAGGCGCGCGTGACGATGTCGAGCTGCTCGCGCGTGGCCTCGCCGGCCAGCAGCCTGCCCAACGTCTCATACGTGTCGACGATGTTCAGATCGGCCCCGTGCGCGCCAGGCATGCGCCCGGGCATGGCCGAGCCGCCGTGCACGAACACGCTGGGCACGTTGCAGCGCACCATGGCCATCATCAGGCCGGGCAGGTTCTTGTCGCAGGCGCCGATACCGAAGATGCCATCCCACTGGTGGCCGCGCACCGAGGCTTCCACGCTGTCGGCAATCAGCTCGCGCGAGATGAGCGAAAAGCGCATGCCCGAATGCGCCATAGTCAACCCGTCGCTCACCGACACCACCGGGCATTCGTGCGGCGTGCCGCCGCCCGCGTAGATGCCCATCTTGGCGTGCTGCGCCTGGTCCTGCAGGTTGAGGTTGCAGGGGCTCATCTCGCCCCCGGTATGAAAGACGCCGATGTGCGGGCGCGCGATGTCGTCGTCGTCCTGCCCCAGCGCGTGCAGGAAGGCGCGCGCGCTGGCGCGGATGGTGCCCTGGTGCACCGTGGGCGAGCGCAGGGCGTATTTCCTGGTGTCGTCGGTCATGAGCTCAGCCGGCGTTGAGGTGCAGGCCATTGTCCATGGCCACCACCTGGCCCGTCATTGCGGGGGCTTTGTCGGTGATGAACAGCGCCAGCGCGGCCACTTCCGCCGGCTGCGATACGCGGCGGAGCACGGCAGCTTCGGTCTGTACGCGCTCCACGTCCGCATGCTGCTCGGGCGTCAGCACGCGACTCGGCAGACCGCCAGCGACAAAACCGGGCGCCACGGCGTTCACGCGCACCGCTGGTGCCATGGCGCGCGCCAGCGCCAGCATGAGGGTGTTGAGCGCCCCTTTGGACGCCGCATACGCCACCGACGAGCCGCGCCCCAGCAGCCCGCCAATCGACGACACCAGCACCACGCTGCCCTGGCCGCTGGCATGCAGCGCCGGCCGCAGCGCGCGCACCATGCGCCAGGCGCCGACCGTGTTCACGTCGTAGGTGCGGTGAAATTCAGCGGCGTCCAGCGTGTCGAAATCGTCGTGCGGGATGAAGCGCGTGGTGGCCGCGCAGTGCACCAGCGCATCAATGCGGCCATGGCGCGCCAGCGCGGCCTGCGCAAAGGCGGCACAACTGGCGTCGTCCCGCACGTCCAGCGCGTGCGTGCTGGCCTGCACGCCGTGCGCGGTGCATTCTTGCGCCAGCGCAACGGCCGGCGGTGTCTGCTCGTCGCCAAAGGCGCTCAATGCCACGTTCCAGCCCTGCGCCGCAAACGCGCGGGCGCACGCCGCGCCAATGCCGGTGGCGGCGCCGGTGATGCAGCACACGCGCGCGCTGAGCGTCACGCCGCACCCCACGCCGAATGGCGGCACATGACTTTGAACACTTCGTTTTTCATAGCTGCTTGCGCAGTCAGGACAAGCGCCAGCGCCCCTTTTTCTCAAGGATCAGTAGCTCGACGAGCCTTGCGCCGCCGTGTCGGCGCGGAAGGTCTTGAGCAACTGCGTGGCGCCGTTGACCAGCACGATGGTGTCGGCCCCCACCGCCACGAAGCGCGCGCCGGCCGCCAGCCATTGACGCGCCTGCGCCTCGCTGGTCGACAGAATGCCCGGCGCCTTGCCGGCTTTCAGGATGCGGGCGATGGCCTGCGCGATCATGGCCTGCACGTCGGGGTGCATCGGGTTGCCCGGGTGGCCCATGCTCGCGCTCAGGTCGGCCGGGCCGATGAACACGCCGTCGACCCCGGGCGTGGTGGCGATCGCGTCCAGGTTTTGCATCGCGGTCACCGTCTCGGCCTGTACCAGGCAGCAGATCTGCGCGTTGGCCTCTTGCACGTAGCGCGGGTGCGCCTGCCAGCGCGACGCCCGCGCCAGCGCGCTGCCCATGCCGCGCACGCCCTCGGGCGGGTAGCGGCAGGCGGCGGCCACCTGTGCCGCCTGCTCGGCGGTATCGACCATCGGCACCAGAATCGTCTGCGCGCCGGTGTCGAGAAACTGCTTGATGAGCGCCGTGCCGGCCTCGCCGGTGCCCAGCGGCACGCGCACGACCGGGTGCGAACGCAAGTCGCCAAAGGCCTGCTGCGCGCTGGCCACGGCCTGCAGCTGCGCCAGCACGCTGCGCACGTCGTTGGGCGCATGCTCGCCGTCGATCAGCAGCCAGTCGTAGCCGATGCCGGCGATCAGCTCGGTGCTGTAGGCGTTGGCCAGCGCGACCCACAGGCCGAGCTGCGTGCGGCCCTCCTGCAGGGCCTGCTTGAAGGGGTTGCGCGGTGTCTCCATGCTTGTCTTTCTCAAACGAACTTGAACGTCATCTGGCCGAGCGGGCCATAGTCGGCTTCGAATACATCGCCCACCCTGGCCGCAACCGGCCGCGTGAAGGAGCCGGCCAGCACGATCTGGCCGGCCTTCAGCGATTCGCCCCAAGGCGCCAGCTTGTTCGCCAGCCAGGCGATGCCGATGGCCGGATCGCCCTGCACGCCAGCGGCCAAACCCGTTTCTTCGACCACGCCGTTGCAGCGCAGGATGGCGCCGACCCACGGCCGGCTGATGGCGCGCGCGTCGGCGCGGCCGGCACCGACCACGATGCCGGCGTTGGCGGCGTTGTCGCTGATGGTGTCGAACACCTTGCGCATCGCCTTGGTGTGGCGGTCGAACTGCTCGATGCGGGCGTCGATGATCTCGATGGCGGGCGTGACGTGGTCGGTAGCACGAAGCACCTGCTCGACGTCAACATGGGGGCCGCGCAGGTCGCGCTTGAGCACGAAGGCCAGCTCGACCTCGACGCGCGGCGCGATGAAGCGGCTGGCGGGAATCTCCAGTACCTCGCCCGGGGTGCAGGTGAACAGCATTGAGTCCAGCAGCGTGCCGTAGTCGGGCTCGTCGATCTGGCTGCTGAGTTGCATGGCGCGCGAGGTCAGGCCGATCTTGTGGCCGATGACCTGCCGCCCCTGTGCCAACTGGCGCGCCACCCAGGCGCGGCTGATGCGGTAGCGGTCCTCGATGGTCATGCCGGGGTGGCGCCTGGAGAAATGCTCGACCGCCGTGCGCGTGGCTTCGCTCTGCTGCAACTCGGCAGCCAGCTGGTCGATCTGTTCGGGGGTCAGCATGGCTCAGGCTTTCTTGAAGAGCGGGTGCAGCGTGCTGTGCTTGGCGTCGAACACTTCGGCGCCTTCGTCGATCTGCAGCGTGAGGCCGATGTGGCGTGTTGCCATTTCAGCATCCAATCGGTCTCTGGCGCACGCCAACAAAGCGCTGCCAGCTCTGTTTTGTGTAGCATGGCTGCGCCCGCGGCCCATGCGCAGGTGGAGATACATGAAGCCGTACTCGCCCGGGTCGGCGCTCGACACGCCGGTCTTGCCGCCGCCCGCCGCGCGGCCCGCCGCACCGCCGTCGGCGACAGCGAAATGCGGCGCCGGATAGGCCAGCACGCGCGTGCCGCCGATCGGAAACACCTGCGCGCCATCGTCATCGCGCACCGCCAGCATGGTGTCGGCCAGTTCGCGGCACAGCGCAGGCATGTCGACGATGGCGTCGAGGTTGCCGGTGTAGAGGATCACCAGGTGCGGCATGGCGTCAAAGCCTGGGGAAGGCCTTGTAGCTGCTGGCGCGCGAGGCTTCGGGCACCGGCACGGCTTGACCGTCCTGCTTGGTCACCGGAAACACCGCATTGATCTGCCCCGTGCCGGAGGCGGCGAAGTACGGCGTGACCACTTCCGCCTGGCCGTCATACGCCGACCAGCCGAGCGCACCCAGCAGCATGGCCGTGTCGTGCATGAAGCCTTCGCCGTGGCCCTTGGCGGCGTACTCGGGCAGCATGGCGCAGAAGTCGGCCCACTCGCCGTGCTGCCACATTTGCACCACGTCGGCGTCCAGCCGCTCGAGGAAAGGGCTCCAGCACTTGAAGGCAAATTCTGGCGCCAAGCCGTTCTGCGCAAATCGGTGCGACAGCGAGCCGCTGGCCAGAAAAGCGACGGTGCCGTCGTAATGCTTTTCAACCGCCTCGCGCATGGCCCATCCCAGTCGGGCGCTATCGTTAAGGTAGTGACTGGTGCACATCGCCGAGACCGACACCACCTTGAAGTGCTGGTCGGCGTTCATGTAGCGCATGGGCACCAGCGTGCCGTATTCGGGCGCCAGCGTGGTCGCGTCATGCGCCAGTGTTTCCACGCCCTGCTCGTTGCACACCTTTGCCAAAATGCGCCCCAGCTCGGGGTTGCCCGGGAAGGCGAACGGCAGGTTGCTGATGAAGTGCGGCAGCTCGTTGCTGGTGTACACGCCCTGCCAGTGCGGCGCGCAGTTGAGGTGGTAGTTGGCGTTGACCAGCCAGTGCGTGTCGAACACCACCAGCGTGTCGACGCCCAGTTCGCGGCAGCGGCGGCCGATCTCGCGGTGGCCGTCGATGGCGTCCTGGCGCGTGCCGTGGCGGTCGCCCGGCAGCTCGCTCAGGTAGAGCGAAGGCACGTGCGTGATCTTGGCGGCAAGGGCGAGTTGTCCCACGGGCAATTCCTTGATGAGCGGTTCAGGGCTTGCGCGCCGGCGCGCTGTTGCGCGCGGCCAGCGCGCGCGACTGCACGCGAAACAGCGTCACCTCGTCCTGCATGGCTTCGCGCAGGCGCGCGGGCGTGCCGGGCTCGGGCCGCACGCCGGCGGCCAGCAGCACGTGGTTGACGACCGACGCGCCGATGGCGGCGTTCAGCTCGCGGTTGAAGGCTTCGACCACCGCATCGGGCGTCTTTGCCGGCACCACCAGCCCGTACCACGGCGCGAACACGATGGGGTAGCCCAGCTCGGTCAGCGTGGGCACTTGCGGCAGGCGTGTGCTGCGCGAGCGGGCCGCAATTGCCAGCGGCACCACGCGGTGCTGTCGCAGCAGCGGTTGCAGCTCGGGCAGGTTGATGAACACCAGGTCCTGCTCGCCGGCCAGCAGCGCCTCGACCGCCGGCGCCTGGCCCTGAAAGTGGTTCACCGGCATGTCGACATCCGCCAGCTGCCGCAGTTGCGCCAGCGCGCCGTCCGAGGTGCTGTCCTTGCCAAAACTCGCGGCGCGCAGCGTGCGGAGGTGCTGGCGCGCGGCGCCCAGCATCTGCGACAGCGAGCGCACACCGGTGCGCGGGTGCGTGACCAGCGCCAGCTCGGAGCGCGCGATCAGGCCGACCGGCCTGAAGTCGTTGAACGGCTCATAACCCACGGACGGCGAGGCCACCGCCGCGCGCACGAACACGTTGGACACCAGCAGCGCCGTGCGCCCATCCGGCGGCGCGGTGGCCACGGCCTGCGCCATGCTGGTCAGCGTCTGGTCCGGGCGCGCCTGCACCGACACCTCGTTGCCCAGGCTGATCGACATCTGCGCCGCCACCACGCCGCTCAGGTTGTGCGAGGTGCCGCCGGCGCCGTAC
>Ga0116169_1002828_pt1 | contig 12300 bp, 13 predicted proteins | sample AD_UKC130_MetaG_FD_89796 | JGI IMG/M metagenome (GOLD analysis project Ga0116169, IMG submission 89796) | Active sludge microbial communities of municipal wastewater-treating anaerobic digesters from Canada - AD_UKC130_MetaG | ecosystem: Engineered > Bioreactor > Anaerobic > Digestate | place...
GCACGGCCGCCCGAAGGCGCGAAGGCCCCCCTGGGGGGCAGCGAACCACGCGCAGCGGGGAGCGTGGGGGCCCAAGGCCTGGGGTGTTTGAACATCCACGCCAGCCTGCTGCCGCGCTGGCGCGGCGCCGCGCCCATCCACCGCGCCATCGAGGCCGGCGACGCCGAGACCGGCGTGACCATCATGCAGATGGATGCCGGCCTGGACACGGGCGACATGCTGCTGTGCGAGGCAACCGCCATCGCGCCCGCCGACACCCAGGCCCTGCTGCACGACCGGCTGGCCGACATGGGCGGGCGGCTCATCGTGCAGGCGCTGCGCCAGGCGGCGAACGGCGGCCTGGTGGCCACGCCGCAGCCGGCCGAAGGCATCACCTACGCGCACAAGATAGACAAGGCCGAGAGCCTGATCGACTGGAGCCAGAGCGCCGAGGTGATCGCCCGGCGCGTGCGCGCCTTCGACCCCTTTCCGGGCGCCAGCACCCAGCTCGGGGCTGAAGTCATCAAGGTGTGGAACTGTGAAATTGATAGCTGTCAGCGCACGTCAGACGTGCGTTACGGCCAGATTTTGCATATAGACAATAACGGTATCACCGTGGCCTGCGGCGCGGGCGATGTGCTGCGCCTGACCCGGCTGCAGCGCGCCGGCGGCAAGCGCCTGCCGGCCGCCGACTTCCTGCGCGGCTTTGCGCTTGCACCGGGCATGGTGCTCGGCGCATGAACCTGCCCGCCCTGCGCGCCCAGCTGCGCGACCCGTCCTTCCGCCAGGGCGCCAGCGACATGCTGGGCGCCGGCCTGGGCGTGGGCGCCTGGGGTCTGGTGACGGGGGTGGCCATGGTCAAGGGCGGCATGTCCACACCGCTGGCGCTGTTCATGTCGCTCACCGTGTATGCCGGCAGCGCCCAGCTGGCGGTGCTGCCGCTGATGGCGGCCGGGGCGCCGCTGTGGGTGATCTGGCTCACGGCCAGCTGCGTGAACCTGCGCTTCGTGATCTTCAGCAGCATGTGGCGCAGCTATTTCGCCCACCTGCCGCGGCGCCGGCGCATGGCGCTGGGCTATTTCAGCGGCGATGTGATCTTTGTGTCCTTCATGAAGCGCTACCCCAGGCCCGAGCCCGAGGCGACACAGCTGCCCTACTTCTGGGGCGCGGCCACGACCAACTGGCTGGCCTGGCAGATACCGTCGGTGGCCGGCATCATCCTGGCCAATGCCATCCCGCTGTCCTGGGGCCTGGGCTTTGCCGGGGTGCTGGCGCTGCTGGGCATCCTGCTGTCCATGCTGGGCGAGCGCTCCAGCTGGCTGGCCACGGCCGTGGCCGGCTCGGCCGCCGTGGCCGCGTTTGCGCTGCCGCTCAAGCTCAACATCCTGGTGGCGATCGCCGCGGCCGTCGCCGCCGGCCTGGCCATGGAGTCGGGCGAGCGCGCATTGCGCCGCGCCCGGATACGCCTGGCACGCGGCGGCGATGACGAGGGCGACGCATGAACGGCCAGTGGCTGGAGCCCATCCTCGCCGTCCTGGGCCTGGTGCTCATCACCCTGGTCACGCGCGCCTTCTTCATGCTCCCCGAGCGCGATCTGCCCCTGCCCGACTGGCTGCGCCGCGGCCTGAAGTACGCTCCGCTGGCGGCACTGGCCGCCGTCATCGCGCCCGAGCTGGTGATGAGCCAGGGCGCACTGATCAAGACCCTGGCAGACGCCCGCCTGCCGGCCGTGCTGTGTGCCAGCGCCTACTACTTCTGGCGCCGCGGCATCCTGGGCACCATCGTGGTCGGCATGGCGGTGTATCTGCCGCTGCATATCGGCCTGGGCTGGTAGTTACAAGGCGGTTACCACGCCGCCTACAATGCGGCGCGATTTCCATTCCCGCCACAACCAGCCATGCATATCCTTCGCTTCTCCGACCTTTGCGCCAACGGCCAGGCCAGCGGCCAGCGCGTGTTCATCCGTGCCGACCTGAACGTGCCGCAGGACGACGCCGGCCGCATCACCGAGGACACGCGCATCCGCGCCTCCGTGCCCTGCATTCAGATGGCGCTGGATGCCGGCGCCGCCGTCATGGTCACCAGCCACCTGGGCCGCCCGACCGAGGGGCAGTTCAAGCCCGAGGACTCGCTGGCGCCCGTCGCCAGGCGCCTGGCCGAGCTGCTCGGCCGCGAAGTGCCGCTGGTTGCCGACTGGGTCGATGGCGTGCAGGTGCAACCCGGCCAGGTGGTGCTGCTGGAGAACTGCCGCGTCAATGTCGGCGAAAAGAAGAACAACCCGGATCTGGCGCGCAAGATGGCCGCCCTGTGCGACATCTACGTCAACGACGCCTTCGGCACCGCCCACCGCGCCGAGGGCACGACTTACGGCATCGCCGAATACGCCAGGACGGCCTGCGCCGGCCCGCTGCTGGCGGCCGAGATCGACGCCATCCAAACGGCCCTGGCCAACCCGAAGCGCCCGCTGGTGGCCATCGTCGCCGGCTCCAAGGTCTCGACCAAGCTGACCATCCTGCAAAGCCTGGCCAGCAAGGTGGACGGCCTGATCGTTGGCGGCGGCATTGCCAACACCTTCATGCTGGCCGCCGGCCTGCCCATTGGCAAGAGCCTGGCCGAACCCGACCTGCTGGGCGAGGCCAAGGCGGTGATCGCCGCCATGGCCGCGCGCGGCGCCGAGGTGCCGATCCCCACCGACGTGGTGTGCGCCAAGGCCTTTGCCGCTGATGCGCCCGCCACGGTGAAAAAAGCCACGGAAGTCGCCGCGGACGACCTGATCCTGGACATTGGCCCCGAGACCGCGGCGCGCCTGGCGGCGCAGCTCAAGGCCGCGGGCACCATCGTCTGGAACGGCCCGGTGGGCGTGTTCGAGTTTGACCAGTTCGCCGGCGGCACCCAGGCGATCGCCGAGGCCATCGCGCAATCGAGCGCCTTCAGCATCGCCGGCGGCGGCGACACCCTGGCGGCCATCGCCAAGTACGGCATCACCCAGGATGTGGGCTATATCTCCACCGGCGGCGGCGCCTTCCTGGAGGTGCTGGAGGGCAAGCAGCTGCCGGCCTTCGAGATCCTGCAAAAACGCGCCGCGGGCTGAGCCGCGCCAGCAGGCGCCGCGGCATGCGGCGCTTGCGGGTAAAACAACACTATGGCCACCTGGACCGGCGAAAAACGCCAAGCCCCTTGTTTTTGGCTGCCGCCCGATTCAGAATCGTTCCCAAATGTGTGCAGCACAAACATTTGTGTCCTGCAGCCATGACCAATTCAGGAGGGAACCATGTCATTCATCAAAGCACTCGGGTGGTCTGTCGCAGCCGGCGCGGTCATTGCGCTGGCGGGCTGCGGCAGCGCGCCGATTCCGCTGGCGCAAAATTTCGAACGGACAAGCCAGTACAAGGTGCGCTCGGCCGGGCATTGGGAGCTGCTGTCACGCGACGTGGTGGCGCAGACCCGCGCCACGCTGGAAAAGGCCGGCTACGCCGCCAGCACGCCGCTGCATGTGGTGGCCCCGGCCCCATCGAGCGCGTTTGAACTGGGCTTTCGCGACTTCCTGATCACCGAGCTGGTGCAGGGCGGCGCCACGGTGCAGCAAAACCCCGGCGCCGTGCTGGAAGTGAGCTACAGCACCCAGCTGGTGCGCCACAACAGCGATCGCCCGCATTTCATCCCCGGTCAGTTCACCATGCTGGCCGCTGGCGTCATGGCCGCCTACGGCCTGCGCCACGAGCACCTGGACACCCAGCTGCTGGCCACGCTGGGCCTGACCGCCGCCGCCGATTACGCCAACAGCATCAACTCCGGTGGCCCGACGAATACCGAGCTGATCCTCACCACCACCGTCTCGCGCGCCGGCCAGTACGTGGCCCGCAAGACCGACGTGTATTACCTTGAGAACGCCGACACACCGCTGTTCGTGCGCCCCGCGCATTACCGCGCCGTCAACATGAAGGTGGTTTCGCAATGAAGCGCGCACTCGCACTGACCCTCGTTTCGGCCCTGTTCGCCGTGGGTTGCGCCCAGCAGCCGCAGTCGCTGCGCGCCGAGCCGACCTACCAGGAAGCCTCGAACGCCCCGCTGCTGCAAAGCAGCCGCGATGCCGTGGGCCGCCTGGTGGCCGGCCTGGACGTGGCCGCCACCGGCCCCGGCCCGGTGCTGGTGGCCACGGTGGTCAACGTGAACGACCTGAGCCGCTCCGCGCCACTGGGGCGCACGCTGTCCGAGCAGTACGCCAACGCCATGGCAGCCACCGGCTTCGACGTCAAGGAGATCAAGCTGCGCGGCGACGTCTTCGTCAAGGAAGGCGCCGGCGAGCTGCTGCTGTCGCGCGAGATCAAGGACATCGCGCGCCACCACAATGCCTCCATGGTGCTGGTGGGCACCTACTCGCCCGCCGCCAATTTCACCTATGTCAGCATGAAGCTGGTGCGCACCGAGGACAGCCGCATCATCCGCGGCCACGACTACGCCCTGCCCAACGACCGCGACGTGCAGCGCCTGCTGGTCGTGGCACGCTAAGGCCCGCGCCGCCCGGCAAAAGGCCCCGAAAAGTCGGGGCCTTTTGCTATATAAAGATGAGCTATCAGCGCTTTACCACAAAGCGTACACGGCCATTTTGACCATTATTTCCTGCTCGGCCATAGCACCGAGGCAATGGCCAACACCATCAGCGCCACGGCCGTCCAGTCCTGCCAGCGCAGCGGCTCGCCCAGCCACAGCGTGCCGCTGAACACGCCCAGCACCGGAATCATCATCACGCTGAGCGTGGAGGCCACCGGCGGCAGGGTGCGCACCAGGAAGAACCAAGCCACCTGGGCAAAGCCCAGCGCCAGCACGGCGTTGTAGAGGATGGCGCCCAGGGCAGCGCCGTCGGGCCAATGCCATAGCTCGCGCTCGAACAGCGCCGCCAGCAGCGTGAGCGCGAGGCAGGTAATGGTCACCATCCAGAACGACAGCGTGAGCAGTGGCACCGGCACGGGCAGGCGGCGCAAGAGCTGCGTGCCCAGGGCCCAGCTGGCGGCGGAGACCAGCATCAGCGTCACGCCCATGGGGCTGCTGCCCAGCGCGCCCAGCTCGTGCCACAGCAGCAGCAGCACGCCCGCCAGGGCCGCGCCCACGCCGGCCCAGGCGCGGCGCGCCAGCCGGTCGCCAAAGAACAGCGCGCCGATCACGGCCGAGAAGATGGGCATGGTGTAGCCCAGGATGGCCGCGCGCCCGCTGGACAGCAGCGGCATGGCCAGGATCATCAGTGCGTACCAGACCACCATGTTGCACAGGGCCAGCAGCAGCACCCGGCCCCAGTGCGCGGGCGCGATGGCAAACGGTGTCTTTTGCCGCCACATCACCAGGCCCAGGATGGGCAGGCCGCCCCACAGCGACAGCATGCGGAAGGTGAGCGGCGGGTAATGCGCCACGCCCAGCTTCATCACCGGCCAGTTGAAGCCCCACACCAGGGTCAGGAGCACGAGGACGACAAGCTGGCGGCGCGAGAAGGCAGGCATAGGCCGCGATTGTGCAGCCCATGGGCCGCGCCCGCAGGGCCGCCCTAAAATCCCCGCCATGACCTTTCTCGACATGCTGCGCGACGCCACCACGCGCAACGACTCCCTGCTGTGCGTGGGCCTGGACCCGGAGCCGACACGCTTTCCCGACAAGCTGCGCGGCGACGCCGGCAAGATCTACGACTTCTGCGCCGCCATCGTGGACGCCACGGCCGGCCTGGTCTGCGCCTTCAAGCCGCAGATCGCCTACTTTGCCGCGCACGGCGCCGAGGATCAGCTCGAACGCCTGATGCAGCACATGCGCGCCAACGCGCCCCATGTGCCGGTGATCCTGGATGCCAAGCGCGGCGACATAGGCTCGACCGCCGAGCAGTACGCGGCCGAGGCCTTCGAGCGCTACGGCGCCGACGCCGTGACGCTCTCGCCCTTCATGGGCTTCGACTCGGTGCTGCCCTACCTGCAGTACCAGGGCAAGGGCGCCTTCCTGCTCTGCCGCACCTCCAACCCCGGCGGCGACGACCTGCAGGCCCAGCGCCTGGCCAGCGTCGAAGGCCAGCCGCTGCTCTACGAACATGTGGCGCGCCTGGCCCAGGGCCCCTGGAACAAAAACGGCCAGCTGGGCCTGGTGGTGGGCGCCACCTACCCGGATGAGATTGCACGCGTGCGCGTCATCGCGCCCACGCTGCCGCTGCTCATCCCCGGTGTCGGCGCCCAGGGCGGCGACGCCGCGGCCACGGTGCGCGCCGGCCTCACCGAGCGCGGCACCATCATCGTCAACTCCTCACGCGCCGTGCTCTACGCCTCGGGCGGGGCCGACTACGCCGCCGCCGCGCGCGCCGCCGCCCAGACCACGCGCGCCACGCTCAACGCCGCCCGCAGCTGATTTCTGTCACCACCGCCCAAGAAACACCTATGCGCCCCTCGCCCCTCATGCCCACGCGCCGCCACGCCACAGCACTGCTCGCCTGCGGCTTGGCCCTGCTGACAGCTGGCCCCGCCCAGGCGCAGGACTACCCGGCCAAGCCCATCACCCTCGTCGTCGGCTACCCACCCGGCGGCAGCACCGACCTGATGGGGCGCCTGGTGGGCGCCGAGCTGTCCACGCGCCTGGGCCAGCCGGTGGTGATAGAGAACCTGGGCGGCGCCGGCGGCACCATAGGCGCGCAGAAGGTGGCCAGCGCCGCGCCCGACGGCTACACCCTGCTGGTGGGGGCCAACAACGAGCTGGCGATTGCCAAGCTGGTCACCAAGACCGTCAAGTACGACCCGGCCAGCTTCACCCCCATCGGCCTGATCGGCTCGCAACCCATGGTGCTGGTGGCCGCCACCTCCACCGGCGTGAAGAACGCCAGCGACTTCACCCAGCTGGTCAAGAAGAACCCCGGCAAGTTCAGCTACGGCAGCTCGGGCGTGGGAACGGCCCTGCACCTGGCCGGCGAGATGGTCAAGGAGCAGGCCGGCCTGTTCATGACGCATATCCCCTACCGCGGCGTGGCGCCGCTGACCAACGACCTGGTGGGCAACAACCTGGAGTTCGGCGTCTTCGTGCTCTCCAGCGGTCTGCCGCACATCAAGTCCGGCAAGGTGGTGGCCCTGGGCACTACGGCAGCCAAACGCGCGCCGGCCACGCCCGACATTCCGGCCCTGGCCGAGCTGCCGCAGTTCAAGAACGTGGACATCGAAAGCTGGTTCGCCCTGGTCGGGCCGGCCAACCTGCCCCAGCCGGTGGTCGCCAAGCTGAAGAAGGCCTTGAACGACACCCTGCAGTCCCCTGATTTCCGCAAGAAGATGGCCGCCGCCGGCTCGGGCGTGGCCGCGCCCGATGCCAACCTGGCGCAGTTCTGGCAGGGCGAGGTGGCCAAGTACACAAAAATCGTGCAATTCGCGAAGATCGAAGAATGAACAGCAGCCTGCGCTTTGACCTGCCCGCGCCCGACCTGAGCGCCTGGCGCGCGGGCAACACCGGCACTGAGGGCGTCTGGCATTTTGACTCGGGACTGCCCGGGCGCCAGGTGCTGGTCAGCGCGCTGATCCACGGCAACGAGCTGTGCGGCGCCTGGGCACTCAAGGGCCTGCTGGAATCGGGCCTGCGCCCGCAGGCGGGCAGCCTGACGCTGATGTTCTGCAACCTGGCGGCCTTCGACCGCTTCGACCCGGCCAACCACGACGCGGCGCGCTTCGTCGAGCAGGACATGAACCGCCAGTGGAGCGACGAGCGCATGGATGCCGCCGACAGCCTGGAGCGGCGCCGCTGCGCGGCGTTGCGCCCGTTTGTCGCCCGGGCCGACTGGCTGCTGGACCTGCACTCCATGCACGAGCCCTGCGCGCCGCTGCTGCTCACCGGCGTGCAGCCGCGCAACCTGGCCCTGTCCAAGCAGATGGCCGCGCCCGAGCACATCGTCATCGACGCCGGCCACCAGGACGGCACGCGCATGCGCGACTACGGGCGCTTTGGCCTGCCCGATGCGCAGGCGGGCGACAGCCGTTCGCTGCTGGTCGAATGCGGCTTTCACGGCGACCCGGCCAGCCGCGCCGTGGCGCAAGACCAATGCCTGCGCTTCATCGAGGCGTCGGGCATCGTCGATGGCGCCGAGCTGGCGCGCCTGCTGCCCGGCTGGCGCCTGACCGATGCGCCGCGCCAATGGGCGCTGCAGGTCACCGGCCCGGTGGTCGCCAAGAACGAGCGCTTTACCTTCACCGAAGCCTTCACCGGCCTCGAGGTGATCGCCCGGGCCGGCACGGTGATAGGCGACAACGATGGCGAGCCAGTCACCACCCCCTACGACGACTGCGTGCTGGTCATGCCCAGCACACGCCAGGCGCGCGCCGGCGTGAGCGTGGTGCGCTTTGCCCGGCGGCGTCCGCTGTAGGCGGCGCAAGCCCGGCACCCGCAGTGCCGTGGCCTGAAAGTCGGCCAGATGGGGCCGTTTCAGAAAACAACAGTCGGACGGGGCATACCCACTTTTGGCGATGGTTCGCCTACAATTAGAAGCGATTACTTACAAATATCTGCTTCCATGCGATTGCTTGACCATCTGCGCCTGTCGCACAAGTTTTTCATCCTGGGTGGCCTGGCGCTGGCCATGATGGCCATTCCCGCCGGCCTGCAGTTGCGCAGCATGGGCGCGCAAATGCAGCAGCTGGGCACACAGGCGCGCGCCATGCCGGCGCTGCAGCAGCTGGGCCAGTCCGTGCGCTTGACACAGGTGCACCGCGGCCTGTCGGCCGGCCAGCTGGGCGGCGACGCGCAGCTGGCGGGACGCCGGCCCGCCGTGCGCGACGAGCTCGGCCGCACCCTGCAGGCCACGGCTGACGAACTGGCCAGCGTGGCCCCCGACCAGGCCAGCGCCCTGAACCAGTTGCGCCAGGACTGGCAGGCACTGCAGCAAGCCGTGGGCGACGGCGCCGTCACGCCCGCGCAAAGCCTGGCGCGCCACAACCAGATGGTGGCGCGGCTGCTGGCCCTGAGCGAGCAGCTGCAGCACAGCAGCGGCCTGAGCACCAGCGAGCGCCGCGACACCCAGGCGCTGATCCAGGCGGCGCTGCAACAGCTGCCCATGCTCACCGAACAGCTGGGCCAGATGCGCGCCATGGGCGCCGGCGCGCTGGCGCGCGGCGAGCTGCCAGCCGAGACACGCGGCCTGCTGCGCGCCCTGCGCACGCGCGCCGACGAGCTCGACAGCGGCAGCCAGGTCAGCCTGCAACGCGCCCTGCAGCACGCACCCGCACTGCAGACCGCACTGGCACAGGCGCTGGGCGCCGAGAAGACCGCCACCGCCGACGCCCTGCGCCTGGTGGACAACGGCCTGCTCCAGGCCAGCGAGCTGCGCCTGCCCGCCGGGCAGTATTTCGACACCCTGACGGCTGGCATCGACGCCGTGAACGCGCTGGGCAGCCAAGCCACACAGCAGCTATTGAACCTGGTGCAGCAGCAGGCCAGCGCCGCGCAGCGCGCGCTGTGGCTCATGGGCGCGGCCCTGGCCGTCCTGGCCACGCTGGCGGTATTGCTGGCCGCGGCCTTTGTGCGCTCCATCACCCAGCCGGTGCAGCAGGCCGTGGCCCTGGCGCGCGCCGTGGCCGGCGGCGACCTGAGCGGCGCAGACCAGCCACATGGCGACAACGAGGTGGGTGAGCTGATCGCCGCCCAGCAGCAGATGCGCGCCAGGCTGCGCCCCATCGTGGCCCAGGTGCGCCACGGCTCCGAGGGCGTGGCCCTGGCCAGCAGCGAGATCGCCCAGGGCAACCATGACCTGTCCGGCCGCACCGAGGCCCAGGCCAGCGCGCTGGAGCAGACGGCAGCATCCATGGAGCAGCTCAGCGCCACGGTGCAAAACAACGCCCACACCGCCCGCGAGGCCAGCGCGCTTGCCGAGCACACGCGCGAGCTGGCGCGCCAGGGCGGCGCCAATGTCGAGCAGGTGGTCAGCACCATGCACGGCGTGCACCAGGCGGCGCGGCAGATGGCCGACATCATCCAGGTGATAGACGGCATTGCCTTCCAGACCAATCTGCTGGCGCTGAACGCCGCCGTCGAGGCGGCGCGCGCCGGCGAGCAGGGGCGCGGCTTTGCCGTGGTGGCCGGCGAGGTGCGCAACCTGGCCGGGCGCAGCGGCGAGGCCGCCAAGCAGATTCGCGGCCTGATCGAGGCCAGCAACGCGCGCGTGAGCGCCGGCAACCAGCAGGCCGAGGCCGCCGGCCGCACCATGGCCGACGTGGTGGCCAGCATGCAGCGCCTGAACACCCTGGTCGGCCAGATCAGCACCGCCAGCCAGGAGCAGGCCAACGGCGTGGCCCAGGTCGGCGAGGCCGTGACCTCGCTGGATCAGGTGACGCAGCAGAACGCCGCCCTGGTCGAACAGATGGCCGCCGCCGCCGATGGCCTTAGCAGTCAGGCCCAGGGCCTGGTGCAGGCGGTGGCGGTATTCCGCGCCGGGGCGAGTGAATCGCATGCGCCCCGATCAGAGCTGCTTGAACTCACTTATTGATAGCTGTTAGCGCTTATGAATAGAGCGCTACAGGCTGATTTGTTGCTTGACGACACATCTCAGAGGGCGAGACGTAATTGCCCCTGCCCGAGGGGCACGTGAAAACCGGTAGTGGCTGGCACAATTCCCGGCTTTCGCACCACCCTTTCGCACCATTTATAGGCAGCAGCCATGTTCACAGGCATCGTCCAGGCCACGGCGGTGATCGCCGCCATCGAGGATCGCGCCGGCCTGCGCACCTTCAGCATCGAGTTTCCACCCGGCTTCTGCGCCGATCTGGCGATTGGCGCCAGCGTCGCCACCGACGGCGTGTGCCTGACGGTGACCGAGATTCTTTCGCCCACCAGTGCGCGCTTTGACGTGATGCAGCAAAGCCTGGCCATCACCACGCTGGGCCGCTACGCCGTGGGCCGGCGCGTGAACGTGGAGCGCGCCGCCAAGGAGGGCGCCGAGATCGGCGGCCATCCGCTGTCCGGCCATGTGGACTGCGTGGCCCAGCTCGCCGCCGTGCGCCAGAGCGAGAACAACCGCGTCTGGCGCGTGGCCGTGCCGCCCCAGTTTGCGCGCTACATCTTCGCCAAGGGCTATATCGCCATCCACGGCGCCAGCCTGACGGTGGCCGAGGTGAACCGCCAGGAATCGTGGTTCGAGGTCTGGCTGATCCCCGAGACGCGCCGCGCGACGGTATTCGAGGACATGGCCGTGGGTGACCTGCTGAACATCGAGATCGAGCGCAGCACCCAGGTCGTCGTCGATACCGTGCGCGAGGCGGTGCAGGACAGCCTGGGCCGCCTGGCCCCGGTGCTCGAGGCACTGCTCCAGGAAAAGGGCCTGTCGCTGGACGACTACCTGCCCCGCCCCGAGCTGCCGCGGTGAGCGCGCAGCCGCGCGCCCTCACCGCCGCCGACCTGCCTGGTCTGGCGCAGGTGCAGCGCGCCTGCTATGGCGACGGCCTGGCCGAGAGCACGGAGGTGTTTGCGCGCCGCCTGGCCAGCCCGGCCAATTGCTCTCTGGTGATCGCGCAGGGCGGCCGGGTGCTGGCCTACCTGGCGGCCTACCACTCGCTGCTGGCCAAGGTCACGCCGCTGCACGGCGACTTCGAGCCCGCGCCCACGCCCGACACCCTCTACCTGCACGACATGGCCGTGCTGCCCGACTGCGCCGGGCGCGGCCTGGCCGGGCAGCTGCTGGCCGCGCTCCACGCCCAGGGCGCGGGCCTGCGCCACAGCGCGCTGGTGTCGGTGCAGGGCTCGCAGGGCTACTGGCAGCGGCGCGGCTATGCCGAGCACCAGCTGCACGACGCCGTGCAGCGCCAGCGCCTGGCGAGCTATGGCGCGCAGGCGGTGTATATGACGGCATCGCTCTTAAAATAAGAGCCATTGGCGCTTGATGGGTGGGCGCTGGATGCGGTTTTGTGTATATTCCAGCCACGTCGCCCTGCCTCCCCCGCGCCTACCCGCCGCGCCCATGGCGGTTGTGCCGGCTGCGGGCGATGTTGCGGCTGGCGCGGTCCTGGGCGCGTTCCACGCGCACCGCCTCGCGGGCGTTGACATGACCGTCCGCGTTGGTGCGGCGCTCCAGGCGGTTGATGTGGCGCTGCTGGCGCTCCAGCCGCAGCTGCTCGCGCGGCGTGATCTGGCCCTGCTCCACGCCGTGGGTGATGCGATCGGACTGGCGCGCCTGCCGGTTGTCCACGCGCCCGGCCTGGTGCTCGGCCAGCGAGGCCGGCGCCTGGGCCAGGGCGGCGCCGGCCAGCACAGCCAGGCCAAGGGCGGCGACGACCGCGGCGCGCAGGGGTTTCAGGAAATGCTTCATGCTCGGCTCCGGTGAGGGTGGTTGGCAAC
>Ga0116169_1002829_pt1 | contig 12298 bp, 10 predicted proteins | sample AD_UKC130_MetaG_FD_89796 | JGI IMG/M metagenome (GOLD analysis project Ga0116169, IMG submission 89796) | Active sludge microbial communities of municipal wastewater-treating anaerobic digesters from Canada - AD_UKC130_MetaG | ecosystem: Engineered > Bioreactor > Anaerobic > Digestate | place...
TCTCAAAATGCTTAGTCATATGTCCCTTAGTGAGATTGGCACAGGACTTTTAGCGTTAGCTGGAGTATTTGCAGTGCTTGGAACTGCGGCTCTCATCTTGAAACCTCTTGTTCCGACGATAATTGGATTGAGTGCGGCTATTGCACTTCTAGGTGTTGGTGTAGCGGCTGTTGGAGTTGGTGTGCTGGCATTCGCTACGGGTTTAGCTACACTATCTGTTTCTGCTACTGCCGCCGCTGGAGCTATTACCATTATCGGTTCTGCAATACTAAGTCTGATCCCTATATTATTCGAAAAAATTGGCGAAGGACTTATTGCGCTTTGTAATGTTATTATAAACGGTGCCCCAATCATTAAGGATGCGTTTCTTATACTTTTAGCAAGTGCATTAGAGGTGATCACTGAAGCAGCTCCGATGATCGCCGAGGCAGCGTTGACTTTACTTACGAGTCTTCTCGATGCTTTAATAAAGTACACTCCTGGTATTGTGGAACGGATATTTGATTTCCTAATCGGTATATTAGACGCTATCACTGCAAAACTTCCTCAATTAATAAAAGCTGCCATAGATGTTCTTATGGCTTTCTTTTCTGGAATCGTAGATGCACTCAGAGGAATCGATGTTGAGGTTTTACTCGCAGGTATTGCTGGTGTCGGTTTATTATCGGCTATAATATTTGCTATTGCGGCAGTAGTACCATTTATTCCTGGTGCTATGGCCGGTGTTGTGGGCATAGGCGTTGTAATAGCAGAACTCGCACTTATTCTTGCAGCTATTGGAGCACTAGCACAACTCCCTGGTCTGAAATGGTTAATTGATGAAGGCGCCGAGCTTATGCGAGGCATTGGAAACGCAATTGGATCTTTTGTTGGCGGCATCGTCGGTGGATTCATGAGCGGAGTTTCAAGCAACTTCCCTAAAATAGGTTCCGATTTATCAGAGTTTATGACCAATATTCAACCGTTCATAGAGGGAGCAAGAAAGATTGATGCTTCTACTATGGATGGAGTAAAAGCTTTGTCCGAAGTAATTCTGATACTTACTGCCTCAAATATTTTAGACAGTTTAACTTCATGGTTTACCGGAGGAAATTCTTTATCTAAGTTTGCCGATGAGCTCGTTCCTTTCGGAAGAGCAATGAAAGCATTTTCGGATGAAGTAAGCGGAATTAAAGCCGAAACAGTATCAAATGCGGCTATTGCCGGAAAAACATTAGCTGAAATGGCGGCTACGCTCCCGAATACTGGCGGCGTAGTAGGATTCTTTGCCGGTGAAAACGACATGGAGACTTTTGGCAAACAGCTCATTCCTTTCGGAAGAGCAATGAAAGCATTCGCTAATGAAGTTACTGGATTGGATGCTAGTGTTGTGACTGAAGCTGCCACAGCAGGTAAAGCACTTGCCGAAATGGCCGATACTGTACCTAACAGTGGAGGCGTAGTAGGATTCTTTGCCGGCGAAAACGACATTGAAGCATTCGGTAAACAGCTTGTTCCATTCGGTAAGGCTATGAAAGAGTTCTCCCTTTCCGTGTCAGGATTAAGGATGGATGTTATTCAAAATTCAATTACTGCTGGTAAAGCTCTTATGGAACTAGCTGATACTGTACCTAATACGGGCGGCGTAGTAAGTTGGTTTACCGGTAATAACGATTTAGATACATTTGGCGAACAACTCGTTCCATTTGGTAAAGCTATGAAGGAGTATTCTATGGCGGTAACCGGATTGAATGGTAATGTTGTTATTAATTCAGCTAATGCCGCTAAAGCTCTAGTAGAGTTGTCAAACAATCTTCCAAATACGGGTGGAATTGTAAGCTGGTTCACTGGGGATAATGATATTGCTACCTTTGGAAAACAATTAGTGTCCTTCGGACAATCCTTCGCTGCTTACTACGCAAGTGTAAAATCTGTTAATACGGCTCAGCTTTCTGGAGTTGTTCGAGAGTTCAAAAACCTAGTTGATCTGGCAAACGGTATAAAGAACGTTGACACAAGCGAAATGGCTACGTTTAGCAAAAATCTTGCCTCTTTGGGAAACGCGGGTATTGATAGTTTTATTAATGCCTTTACGAATGCTAATTCGAGAGTAAACACAGCTGCTTCGACGATGTTGACAACTTTTATCAATGCTGCGAATTCTAAAAGAACAGAGTTAATCACTACATTCACAAATCTCATCCAAACTGCAATAACCATAATTAAGAATAAGTATTACGAATTCAAAATGGCTGGCCAATCTACGATGATACGTTTTATCGATGGTGTTAAGACAAAAGAATCATCTGTATTAAACGCTTTTATACAAATCGTCATGGAAGCACTAACAGCAATCAAGAATAAATACCATGTTTTCTTTAATACCGGCAAGTATCTTGTTCAAGGATTTGCAGCTGGCATCACCGAGAATACTTATCTCGCTGAAGCTAAAGCTCAAGCCATGGCAGCAGCCGCAATACAAGCAGCCGAAAAAGAACTTGGCATTCATTCACCATCAAAAGAGTTTATGTATCTTGGAGAACACATTGGTGAGGGAATGGCTATCGGTATAGATAACAGTATAACCAAAGCAACGAATAGCAGTAGTAAACTAGCTAATGAAATAATAGAAAACAGTAAAAAAAGTATTGAAGAGTTTCAAGCTTGGGTTGACGAAAAGAAATATTATAACGAAATAAGTCTTAAAGAAGAGCTAGACGCGTGGACTTTAGTACAGCAACGTTATATGGAAGGAACTGAAGAAAGAAAGAAGGCCGATAAAGAAGTTTATCGTCTACAAAAAGAATTAGTTAAAGCTACGTACCAATATTCTGTAGACTGGATTGAAAGAGAAAAGTACTACAACAGATTAAGTTTAAAAGAAGAGTTGGAAGCCTGGCAGAGAATTCAAAATAGATACATGGAAGGCTCCGAAGAAAGAAAGAAGGCTGATAGAGAAGTTTATCGTCTGCAAAAAGAATTGACAGATAAGAAAATAGAATTAGAAAAGGAATACGCCGATACAGTTAAATCTATAAATGATGATTTAAAAAGAGATATACAATCATTAAATAACGATTATGAAAATGCATTAAAGTCTAGAGCCGACGCGATATATAGATCATATCGTTTATTTGATGAAGTATCAGCTCCTGAACATGTAAGTAGCGATGAACTAATAAAAAATTTAAAAACCCAAGTCGATTCTCTAAAAACTTGGAGAGATACACTGGACGATTTGACAAGACGTGGATTAGATCCTAAGTTGATAGAAGAGTTACGTGAGATGGGACCATCGGCGTTAGGCGAGCTAACCGCTATATCGAAAATGACAGACGAACAACTTTCGAAATATAGTGATCTGTGGAGAGAAAAACACCGTCTAGCTAAAATTCAAGCGACTGCTGAACTTGAGGAAATGCGAATCGAAACCGATAGGAAAATCGAACAACTAAAAATAGAAGCAGATGCGAAACTTGCCGAATATATAGAAACATGGAAGACACGAATGGCTGAATTGACAGACGTAGTAGTGTTACCAACCGATGCTAATATTGTTATGTCTACTAATGATGCAATAAACAATTCAATAAAAGCGATTAACAGTAAACAAGCGGAATATAATTCGGCAGGCAAAAATGTAGTGTCGAATTTGATTGCTGGTATTAAATCCAAAGACACAGCAACGTCTAAGGCGTTTATACAGAGTATAAGTAATTGTTTAACTAAAATTAAGAACAAGTACAACGATTTCTTTAGTATCGGTAAGTATCTTGTTCAAGGATTTGCAGCCGGAATTACAATGTATACCTTTCTTGCAGAGGCTAGAGCTAGAGCTATGGCTTCTGCGGCAGCGAAAGCGGCCAAAAAAGTACTTGGTATTCATTCTCCTTCAAAGGTTGGATTTGGAATCGGTAATTATTTCGGATTAGGTTTTGTAAATGCTCTATCTGCCTATGTCTCTAAATCTTATCAAGCCGGTTCCGAAATAGCTAAATCGGCTAAAAACGGTTTGAGCGAGGCGATTTCTAAGATTACCGATGTAATCGAAGAAGACATTGATACACAGCCGACTATAAGACCGGTTCTGGACCTATCCGATGTTGAAAGAGGAACTGGTAGACTAAATGCGCTATTTAGCAGGACACAAGCTATGTCTATCAGTGCTGATATGAGTCATATAGGAAGAAATGTTTCTGGAACTGGTGAGAAAATTCAAAATGGCGGTAACGTTTACTCATTTGTGCAAAATAACTATTCGCCTAAAGCATTGTCGAGACTCGAGATTTATCGACAGACCAAGAATCAATTCTCGATGTTGAAAGGATTGGTGGAAGCATGATTAAATCTTTTACGGTCACCAATTATTTAGGTGATAGTATAAAACTTGAAATGGGGAGGCCTGAGAAATCGGGCTTCCTCATCAAGTCTGTTTCTGGACTTGGTCCCAGTAAGGCAAATATTAATACAACAGAAGTTTCCACGAACGATGGTTCCTTGTTCAACTCTGCAAGGTTAAATCAGCGAAACATCGTTTTTGAATTTATATTTGTTGAAACGATTAATGGGGAAAGCATCGAGGACGTCCGACAGAAGTCTTATAAGTATTTTCCATTGAAGAAAAACCTTGATTTACTTATTGAGACTGATAACCGAATTGTAAAAACTACTGGTTATGTAGAATCAAATGAACCAAACATTTTTAGTTCTCAAGAAGGAACACAGATTTCCATCATTTGTCCCGATCCCTACTTTTATTCGGCTGGCCCAGATGGCAATAATATTACAGTTTTGTATGGCGTTGAACCAGTTTTCGAATTCCCATTCAGTAATGAATCTTTAACAGATCCTTTGATTACGTTTGGTAATATTCATTTAAAGAGAGAAAACGTAATCACTTACAAAGGGGATGCGGAGATTGGTGTAACTATTCATATTCATGCTATCGGGGAGGCTAAAAACATAACAATCTATAACACGGAAACAAGGGAAATTATGAGAATTGATACAACAAAACTTGAAAGTCTTACCGGATCAGGTATCGTAGCAGGAGACGATATTATTATTAAAACCCAAAAAGGAGAGAAAAGTATCGCATTAATTCGAGAGGGGAAATTTATCAATATTTTAAATTGTCTAGATAAAGGAACCGACTGGTTTACACTAGTAAAAGGTGATAATATATTTGCTTTTACTGCCGAATCAGGTACTACCAATCTCCAGTTCTGGATCGAGAATAAAGTAATCTACGAAGGAGTGTAATTATGGAAATATTAGTTTTGAATACTAACTTTGAGACTGTATATATTGTAGATTCTTTTAAGTCATTGATCTGGACTGATAGGTATAATGAATATGGCGATTTCGAAATATACTTAACATTAACGAATAATTTTGATATTTTCAAATATTTAAAAGAGGATTATTACCTATGGTTAAAAGAATCGGAACACTGTATGATTATAGAGGATTTGGCCGTAGATTCAGATATAGAAGACGGAAACCACCTTATTGTCACCGGACGATCTCTAGAATCTATTTTAGAACGACGTATTATATGGGGACAAAAAGTTTTAACCGGCAATTTGCAAGATGCGATTGAAACTTTATTGAACGAGTCTATAATTTCACCATCTATAACGGATCGCAAGATTGACAATTTTATATTTGAACCATCTACAGATCCAAGAATTACGGAGCTGACTATCAATGCACAATTTACGGGTAATAATTTATACGACGTTATAAAAAAACTATGTCAGTCTCGTAACATTGGATTTAAAATCGTACTTAACGACAATAATCAATTCGTTTTTAGTTTATACGCTGGAGTAGATAGGTCGTACAACCAAAACACCAATCCATGGGTAGTATTCTCTCCGGAGTTTAGGAACATCATAAATACTAATTATTTTACTTCTAAAGCTAACTTAAAAAACGTAACCCTTGTTGCCGGTGAAGGAGAAGGAGCTTCTCGTAAAACAACTACTGTTGGTTCCGGTTCCGGTTTGAATCGACGAGAGTTATTTACGGATGCCCGCGATATTTCTTCTAATGTTGATGGTGGGACACTAACAAACGAGCAATATATCGCAAAACTAAAAGCTAGAGGAATTGAAAAACTATCAGAACATACTGTTAAAACCGCTTTTGAAGGAGAAGTGGAAGCGACTAGGTTGTTTAAGTACGGAGAGGATTTCTTCATTGGTGATATTGTGCAAATCGTTAATGAATATGGACATGAAGGAAGGGCTTATATTTCGGAACTTATTATTTCTCAAAATGAAGATGGGATTTCCATATATCCTACTTTCCAAATAATTCAAGAGAAAGGAGAAGAGACATGAGCGTAACATATGGATTTTATAATTCGGTAAACGGAGATCGTAAATATGACGCAACCCAATTATCTAGTTTATTTGACGGATTGATTAATGACGGCGTATTTGCTTCTATTGGAACTTGCTTTGCTGTTGAAGCCGTTGGTGAAAATATCGTAAATGTAGGAATTGGTAAAGCCTGGTTCAATAAAACGTGGACATTGAATGACGCCGTTCTTCCATTAGAAGCTCCTGTTTCAGAAATTTTGCTTGATCGTATCGATGCGGTAGTTCTCGAAGTAGATATTTCAGAACGTGTAAACTCAATTAAATTTGTCAAAGGTGTTCCGTCAAGTTCGCCGGTTAATCCTACTTTAGCGTCTGGACCAACTTTATTTCAGTACCCCCTCTGTTATATTTACAGACCAGCTGGTAGTACAGAAATAACCCAGGCTCAGATTACAAATATGGTCGGAAGTGAAGCTACTCCTTTTATAACTGGAATTCTTCAGACTGTAAGTCTCGACGAATTGCTTGGTCAATGGCAAGATGAACTCGACCAATTTATTGCCCGTGAGCAAGACGATTTTACAAACTGGTTCAATGGAATAAAAGATCAACTAGGTTTAGACTTAGACTTAACCAAGGTGAAAGAATCTATAAGCTATGGCGGTGTTATACGCTCTATAACCTCTGATGACAACTATCTTTATGTGGGCGGTGAGACCACTCAAAAAGTCTACAAGCTAAACAAATCAGACTTAACCAAGGTGAAAGAATCTATAAGCTATGACGGTTGTATAAATTCCATAACCTCTGATGACAACTATCTTTATGTGGGCGGTATCACCACTCAAAAAGTCTACAAGCTAAACAAATCAGACTTAAGCAAGGTGGCAGAATCTATAGACTATGGCGGTAGTATACGCTCTATAACCTCTGATGACGACTACCTTTATGTGGGCGGTTTCACCACTCAAAAAGTCTGGAAGCTACGTAAATCAGACTTAAGCAAGGTGGCAGAATCTATAGACTATGGCGGTGCTATACTCTCTATAACCTCTGATGACAACTACGTTTATGTGGGCGGTAGCGATCAAAAAGTCCGGAAGTTAAGAAAATCAGACTTAAACAAGGTGGCAGAATCTATAGACTATGGCGGTGCTATATATTCTATAACCTTTGATGACGACTACCTTTATGTGGGCGGTGCCACTCGAAAAGTCTGGAAGTTAAACAAATCAGACTTAAGTAAGGTAGCAGAATCTGAAAGCTATGGCGGTGCTATACTCTCTATAACCTCTGATGACAATCTCCTTTATGTAGGTGGTTATGGCTCTTATAAAGTCTGGAAGCTACGTAAATCAGACTTAAGTAAGGTAGCAGAATCTGAAAGCTATGGCGGTACTATATATTCTATAACCTCTGATGACAACTTCCTTTATGTGGGCGGTGCCACTCAAAAAGTCTGGAAGCTAAACAAACACTCAGACGCTGTTGGTGACTTATTAGAATTAATAAACAATAATAAGGAAGAATCGGATTCGCGGTGGGCGGATTATGAGTACCAAACGCCCATCATAGACGGTACGAAAATACAACTACAAAAGCGATCCGATACAAAAATTTTGAAGTTTAGGCTTGACGCTGACTTATCTGGTGGCGCAATCACAATTAGTCTTAATGGAGGGGCAACGTCAAAACCGCTTGTTGATATTGATGGTGTAGCTGTAACAAAACTACCCAAAGGGTTTGTGGAGGTTGTTGAGGATGCTGTAAATTTTACTTATGCCCCTAAAGGTAAGGGGGCATTTTTAGATTTAGAAAAGGTAAAGGTCGATGCAGTTGTTCTTTCGGCAGAATCTGAAAGCTGCGGTAATATATATTCTATAACCTCTGATGACAACTTCATTTATGTGGGCGATTCCGACACTCAAAGAGTCTGGAAGCTAAACAAATCAGACTTAAGCAAGGTGGCAGAATCTATAGACTATGGCGGTAATATACTCTCTATAACCTCTGATGACAACTACCTTTATGTGGGCGGTGTCGACACTCGAAAAGTCTGGAAGTTAAACAAATCAGACTTAAGTAAGGTAGCAGAATCTGAAAGCTATGGCGGTGGTATACGCTCTATAACCTCTGATGACAACTACCTTTATGTAGGTGGTTTTGGCTCTACTAATAAAGTCTGGAAGCTACGTAAATCAGACTTAAGCAAGGTAACAGAATCTATAGACTATGGCGGTACTATATATTCTATAACCTCTGATGACAACTACATTTATGTGGGCGGTTATATCACTCGAAGAGTTTGGAAGCTAAACAAATCAGACTTAAGTAAGGTAGCAGAATCTGAAAAATATGGCGGTGTTATATATTCTATAACCTCTGATGACGACTTCATTTATGTGGGCGGTGCCAACACTCGAAAAGTCTGGAAGTTAAACAAATCAGACTTAAGTAAGGTAGCAGAATCTGAAAGCTATAGTAAGATATCAGACCTTATAGGCGCTGGCGGTGATATATATTCTATAACCTCTGATGACGACTACCTTTATGTGGGCGGTGCCGACACTCAAAGAGTCTGGAAGCTACGTAAATCAGACTTAAGCAAGGTAACAGAATCTATAGACTATGGCGGTATTATATATTCTATACACTCTGATGACAACTACATTTATGTGGGAGGTTATGGCTCTAATAAAGTCTGGAAGTTAACCAAGGTTGTTTATATATAAAAACCTTAAATTAATAGCAATAGAATAGGGAGCGTATAATACGATTTACTTATTTTAAAATGACGACAATAAAGCAAAAGGGGGTTTATTTTATGAATAGTAAGTTTATAGATAATATGTCACCAATGTCGGGCAGAGTATATAAAAACGATGGAAGTATTGTTAATATCGCCGATTTATTAGAGAACATAGTGAATAGCGGTGTGACTGATCCCGAGCACACAAAACTTAATGTAGTTGGTTTTGGTACAGCATCTTTTGAAGCGAACGACGCCGAAAACACGTCGAAAACAATTTCAATAGTATCTGCAACAAGCTTTTCCCGAAATACAAGACTTTTAGTGCAGAATCCAAGTACTGAAACTGACTTAACAGTGAAAGTTGGTTTTATGTGGGAAGGTAAAACGTACTTTGCCGATTGGTACACTATACCAAAAAAACAAACCGGTGCTGACGGGGTTGTTATGGAAAATCATGTACGTCTATTACCGCCATTAACACACGATATAAAAATATACGTGTCAAACGACCAAGCAATATCCACAGCATTTGACGTAACTTGTATAATACAGGAGGTGTAGGATATGGGTTATACACCTGCGCCCCCTGGGTCACGTTTATTTTTGGATTTTACGAGGGAACCATTTAGTAGAAAAGTTTTGGATAGAAGCGGAATGTACGGAGAGCCTGCGGTATTACAAGGTAATCCTAGATGGACACCTAAAGGACTGCAGTCAAGATATAATGGTGGGAGTTGTATTGTAAAAAATAATCCGAATATTGATATTGTATCAGCATCGCCCCAAAAAAATGTAATATGGTGGGGTTTACAAAACGGTATGAAACATGCCCCTATATGGATGATGAGAAAAATACATTCTGCAGATGAAGTCGCTAGCCAATATGGTTTCAATGTTGGTTCTTCCGATTCCTTATTCAGAATATATATTTATAAACAAGAGGGTTGGGAAAGAATACCATTTTCAGTCGTTGATTATACAAAAGATTTTCTTTGGTGTGTAAGTTGGGATGGTAGTGTTTTTACGGTATACATTAATATGGAAGAAATTGGGTCACATGCTTATAATGGCAATTTGATATCGACAGGTGGGGACTTAGTCGTAGGTGGCAGGGATGTAGTAGGTCGTTACGGTCAAGGAAACGTAGCCATGTGTGGTATAACCGTCGGAGCATCCATTGCAGAGTTTCATGCGTGGTATAGAAAAAAGTCTTAAAAACGGCAAGACTGGAATTAAGGCTTATCTAAAGACTATGTAAGTATGTCAGAGAGGAAGAAAAGGAGGTTAGCCGATGCAAAACTCTTGGATTCAAATAATTATTACCATTGCCTGTTCAGTGGTCGCATCCTCAGGTTTTTGGGCATATTTGCAGAAAAAACTTGAAAAGAAAGATGTTAAAACAGAAATGCTTATAGGACTGGGTCACGATAGAATTATTTCTCTCGGTCTTTATTATATTGAGCGAGGATGGATTACCCAGGATGAATACGAGAATCTCAATGATTACTTGTATAAGCCATATGCAAAAATGGGAGGTAATGGAGCCGCTAAACGTATTATGCAAGAGGTAGATAAACTCCCAATACGTAAGTCCAAAATCGTCGAAATATTGAATAACGAAACCTAATAAACATTGTACAGAAGGATATTTTATAGGAGGAATTTATGATGGATATTACTAAAGTACATGATCGAATTCATTACTGGACTAGGATTACGAATTGAGCCCTAACAAGGGCTCTTTCTTTTATTTTTCTATTTATATTTGATAAGTGAAAAAATTCCCGGGTTGGATTTTCTGAAAAACTTTTTAAAAGGAGATTTCTTTATGGAGCTATTTGTTATATTTGGAATTGGTATTTTTATTGGCATTGTTTGTACGACGGTGTTAACTCATTATAAATCGGTCGGTTCCCTTAGAATTGATACGTCGGATCCGGACGATGGACCTTATTTATTTTTGGAACTATCAAAAGACATCGGAGAGATATATCGAAAGAAATACGCAACGTTTAAAGTAAGTCTTAAAAACTTCATTCCGCACGAATAACATTCCCTTTTATGGGAGCTAATTAAATATTTTATATTTGAAAGGAGAAAGAAAATGAAGAAGAATGAAGAAATCAAAGACTTATTAGAAATGCAAATTAAGACAGATATTCTAAAATTATCTACATTGGAAGGAAGTGAAGAAAAATCGACAGCTATTGACGATCTAGTTAAACTTCACAGATTAAAAATCGAGGAGGAGAGTAGAAAAGACCGATATTTTAGATTGGGAGTAGAAGCAGCAGCAATAATATTACCATTGATATTCTACGGAATTTGGTTACGTAAGGGATTTAAATTTGAAGAGACTGGAACTTTTACTTCGACAACATTTAGGAATCTATTTAATCGTTTTAGACCAACAAGATAAAGAAAGTGGAGAGTCGCGTGAATTACGCGTTCTCTTCGTTTTTCTAATTGATATTTAAGATAAGTCCTCGAAAATCGTTAAAAAATGATATTTTTCAAGGGTTGGAAGAAAAACGACCTCGTAGAATCCGTTTTAAGGCTTTTTAAAAGGTCGACCAATGGTATAAGTCATTGAATAGGTAAAATCGATTAAATCGGCTAATAAGGGCCTTAGAAACGATATGCCTATTTTTGTGATATTTTTAGACTAAAAAAGGTCGTTTTTTAGTAATTTTAAGCGAAAATTACATCTCCTATTACGAAAGGAGTGATATTTATGAAAATTACTAACATGATTATATCAGCTATTCTGAAGAAAGGCATTTTATACGAAGCTAGGAACGTGGACACAAATATTGAAATTCCGATGGTTATAGAAAACCAAGAACGCAAAATTAAGATAAATATTAAATGCCAACATATGACGCTTCGAATCGAGCGTGAAGAGAAGTAGGAGGCATTGCCTCTTACTTTTTATATTTTTACGCGAAATTTACGCCTCCTTTTATGGAAGACTATATTAAAAATAGGAGGTTATAATTATGTTTGAACGGATTAAAGCATATAAAAAACTAAAAAAAGTTAATAAATTTTTACGAGACCTTAAAATGGCAGCTGAGATGATCAACGACGAAAAGAGAGAAGAGTTATTAGAGGCCATACATAATACTATGGCTGAGAACGAAATACTATTAAAAAGAATTATATTTGACCGCAAAACTGCGGAAAAATATAATTTAGAAATGATAAGACATGGTTTTTAAAAAAGATTGAGTCCTAA
>Ga0116169_1002830_pt1 | contig 12295 bp, 3 predicted proteins | sample AD_UKC130_MetaG_FD_89796 | JGI IMG/M metagenome (GOLD analysis project Ga0116169, IMG submission 89796) | Active sludge microbial communities of municipal wastewater-treating anaerobic digesters from Canada - AD_UKC130_MetaG | ecosystem: Engineered > Bioreactor > Anaerobic > Digestate | place...
CCTTTTCTGTCAATTGTGTAAGTTGTTGTTGCTTCTTTTTCACCTGTAAAGTTAACTTCAGTAGCTTCTATGCCTTCAATATCTTCATTGAAGACAATTTTCGATACTCCGTAATCATCAGTAAGCGTTATATTCAACACGAAAGGACTGTTATACCACTTCTCTTCATCAAAGCTAAATTCTGCCTGTGGATCATTTCTGTCAATATTATCAACCGTAACAGGAACTAAAGTTTTATTTCCTGCTATATCTTCTACAACGAAATAGTATTCACCATTATCAATAATTTCAAATGTTGCAGTAAATTCTTCTTCCCCGTTTCCATTTTTACGGGGTCCAATCACATCCGAACTAACATCATTTGAAGACACTCTCATTATTTGCGCAATACCGCTGCTGTTATTTTCATCATTTGCTACAGCATCTTTTGCGGTAATTTCTATATCAACATTCATATTTGTTGGCACATCAGGTGTTAATTTTACTGTAATGTCTGATGTTTCTGAATCTGGAACATATACAGGCGCCATTGAATCGTATTTATCGATAATAATTGTCGCAATAGCTTCATTTCCTGCTTCATCATATACTTTAAATGTATATGAACCTTTCTTTGATACTGTATATGTTCTTTCGACAGTTTTCGGCTTATCCTCCAAAATTTCATCATCATATCCTGGCAAACTAATTTTGGATATGCCAAAATCATCAGTGAATTTTACATTTACTGTAAATTCTTTATTATGCCACTGATTTTCATCATAATCAAATGTAATTACAGGATCAGTTTTGTCAATATTGTTTACAATAACAGGAACTAAAGTTTTATTTCCCGCATTATCTTCAACTACGAAGTAATATTCTCTATTAGCGTGGACTTCAAATTCAGTAATAAATTCTTCGTCCCCGTTATCATTTGTATGGGGGTCAATTATTCCAGAATTAATATCATTATCACTTACTCTGTTTATCTGTCTAATACCACTGCTATTGTTTTCATCATCTGGAGCTGCATCTTTTGCTGTGATTTTAACCTTGACATTTCTATTTGTTAATACGTCAGGTTCTAATTTTACTGTAATATCAGATTCTTCTGAACCTGCAACATATACAGGTGCTATTGAATCATATTTGTCAATAATGACCGTTCCTATTCCTTCATTTCCAACAAGGTCAAGCGCTTTAAAAGTGTAAGATCCTTTTTTCGTAATTTGATATTGAACTCCAATTTGAGAGGTGTAATCTACATATGGAGAATCTGGAAAAGCAATCTTGCTTATTCCATATAAATCTATGGGATATACCCAAATATTAAAAGGTTGGTTGTACCACTTATCTTCATAAGAAAAATTTATTACAGGATTTTCTCTGTCTATATTTGTAATTTCAATTGCAACAATTTTTTGATTGCCAGCAAAATCCTTTAATATGAATGACTTAAAGCCATTTTCAGTGAAAAGGTATGTCATTTCTTTACCATCTTCAGACAAAGAGAAGTTAGGATCATCTATTTGTTCAAAAAAACCATCAGGAGATGTTGTTCTTATAGTAACTAAAACATTATCTCTTGTAATAGCATCATTATAAGATGTTTCAAATGTTGGCGGAATTTTGTCTATATTATTTATAGTAATGGATTTTATTGTGCTATTTCCAAGTACATCTTTTGCATAAACATAATATGTTCCATTATCATTTACTTCAAAAGAACCTGTAAAAAGTGTTCCTGTGCTTGCCTCACTTTCACTTGTAGCATATCTTGTCTCAGCAACATCAAGAGGATCTGTAACGTCAGCATTAATTGTGACAGATCCATTTGTCGGTGTATCAGGAGTATACGAAAGCTCTATTGTTGGTGGTTCGGTATCAGGGTAGATAGCAACAGCATTGAATTCATCCGTTCTGACAGTATAAGTGGATCCTTCAACGTAACAAAAAGTTACAACCTTTCCTAAATATTTTCCTTTAAAAGAAGATGATCCAACAGTTTCAGAGTCGTTCCCAAGTGTATATGTCAAAGTCCCATTTATACCATCAAATGAAAATCCTTCCTGATATATCTTTGTATTTCCTCTATAACCAGTAGTACTTACAGTAGTTGCGTTCCAATTGCTATAGTCTCTGCTAATTATATATCCCCCTTTACTTTTCGCGTCTATATTAATACCAAATGGTTGTTTGCTTGGCGTAAAACTGTCATAGGGTAAATGCATTACGGCTGCTATTACATTATCAGACGTATCAAATAAAACAGTGACAATTCTTGAACATGCTTGGCTTAAACCTGGAGTGTTATTTATCTGTTTCCATGAAACATTTGCAACAACAGCTCCACCCAAATCATAGCTGAACCCTGGCAAAGCATCAGATGAATCTATACGCAAATATAATTCTCCATCTTCTACATATGGAGGAACTGCTCCTTCATTAAGAGGAGAATCTTGAAAAAACGACAAAGCAGCATCAGGATCGCTAAAATCAAACGAATATTCAACCATTGATGACGACGTTGCTAATGCTGGCTCTGCAGTAATATTAAAAAGAATAAAAAATACGAATAAAAAAGAGAAAATATATTTTATATCTAATTTCAAAAATTTGTTTTTCATACAAAAATCACCCCCGAAAAAATCAAATTTATATATTATATATAAACAATGTTTATTGTCATAGATTTTCTATTATTATATTTGCTTTTAAGTGTTTTTGTATAAAAAAAAAAGAACCTTATAAGGTTCTTATGTATGTTATGTATGCATGTCTTATATAATTACTTCGCCAACAGGCGAAGCTATATGCAGAACCTTGCATCCACATCGGTGAACGCCGTTCCACACGTGATTGTCCGACTCAACTCGGAACCAGTGTCAACGCCATCCAGTGACGTTGATGCTGTAGTCCTATGCCAGGACTAACGCTTCCCTTTTAGCGGGAAATTACTGCCCAATCTCAGGACGGGTAGCTCGAATCCTCGAGCCAAAAGGTTCCGATAATTCCTAAATATCGAAACAGTTTCCCAACTTAAACAAGTTGGGGAAATCTCCGTCATAATCAACGAAGATGTAGCGACCTTCCTATTTTCACATTCAAGGTCTTATCACTATATTATATTTCATAAAAAATAAAAATATAACAACACTAAAAAAAAGCACCCCTGTTTTTACAGGCGTGCTTTTTAATTCGTTTAATCACTATACCTCGTTCTTTCTTTGTAAGTTGCATTGCTTACAATACTTGCTTCAGGCATGTCAGTATTCAGAATGATATTTGATTTTTCTCTGAATGTTAATGTGAATGTATTTGCATCCCATATTACATCTTTTCCCGTAAGTATTGGCAGGAGTTTTACAGGAATGTATATCTGTTTTTCTTCACCTTTAACCACTTCAATACGTATTGGAGGAGTTTTAAGTTCTATTTGTTTTGTTTCTCCATTGATCTCCTGTGCTGCATTTACATCATCTACAGTAATCCGCAATGAAGTTGCAATATCCTGCATCTGCTTAACTTTTCCTTTATCCAGCGTGAATATGATTTCTCCACTCTTTTCTTTGACCTGCGTTCTGTATACGAAGAACTGCATGAAATCATTCAGCGGAACCAATACTTCATTATCCCTTACAGTAAGCGGATTGCTTATAGTAAATGGCTTACCGTCATATACAAAATTAATATCCTGCTTGGTTTCAACAGCTTCCGCAAAGTTATATTTTCCTCCAATCCTTGACTTAGCTACCTTAACAATTATATCTGTGTCGAGGGATTTTTCTCTTATCTCACGTATGCTTATCAAATTAGCCTTGTTAAATTTAATTACTCTTCCCTTATATATCAGCATACATGAATAGTTATCTTTTACAAATACATTCCCTGTCTGCAAAGCTATATTATGCAATATATCCTGAATTTCATCGTATTGCAGTATCGCATTTTGCCCTACATATATGCCAGTATCAATATACCTCGGCGTAAAATCGCTTCCATTTATAGTAAACTGCACAGTATTGCCAGCTTTTCTGTAAGCCCTCTTATCAGCAGGATTTCTGAAATATCCTTCATTCAAAATATAATTATCGCTACCAACTCTGTATCGGTCATCCTGTTCATATAACAAATGGAAATTGCCTGCTGAATCATAATATCCTTCTTCATCAAATGGATGCCAATTGCCGTATTTGTCATAATATCCGCCTTTGTACGGATTTGTCTTTCCTTTATGGAATTGACCTTTTTCGTCATAGTATCCATATTCTCCATCAGCACTATGCCATGTACCTTCGCTGTCGAAATACCCGTCTTCATCAAACGGATGGAAATTTCCTTCTGCGTCATAATAACCAGTCTTATAAGGATTGGTTCCTTCGTGGAAATTACCGTATTTGTCATAATATCCTACTTTTCCATCTTTCGTCCTGAATGTTCCTGTCTTGTCATAATATCCATCCGCACCTTTTGGATGCCAGTTGCCGTGCTGATCGTAGAAACCATCTTTATACGGGCTTACTCCTTCATGCCAATTACCTGATTTATCATAGTAACCCTTCTTCTGACCTTCCTTAAATGTTATAAAGTTGCCTTCTTTATCGTAATAACCCTCTTTATTCGGATTCTTGCCTTCATGGAATTTGCCTTCCTTATCAAAGTAACCTACTTTTCCATCAGGAGAATGGTAATTTCCTTCTTTATCATAGTATCCTTCATCATCAAACGGATGCCAATTTCCTTTTTCGTCATAGTAACCACCCTTATACGGGCTTGTTCCTTCATTCCACTTTCCATCTTTGTCATAATAACCTATTTCTTCATCGGATACAGAAGGATGATACTTACCACTTTTATCATAATAGCCTTTGTCTCCTTCTGGATGCCAATTACCTTGTGCATCATAGAACCCGCCTTCGTAAGGATTAATACCTTCATGGAATTTGCCCTCTTTATCGTAATAACCTATCTTTCCGTCAGGAGAATGATAATTGCCTTCCTTATCATAATATCCATCTTGTCCCTTCATCCTGAAATTGCCTTCCGTATCAATATATCCAATGGCATTATCACCCTGTTTATGGATATTGCCATATTTGTCTACATATTCATTTTTACCAGAAGGATGCCAGTTTCCGTACTTATCATAATAACCACCTTCATACGGGCTTGTTCCTTCATGCCACTGACCTTCGCTGTCATAATATCCAAGTTTGCCAGCTTCTCCTTCACCATGCCACTTTCCTTCTTTGTCATAGAAGCCCCCCTGATAAGGATTTGTTCCTTCATGGAATTGACCTTTTTCATCATAATATCCGATTTTTCCATCAGCTGTATGATAAGTTCCCTGTTTATCGAAATAACCACTATCCCCTGTCATATAGTAATTTCCTTTGCTGTCATAAAAACCGCCAGTATCAGGGTTGACACCTTCTATAATATTGCCTTCCTCATCATAATATTTAGACTCTTTAGTATGAAGTTGTCCATGTTCATCATAATATGACGTCTTACTTGGATTAGAACCTTCAACAAATTTACCCTCTTTGTCATAATATCCTACTTTTCCTTCAGGCGTAATAACTGTTCCATCGGTAAGGATAATATTGCCTTTTGCGTCAATTCTGCCTTCTACCGACGTTCCGTCTGGCATTATAACCTTGCCACCTTTAGCTATAATAGCGCCACTTTCAGTAATGAAATTACCCTGCGCGTCATAGTAACCGCCTTCATATGGCTTTGTACCTTCGACAAATTTTCCTTCGGCATTATAATAGCCAATCTTGCCATCGGAAGTAACAACAGTTCCATTTGACTTGATAAAATTGCCTTGAGCATCGTAATAACCGCCAGAATAAGGATTCTTACCTTCTACGAATTCACCTTTCTCATTATAGTAACCAATTTTGCCTTCTGATGATATTACAACACCACTTGGCAATATAACATTACCTTCTTCATCAATTACACCAACGCCAGCAGTAGTTTGTACAAATTCACCTTCCTTCGTGATAATGGCTCCACTGCTTGTAATGAAATTACCCTGTGCGTCATAATAACCGCCTTCATATGGCTTCGTGCCTTCGACGAATTTTCCTTGTTCGTTATAATAGCCAACACGACCATCAGCTGTAACTACTGTTCCGTCTGTTCTTATGAAATTGCCCTGCGCATCATAGTAACCACCTTCATATGGCTTCTTACCTTCGACAAATTTGCCTGCTTCATTGTAATAGCCAACTTTTCCTTCTGGTGTTACGACAGTTCCATCAGGCATTATAATATTACCTTTTCCATCAACTATGCCAACATCCGAACCAATTTGTACAACTTTGGTATCTTTGGATATAATTGTCCCACTGCTTGTAATAAAGTTGCCTTGTGCGTCATAATAGCCACCACTGTACGGCTTCGTACCTTCGACAAATTTTCCTTGTTCGTTATAATAGCCAACCTTTCCGTCAGAAGTAATGACAGTTCCATCATATTTGATTAAATTACCTTGTGCATCGTAATAACCATCTGTATACGGTTTTACGCCTTCAACGAATTGACCTTTTTCGTTATAATAACCGACTTTACCATCAGGGGTTATAACAGTTCCGTCAGATTTAACAATATTTCCTTTCGCATCAACGGAACCTACATCAGATCCAATTTGAACAACTCTACCTTCATTCGCTATAATAGTTCCGCTGTCAGTGATGAAATTACCTTGAGCATCGTAATAGCCACCTTGATAAGGTTTTCTACCCTCGACAAATTCACCTTTTTCGTTATAATAACCAATTTTCCCTTCTGGTGTGATAACAGTACCATCAGATTTGATGAAATTACCCTGTGCGTCATAGTAACCATCCTTATACGGCTTTATACCCTCTACAAACTGACCTTTTTCATTATAATAGCCAATTTTACCATCTGGCGTAATGACTGTTCCATCTGGAAGGATAATATTGCCTTTTGAGTCTATAACGCCAGCGTCTGGACCGATGTTAATAATTTCTCCATCTTTGGATATAATAGTTCCACTGCTTGTAATGAAATTACCCTGTGCATCATAGTAGCCACCGCTATAAGGCTTTTTACCTTCAATAAACTGACCTTTCTCATTGTAATAACCAATTCTTCCGTCAGGCGTAATAACTGTTCCGTCAGGTTTAATGAAGTTGCCTTGAGCATCATAATAGCCATCTGTATACGGTTTTGTACCTTCTACAAATTCGCCTTTTTCGTTATAATAACCAATTCTGCCATCGGGTGTAATGACTGTACCGTCTGGAAGAATAGTATTTCCCTTTGCGTCGATCACGCCCTTATCAGAACTTACAGAAACGACATTATTATCTTTAATAGCAACTGATCCATCTGCTCTGATAAAGTTGCCGTATGCATCATAATAACCATCTTTATACGGTTTTGTACCTTCAACAAATTCGCCTTTCTCATTATAATAACCAACTTTTCCTTCTGGAGTGATAACTGTTCCGTCAGGAAGAATGATATTACCTTTTGAATCAACAACCCCTTTATCTGAACCAATCTGGACAACATCACCTTCATTGGTTACAATAATTCCACTGTCAGTAATAAAGTTGCCCTGAGCATCGTAATAACCGCCCTTATACGGTATTTCACCTTCTACAAATTCACCTTTCGCATTATAATATCCTACTTTACCGTCAGGCGTAATAACTGTTCCATCTGACATAACAAAATTACCGCGGGAATCATAATGACCTTCTGAATATGGGTTGGTTCCTTGTACAAATTCACCTTTTTCATTATAATAACCAACTTTTCCTTCTGGAGTGATAACTGTCCCGTCTGTAAGCACAATATTTCCTTTTTCATCTTTTATACCCATTTCAGAACCAACTTTTATGACATTTCCGTGTTTATCGATATATTCATCTTCCCCAGTTACTCTTACATAACCAAACTGGTCAATATAAGCATCACCAAATTCATGGAATTGTCCATGCTGGTCATAATAACCGCCTTCATAAGGATTCATTTCATACGGGATAAACTTTCCTGTTTCATCAAAGTGTCCAATATCACCAGCAGGTGTTATATAATTTCCTTTATTATCAAACATTCCCTGATTTACCTGCAATTTCCCATCAGCAGTTTTGCTGTATAATGAATCATCTATCCAATTGCCCTGTGAGTCATAGAAACCGCCTTTATATGGATTAACTTTACTTTCAATGAAGTTTCCGTGTTCATCATAGTAGCCAACTCTTCCATCTGGTAAATGTACAAGTCCTTTTTCATCAAAATATCCTTCTTCTCCTGCAATAAACAGTTTATCACCAGAAGCTGTCAATCCGATTTCAGGAGCGTTTACCACTTGAAGTGACTTGTTGGAATCTTCATATACTTCATTAAATGAATGAAATTTTCCGCTTTTATCATAGAATCCGCCTTTTGCAGCATAAGGATTGGTTCTGCTTTCAATAAATGTCCCGTTTTCATCATAATAGCCAACCCTTCCGTCAGGCAGATGTACAAGTCCTTTTTCATCATAATAGCCTTCTTCTCCAACAACAACAATGTTACCTTCTCTGTCAATCGTAAGCGCACCTTTAACATGCGACACAGTTCGACCTTGTTCATCTATTACTTTAGTGTCCTTTCCTGTGGACGGATGGAATACCCCTTCCTTATCATAATAGCCAGAACCATCATCAAGAATGAAATTTCCTTCTGAATCGTAATGTCCAACTTTTCCACCACTTTCACCTGTGCCAGGGTACCATGTTCCTTCACTGTCAAAATACCCATCCTGACCTTCTGGGTAAAAGTTTCCTTTTTCATCATATTTTCCGCCTGTATCTTTTTCAAGATCAGGGTGTTTAATACCTTTAGTATCATAATACCCATCAGAGCCTTCTGGCTTAAAGTTTCCTGCTTCATCAAATTTTCCAGGTTCAGACGGGATAACATTTCCTGCTTCGTCAGTCCTTATAAATCTGCCGTTATCATCAATATACCCATATTCAAGTTCTGATTCAGATCCTTGACCATAATCATTGAAGAAATCATCAGACCAAGCTGATTCGCTTGTTTCACCATTCCAATACTCATCATTCCATGTAGTAGTAGAATCCCCCATTAAATCCCAAATATCATACCATGTGAAATCACTTCCTGTCCATGGAGCCTGTGGTTCCTGCACACCACTACCACTATCACTGCCGCTGCCACTGTCACCAGAACCTCCTTTTCCATCACCTTCTCCTGGCGTTTTGTCTTCTCCTTTATCACCAGTATCCTTATCTTCGTCAGATGGAAGAAGTTCTGGGGCAACAGTCCTTATATAATCTTCAATATTCGTAAAACCAGTAAGCTGTAAAATAATCGGTCTTTTAATCATTTCACCATTAGGATCATAAAAAGAAGTAATAACAAGCGTAGCATTACCTTCGCTTCTGTATTCTGTAACCATTTGATAGTCAAATTTTTTACTTAAAATATGTTCATTATAAGTTTCGGCATCAACCATCATATAAATTGCTGGCTGTGTATAATCACCGTTTTCATCCAAAAATTTGGTTGCAACATAATATGTGCCGTCATCATCAATCAATATAGTCCTTTGTTCTTTTGGATTTACAAATTTTATTGGAGCAAAAGTCCCATCAATAATTTCAGCAAGATAATTACCCAATAATTCTTGGTTATCCTTTGTAGTCCTATTAAGGTATGATAAATATCTTGATTTGATAGTTCCTTCTTTTCTTACTTCAAAAATATCATAATCTTTATTTGCCCTGATTAGCGCATATTCTTTGTAAGTAAGCTGTTTTTCCGTAGCAGGAGAAGCATATTCCCCATCTTCTGTAAAGTTTTCTATTTTAAGGAAATACTTATCATTGTTTTCTATAAGTGTTTTTATAGTACCAGCCCTAATAAAAGTCAGAGGAGGCACCATAACTTTATTCATGGTCCCAGTAATACCTTTCACCACGAAAAAAGATAATACAGCTAAAAGGCTTATAGCCAGTATTGACACTATAATCATTTTTTTATTTGTAAAAATATTTTTCATCATAGCCAAATCCCAGAACCTCCTTCAAATCGAAAATCATAATAAGATTATATAATAAAAAAGACAATCTGAACAATAAAAAACTGTCTTATTATTGCTTTGACGAATTAAAATTGTTTTTTACTGCTATATGTAATATAATATATTTGTGGAAAAAAATAAAAAAGAAGGGACTGATATAATCTGAATAAGAAAGAACTTGAAAAACTTTTGTATGGAAAAATAAAAGAAAGAGATCAATACGAAACCCTTTCTGAAGAATGGGTAAGGCTTAATAACGAAAAAGCTGATCTTCTTGAAAAAATAAAACCCAGTACAAAAGAAAGGATTATATATTTTGACGAATCTTCCCTGAAAGATATAAAAACTGGATTTGATAACATAAAGGTTTTGCCTGATATTCCGTTTTATGTCGAAAGAAGATCATTTTTGGAATACTGTCCGCCAAGAAGACATCCAATCCCATATTGCATAATAAAAAATGGCAGCAAATATTTCTTCATCCTTCGTGAAAGCGGAAGCGGAGAAATAAGGCTAATCGGCAAAAAGGGAATGGTAGGAGGTCATATAGGCGAAGAAGACATAGAAAATGGCAATCTTAATACAACAATTATGAACGGAATGTTCAGGGAACTTGAAGAAGAAGCTGGAATAAAACCGTCGATGGTTAAGTCTCTTGAACTTAAAGGAGCTATAAAAAGCAATGAAGGAGTTGACGCAGACCATCTGGGACTTGTATATGAAATAGAACTTTATTCAGCTGACGGGATAAAAGCTGAAGAAGAAGGAATATTAAAGGGAATATGGATTGATAAAGAGAAACTTAATGAACATTATGAAAGTTTTGAATCCTGGAGCAAAATAGTTTATAATAACATTTTAACCGCCATATAAAAATGGCGGTTTTTGTTTTTTATTTTTCATTTTTTGCTAATTCAATATAATTGATTATATAATAATTATATACGATCATAAATAAAAAGGAAGGATCTTAAATAAGTTTGAAAATGTTAAAACAAATATTTTTTTTTAATTTTAAAAATCATTATAAAATAAGATCCTCTATCTAAAGATCTATAGTATAATAAAATATAGATCTACATAATATAAGCCCTCTTATTGAAAGCTAAAATTTAGTTGCACAATTAAGTTCTTGTTATATATATTCTATAGCATGAAAATATTAGATTTATATAAGAATAAATAATATATTGGGGATCTTTTAAAAAAACTTACAAAAAAAGGGATGATTTAAAAAATGTGTAAAATTATTAATAAACTTTCAAAAGAAACACAGGAAATGCTGAACGATGGTTATGGATTCAGGAATGATCACTTCCAACATATGTATATTATTAGTATAACACAAATAACACACTTGTTATATATAACAAAAAAAGAAGGGACCTGTTGTCCCTTCAGTGGTTAGTGGGGTGGTTATATTGCAAAGTGCGGCTCCCTGCAATGGTAGCAGGTTGCCTTTTCCATTGCCGCCTGTACTGCATCCTCGAGGAATGCAGGCAGCGGCTCCTCCCATTCATCGCATTCGTAACATATCTGGTCCATCATGTTACACTTGCCGTTGCAGTATTCCACAACGGCATATTTTTCTCCTTTAAATTCCTCAAACCCTGTTATTTTATAGATTGTGATGTCACAATCCCCCTCCACATTGTGGAAGGCGTCATTGTGGAAGGCGTTTATAATATAGTCGCCTTCCTCCACAGGGATGAGGGCATGCTCCCCATTAGCCAGACACCCTCTCCTTATGGGCTTTTTAGGCCTACCATCTTTTCCTGCTATGATGGTAGACTCACCCCTGTCGGAGAGACCACCTCCTTTCTCCCACATGGCGTATCCTTCCTTTATTCCCTTTATTCTTTCAATATACATTCTTACCATAAAAAAACCTCCTTTTTAATTTAAATTCCAACCTATAAAAATTTTCTTTAAAATTTCCTTTTTTCTTTACTATCAATTATAAATTTAAATAAAAAATTTATTCTACAAATAAAAAAAAACCATTATAATCTCTTTTATTAATTCAAACAATCTTTCTACGTAAATAATAAAAAAAATAACCACCCGATTTGAGTGGTTTACAATTTCATTTAAAAAAAAAACTCTAACAAATTCAATTTTATAATACATTGAACCTCTCCACCTTACGCTTCGCTTAGAAGGTGGAGATTCTCGCTTCATCAGCCTCGTAACCTACTACCTCCACGAGCCTCACATCGGGTCGTTCCAACCCTA
>Ga0116169_1002832_pt1 | contig 12288 bp, 11 predicted proteins | sample AD_UKC130_MetaG_FD_89796 | JGI IMG/M metagenome (GOLD analysis project Ga0116169, IMG submission 89796) | Active sludge microbial communities of municipal wastewater-treating anaerobic digesters from Canada - AD_UKC130_MetaG | ecosystem: Engineered > Bioreactor > Anaerobic > Digestate | place...
AGGTGATGGCAACCACCAGCGAGGTGACCAGTCTCCCTGCCAGGTAGCGATGCAGGCGTTCCGCAGCGCAAGCCAGGCTGAATATCACGCCTTGTTGTCGACGACACGAAGACAGATGGTCGCTCAACGCCGCAAGTTCCATCGGCGAGGTGCCGGCAGGGCCACCGAACGATGTGGTGCTCCAGCCGGAGTTGTTGCGGGCGTGCGGCATGACGGACTCAAGCCTGGCGTTCGGCCAGCAGCTGCTGCTTGCGCTCTGTCATCTGGACGCCGAGTTCGGCCATGTCCAGACGGGTCTTCCTGGCCTTTGGAAACATCTCGTTCTGCTCTTCCTTGACGTGATGCTTGACGTACTCCGACATCACCTTGACTTTGGCGTCGTACATTTCGCCGTCGGGTGCAATTCCTTCAACCTGGCTGATGAGATTCTTCAGGGTCGCATGTTCAACAGTGGCCTCAGGCACCAGTTCCTTGTCTTTCAGCGCGCGCTTGACCGCCGGATAGAAGATCTCCTCCTCGATCTGCGCATGCACCGTCAATTCGGTACAGATCTCGGCGACGAGCGCGGCTTTCTTGCTCGTCGAGCGGGCTTTCTCGTATGCGTCGAAGAGGCCGCTCACCTTTTTGTGATCGGCGCGCAGCAGCGCGATCGCGTCCGGTTGCTTGGTACTGCCGCGGGTGGCTTTTTTTGCGGGCGCTTTCGATGTCTTGCGTGCGTTCGTGGTGGTCATGGGGTCATCCTTTTGCAAGTGTGGAGTGGGTGAGGCAGGGGTAATGGTGTCGCGGGTCAGAGAAAAATGGCCAGCAAGATGATGATGGGGATCGGGATGCCTAGAAACAGCAGCAGTAGTGAGCGCATGGGGTTCTCCTCGTGGGTTTGAATGGGCAATCAGAGATCGCGGCGACGGCCGCCAAAGGTCGCGAACAGACTGGCGACAAACGCGCCTGCCAGCAAAGAAATGAATATCCACAACATCGCATGCGAAGAAGCCTTGCGTGCCTTGTCCGCGGCCTCACGGACCTGCTGTTGCTGGCTTTCCAGTTCGTTCTGAAGCTTCTGGTAGGTGCTGCTGACCCTGCTTTCGGCATCGGTTTGCGTCAAGCCGGTGCGTGTTGCAACCAACGCGGCGATATGGCGCTTGTCTTCCTGCGGCAAGGCACCGCCGGCGAGGGCATGGGTCAGAATCGCCGCCACCTCTGCGCTGGAGCGACCGCCAGTTGCCATGCCTTCGGAGTGTGAGCCCTGCTGGCCGCCCATACCTGGTTGCACTGCTGGCACCTGTTGCGCAGGCTGACCGGCTGGTGCACTCGCCTGGGCCGTGTCCGCTGCTGGGGACGCGCTGGCAGCATTCGCAGGGCCTGTCCGGAACAGCGTATCGACAAAATAGCCCAGCGCCACACCATCCACGTTTGCGGCGGAAGCGGGGCCGGACGATGCACGGTCTGTGACAGCTGCCTTTGGCTCAGCAACAGCAACCGTGGCTGCAGTACTTCCGGTGAGCGCAGCGCCGGCCTGGACGCCCGTGCCGACAATCGCGCCGACAACCGACGTCAGCAAGGCCGCGGTGGCGAGCGATGCAATGGCCCATGCCAGAAATCCGTGGGCGGTATCGCGGAAGTACACCTCGTCCGCATGTGTAGCTGTCCAACGTGTGCGCAAGCGACCGGCCAGATAGCCGCCCATGCCGGAAGCCAGCAACTGCGTGACCGTCAGCCAAAGGATTGTGGAGATCCCGAATGCCGCAGCACCAGCACCCTGGCCCGAGAACGGCGACACGGACGAAAGACCGAGCCCTGCTCCCAGCATCAGCAGAATCAAGGACAGTGCGGCGGCGCCCGCTGCCCCTGCCAGGATGGCACCCCAGGAGACGGCAGAGCGATGCGCAGCATCGACATCATGCGCAACTGCAACTGCAACTGCACGTGCAGGCGTCGTCCTCAGCCCGGCGTCGTTGTAAAGAGGGGGAGTAGGGTTCATGGTCGGGGCGTCCTTGTTGAGATACCCGATGATGCTGAAGACAGGGCCTCGGACCTGTCGGCGTTTTCAACTTCGGGACGTAGGAAATCACTGTCTTCGTGCATCGCGCCGGTCTTGTTCTGCCGATGCGTATCGTCGAGTGTCTGGATCGGTTCAGACAGAGGGGCGCGCAGTTGCGCTGTGAGGGGGCCTCGCTGAGCGCTGTCCCACCGCGCTTTGTGGAGAAGGCGTGCGGCCTTGTACGGGAAGCATCTTGAAGTACCTCGCCAGTCGCCACGGCCGGCCGGTGCATGGGCAGTGCCGCGGTCGGGTGAAGCTGGTTCCAGTCGCGTCAGAGGACGTCGCCTCGTCGAACCCGTCTTCCCGGGAGATGGAAGTCCCGGGTGTGCAGCACCCATCGCTACCAATGTCCCCTGAATTCTGAATGTATCAAGGTCCGGCCCCGCATGCGGGTCGCAGGTCGGATCGCCCCATGCGGGGCGTTATTTCCGCACAGGCCTGCCTGTGTGCTCTGGATCGAACTCTCTCCGATACAGCTTGTCCACGACCGGTCCGCGATCCGTATCGACCAGTCCCCGGTCGATGTCTGCCTTCGCCTGGCGACCGATCCGCACGTTTTGTGGGGTGTCGGTGTGCTGGTTGCTTGCAGACTCGTCGGCTTCATGGGGCAGTTGCGGTTCGGAGCGTCTGTCAGCTTGCGGGTCGCGCGTATCGGTGCGGCTGACGGCCGGTTTCACAGGTTCGGTGGTTTTGGGTGAAGTCTTCTTCGTCATAGGGGTTTCTCCGTCACTCGTTCGCTTTTTGTAGCTGCGGGTATTCATGACCGCCAGCGCCTGTTGCAACACCACGCGGGAGCTGCGCCTGCGCCGATGGCCCAGGCCCGCCACCGCAGTGTGCTCAAGAGAAAGAGCCAGACACCCGTGCCGTTACGTCGCATAGGCTGGGCACTTGCCAGCCAGGCCGCAGCAATGCATGGCATGCATGGCCGGTCAGTGAAGCAAATCGCTCATGCGGAAACCCTCCGTCCACCAAGCCGGAGAATGGCCCCAGCGCACGGGCCGCGCCCACTACGCCTGCGTTGCTGGTATCTGTCATGCAGGGACCGACCCCTTGGCAGCTGCAAAACCTGTCGATGGTGAGGGCGGGCAAGTTCGAGCGTGCAAAATTCGCCATGGTGATTGCCATTGATGTGGATCATGTAACCACACTAACCGTCCGTTGTGCGCATGGGTATCGGACGACCGCTGAAATCGGGTGTCGGACAGGGCCTACACCTGTACCGCGCCAAACCAGTTGACGGGCGATGGCTCCACGGGTGTTCCCGGCATCACGCGGAACTTGCGCAGTCGCGCAGCGCCGCGTCGCGATATGTAGGAAATGACCCACGCGGGACGGTGCGCCCATCCTATTTCCGCGAACCTGCGATTCACCGAGGATCGGTATCCACCACGCTGGAGGAATCCGATGGCAGCATTGCCGACGACAAGAAAGTTCGCGCAGCCGACCGCGATTCGGTGGCATTCAGCTTCGACAGACGGGGTGGGGCTTGCCCTGCGGGCGCAATGGAACCGTGGCGAATCCGCATTCGACAAGAACAGGGCATTCATGGCGTTGCTGGCCGCATATCGTGCCAGTGGCGGCCTTGCGCGTAGCCAGGAAATCATCGGTTGGCTCAGGCGGCACAACAGATGCAATGTCGACGCACTCTCCCGTTGGGTCCACTGCCGCGAAGTCGTCAGCCTGGATTGGCAGGATGAGACATGGTTACCGTGGTTTCAATTCGACCATGCAGCGGGGCAGCGCTCGCCCTGCGTTGCGGAGATTGTCAAAGAGCTACGCTGCGGCATGGACGATTGGAGCATCGCCTGCTGGTTTGCGTATCCGCATGCCCGACTGGGCGATCACAGCCCGGCCGAGGCATTGCCGTGCCGCGCGGCGGAGGTGCTGGCGGCGGCCCGGGGCAGTCCATTTACAGCTGCGGCATGAATGCCATGGCCATGCCATTGCGGCAGAACGCCGCGCCACATCGCATAGACGCAGCTGCAAGGGTGGCGAGGACCGCAGTTTCAACTCCGACAGCGTCGCCAAATAAAGCGCTGCCAGCAGTGTCTCTGATCATCGGCCGCATGCAGGAGTGCGAGCAGGCTGCGACCCGGACATTGCCGCGATGCCGGCATACCTGCGCACTGGGACGGGACGTGGGACTTTTTCGTACGCTGCGCATCACCTGCCTGCAGCAGGAAAGCGCCGGCACAGGCTGCTGGCGCGGTCTGATGGTTGCCCTTGGCGGGGCTGCGTACGCTTCGCTTTGCCCCCTCCCAAGAGGTGCCGATGACGACCATGTTCACTTTGCGCAGCGTGCGCTTGACCAGGAGCCAACCATGTCCAGAGCCGGTAGAGGCAACTATCACGAGAAGGACCCTGCCACCCCGGCAGGAACCGCAGATACCGACGTCAAACGCAGAGACGGAAAAACTGCACGGGCGCGGCGCGCGCATGCGTTCCGGTGACTGGGAATCGCGCGAATGGGATTGGAGTCCGGCGCTGGTCGGCGCCGCCAGACCGATTTCGAATAATTCACGGAGCAGACCATGAATAAATCTCTGGATCAAACCGGCGGAGGTGCGGCGAGGCAAGCGCCGCGCGCGAAACCCAAGCCTTTGCCGTTCCGTTATGGCGACGAGCAAGGTGGCTTTCTCGTGGACGCCGAACACGAGCACGCCGTGGCGCCGGGTGGTACACCCGATTCCGATGCTGCCGACCGACCAGACTCCAGGGATGACCGGATGAATCCGGCCAAGGGATCAAAGTTGTGATCCCAGCAGCGACGCCAGACGTTCCTGCACCTTCTCGTGCAACGGGCGATCAAGCCATTCCTGGTAACTGACGGCTCTGGCCTGCGCAAGATCGCGCTCGAACACCTGTACCTGTTCGGTGGCGAACGCATGCGACAGGATATTGAGTGTCGCTTCGTCGTTCAACTTGAACGACCGGTTGTCGAAATTGGTGGAGCCAACTGAAACCAGGTATTCATCCACCACCATCACCTTGCAGTGGTACATCGTCGGGCGGTACTCGGCAATCGTGGCGCCGTTTTCCAACAGAGGCCCCCAGCGCACGCGCGAGGCCTTGCGCACGATCTCGCTGTCGATATGTTCGCCTGGGACGATGATGCGGATGCGGACGCCGCGCTTGAGGGCTGCCAACAGGGCTTCCACGCTTTGTGCGTCCGGAACGAAGTAGGCAGCAGACAAATCGATGGAGCGCGTCGCCGCGGTGATCGCCAGCAGGTACATCAACTGCATGCTTTCGCTACCACCTCCAGGAGAACTGCTGAACACCTGGGCGGGGGTATCGCCCGTGCGTGTGAGCACCGGGAAATAGCGCTCGCCGTAGAGTACCTTTCCGGTCTCCTTGGTCCAGTTTTCCATGAACGTCGCCTGCATCTGCGCGACGGCAGGTCCGGTCAACAGAAAGTGGCTGTCGCGCCAGTGATCCGGATCCTGCGCGTTTCCCGTCCACTGTGTCGCGATCCCGACACCACCGGTAAAGCCGATACGGCCATCGACCACCAGCAGTTTGCGGTGCGTACGATTGTTCAAGCGATCGATATTCGTCCAGTGCGGCCGATGAAAGCGGCGAATCTCCACACCGGCGGCTACCATTTCGTCGAGCAGTGCCTGGTCCATCTTCGCGCTGCCGACCCAGTCCAGCAACACATGAACAGCGATCCCCCGGCGCGCACGATCCGACAAGGCGTCGGCGAATTGTTTGCCGATCTCGCCCGACCAGTAGATATAGGTCTCGAAGGTCACGGACACTTGCGCCGCATCGATGGCCGCGAGCATGGCCGGAAAAATTTCGGCGCCATTGCGCAACAGTTTGACGTCATTGCCACCAACGAACGCCGGGCCGAGCAACAGGCCGAGTTGGCGCGCAAATGCGGGGGATTCCACATCGAAATGGCGCGCCAAACGCTGCTTGATCCTGGCGGTCTCGCCGCCAGGATTGGCGACCAACCAGATCCAGGCCGGCACGGCCAGGGCAGCAAGAAGCGTCAAGCCTGCGAGATAGTAGGACCGTCGTCTGGGCATGATTTCCGGATACCTGTCAATGGAACAAGGCAAAGCCGCAGCAGGCATTGCGCCTGCGCGGGGCTGGGCCCGGTCCGACTGATCGAGCTGCCGGGAATTGGGTTGAGCGCCGGCGCGAAATATACATCACCGGGCGCAAGGATCCGAGTCGCAAGTCGGCGCTGGAAGGATGGAGGGGCGGGCCGGAAGCGTCGTACGCGCTCCATGGCCCGCGAAACACGGGTGAAGCGTTCCGAGGCCTTGCATCCCGTTGAACCTGGCAGACCCGAGGCCGTAGGTTATTTCCTACATCCGGATGGCTTGCTGGCAGGCAAGTGCCTGGCGCTTGATCCGTGTGCTTTGGGGCCGCGAGCTGCATAACATGGAGCACAGTCAATCCATCAGGTAGCTGCCATGAACGTCACAGAGAAATTTCAACATGCAATGGCCGAAGGCGAGCCCTTGTACTGGGAGAACTTGTGCATCGAGTTGGAGGCAGAGCATGCAGCAGTTCAGAGCCAGCGGGAGCGGGAAAACCTGTTGGCCTTGTTTACCATCATGTCGGACAAGGTCGAGCGCAACCACACCGATACGAAGTCTCAGGACGAATTCAAGGATGAGCGTCAGCGCATCTACCACCGGCTGCTGCTGCGCGAAGCCTGTCTTGGCGGTACTTTGTGTGCAAAGACGCTGTTCGCGGTGACAGAGCGCGAATACTTCAACGGCCGCATGCTGCAGGATGATCCGATGCGCTCGGCTGCGCAGGCCGGATTTGTCCGCTTCTCGCAAATGGCGGGTCCTGTCTCCGAAGCCCCTGCAGCCTGTTCGAGCGCGCACTCCGCCGCAGTCGATGGCTCGCGCGGGCCATGGTATCTGTGGCTCATACGAATGATGGCGCAGATTCGTCTTTCTTCGGTCCCGACGCATGGGTCCATGTAGGAAACAAACGCTTGGTCCCAGTTTTGAATGAGGCGCCTGAGGTGTGTTCGCGTCGGCAGGCAAGCCGAAGGCGACGCTTAGGCGTTGCCTCTGGCCGCATGCGACTCCCACGCGCTCGCATTGCTGCGGGTGCCCGGATCGCTGCCGCCATGCTGATGGTGTTTCTGGCTGGATGCTCAATCAACCTGAGCACCGAGCCAGACCGGGAGGCGAGAACACCGCAAGAGACGCCGGCCGAAGTGTGGGAATATCCGGCAGGCGAGTTTCCGGCGACCTGCATGCTTTTCATGGCAGATGGACGTCTGCAGTTTCGAGGTGGATTTCTGTTTTTCAATCCGAGCCAATGGGCCAGAGACACTGCCACTGGCATGGTCAACGTGGTGTTGGGTGGCGATGTCCCGTTCAGTCGCAATGGCACGAATGGGCGTGCGGCTGACCATGTGGCCGTGGCAAGCTCTTTGGACCCATCCACACGCACTTTGCGATATCGCATCACCCACACCGATCAGGCGATGGAGTTTGGAGGCTTGATTTTCTATCGAAGCGCGACTTGCAGCGCTTTGTGATGTCGGTCCGACTGGCCTTGCAAAAGTGGGTCGAGCCTGGTCCGTATGAGAACGCTCGGCTCAGGTTGCCAGCAAAGCAGCGATAGCCCGGATGGTGTGCATACCCATGCGCGTGCTTGTGCATCCATTTGCAGCCTCCTGCTGTTGCTGTTGTAGCGACTTCACAACCTGGAGAATTCGTGGATCGGGCTGCGAATGGTCTGCCGATGGGGCAGCTTGGCGGGTCCAGGACTTCGCCCAATCCCAGCGACCGCGCGCACGAAAAGGATTGCTTCCGAACCGGGGCAACGGGTAAACCAACTTGGCTGAACCGATTCACCGCGCCCGCAAGGCCGGCACTGTTGCCGCTGTGTCGGCCTTGATCCGGATTGGCCGTCACCCGATCTGACGCTAGGCCGTTCGCGGCATTTCAATCTGGCTCTCGAAGCATTTTCTGTCGATGAAACTCCATGATGGTTGCACGCTGGCAGACCCGTACGCGGAAACTGCGAGCTGGTTGGAGCGCAGACGGACCGAGGCACTTTTGACGGCGATGGATCCAGTGCTCCCGTCGGTCTGCGCTGTGCGAGGTCAGCGGGTCGCACCCTCACAAGGCTGGTGATGGCAAATCGTCGATGCTCCGGGGCATTTGGCGCAATCTGCGCGGCAACTGCCTCCGCCTGGCTTGGATCTGGCTGAGTTCCACTGGTTTTCTGATTGCAGCATCCGTGGCTGCACGGGGTGCATCGCATGGCGTCGCCTGCATCCTGCCAGCGTATGCTCGGCAATCGCCGCCGCTCAATCCAGTTCGGAATAGATGACCGATGGCGTGAAATCCGGCGCCCCGGTCGGCCTTTCCCCGTCTATCCATTTCTGCAGGTCGCGTGCGGCCATGGGGCGGGCCAGCAGAAACCCCTGCAATTCATCACACCCCATCTTGAGCAGGATGTCGCGTTGGCCTTGCGTCTCCACCCCCTCAGCCACGACCCGCAAGCTCAGCGCATGGGCAAGCCGAATGACCGCATCGACCACCGCCCGGGCGTCACGGCTGGTTTCCAGGTCCAGGACGAAGCTTTTGTCGATCTTGAGCTGCCGGGCCGGCAGCTTGCGCAGATAGCTCAGGGACGAGAATCCGGTCCCGAAGTCGTCGATGGACAGAAACACCCCGATTTTTGCGAGGCCCTCGAACGTGCGCTGCGTCGTCTCGACATCCTCCATGGCGACCGACTCCGTGATTTCACACAGCAGGCGTGACGGGCTCACCCCATGCTGCTGCAGCGTGGTCTCGATTTTCTGCACCAGCCGCGGATCCCGCAGCTGGTGCGCGGATACATTGATCGCCACCCGCATATTGGTGCCCGCCTGCGCCCATTCGGCCATCTGGCGGCAGGCTTCATGGATGATCCAGTCGCCGAGACTGCCGATCAGGCCAAAACGCTCCGCCAGCGGAATGAACAGGGCCGGGCTGATCTGTCCCCGCTCGGGATGGTTCCAGCGCAGCAATGCCTCCACGCCACTGAACTTGGCCAGCGCGCCGTTCATCTTCGGCTGGTAGTGCAACTCCATCTGACCCTTCGCCACGGCATTCTTGAGGTCGCTCTGCAGGCTCATCTGTTCCTGTGCGGCATTGCCCATGCTGGATTCGAACACCGCATAGGTATTTCTTCCCATCGCCTTGGCTGCGTACATGGCCGCATCCGCGTGGATCACGATACGCTCTGCGGGGCCATGGTCGGGATGGATCGCAATGCCGATCGATGCCGACACCGCGACGCGCTCCGTGCCCAGGTCGTACGGGCGTGCGACCGACACCAGTACCCGCTGGGCCAAGGCCACGCTGTCGGCCATACTGCCCGCCGCCTCGATCAACAACAGGAATTCGTCCCCGCCGACGCGGGCCGCGGTATCCGACTCGCGGATCTCCGCACGCAGGCGCTGCGCGACTTCCTTGAGCACGGCATCTCCTGCCGCGTGGCCGAAGGAGTCATTGACGGGCTTGAAGCCGTCGAGATCGATGAACAGCACCGCCACCTTCTCGGCATTGCGCGATGCCACCTGTCCGACCGACCGATCGACGCGCGCCACGGCGTGACGCAGTCGGTCTTCGAACAACAGCCGGTTCGCCAGGCCTGTCAGCGGATCGACGAACGCACGTTTGCGCAATTCATCGTTGGCAGCCTTCAGGTTCTCGTTGGCCTGTTGCAGCGAGACTTCCATGCGTCGGGTGTTGCGCCGCACGCGGGCGTCATATTGCGAGGTCAACAGGGCCAGCAACAGAACGACCGTGCATGCCAGGGCTACAGCGCTGGCCAGATGGTCACTGCCCAAGGCATCGGCACTACGGCAAACGGAGCCGACCGGAAAGCCAGCGGCTTCCATGCCGGTGTAATGCATGCCGGCAATGGCCGCCCCCATCACCAGCGATGACAGCATCTGGCGGGTGGGGCTTTTGCCTTCGTCCATCGCGCGCAGCCAGAAAAAGATGCCCAATGCCGTGGCCGAGGCTGCCACGGCAATCACGACCGACAGAGCGACCAGCCGCCAGTCCCAAACGATGCCTGGCACCATGTCCAGGGCATGCATGCCGACATAGTGCATGGCGCTGATGCCAGCGCCCATGGCCAGCGATCCTGCGACCAGGCGGGCGCGGTTCAGCGTCTGGGCGCTGGCCACTCCCAGTGCGATACCGGATGCGGCAAGCGCGGCCAGCCAGGACAGAAAAGTCCAGAAAGTGGAATAGCCCAGCGTGATGGGCAATGAGAACGAGAGCATGCCCACGAAATGCATGGACCATATGCCGGTGGCCATGACCACCGAGCCGCCGGCCCACCACAGCACGGCGACCCCCCCCGAATTGGACTGGACCCTGCGCGCCAGATCCAGTGTGACGTAGGACCCGAAGGTCGCAATCAGGATGGACGCGACCACGCCCCAAGGGTGATAGGTTGAGGCAAGCAGGTTCATACGGGCCCCGCGGTTGCTGAGTGGACCAGATTATCACAGGGCACACAACATTCGCTTGCCCGCGACGATCACGTCGGGGATGCCCCGCAATGGCTTTCCCCCAGGAGGCAACGTACCTGCGCCCGGTGCCACCTTTGCCATGGCCAGTGCCCGCAACGTGCGGACGCGGCGCCCACCGAAGCGCTATCTACTTCTTGCCGTGGTGCTTGTCGTCCTTGCGCTTGAAGTGCTTTTTTCCGTTGCGATTGTCGTGTTCGCGACCATATTCCTGCTGGACCCAGTTCTCCTGCACGAAGTACACCGGTTGCCCACAGGCCCCATATCGACCGCAATAGCGGCCCCAGCTGGCTTGGTGTGACTGCGGTACATACAGGTAGATCGGCCGCTGGTAGGCCGCTACCGGAGAGGGTGCATAGATGACGGGCTGCGGCGCAACCAGTTGCACCTGCGGGTAATTGTCGATGTTGATGCGGCCGTATTGGCCCGGTGCGTTGATGCCGATGGTCACGCCGATGTTGGGGCCGGCGTGGACCGGCAGCACAGCGGCGACCGCGAGGGTCAGGATGGCAAGCAACTTCATGATGGGTATCGCTTTCTGAGTGTTCGATGCGGCTCTACCGGCGGCGCCGGCAGCTGCTTCATGGGGCCATTCTGGTTTTGATCGCAGGTCCATGCGATCGGCGCAAACCGTTCTCACAGGTAGGACAGCACGCCTTGCCATCCGGGCCGCGATGGGCTTGCTGGCTGCCTTCGGTAGTCCCTGTCCCACATAGGCAGGCGCCGCAGTCTGATGGCTGCGGGCCCGTGCGCCTCCTAAGCTGAAGCCAGAGTGCCTGGCCGCTACCGGCCGCACACGCGACGGCAAATCCCTGGGCACCCGTATCGGCCAGTGGCATCAGACATTCACCCTTTTCCTCAGGAGACTCCATGAAAAATTCCTTCCCGCTTGTGGCGCTTGCCCTTGCCCTTTCCTTGAGCGGCCCGGCCGCCGTGCTGGCGCAGACGCCCAACGCGCACGCCATGCACGTTCCGGCTGCCACTGTGGAGAGCTTTGGCGTCGACCAACTGCAGACGCTGGCACCTGGCAGCGAACTGGCGTTCCGATTGAACGGAACTCCGGGGGCCAGCGTGCGCCTGCAGATCGCCGGGGCGACGGGCGAGGTGCAGATGAACGAGACCCGGCCGGGTTCCTATGTGGGGCGCTATACCGTGCGAAGCCGCGACCGCCTGAGCGCAGCCAGTCTGGTAACGGCATGGTTGACCCGGGACGGGCAGACGATCAGCGTGGCCATGGACCAGTCACTGGTGCGTGGCGCACGCAGCCCCGCGCCACAACCCCTTGCCCGCATTTCGGATTTCAACGTCACGGCGCGCGACCGGGTACGCCCGGGTGACGAGATCACTTTCATGCTGTCGGGTGCGCCGGCAGGTGCGGCCCGGGTCGTGGTGCAGGGGGTATCGAGCCCCATTGCCCTGACCGAAGTGCGCCGCGGCGTCTATGAAGGCCGCTATACGCTGCGCCGGGGTGATCGCGTCACGCGCGATCTGGATGCGACCGGATTCCTGGTCGTGAACCGGCAGGAAAGCAGCCAGCGGTTCACGCGCGGGGCGGGCGATGGTGACCATGCCCATGTCAATGCCAATGGCACCGACCGTCGTGGCAGCGAGCGGAACGCGGCAGTGGCTGCGTGCATCGACTGCGGCGTCGTCGAGTCGGTCAACCTGGTCACGGTCAAGGGCGACAAGCCCAACGTGCTGGGGACCATCGCAGGTGGCCTGCTCGGGGGGG
>Ga0116169_1002839_pt1 | contig 12272 bp, 12 predicted proteins | sample AD_UKC130_MetaG_FD_89796 | JGI IMG/M metagenome (GOLD analysis project Ga0116169, IMG submission 89796) | Active sludge microbial communities of municipal wastewater-treating anaerobic digesters from Canada - AD_UKC130_MetaG | ecosystem: Engineered > Bioreactor > Anaerobic > Digestate | place...
ACTCAACTGCTTGGAAAAGATGTAGATCTGGTAGTCCTCGATAGTGCCGGTCCGGTGATGAAAATGCAGGCGTTAAAGACAGGTATCCTGCTTTATGCAGAAAAGGGAGCTTACGAGCAGTTTTTTGTATCAACGATAAACGAGCATGACGACTTGAAGTATTGCCGCAGGGAAATTGAAGAAAACATCTTGAGGAGGCGTCTTTATGCCTGACAAAGACATAGTTTTAGCGAAGGTAGCAATGATACAAAATGTCTCGATAGAATTCGTGACGTTACGGGTCTTGACCCTGAATGCCTAGAAGATATTAACAAGATTGTCGACCTCATCTTGATCGACCTGCCCATTTTCCCAATGCGGAATGAATCGCGCTGGTGGAGATGCCCAAAGATTGACTACGGATTGTACATCTCTCGTTCTGAATTATCAACTTCAATGGGTGTGGTTCCTTTGTCTCTCCATGAAAGAGCAACGCAAGTCGAAAGCTTTCCAAGTTTTGCGAGTTCGGTGAGAACGCGTCTCAGGTCCTCGATTGATCGTGCAACTACCTCAATACAATAATGACTATCCCCTGTAATGCTCCAACGCCGTAAGACTTCGGGGATGGCATCAATCTCTCCTAAGATGCGTAGGTCAGGATTATTAAAACTAGTATACATATGTGTGAGTGCTCTGATCGGATAGCCAACCTTGACATGGTCTATGGTTGCCCTGTATCCTGTTATTATTTTCTCTGTTTCCATTCTTCGAACTCGCTCAATACGGGAGGCCCGACCTGTCTTACAAGGCCTTTGCTTAGAAGTTGGTAGTTGCATAGCTGTCGAAAAACACATGGCTTCAATTTACAAGGTGTGGATGTTTATCGATGTCTCTATCGGGGTTCCAATTTTCATCAATCTTTTTGCAATTTTGTTATTGACGCCGAAGTTCCTTTCTCTCTTGAGGGACTACCGTGCCTGATACATGAACATTGGAGAGGTCGACCCTAATTTTAAAGTATTCTATGAGGAATAAATAATTATTTACAAACCACTGCCCTTTCCGGCGAGCATGCGAAAGGGGGATTTTACAAGGAGGATAAAGGGATAAATGGAGGAGCGTATATATAGGCAACTGATGGAACTAGTTCGCATTCCGAGCGTCACGGGGTCAGAAGATGAAATCGAAATCGCCAGGTTTATATATGAAAGCCTTGCCAAAGAAAACTACTTCAAAGAACATCCGAGTCACCTAGCTTTGGTACCGGGTCCTGACGGAAAGCGCATTTCAGTGGTTGCCATGGTTCGGTCTACCGCCGACGTATCGGATACAGTTCTTTTCATCGGTCATTTCGACGTCGTGGGAGCGGAAGTCTACGGAGAGTTGGCTAATAAAGCCTTTGACCCTGAGGCTTTAGAGCGATCCCTTCGTTGTCGCCCGATGGACCAACAGGCCAAAGAAGACCTTGAAAGCGGCAATTGGATCTTCGGACGGGGCGTCATGGACATGAAGTGCGGCGTGGCCATAGAGCTCGATTTGCTAAAGGAGTTTGCTCGTGATCCTTCGCTTTTCGACGTCAACGTCGTCGTTGCCCTGGTGTTTGACGAGGAAGGCTCAAGCCAGGGAATGCTTTCTGTCCTGCCTTTCCTGGTTCAGTTAGCCGAACGCGAAGAGTTGCGCTATATTGGTGCTGTCAACACAGAGCCCACCGATGCCGGCCTTCCCGGAGCACCGGGGCCGGGGTATTTTTTAAGTACGATGGGGAAAGCCCTTGTCATGGTCTACGTGGTAGGCGAGGAAGCTCATGGCGGGAGTTACTACAGAGGACTTAGCGCTGCGCTTGTGCAGGACTTCATCAATTTGGAGCTTGAAGCGCACCCCGAGCTGCGGGATTCTTTCGCAAATAGCGTTACCATACCACCCTTCGTATTGTACTGTGAATGCCGACGTAAGGAAAGCTACTCAATCACCATCCCTCATATGAGCATGGCTTACTACAACGTCTTTACCGTAAGTCGATCGCCCAGTGATGTCCTTAAGATGTTTAAGGAAGCCGCAAGCAAGGGAGCAAAGAAAGCCCTTGAGTACCTCGGAGCTTCGTACGAGGCAATGAAAAACTTCGGGTACACGGGAGCTGCTAAAAGGTACGATGAGGTTTGCATACTAAGCTACGAAGAGCTTCGAAGGCAGGCGTCACGCAATTACCCCGGCGACTTCGAAATAGCGGAACGCGAGATGATCTCAAATCTTAAATCTCCTGATAAGGACCTGCGAGAGCAAGGAATAAATCTCGCAGAATGGATGATCCCCTGGCGAGATCAGCAGGGACCTGCGGTCATCGTAGGTTTTCTTCCACCCTTCATGCCTCACCGGTCAAGTTACGGCCGAACTGAGACCGAGGTGCACTTTCGTCGGGCGGTGGAATCTACGGTATCTTACGCCGAAACAACCTTTGGCAGGCATCTTCAGGAATGTCCCGCCTTCGGCGGGTTGTGCGACTTAAGCTACATCGGTTGCCAAGTCAACGAAGGCGAAAGACAAATCTTAGAAAACAACATCCCAGGATGGGGGATGCTTTACAGCTTGCCCTTTGAGTCAATGGGAAGGCTTAACATGCCGATTATCAACCTGGGCCCGTTGGGAAGGGGAGCTCATACTTGGGTCGAAAGGCTGGAGCGAGACTATGCCCTGCGGGAGCTTCCGCAGCTGCTGCGACATTTCGTGCGGTCTCTTGCAGTGCAGGCGGGTGGGGATTAGCATTATCGGTTCGTTTTATTGCAAATTAAGCAGGTTATATGAATGTTTTTAGCGCTAGATTTGCTTAATATTTGTAAATTCTTCATAAGTTAATCCGATATCTTTAAGGATTTTTCTTAAGATTCCTTTTAAAACCTATATATTCTGAAAAAGATTACGAAAACGAAGATATTCCTCGAGATCATTTCCTAACTTTTAGTCAATTACTTGAGGTCGAATCCCATCTATTGGAATTGCCAACCTTTTGAGCACATGAAGCAAGCTACCAATTGCATATGTTCTGGCAGTCGACATTTTCTAAATACATCAGGTCCATTTCCAGGCTGGCAGGCAGTTCACTCAAAGTTCGGGAAGCACTTTGAAGTAAAGTCGCGACGGGATTCCCTCTACCACAAGGTCTATATCGGATCTCTCGTGAAAGTCCTCCGGTTTAGCGAGAGACCCAATTAAATAGACCTTGCTGACTCCATACTTTTTGTAAAGTATGCTGGTACATTTATGAGCGGCATTGACGGCTGCGTGCATTCGCTAATGTTAATTTCTTGCAGTGCAAAAGGCCTGCAAAAGTTAAAACACCTGACAGGCCTTTTGATACTTTAAAATTAATGTTTCGCCCAACCTAGGGAGCGTTCTATTGCTCTCTTCCAGTCGCCGTAAAGGCGCTCGCGCTCTTCTGGATCAATTTTAGGGTAAAATACTCGATCGACTTTTCGGAAAGCGGAAATCTCCTGTGTAGATTTCCACGCACCCGAAGCAAGACCTGCGAGAAAGGCAGCGCCTAAACTTGTGGCTTCTAAGGAACGTGGCCGTTCTACCTCAGCATCGAGCATATCTGCCTGGAACTGGAGTAAGAAATTATTGGCCGCAGCTCCGCCGTCTACTTTTACCGAAGTGATCTTTACCCCGGATTCCTTATACATGGCCTCAAGTATATCCTTGGTGTGATAAACAATGGCCTCTAACGTCGCGCGCACGATGTGCTCTCGCTTGGTGCCGCGTGTGATGCCAATGATAAGGCCGCGTGCAAAGGCGTCCCAGTAAGGAGCTCCTATGCCCGTATGACCAAGGACGAAGTATATACCTTCACTCGAAGGAACAGAGGTGGCAATGGCTTCAGTTTCTGCGGACTTAGTAATTATTCCTAAACCGTCACGTAGCCACTGAATGGCCGATCCGGTAACATTGGCATAACCTTCCAGACCGAAAGTAGTGTGGCCCTTTATTCGCCAGGCAATGACACTGTTGAGGCCATACTTTGAGATTACTGGTTTGTCCCCTATGTTCATGTCCAGGAATGTCCCCGTTCCGTGAGTGCACTTGACCGTGCCTGGGGTAAGACAACCTTGAGCAAACAGGGCCGCATGCTGATCTGCGATGGCAGCCTGGATAGGGACACGCGCCCCGAAAATTTTTGGGTCTGTCTCACCAAAGTAACCACTGTCATCCTTAAGTTCAGGAAATATGCTGACTGGGATGCCTAGCCATGTTAGCCACTCATCGTACCAGGTAAGCGTATGAAGGTTAAGACTTCCGGTCACCGAGGCATTGGAATAGCTGATGGCATGTTCTTTTCCGCCTGTCAGCTTCCAGATAAGCCAACTGTCAATGGTACCGAAGGCCAACCGGCCCTGGGCGGATAAAGCCTTGGCCTCCGGAACATTGTTGAAGATCCATTTAAGCATAAGCGAGGAGTATACCTGTGCAACCGTCCAACCGGTACCTTGGTGGGCTTTCTCACCCCATTCGGTGGCTCGAATTTCATCCACCAGATCGCCAGTTCGCATGTCTTGCCAAACAATCGCACGATAAATTGGCTCTCCCGTTACCTTATCCCAAACAACCGAAGTTGCTCGTTGATTAGTGATTCCGATGGCTGTGATATCAGCGGGTTTAAGCTTAGCCTTGTCCAAAGCTTCTTGAATCATTGCAATGGTGGTGTCCCAAATTTCTATCGGATCGTGCTCGACTTTCTCCGTGCTCGGTGTGTACTGCGTAAACTCGCTGTAAGCTTGAGAAATGATCTCTGCTTTTTCATTGAAGACAAGCGCTCGAGTACCTGTGGTTCCTTCATCAATTACTAGAATGTGCATTTTCCCCATAATTTCTCCCCCCCTTTTTTATGACAAACTAACTAAAACTTATTCTGTTTTTTATCTTCTAGCAGTTATGTAACGCTGTTTAAAAAACCCTGTTCTTGATGGTATTTTCGCAAGTCTTAATAATCTTTAATTTGTAAGGCAAGTGCCTGAACGATGTCTAGACATGCAACTTCATCACCTACGACATTTGCCAGGGCAGCGTATGTGTAGGGGTCAAGCGTAACGATCTGTGAGGCTCTAGTTTCCATAAGTTCGCGTAAGCGCCTGCTGGACATTCCCTCTTTTACCATCAAGCTAAGTTCAGGTGCCAGCCCTTCCGGAGCTGCCGGGTTTGATTCGATACCTGACGGATTGGCTTCGCGAAAGTCGGGAAATGTTGCTTTTAGCAACAACCTAGGGGACTTAATATCTTCTAAATATCGAGCATGGTAGGAACTATCCTGCAGAACCACACTATTGGGCGAAGGCTTAAACTGTAGTTTACCCCCTTTTAGAAGGTGAGCGAGGAAAGCGCTATGAGTCTGAACTTCACCTGATATGGGAACTCCTTCTTCGCTATACCATTGGTTTAAAGCATATGCAACTTGAGGATTTAAAGTGACTACAGGCCCAGCATCGTTTGAACCGAACCAATTAGTAATCTCCTCTTGTGTGCTCGTACGTTTTGCTTCTGCCATATCCTTTAGGCCGATATCTGCCAATTCGAAACCGGTGAGGTGGCTTTTGCTTAATTGGACGGCATAACCTGATGTTTCGGCCAGGATGAAGAAAGCTGTAAAGGATTGCGGGTTAAGGGCCAAAGTAGCGGCGTCGGCAAAGAGCAATAAATTTTTTGGACCGTCACTTGGTGCTTCTTTTGCCAACTTAGCATATTGGTCAGCGAGATCTCCCCAAGGGGTTCCCTCATTACAAATGCGTCCGGCCAGCGATGCAACTTCAGGTAGGAGCACGCCTTGGGCTACGGCTTCGGTTCTGGCGGCCCTCAAGGTAGGAGCGAGGTCTTTTCGATCCTCTAGATATACACACCAACGCCAACACAGTCTGCAGGAGGTGCATTGATAAAACAACAGCGTCGTCTCTTCATCGAAAGGAAGTTCTCCCCGGAGGACGGCACGGGCTATCTGAGCCTTGCGGGAAGGATAAACGGTAGTACGCTTATCTTCGACAAAAACAGGGCAACTAAAAGCGCATTGGTCATGGCAAATAGTACAACGTTCCAGTGTCTCTACGTGTTTTTTCAGCATCGGGCATTACCTCCCAAACCAAGTACACCCGGGTTCATGATGTCTTCGGGGTCAATGACCGTCTTGATCTTGCGTAGCAGATCGAAACCAACCCCGTGTTCATCCCTCATCCATGGAGCTTTTAGGCGACCTATGCCGTGGTGATGAGAGATGGTTCCCCCAGCTGCCAACGATGCTTCAATAGCTGCCTTTACGCAACGCAAATAGTGTTGCTCTCCTTTTTGAGCGTCGCCGTCGGTTAGGGCATAAAAAAGCACATATACGGAGCCTCCTGTGTGGTAAAAGTGGGAAAAATGGGAATGAACTTCTTGGGCCAAAGGTTTTAGGGCATCGCGCATTGCCATCCAAACACCCTCAAGCTTATCCCACGGTGCCGATACTTCAATTGCGTCAGCAGCTCCTCCAGGAAGGCAGTTTGTTTCCACCAAGTGCTGAGTACTAAGGCGGCTTTCAAACCAGTGTAGCCCTGGTTCTGGCCCCTTTGGCAAGCCTCCCTCTGCACGACAAATCTCGTCGGCAACTCGACGTTCTAACTCTGCTAGATCACGGCGACCCTCAAAAGCCATGAAAAGAAGAGCATAGCCCTTTTCGTATCCCAGTGCATCAACTCGTGCTGCTGCTTCATCGGGATCATACAGGCGTACCAAGGCCGGATAAAGACCGGTACGTAGAACCTTGCGGACTGCTGTTAGCCCTGCACCTGTAGTGGGGAAAGTATATCCCTCCCAAATGCGTGCCTCCGGGCGAGGCCAGATGCGGAATGTAGCTTGAGTTATGACACCGAACGCCCCTTCTGAACCCAGGAAGAGATACTTTAGGCTTGGGCCGGTGGATTCCTTTGGGGCCGGGGATGTACTGACCACTTCGCCCGTTGGTAGGACTACTTCAAGGGCAACCAGCATGTCATCGATCTTTCCGTATTTCGTGGAAAAGGTGCCGATGGCGATCGGCGCAATCCAGCCGCCTACGGTGGCTGAGTGGATGGACTGTGGTAAGTGACCCATCGTATAGCCTTGGCGATTGAGTTCGTCTTCCAGGTGCTGGCCGTTGTAACCCGCACCTACGGTGACGGTGAGATTAATGTCATTTATGCTAAGATTTGTCATGCGCTTCATGTCGATGATGATACCGCCATGTTCCGGAACTGTTCCACCAACTATTCCCGAACCTCCACCATATGGAATAACTGCCACCTTATAGCGCATGGCAGTTTTTACGACAGTCACTACATCTTCGGTATTATCTGGCCAGACCACTATGTCAGGTATATATGGATATTGCCCTTGTTGTAACCATTTAAACTCATAAGGGCACGTCCCCCGTGCACAAGACAAACGGTCCGTTATACGCGTAGAAAACTTTTCTTTCGTGAGATCCCTCTCAAATTGTGAGATAATTTCTGTAAGTATTGTCGGTGAAATCGCCAAAGCTATCCCTCCCTTTTAGTTAAGCTACGTGAAGCTACGATATCGACACCTGTTTTTTGGATGTCACGAACGATTACCTGTCCTAATTTCACCGGGGCTTTCACAACGACCATGGACAGCTCTCGCAGGCAAGCATCGAAGAGACGCCTGGGAATAGGAGCGCTGCTTATCACCGGAAGACGCGGCAGGTTACCGTTACGCACAGTAACCGTAGCGGTTAGCATTCTGCGTGATTCTCGAATCTCCTCGTTGGCATATTCAAGGCCGCGTTTACAACCGTACCCAGTTATCTGCATTCCCGATCCAGTGTTTTCTACATAGAGGCGACAGCTTTTCGGACAGACAATGCAGGTCAGAGTGTGTTTATCGTTCATAATTTTCACCCCTTACTCAACGCTTACAATGAGGTCGAAATTTCCGGCCCTTGAAATTTCCGTGGGTGTAAGGACAAAGCTTACCATCTCCGGCGGTCGTACTACTATCTGCGGCACTTGCTTTATAAGCGCGCTCCCGCTTTTGACGAACACATTGGCAGATTCCTTTGATTCCTTTACTCTCAGGTAGAAGGCAACGGGTTCTGTCAAATGAATGGGATGTACCACCTGCGGCAACACGAAGTTTACGTTTGCCCCCGGGTTCAGTTTAATTGCAGGACCATCGTTACTTTCCCCAGCAGCGTAGCGTGCCGCTGCCCGTCCGGCTATTTCGCCGATGTCACTTACGTAGTCTACCAGGTCAAAGACGGCTACCACATTACCTGCAGCAAATACCCCGGGCAAGCTAGTTGCCATACATTCATCTACCACCGGACCACCGGTCACAGGATGGAGTTCAACTCCGGCATCGTATGACAATTCGTTTTCAGGGATAAGGCCAACGGAAAGCACAAGGGTATCGCACGAAATAAAACGCTCTGTTCCGGGCAAAGGCCGACGATCTGCATCTACCTTGGCTACCGTCACGCCCGTCAGGCGCTTTTCTCCGTGAATGTCTATTACTGTGTGGGATAAATAAAGGGGGATGTTATAATCTTCCAGACATTGCACGATGTTGCGCGTAAGCCCGCCCGGCTTAGACATAACTTCATAAACCCCTTCGACCTCCGTTCCTATCAAGGTAAGCCTGCGTGCCATGATCAGGCCAACATCGCCGGAGCCAAGGATAACTACTTTATGTCCTGGCAGGATGCCTTCCATATTGATATAGCGTTGGACGGTGCCAGCAGTGTAGATGCCCGCCGGACGCGTCCCCGGCAGCCATATTTGACTCCTGGTGCGCTCCCGACAACCCATGGCTAAAACCACAGCTTTAGCACGAACCTCAACTAACCCCTCGATGGGGCTTGCTACATAAAGGGTCCGATCCGAAGTGAGTTCGAGTACCATGCTGTCTACCATAACTTTAATATCCCTTTGCGAAACGGCGTCTATGTAGCGTTCCATATAGGCAGGACCGGGAAGGCGCTCTCCAAACTTTAGTATGCCGAACCCATCGTGAACGCATTGTTGCAAGATTCCGCCCAACTCGAAGTCGCGTTCTATCACCAGGACTTGATCAGCTCCGGCCTCCTTGGCTGCCAAAGCAGCCGCAAGTCCGGCTGGCCCACCACCTATTACAGCCACGTCTACGCTTGCATTTTTGATGCTCACCGTATCGTCTCCCTCTCCGGCATTAATTTCTCAATAGACTCGGCAAAAAGTTCCGAGTCCAGTCCCTTCTTAGTTATGGTAGTAACCGGTACTCCAAGCTCTCGCGCTAAAATTGCAGTCACACGCGGACCGCAGAAACCGCCTTGACAGCGACCCATCCCTGCCCTAGTGCGGCGCTTAATTGCATCTAAATTGCGTGCGGGAATGGGGCCATGGATAGCGCGTATAATCTCGGCCTCAGTTACGTGCTCACATCGGCAGATCACATGTCCGAAGCGAAGATCCTGAGCTATAAGTTCAGCTTGCTCCGCGTGCGTACGTTCGCGGAAAGGAATGAAGCGCGGACGGTAAGGATTGAAATCCGGGCTTTCACGCAGCGGTTCAAATTCTTTCATGATGTTTAAGACCATTTCTGCGATAGCCGGAGAAGAAGCTACGCCAGGAGATTGGATGCCGGCCACGTTGATAAATCCCTGGACTTTAGTTGATGCTTCGATGAAAAAGTCCTCTGTGTAAGTGGCAGGACGGTTACCGGCAAAGTATGTTATGACCGTGTTGATGGGGAAGTTAGGAATGAAACGCAAGTCTTTTTCTATTACTTGGTGGATCTCATCGGCAGTTACAGCAGTGTTTTCTTTGTCAGGAATTTCAATGGCCGATGGTCCCCAAAGTGGGTTGCCGTCAGGTGTCGTCATCGGCCCCCCGCCTTTAGTAAATTCTCCCGGGATAGCTCCGATAAAGCACGAGATATGTTTTCCTTCGCGCTTATCAAAAATGATAAGCGTACCGTGGCGGGGGTGGATGGTGAATTCACGGGCTCCAGCCATCTCAGCAACCTTGTCTGCGTATAAACCTGATGCGTTGATTACATATCGAGACCCGAAAGGACCATGTGTTGTGACCACGCCATAAACTTTGCCATCCTCTACCATGACATTTGTAACTTCAGCCCCAAGCAGAAAATGCACACCGTTAGCTACTGCGTTCTCCGCTAAGGCGAGGACCACCTGCTGTACCTCTACGTAACCGGCCGAAGGAGTCCAAAGCACCGCGATAATTTCCTTGTTCAGATTGGGCTCCTTCTTGCGGGCTTCGTCACCAGAAATGATCTCAATCCCTGGAACTCCATTGGTTTTTCCGCGTTCAAGGAGCTCTTTTAAAGCAGGAATTTCTTCTTCGTTGAAAGCAGCTACCATCGAACCGGTTTGCATAAACTTAAATCCGAGTTCCTGGGCCCAATTTGGGTAAAGTTCTACACCGCGCACATTAAGTTTAGCCTTTAAGGTGCCGGGCTTTGGCTCGTAACCTGAGTGCACCATTCCATTGTTAGCCTTGGAGACACCACAACACACATCTTCCTCCTTATCTACGACGAGAATTTTAAGGTCGTATCGGGCAAGCTCCCGAGCAATTCCGCAACCAGTTATGCCTGCTCCGACGATGATGACATCGTAATCCTCTCTCATTTAAACTACCTCCAGAGTTTTGAGTTTGATGTCGTTGACAACCCCTTTTACACCGGGCAAGCTGCCAGCGATGTGACCGCAACGCACTACCTGATCCCACGTCCTGCAGGTTCCAGTTAAATAAATCACCCTTTCCTCCATGCGGGCAGTAATGTCCTGTGTAGCCAGCTCTGGATCGGCTTTTACCTGAGCCCAGAAAGCTTTAAGAAGATCTTCTTCCATACTTTTGCCTCCGTTTCGGAAATCTTCCTGCATCATATTATTTTGATGTCGTGTGCCTCAGCGTATGCTTGTATCTCTGCAGGAAAATCATTATCTACAATGAAACCAGTAAATTCTTCAAGGCGAGCAAATTGTCCAAAAGCAACTAGGCCGAACTTAGACGAATCGACAACTAAGTATCTCTCGCGAGCAATGTCCATCATGAGCCGATTGAGAGGTACCTCTTCCAGAACAGGATGTGTGATCCCCTTTTCAATGGATGCGGCAGAAGCGCCAATAAATGTCTTGTCCACGTTCAAAGTTGCCAAGAAATGTTCTGCATGGCTGCCGCAAAACTCGTATGACGCGCGGCGAAGAACCCCGCCGGGCAAGACGAGGTTAATAAAGGGTATGTTTGCGGCACGGATGGCTACGTTGAGGGAAAGTGTGACTACTGTCAGAGCGCTGAGTTTAGGAAGATATTCTAGAATAAATTCCACAGTACTTCCGGCATTAAGAGCAATAGAGTCGCCATCTTGAATGAGGCTCGCAGCCTTCTGTGCTATCAGTCTCTTTTGCTCAGTGTTAATTAGCATCTTCTGTCTGAGCGGGAATTCTTGGAGCATTCCGTAGTGAGGTAAGTGAGCTCCGCCATATGTAACGACGACATGATAGTTTTTCTCTAAGTAGCGAAGGTCTCTACGAATGGTCGCCTCGCCGACCCCAAATTTCTCCGCCAATTCTGCAACCTTAGTTGTTCCGTTTTTATTTAAAAGGTCTAAGATCTGCCGACGCCTTTCGGCAACTAACACTAAAACACACCTCCGCCTGGAATAGAGTGTAATTTCCTTTATCAAGATGTTTAGCTAATCTAACAACTTCATGTTGTTTCATGATATCATTTTTTTAACAGTTTTGCAATAACCTTTTTCATATTTATGACAGTTTATATCAACTTTATATACATTTCATATTCATTTTATGGTGGTTTTTAAAATTGGACAGACATGTTGAGTGCATCGCATGAGGTCATCTTTACTCACATCGGAGATATAGTCAGATCTTTGTTTTCGATTTTCTTTCATCATTTGTTATTTTGACATTATGTTATGATGATCATGGACAGAGAACCCAAAAGAAATTGGTTTGGTTTCCAATTTGAGGGCTGGTGAAGGTTTGACTTCGAGCATTAGGCCTTTACCAGCCTGAATATGCTTTTCTTACAAATTATCATGTTAAATTAAAATTCAAGATTCAAGATCCGACCCCAAAAACGACCCCAAAAAAGGAGGGGTTCATCATGCGGCTGGAGTTGCATAAAGTGAAGGTGCGCGACGTCCGGTGGGGCGACGCCACCACCAAGGTTGAAGGAGGAGTCTTGTACGTGGACAAGACATCCGCCTTAGAGGAGGTAAAAGACGACGCTTTCGCCAAGGTCGATCTTGAACTG
>Ga0116169_1002840_pt1 | contig 12267 bp, 8 predicted proteins | sample AD_UKC130_MetaG_FD_89796 | JGI IMG/M metagenome (GOLD analysis project Ga0116169, IMG submission 89796) | Active sludge microbial communities of municipal wastewater-treating anaerobic digesters from Canada - AD_UKC130_MetaG | ecosystem: Engineered > Bioreactor > Anaerobic > Digestate | place...
TAAGGTCTATGGAGAACTATCTATCATGTACGAGGGTAGGTTACCATAGCAAAAAGAAAATGGCCAGTCAAGAGTAAATAAACGCCCTTTTCAAGGGCGCTCTTGACATGCCATTTTCTTTTCGCTATATTATAACTAAGGGCTTGTAAGCCAAATTATGGCTCACAAGCCCCATTGAAAACTATCATAGGCTAAAAATTATCATAGAAAGTAAATTTACAGAAAAAGTTTCACACAGCCATAAGAAGAGCGATAAATGATTTCGGTGTAAAAAGTATTAATAAAACAGATGAATGCTTGAAGTTTATCTACAGCAGCAAAAGGGATTTTCATGCTTTGGTTTATACTGCGGATAAAAGTAAATTGACCGGCTTTACCGATGTGGAACACTTAGAGGGCAACTGGTACTATTGTTATATACTTTATGAATAATTATGTGGTGCAAAGGGAGATATTTGCGGTGGCAAAACGCGCGGGAAAATGTTTACTGTTTGGTATTATTGGGGTATTGGCAGTTGCGGTAATTTCATTAAAATGATGAATGGGCCGGGTATTGAATTGGGAAAGATTTTGATTTGACTTCTTTACAATATTGTTATATCTGAAGGAAGAGAAATAATTGAAATGAAATATAAACGTGAAAAAACATTTCATTTTAGACTGACAAAGTATGCAAAGTCAGTTTTGGGAAGCGAACTCTACTCCAATAAAATATTTATTCACAAGATTGATAAGGAAAACAAGGTATATAATCAAGATGTGGTACAGCTAATGAAACGGCTTTACGGAATTGATATGGAGAAAAGCCAGTATCCGAAACTGCGCTGTGAAATACCGCCGGTTGATATTGTTATTACAATGGGCTGCAATATGAAATATTCCGGAGAAATATCCGGAGGAATTTTATTGAAATTGGAAAGTGGCTAATGGTATAATTTACATAATAGATTCATTTCAAATCCGTTTTGGTAAGTAGGGGGGCTAAAGACGGGTATGCAAATAAAAATAACACCTGAAGAAATGACAAGGATAGCGGGAAATATAAGAGAAGTTTCAGATAAGTTTAATGATATAGCACTGGAAGTAAAAAGGATAATAAATTCTATTGATTGGGAGCTTAGAAGCAGGAAGGGAATAAACGAAAAATCGTCAATAGCGCAAGCAACGGCAATAAAAATATCCGATAGACTGAATAAAATGTCACAGAGCCTTATAAGGGCAAGAGACAAGATGATAGAGGCTGACAATAAGGCTTCAGCCACAGCCAAAAAGATGAAGACTGTAAGCTTTAAAAGGACGGTTGCTGCAGCAACGTTGTCAAATTATCCGTCAGATGTAGAATATGTTGATCCGTTGTGGAACCATGTTGTAGGTCCCGGAACTGCAAACTGCCCTAATACATATGTTGGAGACCCTATAAATGTGGCATCGGGAAATTTCTATTTAACAAGGAGAGATATAGCTATACCTTCAAGGGGGATGGGGCTTGAAATAACCAGATATTATAATTCGATGGATAATACGCAAGGCATATTCGGTAAAGGTTGGAGGATAGATTATGAAACGTGCCTTAAGAAGAAGGAAGATAGTGAAGACATAATAGTAGTATACCCGGAAGGAAATATAAGAGTATTTGAGTATACCGATACAGGAGATTTCAAATCTCCCAAGGGTGTGTACGACACGCTTTTTAAGGCGGAAGACGGTACATACATATTAAAAGTTCAAAAAGGAATTACATACAAATATGACCAGGCAGGAAGCCTTATATCAATTTCCGATTCAAATAACAACGAGATACAACTCAAATACAATCGCGAGGGATTGCTGTCTACGGTAATATCAACACGCAGAAAACTTTTGATGTTTTCTTATGAAGGCTACAGGGTTAGCAGCATAACTGATCATACGGGAAGGAAGCTGAAATATAAATACGATGAAAAAGGGAATCTGACACAGGTAATATACCCTGACGGAGGGAAAATTACCTATGCCTACGATGACGTAGGGTTAATTTCAGTAACCGACCAAAACGGCAATACCTATGTCCAAAACACCTATGATAAAAACGGAAGGGTAATAAAGCAGCTTGACCATCAGGAGAATGAATTGATTATAGAATATGACGATGAGAATCGTGAAAACACCTTCAAATGGTTAAAGAGCGGTATAACCCGTGTATACAAATACAACACGGACATGCTTGTTACTGAAGTAAGATATGATGATGGAAGTGTGCAGAAATACACCTATGATGAAAATCTTAACAGAAACAGCGAGACCGACAGAAACGGTAACACAACATGCAAAAAATATGATGATAAGGGCAATTTAATAGAAGTAACCTCACCGGAACCTTTCTGCTACAAAACAAAGTACAGCTATGACGAGAATGGCAGACTGATAAAAACAGTGTCACCGGGCGGCGGAGAAGTAACATTTGAATATGATGATAGGGGCAATCTTTTAAAACGTACCTTAAAAACCGGAAGCAGAAGTTATTCGGAGTGGTCGTATACCTATGACCAATACGGTAGGATAACAAGTTCAAGAGATGCTGAGAACAATATAACAAGCTTTGAGTATGGAGAAGAAGACGTAAACAAGCCAACATTAATAAAAGATGCGGTGGGGAATACATTCAGATATGAATTTGACAAAGTTGGACGAGTGACAGCAATAACGACAGGTTATGGCACAGTGAGGTTAAGATATGATGACTGCGACCGGATAACCCACATAACCGATGCGGAAGGAAATATTATAAGACTTAATTATGATAAAGCAGGAAATATGACAAAGATTATAGCGCCGAAGCAGTATGCTGAAAAAGGCGAAAACGGGGCAGGATATACTTTTGAATATGATGCAATGGATAAGCTGATAAAGACTATTGACCCATTGGGCAATGTCTTTGCGGTAAAATATGATGAAAACGGTAACAAGATAAAAGAAATCAACCCGAACTACTATAATTCTCAGAAAGATGACGGTATAGGAATAGAATACAAATACGACACCAACCACCGCAGGATAAGCACAATATTCCCGGACGGAAGCATGTCAAGAACGAAATATGACCCTCAGGGCAATATAATAAAGACTATATCATGGAAGGACTATGACAAGGATTTGGATGACGGACCGGGAATGGAGTATACTTATGATGAAATGAACAGGCTTACGCAAATAATAGACCCTGAAGGAAATGTAATAAAGAAATACATATATGACGAAGAGGGAAGGATCGTAAAGGAAATAGATGCAAAAGGCTACAGCAGTGCAGATAATGACGAAGAACGTTGGGGAACAATATATAAATACAACCTTGCCGGCTGGCTTGTTGAAAAGAGGACACCGCTACGGCAGAAAGACGGCGAAATATACTATAACATAATAGAATATGTTCATGATAAAAACGGAAGAGTAGTGAAGGAGAAAAGATCTCCGGAATATGTGACCAAATCGGAATATCCGAAGAAATGGAACGTAATAAACTACAAATATGATCCGAACGGGAATTTAATAGAGGTAACAGACAGCCTTGGAGCCTCTATAACCTATGAGTATGACAGCCTTGGAAAAAAGACTTTGGAAAAGATGAAAATAAACGATAAAAAACAAAAAGTAACGCGATATGTGTATAACAGTGTGGGAAGACTGGTAAAAGTAATACAAGAGCTGGATGGAGAAGACCTTTCAGGCTACAGTAATGAGAAGGTTTTAGCAGAGACAATATACAATTACGATCCAAACGGCAATCTTATAGAAGTAATCTCTCCGGAAGGATATCTTACAGTATTTAAATACGATGATGCAAACCGTAGGATAAAGAGTATATTGTATCAACCGCAAAACGGTGTGAAACTGATCGGCAGTGCGTATTGTGCCCTTTTAAATACAAAGGCGAGGAGCATAAGCTATGAGTATGACCGGGCAGGGAACCTTGTAAAACAGATATTGCCTAACGGTGGCGTCATAATAAACGAATATGACGAGATGAACAGAAAGATAAAAGTTACTGATCCTGACGGAAACACCACAAGAATTTTCTATGACAATACAGGAAACATTGTAAAATATGTTGAGCCGGGAAATTACAATCCGGAGAAAGATGACGGAGTGGGTACTACATATCTTTATGACTCAATGAACCGTCTTATACAGATAGTAAATGCTGCAGGAATAGTGGTGGAAAAGAATATATACAATACTGCGGGAGAAATAATCAAGAAAATTGACTCAGTAGGTTATAAATCCGCAGATAATGACAATGACAGGCATGGAGTTGAATTTAGTTATGACCTGGCAGGACGTTTGGTGGAGATAACAACGCCGGAAGCGAAGATTCACGGACGAAAGAGCCAGCAATACACTTATGACGCAGAAGGAAACATAACGGGAATAGTTGACGGAAACGGAAACAGCACAAGGTACAGTTTGGACTTATGGGGTAAGATAATAAACATAACGGAACCTGACGGAACCAATATAAAATACGATTACGACTATGCGGGAAACCTTGTGTCCACTACTGACGGTAACCGAAACACCACTCGGTATACATACAACAGCTTGAACCTTCTGTCGGAGATAATAGACCCTGACGGAAGGAAAATAACCTTCAAGTATGACAGACAGGGAAGAATGGTGCAAAGGATAGGGAAAGACGGACACAGCACATATTACACCTACAATGCGGACAACAATATAACCGGCTGTTGGGAAGAAGAAGGACAGATGGAGAGGTACGAGTATAATATTGACGGAAGTCTGGCTGCGTCAATAAGCGGTACCACTATACATACTTATACCTATACCTTGGCAGGGAGACTGAAAAGTAAGACGACCAACGGGCGGAAAGTGTTGGAGTATGATTATAATAAAAATGGGTTTGTATCCAGGCTTGTTGACATAAGTGGAACACCGGTGGAGTATACATATGACGTGCTCGGAAGAGTAGCTGCGATAACAAATGGAGGAAAGATTTCCGCAAAATATGAATACAATATTGACAACACGATAGCGCAGGTCTTGTATGGGAGCGGAATATGCGCGAGATATGAATATGACCTGGATAAGAATATAACGAGGCTTTTGAATACAGACCCGACAGGAAAAGAGATGTTTGTGTACAAATATGCCTATGACGGAAATGGAAATCCGATTTTGAAGGAAGAGAACGGAAAAGTAACGGCCTACGGCTATGATGCACTAAACCGCTTGCAGGAAGTGATATACCCTGGAAATGTAAAAGAGAGATTTACGTATGATGCGAACGGCAACAGGCTCAAGAGAGAGTTCAGAGACATATTGGAGCAATATGAGTATGATAATTGCAATAGATTGATTCAAAGGATAAAAAATGGACTGGTAACGGAATATGAATATGACGAAAAAGGAAATTTGATAAAAGAAAAAGAAGGTGAGTTGACTAAATTATACAGCTATGACGGATTTGACAGACTGATACGTGTGCAGAATCCCGACGGAACATATATGGAGAATATATATGATGCCGAGGATTTGAGAACGATATCGATAGAAAACGGAAGATACAACAGATATATATACAGCGGAAGAAATATAGCGTGTGAAGTAGACGAGGACTGGAGACTGAAAGACAGAATAGTGCGAGGGCATACGATATTGCAAAAAGAGGACGGCAATAAGAATGCTTACTATTATATTCACAATTCTCATGGAGATATTACCGCTCTTACTGATGATAAAGGGAAAATAGCAAACGCTTACAGTTATGATGCTTTTGGAAATATATTGGACAGTGTTGAGAGAGTAGATAATAGATTCAAGTATTCAGGCGAAGTGTATGATTCTGTAGCAGGTCAATATTACCTGAGGGCAAGATACTATAATCCGAGTATAGGGAGATTTATACAGGAAGACCCATTCAGAGGCGATGGACTTAACTTATATGCCTATGTTGCCAATAATCCTGTAAGGTACATTGACCCGACCGGTAACTGCAAAGAAGGTGTTAACTTTAATAACAACCTTGAGGAAACGACAAAAGTGATTGTTGAAAAAAATGAAAGTAAAGGCAATTCGGTTTGGGATATAGTAAAGGATATTTTTGTAGATACAATTGAGGGTGCTGTAGACGAGATAATAGCAAAGAAAGTTATTGAGAGATTACCTAATTATTCAGCAAAAACATTGATGGGGCATGCAAAATTTGGTTATGCTTTTGAGGCAACAAAGGTTAAACCTATACCTGGGGTTAAGGGACTAAAATCATTTTCAAAAGTTGCAGGCCCTGTTGCAGTTATGGTGTATGGATACGAAGTTTATCAGGATATAAAAAAATACGATGGCTGGGATGCGGTTAAGGCTATTACGGTAACTACAGTAGCAACGGCAGTAACATTTTTGGCTGGCTTTATTTTAGCACAAGCTGCTCTTCCGGTAGTTGCAACTCTTATTGTGAGTGCTGCAGTGGGTATTGCTATTGGATTTTTTGCAGATTGGGTTAAGAAAAAATGGATAGGTTATTAATTTATTAGGAATTGAGGAAGGAGAAACAATTATGAGTCTTAATTATTTGCCGTTACCGGTCTATGTGAGTTTATGTTTATTTCTTAGTATAGCGCTTATACTGATCGCGGTAAAACGACGGAATGTAGATAGAAAAGGGTTGCTGGTTCTTTATTTAATCGGTTCAGCAGGTGGAATACTTGCAACAATAATAAGAATTCTTAAGGAAAGAACCAGCATCTATGATGATTATTTTAATCAGATTGGCTATATTTTGTTTGGATATATAATATTATTATTTGCTGACATATTTTATATATCTATGACTCAAAAAGTAGACAAAGAATCTAGAAAAAAAATATTAATAGGTTGGGTAATGATTGCTGTAAGTATTCTGGCAGGTGTAGCAGTCTATTTTATACTTGATTAAAAAGTGAAATTATTTCATATAGCAAGCAATAAAAAGCAAATTATAGAAATTTAAATATCCTATTTACTCAAATGACCTTATCTAAATTACAGGCATATTTTGTTAGTAACACAATATTGATACATTTGCGGATTGTAAGACGGGAGAAATTATTTAATGATGATGGCGTAATACCTGGTTGTAATTGGAAAATCTCGGATAAATTTAATGATATAGCGCGGGAAGTAAAAAGATAGTAAATTCTATTGATTGGAAGCTTAGAAGCAGGAAGGAAATAAATGAAAAATCGTCAATAGCGCAGGCAACGGCAATAGAGATATCCAATGAACTGAATAAAATGTCACAGAGCCTTATAAGGGCAAGAGACAAAATGATAGAGGCTGACAATAAGGCTTCAACCACAGCGAAAGGGATGAAGACTGCAAGCTTTAAAACAACGGTTGTTGCAGCAACATTGCCAAATTATTTGTCAGTTGTGGAATATATTGATCCGTTGAGAAACCATATCGTAGGTTCCGGAACTGCAAACTGTGCTAATACATATGTTGGGGACCCTGTAAATGCGGTGTCGGGGAATTTCTATTTAACAAGAAGAGATATAGCCATACCTTAAAGAGGAATAGGGCTTGAAATAACCAGATATTATAATTCCATGGATAATACACAGAGCTAAAAATTGGAGAATAGATTATGAAACCTGCCTTAAGAAGAAAGAGGACAGTGAAGACATAATACTGGTATATCCGGATGGGAATATAAGAGTATTTGAGCGTACCGAGTCAGGAAGTTTTAAATCTCCCAAGGGTGTGTACGATATGCTTTTTAAGACAAAGGACGGTACATACATATTAAAGGTTAAAAAAGGAATTACATACAAATATGATCAAGCAGGAAGCCTTATATCAATTTCCGATCCAAATAACAATGAGATACAACTTAAATACAATCGTGAGGGATTGCTGTCTACTGTAATGCTAACGGGCGGAAAACTTTTAATGTTTTCATAGTAGCAGGTGTTGCTATTGGAATGCTTGCGGATTGGGTTAAGAAAGAATGGATAGGCTATTAATTTTTTGAAAAGCGAGCAGGGAGAAATAATTATGAGTCTTAATTTTTTACCGTTACAAGTTTATGTAAGCTTATGTTTATTTCTTAGTATAGCGCTTATACTGATTGCAGTAAAACGGCGGAACATAGACAGAAAAGGATTGCTGGTTTTCTATTTTATCAGTTCAGCAGGTGGAATACTTGCAGCAATAATAAGAGTTCTTAAAGAGACAACCAGTATCTATGATGATTATTTTAATCAGATTGGCTATATTTTGTTTGGATATGCAGGATTATTTTTTGCTGATTTATTTTATTTATCTGTAACTCAAGTGATAGCTAAAGGAGACAAAGAAGCAAAAAGAAAACTAATAATAGGCTGAGGAATGTTTTTTGTAAGTATTTTAATGGGGGTAGTAGCTTATTTTATACTTGATTAAAAAACGGAAAATGTATATCGAGAATATATAATAAAAAATATATAAAATATAAATAAAAAACTGAGATTGTGAAAAGAAAAAGCGGGCTGATTAGAAGAGAACAAGTAATTATGAGTCTTAATTATTTGCCGTTACCGGTTTATGTAAGCTTTTGTCTGTTTCTCAGTATAGTGCTTATCTCTTTTTTTATTTACTTTGTTCCGGAATTGGAATACTTGCAGCAAGAGTAAGAATTCTTAAGGAAACAACCAGCATTTATAATGATTATTCTAATCAAATTGGTTATATTTCGTTTGGATATATGGGACTGGTATTTGCTGATTTATTTTATTTGTCTGTTACTCAAACAATAGCTAAGGAAGACAGAGAATCTAAAAAAATTCATAATAAGTTGGGGAACACTTGCTGCATGTATTATAGCAGATGTAGCAGTCTATTTCCTACTTGACTGAAACTCAAAAAAACAAGTAAAACCCACTCCAAAAAACATTTAATTCTCGTATTATTATAACACAACACTGGTTTAATAAATTAAAAGAGATAATGGAGGGGATTGGCTGTGGCAAACAGGACTTTTAAATTCATTGTATTGCTTTTTACTACAGTATTGTTTGCAACTTCAGTGTGTTACTCAACTAACCCGATAACAAAAGCAAAATTTCAGTCCTATAATTATCCTAATATGTACATAAGACATGCAAATTTTGATGCAAGGATAGACGAGAATGTCACGCCGGAAATGGATTCCCAGTGGGAGTTGGTTCCGGGTCTTGCCAATAGCGGAGATGGGTATGTTTCTATCCAATCGGTAAATTATCCCGGGTATTACTTAAGGCATTCAAATTATGATTTAAGCCTGGAGAAAAACGACGGAACTTCACTTTTTGCGGAAAGTGCAACATTTAAAATAGTACCCGGACTTGCGGATCCTTCATATATTTCTTTTCAGTCCTACAATTTCCCCACAAGATATATAAGGCATTACAATTACTTATTAAGATTGGATGAAATTGTGACAGAGCTTGACAGACAGGATGCAACCTTTAAAATAATCAGCGAGGATACTCAACCACCTGCACCGACACTCATAGGTGATGTAAATGCCGATGGAAAGATTGACTCTACAGACCTTACATTATTAAAAAGGTATTTGCTAAGAAGTGCAACGCTCACAGAAGAGAAAATTTTAAATGCGGATACAGACGGAAACGGCACGGTTAATTCAACTGACTTAAATTATCTGAAAAAATACATATTAAGGGTTATATCTGTATTTCCGGCAGAGGGCAATAAGCCCCCGACTCCGACTCCAACAAAAACACCTGTGGCAACTCCGTCACCAACACAACCACTGTTTACACCCAGCTTTAAAGATGTAACGGTGCACGACCCTTCGGTGATAAAAACCAACGGAACTTACTATGTTATCGGTTCGCACCTTGCCTTTGCCAAAACCAATGACCTTATACAGTGGCAGCAAATAAACTCCAGTGTTTATACAGGCAATCCTTTAATACCGAATGTATTTGATGAGCTGAAAGAAGCTTTTGAATGGGCAAAAACCGATACAATGTGGGCGGGGGATATAATTCAGCTTCGGGACGGCAAGTATTACATGTACTATTGTATGTGCAAAGGAGATTCGCCGTTATCTGCCCTTGGCGTTGCCAGAGCTGATAAAGTGGAAGGTCCTTATAAGAATTTGGGAATTCTGTTGAGGTCCGGCGCAGGAAAAGGTGAGGACGGAACAAATTATAATGCTACGATACATCCTAATGCAGTCGATCCCCACACCTTCTTCGATAAAAACGGTGATTTGTGGATGGTTTATGGTTCTTATTCGGGTGGAATTTATATTTTGAAGATGAATCCTTCAACAGGTAAACAATATCCCGGGCAGGGCTACGGAAAGAAATTATTGGGAGCAAATCACAGCAGGATTGAAGGCCCGTATATACAATACAGTCCGGATACCGGTTATTATTACCTGTTCTTAAGTTTCGGAGGCTTAACTGCTGACGGCGGCTATAATATCAGGGTTGCCAGATCCCAAAATCCTGACGGGCCTTATTATGACGCTGAGGGGAATAATATGATTAATTGCCGCGGGCCGGCAGGATCTTTCTTTGACGACAGAGCTATCGAACCTTATGGTGTTAAACTGATGGGCAATTTCCGGTTTGTTGACAGCGGCATTGGCTATGTTTCACCGGGACATAATTCAACATATTATGATGAAGAGTCGGGAAAATATTTTATTATTTTCCACACCCGTTTCCCGGGCAAGGGAGAGATGCATCAGGTGAGAGTACACCAAATGTTTATTAACGAAGACGGATGGCCTGTAATAGCACCCCACCGTTATGCGGGAGAAACCATAAGACGTTATTCCCCGGAGGAAGTTGCCGGCACTTATGCCTATATAAATCATGGCAGGGATATATCAGCCAATATAAAAAACTCTGTAAGAATATCCCTGAACAAAGACGGAACCGTTAGCGGAAACGGCGTAAACGGAAGATGGGAATTAAGCGGTGAACATTATATCAGATTAACTGTTAACGGTACGAATTATACGGGCGTTGTATTGCAGCAGTGGGATGATGGGCTTAAAAAGTATGTGATGACCTTTAGTGCAATATCTAGGAATGGAAATGTCACAATTTGGGGCAGCCAACTGTAGTCTGCAAAGAAATAATTATTTCAATTGTTTTATATTAAATAATAAGCTTTGGCATGATTACACTTCTTGCCGAAGCTTATTTATTTTTTACTTTATATAAATTTCTACTTTGGCAGGCAATGCAAAAAAGGCGGCCCACCGAATTTTGGAAGTAATGCCTCAAGGTACAGATATATATGACTTATATATATGACTTAAAAGGTTTGAAAAGCATCCTCTATATTTGTGCCATGTCTGAAAATTTGTTTTGAATGTATGAATATGTGGTATATAAATATAAATAGCTTTGTTAATAAAATATATTCTATATTGCAATAATAGTAGATGAAAGATACAAACAAAGGATACCGGGAGGATGAAAAAATGAGCAAGTTGTATGACAATTTGAATGAACAAATGAATTTTGAGCTGGAGTCTGCATACATATATGCAACTATGTCTGCGTATTTGGATTCCCTTAACATGAAGGGTATGACCCATTTTTTCGATGAGCAGGTAAAAGAAGAAATGGAGCATGCGGGAAAAATCAAAAAATTTCTGCAGGACACAGGATACGGCATAAAATATCGTCCTCTGAACCCTGGAGACGGCAAATTTGATTCCATTGAAGATGTGTTCAAAAAAGCTCTTGCCCATGAAAAAACGGTAACTTCCCGTATAAATGATTTGGTAAAACAAGCAAGAGAAGAAGGAGACCAGAGGGTGCTCAATCTTTTGGCGTGGTTTGTGGATGAGCAGATTGAGGAAGAAAACATGTTTGGAGTACTTGTGGAAAGACTGGAAAGAATCAATGGACACTGGAACGGCTTGTATATTCTTGACAAAGAGCTTGGAGAAAGATAAAATAAAAATATAAAAAGATTATAAAGGCAAAGACGCTGGGAGATTATCACTGGTGTTCTTTGCCTTTTAAAGTTTTAGTGAATGCATAATGCACGTATTTTAAAATTATGATATAATATATAATATAATTAAGGAAGAAATCTGTGATTTTAATTATGGATGCTTTTCAATGTAAAAAATTTTTGAAAAATTCATTTGAGAAATTGCGGCTGTGTGAAACTTTTTCTGTAAATTTACTTTCTATGATAATTTTTAGCCTATGATAGTTTTCAATGGGGCTTGTGAGCCATAATTTGGCTTACAAGCCCTTAGTTATAATATAGTGAAAA
>Ga0116169_1002841_pt1 | contig 12258 bp, 9 predicted proteins | sample AD_UKC130_MetaG_FD_89796 | JGI IMG/M metagenome (GOLD analysis project Ga0116169, IMG submission 89796) | Active sludge microbial communities of municipal wastewater-treating anaerobic digesters from Canada - AD_UKC130_MetaG | ecosystem: Engineered > Bioreactor > Anaerobic > Digestate | place...
CGTATTCGGCGGGAGGCACAATGTTCATCAGCACGATACCGCTTGCAAGATAAATGAGTTGCTGCCCGAATTTGTCGAGAAAACTCCAAAAAAGTGAAGAGACGGTTTTCGCTTTCAGTGTCGATTTTTCCATTGGGCAAGTTTCAATCCGGTTTATTTGCAAAAATACGCAACTTTTTTAATGTTATGGAATTTATACCTATTTTTGAATTCGATTAGCAGGACTTTATGCGTTTTTCGGAAGAAATAAAGGCGTATGCCTTGTCGTTGGGTTTCGATGCTTGCGGCATTTGTCGAGCCGGCGATACGGGGGAGGAGGAGCGTTATATGCAATGGCTTTCGGAGAAATGTCATGCCGGCATGGAGTATTTGGAACGCCATGTCGAAAAACGCCTCAATCCGGTTTTGTTGGTTGAAGGTGCCCAATCCATCGTTTCGGTTGCGTTAAATTATTACCCCCATCGAAAATTGCCTTCCCATGTGCCGCAGTTTGCTTACTATGCTTACGGAAAAGATTATCACGATGTGATGAAAAAAAAGCTGGAAGCGCTTTTCCGATTCATTCTCCTTCGTTTTCCGGATGTTCGGGGTCGCTATTTTGTGGATTCCGCACCTGTGTTGGAGCGTTTTTGGGCAGCCCGAGCGGGTTTGGGTTTTATTGGAAAAAACACGCTGCTCATTATTCCGCAAAAAGGATCGTATTTCTTTTTGGGTGAGCTTATTATCGATAAAGAACTCGATTACGACGAGCCGTTGAAACTTTCGTGCGGCAATTGCCGCAGGTGTTTGGATGCCTGCCCGACCGGAGCCCTCGAAAAACCGTATTGGCTGAATGCCGGCAAGTGCATTTCTTACCAAACCATCGAAAATAAGGGGGAGATAGAGCCGGCGCTTATTTCCTGTTTGCAGAACAACGTGTATGGATGTGACATTTGTCAACAGGTTTGTCCGTGGAATCGTTTTGCCGTTCCCCACAACACGCCCGAATTTTTTCCTTCGGATGAATTCCTATCGCTCGACTCGGTAAAATTGAAGGAGATGGATGAAGAAGCTTTTCGACGGATATTTCGGGATTCGGCGGTGAAGAGAGCAAATTTTCAAGGGTTGAAACGGAATGTACAGGCATTGGACAAGCCTGCACAAAAATAGCGATCATTTCCTGTAATTGGGATAAATCGTTATCTTTGTACATACTAAAAAATGATGGAAGATACTTTTGATATACGCAATAACCGAGAACTACAGGAAACGGAACGCGAGTTCGAAAACGCTCTACGGCCACTGTCGTTTAACAGTTTCAGCGGGCAAGACAAGGTGGTGGAAAATCTGAAAATTTTTGTCAGTGCTGCCCGTATGCGTGGAGAATCGTTGGATCATGTTCTTTTGCACGGCCCCCCCGGATTGGGGAAAACCACACTTTCCAATATTATTGCCAATGAGTTGGGGGTAGGATTTAAGGTTACTTCCGGTCCTGTTCTCGACAAGCCGGGCGATTTGGCCGGGATACTCACTTCGCTTGAGCCCAACGATGTGCTGTTTATCGACGAAATTCATCGTCTCTCGCCGGTAGTGGAAGAGTATTTATACAGTGCGATGGAGGATTACCGAATTGATATTCTTATCGATAAAGGTCCCAGTGCGCGCTCCATTCAAATCGAACTCAATCCGTTTACCCTTGTGGGTGCTACTACCCGAAGCGGGTTGCTTACCAGTCCGCTTCGCGCGCGTTTCGGTATCAACTTGCATTTAGAGTATTACGATGCGGAAACACTCACGGGCATTGTGTTGCGCTCGGCAGATATTTTACAGATCACATGCGCCAACGATGCGGCGAAAGAAATTGCTTCGCGAAGTCGAGGCACGCCTCGTGTCGCCAATGCCCTTTTACGCCGTGTGCGCGATTTTGCTCAAGTCAAAGGTTCCGGACGGATCGACAAAGACATTGCCATGTATGCGTTGGAAGCATTAAATATCGATCGTTACGGCTTAGACGAAATCGACAACAAAATCTTACTTACCATTATCGACAAGTTCCAAGGTGGACCGGTAGGTATTACGACAATAGCCACTGCCTTGGGAGATGATGCCGGGACCATTGAAGAAGTATATGAACCGTTTCTGATTAAAGAAGGATTTATTAAGCGAACGCCACGCGGACGCCAAGCAACCGAGCTGGCTTACGAGCATTTGGGACGAAAACGCACGGAAAAGCAAGGTTCCTTGTTCTCGGATATATAGATGTTCACTTTATCGTATACCGGTTTCGAATAAAAAAAGCTGCCACGGCAGCTTTTTTAGGTATGGAGTGAATTGTATTGTTCAAAATTCACTGAATATCAATTTTAAATTAAAATCTTCGAATGCCTTGCTAAGTGTTACGGCCGAAGGGGTCATCAAATTGTAAAAATTGTTGGGAATTTGATATGTTTGGCCGTAATAACCGGATTGCGTTGTAAAAGAAATATCCACAGGAATCAAATAATAAGTCAAGTCGGGAATTTTTCCGTCGTTTATTTTCTTATAATGATTGATCAATTCCGAAATGTTTGAAAAATCGTAAGAATATTCCGTTTTATTGAAACTCGCATAAAAAGAGGTGATGTTATCCGGCATTTTTCTTTTTTCGAAGAAACCGTTTAGCGAGTCTTTGTTGATCAGTAATAGATAGTTAGGCGGACTTAATTTGAATTTCAGGTTTGTTTGGTCGTCGGGGATGGCGTATATTTTCAGGTTGGCCTGATTTAACGCTTGCAGTTTATCCGAGATCTGAGAGAATGGAAAGTCAATCTTCGTATTTACTCCGGCCGGACTTTTTATGTAAGTTTTTGTTTCACTTGGCACCAATAACTGATCGTTTCTATTCTGAATGGAATTGATTTGCGTTACTTCAGGCGAAAAGTTCAGTCGTATAAAGTCGGTGAACGTGGTATCGGCATTGGTAGTCGGGCTTTTCCCGGGATAATGGTAATGGACCAAAAAATAGGTATATGCAACCTTAATTATGGTTCCCGAACCAAAAGATGTCGTAATGTATAATCCTTTAAAGAAATCTTTGAATGTTTCCGTATCGATTAAACTGTCAGGATTGTCCAACATTCTTTGTCCGAGTGAATTGGGTAGGTTTACGACAGCCATCCGATAATCGGTTTGTTTTTTTTCTTCTTCCGACATTTCCACATTGGCTGCAGTAAAAAGTGTTTTACCCAATGGAGTAGACGAAATGTATGCTTTTGGGTCGAAATCGGTATAATAGTATTGTGGTAATGTTTTTATGACCTCATATACCGACACTTCAATGGGAGCGAGCGAATCGCCGACCCATGAATCGAAAAAAAGCGATAATCTTACCGAATCGATAACCGCGCCCGCTTGAAACGATTCTCCTTCGGGATAATAAAATTCGCCTACATAGTCTGATTTTATGGTTCCGAAAAGAGGGTCGACATATTCGCCAAGTATGGGATTTTTTGTTTTTGCAAACATTTTGTCGACCATTATTGTGGATGCTTGTAAAGGAAGAGTATCGGTGAATACGGTTATTCGGTCATTCCCGGGTTGAATGGTAAATCCTACTTCTTTGATGGCATCGTCGCACGATGCCAATATTATCATGCACGAGATAAAAAACAGTTTACATAAAGGTTGAAGCTTCATTCGTTTCAAAAGTTTGCTTTTTAACTGCGCAAATATCCGAAAAAATAACGGGATAAAAAAGCTACCGAAGCAAAATTTATTGATCGATTTTTTTGTAGAAGCTTTCGATTTCCTCCACATTTTTGTCAAAATCTTCTTCGTAGCCCAAGAATTCAATTTCTTTATCGGCGATATAATTTTTTATTTCATCCGATATCTCTTCGCTTCCCTGAATAATGCCGTCTGAATAATCGATTGCCAATTTGGTCAGCGTATTAAAGTCGAAAGTCCCGCGTTTGGCCAACTCTTCGATTTCTTTGTCCCCGATAGCGTCAAACTTCAGTTTTTCCAAGAAACCGGGACGAAATGGCTTTGTAAAACCGTTATTATAAACCGAATAAATTACTTTCGAGTTTGTAAAACATGGGTCGTCGGCATAACTTTTTTTAATGTAAAGGGGTGCTAAAGCCGTCATCCATCCATGACAATGGATAATATCGGGTATCCATCGAAGTTTTTTAATGGTTTCCATCACACCACGAATAAAGAAAATGCTGCGTATGTCGTTATCTTCATATTCTTTACCGCTTTTATCTACTACAGTTCCTTTTCTTTGGAAAAACTCTTCGTTGTCGATAAAATAAACCTGCATTCTTGCGGGTTGAATGGATGCCACTTTAATGAGAAGCGAGTAGTCGGTATCGTCAATAATAAGATTCATCCCGGAGAGGCGAATAACCTCGTGCAATTGATTCCGTCGTTCGTTGATATTGCCATATTTCGGCATAAAAGTACGTATTTCATGCCCTCGTTCTTGTATGGCTTGTGGCAATTGTCTAGCAGTAAGTGAAATTTGTGTTTCCGGTAAGTATGGATAAATTTCTTGTGCGATAAATAAAACGTTTTTTTGACTCATTTTGGTTATATATCTAAAATTCAGTACAAAGATAATAAAAAAAATTGGCATAATGACAAAATAAATTAAGATAATGAAGAAGACGTTTCGCTATGTGACAAAAATTTTGTTGCTTTGCATGTTTTTCTGACAACGTATAAAAATGGAAATTATAAGAAGCATTACTGCACTTGATCGGTTTCTTCAACCTTTCAGGAATGAGGAAAAATCGATAGGTTTGGTACCGACAATGGGGTCACTGCACGAAGGACATATGGCGTTGGTGAAACAATGTGTCGGCGAAAATGATATTTCTGTTGTAAGTGTTTTTGTTAATCCCACCCAATTTAACGATAAAGAAGATTTTCGTCTTTATCCCCGCAATTCGGAAGCCGATTGCGCTTTGCTTGAAAGTGTGGGGGTTACCGTTGCTTTCGTTCCCTCGGTTGAAGAGATGTATCCCGAGCCTGACACCCGCATTTTCGATTTCGGGATGCTGGATAAAGTCATGGAAGGTCGTTTTCGTCCCGGACATTTCAACGGTGTGGCGCAGATCGTGAGCAAATTGTTTTATATCGTAAAGCCGAACAAAGCTTATTTTGGCGAGAAAGATTTTCAACAATTGGCCATTGTGCGCGAAATGGTGAAGCAATTGGACATACCGGTAGAAATTGTTGGCGTTCCCATCGTTCGCGAAGCGAGTGGCTTGGCTATGAGCAGCCGCAATTTGCGGTTGTCGGAAGAGCAGCGCCAAAAGGCGGCCGAAATATACCGGAGCTTACTTCTCAGTGCCGATTTTGTCGGAGAGAAAAGCATCCGGGAAACCATTGATTTTGTGACAAACCGAATCAACCAAATCGATGGCTTACGCGTCGAATATTTTGATATAGTGAATGGAGCCACGCTGCAACCCGTTTCGGATTGGAACGAGTCTGCTTATATTGTAGGGTGCATTGCCGTGTTTTGCGGTGATGTGCGACTAATCGATAACATTTCGTATAAAAATTTAGGAAAATCAAATGATGTACATTGAAGTATTGAAATCAAAAATACACCGGGCAACCGTTACCGATGCCGACCTTAATTATGAAGGCAGCATCACCATCGATAAAGATCTTATCGAGGCGGCCAACTTGATAGTTAACGAGAAAGTCTCCGTAATGAACATCAATAACGGCGAGCGCTTCGAAACTTATGTGATTCCCGGAGAAAGAGGATCGGGGACGATTTGTTTGAATGGTGCTGCTGCACGTAAAGTTCAAAGAGGCGATATCGTTATTATCATGAGTTATGCCGTGATGACGCCCGAAGAAGCCAAAACGTTTAAACCCACCATTGTTCGTGTAGAAGAAAAAACGAACAAAATAAAAAAGTAACCCGTTGGGATAATTCGATAGCAGAACGAAAATAACCGCAAAAACCGCCGACTGTATTTCGCAGTTGTCGGTTTTTTGTTTTCTATAGATGGAAAATAGCTATCTTTACCGACAGTTTTTTTTATTCCTTTATAAATAAAAATGTATGAAGACCCCAAAAGAAGAGATTGAGGAATTGCGCAGGCAAATTCGCGAGCACGATTACAATTATTATGTTCTTGCACAACCTGCCATTTCCGATTACGAGTATGATCGGCTCATGCGCAGACTGATGGAACTGGAAGCCCAATACCCCGAATACTACGATCCCAATTCGCCGACCGTACGTGTAGGCAGTGACATTACCAATGAATTTGAACAGGTAGAACACCGTTATCCCATGCTTTCGCTGCAAAATACCTATTCGACCAACGAAGTGACCGATTTCTTCAATCGGGTAAAGCGCACACTAAACGAAGATTTTGAAATTGTGTGTGAATTGAAATTCGATGGGGTCTCCATTTCATTGATTTATGAAAACAGGCAATTGATTCGTGCGGTGACGAGGGGAGACGGCATCAGAGGAGATGATGTTACTACGAATGTCCGTACCATTCGCAGCATTCCGCTGGTTCTTTACGGCGATCATGTTCCTTTTTCCATTGAAGCGCGAGGAGAAATCATTATGTCGTGGAAGGTTTTCGAAGAACTGAATAAAGAACGCGAAGCTCAGGAAGAGCCGCTTTTCGCCAATCCCCGCAATGCGGCCGCAGGAACCATCAAGTTGCAAGACTCGCGCGAGGTGGCTCGCCGTAAGTTGGAATCGTTTATTTATTATCTTTTGGGCGACGAACTGCCTAGCGATAGTCATTTCGAGAATTTAAACCATGCACGCAAATGGGGTTTTCGAGTTGCCGAAGAGATGAAAAAATGCCGTACGTTGGAGGAAATTTTCGAGTACATCACCTATTGGGATAAAGAACGCCAAAATCTTCCCTTCGCAATTGATGGAGTGGTTTTGAAAGTAGATTCGTTGACACAGCAACAGCGATTGGGAGCTACTTCAAAATTTCCCCGCTGGGCAATTGCCTATAAATTCAACCCCGAAAGAGCTTTGACTCGACTTTTGTCGGTTACTTTTCAGGTAGGACGTACCGGTGCGGTGACTCCCGTAGCCAATTTGGAGCCCGTATTATTGTCGGGTACGTTGGTGAAACGTGCCTCGTTGTACAACGAGGACATGATCAATGCCCTCGATTTGCATATCGGCGATAGGGTATATGTGGAAAAGGGAGGAGAAATTATTCCCAAAATAACGGGAGTAGACAAGGATGCCCGCACTGGTGAAGGTGAAAAAGTGCAGTTTATCAAATATTGTCCCGAATGCGGTACGCCGTTGATACGCGATGAAGACGAGGCTATTTATTATTGTACCAACATCGAGGGTTGCCCGGCACAAATCAAAGGCCGCATCCAACATTTCGTTTCGCGCAAAGCTATGGATATCGACATGGGCCCCGAAACCATCGAATTATTATATAGTAAAGGTTTGATAAAAGATGCTGCCGATTTGTACAACTTAAAGTTTGAAGATTTGGTAAACCTCGAGCGATGGGGCGAAAAAAGCGCCAAAAACTTGTTGCAAAGTATCGAGAAATCGAAGTCGGTTCCCTATCCACGGGTTTTGTTTGCCTTAGGTATTCGTTATGTGGGCGAAACGGTGGCGCAGAAACTCGCTCAGGCTTTTCCTTCCATTGATGCATTGGAACAGGCATCGATGGAAGATCTGATGGCTGTTGATGGGATAGGCGAGCGTATCGCCCAAAGCGTAAAAGATTATTTTGCCAATCCCGTGTTTTGCGATTTTGTTCAACGATTGCGTTCACATGGATTGCAATTTTCGCTAAATCAAGAGAACCTCAAGTCCCAAAGCGACAAACTAAAAGGCAAAACGTTTGTCATTAGCGGCACATTCAAGCTTCATTCGCGAGACGAATATAAATTCCTCATTGTACAACATGGCGGCAAAGTCACGAGTTCGGTATCGAAAAATACCGATTATATCCTTGCCGGCGAAAATATGGGACCGGCGAAGCTGGAAAAAGCCAATCGGCTCGGTATAAAAATCATTACCGAAGAAGAATTCCTTAAGATGATAGAATAAGAATGCTTGTTGCCTATCCTTCGAAGTCCTTGGTTTATTGTTGCTCTTTTCGGTTGAAAAGCCGTTTTCGTTTGTATTCTTTCTGAAAATGTCGTAACGTAGCGATGGGATGGACGAACAACATGCGAGGACCCGAAAAGCGCATCACTTTTTTGATACGTGCTCTCATATCGCTTTTATAACAATGAATGGGACACGTATTGCAGGTAGGCTTGTCTTCACCGTAAGGACACTGTTCGAGTCGCGATAATGCATAGGTTCTCAGTTCGTTGCAATTGTAACACAAAGCATCCTTCTTGCCGTGTTTTGAGCGGCAATACATATGGATCATGATGGTTACAACTTTCTTTTCCGATTCGTTCATGCGGTATTGTGACAGAATTCAAAGCAAAAATAGGTCGTTTTGATTTTCCGCGCAAATTTATTTATCTGTCACGTTTCATTATGTATAAATTTAGCAGAGCAAAAACGAAGACTTCGTGAGTCTGCTTTACGGGATGATTTTTGAAGTCGTTCCGTGAAATAAAGTTCAAGAATCGGGCTGCTTGTTACGTGAAAAACTGTTATATTTGCTGCATGAGTGAAGCGATAAATGTCCGGACCATAAATATTCTCCAGAAGTCTTGAGTGGGAAGAGAACAAAATAGCCCTTCGTTACGGCATCCACCCTCGAGTTGGCAAAATTTGCCGTCGAAGGTCTGAAAAAATCTATAAGAAACATTTTTTTTACAAGCGGGCAAGGTGTCGTGCTGATGGATTTTGAAGATACCGAACGTTATCGGCTGTCGTTGTTTTTCAACGCGAATCCCAAGCACAAGCTGCTAATGAAAAAAGTGGATGCAATAAACCGATTAACATTTAAAAAATTATGAAAATAGGTATAACGGCAGATCTGCATTTAAAATCGAAAGATGAGACACCGGAAAGGTACAATGCTCTTGAAAACATCATTGCCGATCTTCACAGCAAAAACATAAACCGACTCATCGTAGCCGGAGATTTGTTCGACAGGGAGCGATACAATTATAACGACTTCGATGCCTTTTGCAAGCAGTATCGGGATATCGATTTTTATATCATGCCGGGCAATCACGATGTCGGAATAGAACCACGATTTTTCAGTGCAAGCAATATCCGCCTGTTTATTGCTCCAACGCTTGTTGAAATCGACCATATTCCCTTTCTTTTTTTACCGTACACCTCGTCCGGCTCTATGGATGAACTTTTAACTTCGTTTTTTGCCGATAAAGCTCTGCCGGATAAATGGGTGTTGATTGGGCATGGAGATTATCTGGAGATAAACAAATCGGCCGACGAATACGAAAAAGACTATTACATGCCGCTCTCAAATAAAGTCATTCGCGAGATGAAACCGTTGAGGGCATTTCTGGGACATATCCACAAGGCAAGCGACAGCGGCATCGTTTCCTACCCCGGTTCTCCCTATCCGCTCAATGTCAATGAAACGGGGAAACGCCGATTTTTGATTTACGATACCGACACCGATAGCGTAGAAAGCAGGTATCCCCATACCGATATCGTTTATATGATAGAGAAATTGTTGATTATCCCTACAGAAAACGAAATCGACGATGCGTTGGAAAAAATAGACCACGCGATAGCAAAATGGGGATTTACCGATGAAGAATTACCGAAAGTAAAGTTGCGATTGATTTTAAAGGGATTCACCAACGACAAAGGGGCCTTGATGGATGCCGTCACACGGCAAATTCGCCAAAAAGGGCTATCTTTTTACAATGCTGAGGGTCTTCAGAGCGAGGCACTGAATATTGTCATCGACAAAGAAAGAGAAGCCATTATGAATCGTGTGTTGGAAAATATAAGCTCTTTGCCCGATTTCGACTATGCCGACAAAGACGATATCGTTGAACAAGCATTGAATTTAATTTATAAAGGTTGAAAATTATGGCTATACGGATTGAACAAATCAACATAGAAAATTTGGGACCTATTCAACGAAAGTCTATCGAATTTGACAATATAAATCTCATTTACAGTAAAAATGAAGGAGGCAAATCGTTGTTGGTGGAATTTATCGTTCGTTCCCTATTCAGTAAAAAAGCCCAATGGGGCTATAACAGAGAATATGGGCAGGGCAAAATCATTGTTTCCGGAATCAATGGCAATACCAAAAACTATTCTCCCGGCAGTAGAGACAAACTGGACAAATATTTCGAAAAAACCTTCCAAGGTCTTCCGCCGTCTTTAGCCAAGCTGTTGGTGATCAAAAGCGGCGAGCCCAATATTAGTGAAAACCCCGAAGGTGTCGACACCGATACGCTTAAAGAGTTGTTGTTTGCTAAAAATATGTTGGACGATATCGATAAAAACATTTCTGCCACAGTGAAAAATGCCACCATCGATGAGGGAAAAATCAACATCAGAAAAGCGGGAGAAGGCAGCGAATACCTTAATCTTCAGGATGCACTCGGACAAATCGATAAAACGATAAGCCGATTGTCGGAGGAAAACAGAATAAGCGAAGAAAGAAAATTAAAAATCGAGCTCGACAAACTAAAAGAGCAAAAAGAAACGTTGATCAAAGCAAAGTACCATAAAGCCTACCTGTTGGATAAACGCAAAGAGGAATTGGAAAACGCCCTGGAAAAATATCCCGAGGACGATTTGGAAAGAATAAAAAATGGCATAGACCGGTACAATAAACTAGTCGAGAAAAAAGAGGAACACCGTAAAAGATTCGATGAGCTGAACAATGCCATAAAGCCGTTGGAAGGGGTGCGTTCGGCCCATGACAGCCAACTAAAAGCGAAGCGGCATTTGGCCTCTAACTTGAATAGCAAGATAAACCGGATCGAGCAGGAGTTGGATATTATCACAGACGACGATCTCGGCAAGCTCGAGAATAAAATCATCAATTATAACGAAAAAATCATTGAGCGCGACAAAAAATCCGACGAATTAGAAGCGTTGAAAGAAAAAGAAAAAGCACACACTCATGCACAGAGCATAAAAGACACTTATCAAACCTTGATACAAAGTGCACATAATCAAAAAGTAGGTTTCTCGTTGTTGTTGCTGGCAGCCATTGTGTTTATGACAGGGTTGACAATTTCGTTTGTCACCCGCCATTATATTTTGGGATCCGTTTTAATGCTAATAGGTTTTGGCTGCAGCGTGTTTTTTTCTTACCACCTGCGAAAACGATTGAGACATAAAGTCCACAGTGACGAATTGGAAAAATTGGAAAGCGATTTCAGGGAAAAATTCGATACCGAGCTCAATTTGGCCGGCCTCGATACTACCATTAAAATGCTCGAAAAAGAATTGGCCATCCAACAGCGCGTGCAGCATGAGCAAAGCGAATTGGAAAATGTCGTCAATGGATTACGGGCAGAGATAGAAAGTGGACTGTTTCAACTCTTTTCCAAAACGCTTGATCAAGAGAAGTGGAGAGAGGCTTTAAATGAATTCAAGCAGAAAAGAACCGCTCAAAAAACGGAATTGGGAAAATTGGAAAAGCAATTGGCCGGCCTTAATGTAGATCCTTCGGATTACTGTTCGGATGATCCGGGCGAAGAATATAGTGCACAAAAATTATCGGAGTTAGAAGAGAATTTGCAGAAACTTAAAAGTTTGGAAGAGGAAAAACGACGAATAGAGGCGCTGCTGAAAAGGAATGAAGAGGAGTTGAAAGAGGTGTCTGGGCAAATTTCCGAGGAATTTTTCAATTTAATCCACGACAGGGTGGAGGAGGACGATTGGGAAAACAAGCTAAAAGAGCTCATCAGGCGAAATGTGAGCCTTACAAAGGAAATCGACACTCTATCCGGCGAACTCACCGGTCTGGGCGTGAATCCTGTTCTTTATGTCGAAAACGATCCCGGTATCGCATACGATGCCATCAGGCTGTCGGATATCGAAAGAGAAATCCAAGAGTTGGAGGATAGATTAAAAGCGTTGGAAGAAGAAAATAGGGCGTTCAAAGGCGATCTTGCCCAACTTGTCGATGCTTCCATCAACGACGATTGGAACACGATCATCGAAAAATTGTATGAAAAGCAAAAAGATACGTTGGAACAATTGAAAGAAAAAGAAGCATCGATATTGGCCGGCATATTGGTTCATCAGACTATCGACGAATTTCAAGGCAAGGAAGACGAACGCTTGCAAGCGACCATCAATTCGCCTGATTTCTCTCGCACCTTATTCCATATCACCGGCCGATACGA
>Ga0116169_1002842_pt1 | contig 12257 bp, 9 predicted proteins | sample AD_UKC130_MetaG_FD_89796 | JGI IMG/M metagenome (GOLD analysis project Ga0116169, IMG submission 89796) | Active sludge microbial communities of municipal wastewater-treating anaerobic digesters from Canada - AD_UKC130_MetaG | ecosystem: Engineered > Bioreactor > Anaerobic > Digestate | place...
AGCTGCCGCGACATCTGCGGCGTTGCCGTGTCGGTGGCCAGCTCGAGACGGTGGCCGTTCGGATCGAAGAAGTAGATCGACTTGAAGATCACATGATCGGTGACGCCGACCACGTCGATGCCGGCTGCCAGCAGGCGGGCGCGGGTGTCGATCAGCTCCTGTTCGCTGTCGACCTTGAAGGCGATGTGCTGGACCCAGGGCGGTGTATTGGGATCGCGGCCCATGGCCGGCGAACTGGGCAGCTCGAAAAACGCGAGAACGTTGCCCCCGCCCGCATCCAGGAAGACGTGCATGTAGGGATCGGGTTCGTGGGTGGAGGGCACGTGGTCCTCGGCGATGGCCAGCACGAAGTCCATGCCGAGATGTTCCCGATACCACTCGACGGTTTCGCGCGCGTCGCGGCAGCGATAGGCCACATGGTGAATGCGCTGGATCTTCATGTCGCGGACTCCTTGGGATGAAGACAAAATAGTAACCGTTGTTACCATTCGCAGCGCTGTTTCGCTTCTGTCCTGCAACGCCGGACCGCGAGCACCGGGCATGCCCTCAGCTTGTATGCTGTGGAGCACGCCACCCGGAGCATCGCCACCATGAAACCCTATCCGCTGCAACCGGCCGATCTCGCCGGCCATGGTATCCGCACCGAACAGATCGAGCGCCTTGGCGCGCTGATCAACAGGCACATCGCCGAAGGCCGGTATCCGGGTGCGCAGATCGCGCTGGCCCGCCACGGCAAGCTGCTGCTCGAGCGCTCGTTCGGTCAGGCTCGCCTGGGCGACAAGCCGATGGCAGCCGGTCCCGACACGCTCTGGCTGCTCTACTCGAACACCAAGGTGGTCCTGGCGACCGCGCTGTGGAAGCTTGCCGAGGAAGGGGCCTTCCGCTTCACCGACCGCCTCAGCGAGCATGTGCCCGAGTTCGGCTGCCTGGGCAAGCGCGACATCACCATCCTGCAGATCATCACGCATCAGGGCGGCTTTCCGAACGCGCAGCTGTCGCGCGAGGCCTGGGCGGATCACGCCCGCATGCGCCAGTCGGTCTGCGAATTCACGCTCGAATGGACACCGGGTTCGCGGGTGCACTATCACGGACTGTCGGCTCACTGGGCGCTGGCAGTGCTGATCGAGCAGCTCACCGGCCAGGATTTCCGCACCTATGTGCGCGATGCGATTCTCGCCCCGCTGGGACTAGCCGGCGACATCTTCGTCGGCCTGCCCGAAAGCGAAGACGGGCGTGTCTCCGACATGTACGAGCCAACGCCCGACGGCAAGGGCATGCTGCCGCTGGCCGAGAGCAACAGCAACACCTGGCGGCGTGCGGGTGCTCCGGGCGGCGGCGGCTATGGCACCGCCCGCGGCATGGCGGCGCTATATCAGATGATGCTGGGCGGTGGCCAGCTGAATGGCGTGCGGGTGCTCTCGCCGCGCATGCTGGCGTACGCCATCCGCAACCACACCGGCGACCGGGTCGACGACTACATGGGCATGCCGATGCACCGCGGCCTCGGCCCGCACCTGCGCGGCACCACGCCCACGGTGCGCGGACTCGGCGCCATCGCCTCGCCCAATGCCTTCGGCCATGGCGGCGTGGGCACGTCGTACTGCTGGGGCGACCCCGACTCGGGGGTGTCCTTTGCCTACATCACCAACAACCGGGTGCCCGACCCCTGGCATTCGCAGCGGCTCGATGTCGTCAGCACGCTGGTGCACGCCGCCATCGTCTGAACAGCAGCCCTCCCGCAGGCCATGGGCCCTGCGGGAGGCAGGTAGAATGCGCAGTCCCAACGCTCGCCCGGAGTGTCGGGCGCGCCGATGTCCGGACGCGCCCTCTGCGCAGATGGAATTCCTTCCCTTCACCCGCCCGAGCATCGACGAGGCCACCATCGCCAGCGTCGCCGACGTGCTGCGCTCGGGCTGGATCACGACTGGCCCGAAATGCCGGGAGCTCGAAGCGCGCCTGTCCGAACGCTTCGGGGGACGCCCGGTGCGACTGGCTGCCTCGGCCACCGGCGCGCTGGAATACGCCTTGCGGGTGGCCGGCGTGGGCCCGGGCGATGAAGTCATCACCACGCCGCTGTCATGGGTTGCCACCGCCAATGTGGTGCTGACGGTCGGCGCGCGCCCGGTGTTCGTCGATGTCGACCCGCGCACCCGCAACATCGATCTGGACTGTGTCGAGCGCGCGATCGGCCCGGCCACGCGCGCCATCATTCCGGTCGATCTGGCCGGTCTGCCGGTCGATCGCGACCGCCTTTACGACATCGCAAAACGGCACTCCCTGCGGGTGATCGAGGATGCGGCGCAATCGATGGGTTCACGGTGGTCCGGCCGCGAGATCGGCAGCAGCGGCGATCTGGTGGCGCTGAGCTTTCACGCCAACAAGAACTTCACGACCGCAGAGGGCGGCTGCCTGGTGCTCAACACCGAGGCCGACGCACGGCTCTTCGAGAAGCTTCGCCTGCAGGGCGTCACGCGGCTGGCCGATGGCGAAATGGATGTGGACATTGTCGGCTACAAGCACAACCTCACCGATGTCGCGGCCGCGATCGGCCTGGGGCAGCTGCCGCAGCTCGACGGCTTCAACCGTCGCCGCGCGCAGCTGGCCGCACGGTACTTCGAGCGGATCGATCCTTCGCTGGGGCTGAGCCTGCCGCCCCGCGACGAACCGGGCGACCCTGCCGCGGGCAACTGGCACATGTTCCAGCCGCTGCTTCCGCTGTCACGGCTGTCGATCACGCGTGGCGGATTCATCGAGGCGATGAAGGCGCGCGGCATCGGCATCGGCGTGCACTATCCGGCCATGCACCGCTTCACGCTGTACCGGCAGATGGGCTGGAAGGACGGCGACTTTCCGCACGCCGAAGCGATCGGCGCCTCGACGGTCACCGTGCCGCTGTTCCCGGCCATGCACGACAGCGACGTCGATCGGGTCTGCCAGGCACTGAACGACGTCCTGCGCCCCGCCCTGCGCTGCGAGGCGGCCCGATGACTGCCGCAGCAACCCTCGTCTCGGTCGTCATCCCGGTCTACAACGAAGAGCCCGGGCTGCAGGGCCTGTTCGACCGCCTCTATCCCGCGCTCGACGCGCTGCAGGTGCCCTATGAAGTGGTTTTCGTCGACGACGGCAGCCGCGATCGTTCGGCGGCACTGCTGTCCGAGCAGTTCGCCCGCCGTCCCGAGGTCACGCGGGTGGTCATCCTGGACGGCAACTTCGGTCAGCACCGGGCACTGCTCGCAGGCTTCTCGCTGGCCCGCGGCGAACGGCTGATCACCCTGGACGCGGACCTGCAGAATCCCCCCGAAGACATCGGGCTGCTGCTGGCTGCGATGGACGCGGGCCACGACTATGTCGGCTCGATCCGGCGCATGCGCAAGGATGTCGCCTGGCGGCGCCTGGCCTCACGCGCGATGAACCGCCTGCGCGAGCGCATCTCGCGCATCCGGATGACCGATCAGGGTTGCATGATGCGGGCCTACAGCCGGCGCATCATCGATGCGATCAACCAGTGCCGCGAGATGAACACTTTCATCCCGGCGCTGGCCTACACCTTCGCGATCAACCCCACCGAGGTGGTCGTCGGACACGAAGAGCGGTTCGCCGGCGAATCGAAATACTCGCTGTACAGCCTGATCCGGCTGAACTTCGACCTGATGACCGGGTTCTCGGTCATTCCGCTGCAGATGTTCTCGATGCTCGGCATGGCGGTCGCCCTGCTGTCGGCGGCGCTGTTCATGCTGCTGCTGGGGCGCCGGCTGATACTCGGCCCCGAGGAAGGCGGTCTGTTCACCCTGTTCGCACTGCTGTTCTTCCTGGTCGGCATCGCCTTGTTCGGCATCGGTCTGCTGGGCGAGTACATCGGGCGCATCTATCAGGAAGTGCGGGAACGGCCGCGCTATCTGATCCGCGCCGTGCTCGAGGCCCCAGGAACGGGTGCTGGCGGTCCGGGTGCTGGCGGTCCTGGCGCGGGTGACTCGGGCGCGGGCGGGTCGGGCGCGCGCCGGACCTCGAGGCCGTCAGCGCCATCGCCTTCACCGAACCCCGCCGGCTCGCCCCTGCGCTTCGGCGCACCCACCCTTGCCGGCGACGCAGCGGCGCAAGGCTCGCTGCCCGGTCTCGACCCCTCCGACCCGCGCGCGAGCTCATGAACCGGGCTGTCGTTTTTGCGTACCACGATGTCGGTGTGCGCTGCCTGAAGGTGCTGCTGGCGCACGGCGTGGACGTCGGGCTGGTGGTCACCCACACCGACAGTCCCACCGAACGGATCTGGTTCGACAGCGTCAGCGAAACCGCGGCCGCCTATGGCCTGCCGGTGATCACGCCGGCCGATGCCAACGACGACGCCACCTTTGCGGCGGTTGCGGCCTGCCGGCCCGCGTTCCTGTTTTCGTTCTATTTCCGGCAGATGCTGGCTCAGCGTCTGCTCGACCTGGCCGACCGGGGCGCCTTCAACATGCACGGCTCACTGCTGCCGCGCTATCGCGGCCGCGTCCCGGTGAACTGGGCCGTCCTGCACGGAGAGACGCAGACGGGCGCCACGCTGCATGTGATGCAGGCCAAACCCGACCGGGGCGCCATCGTCGCCCAGCAGGCGGTGCCGATCCTGCCCGACGACACGGCCGGCGAGGTGTTCGGCAAGGTCGTCGTCGCCGCCGAGATCGCACTGAATGGCTGCCTGCCGGCGCTGCTGGCCGGAACGGCGCCGATGCGCGAGCAGGATCAGTCGCAGGCCAGCTACTTCGGCGGACGCGGGCCTGAAGATGGACGCATCGACTGGTCCCAGGGCGCCGTCCGCATCCACAACCTCGTGCGTGCGGTGGCTCCGCCCTACCCCGGCGCGTTCTGCGACCATGATGGCCGTCGGCTGCGCCTGCTGCGCACGCTGCCGGTGCCCTCGGCCATGGCGGTCGACACACCGGCGGCTCCGATCTGCGGCCTGTTCACCGCGCAGGGTTCGCTGTTTGCGCGCGCCGGCGACGGCGCGCTGCTGCGCGTGCTGGCCGCCGACCTCGACGGCGTACCGATGGACGCGGACCTTTTCAACGAGCGTTTCGGCGCTCAACTGTCATTCGATTCGCGGAAGACCGCCCCATGAAGAAAATCCTGATCCTCGGTGTCAACGGCTTCATCGGGCACCACCTGTCCAATCGCATCCTGGCCGACACCGACTGGTCCGTGTACGGCATGGACATGTCCAGCGAGCGCGTCGAACACCTGATGGACAACCCGCGCTTCAAGTTCTTCGAAGGCGACATCACCATCAACCGAGAGTGGATCGAGTACCACATCCGCAAGTGCGACGTGATCCTGCCGCTGGTGGCGATCGCCACTCCGGCCACCTATGTGCGCGAACCGCTGCGGGTGTTCGAACTCGACTTCGAGGCCAATCTGCCGATCGTGCGGGCCTGCGTGAAGCACCGCAAGCGGCTGCTGTTCCCCTCGACCAGCGAGGTCTACGGCATGTGCGCCGATGACGAATTCGACCCCGAGTCCTCGCCACTGGTCTACGGCCCGATCAACAAGCCGCGCTGGATCTACGCCTGCTCCAAGCAGCTGATGGACCGGATCATCCACGCCTATGGCACCGGCGAGGGGCTGGCCTACACGCTGTTCCGTCCGTTCAACTGGATCGGACCGGGGCTGGATTCGATCCATACCGCCAAGGAAGGCAGCTCGCGCGTGATCACCCAGTTCCTGGGTCACATCGTGCGCGGCGAGCCGATCCGCCTGGTCGATGGCGGAGCGCAGAAGCGCGCCTTCACCTATGTCGATGACGGCATCGACGCACTGATGCGCATCATCGAAAACCCCGAGGGCCGCGCCAACGGCCGCATCTACAACATCGGCAATCCAGCCAACAACTATTCGGTGCGCGAACTCGCCACGATGATGCTCGCGCTGGCGCAGCACTATCCCGAATACCGTGACAACGCCGCGAAGGTCGAGCTGATCGAGACCTCGTCGGGCGACTATTACGGCAAGGGCTATCAGGACGTACAGAACCGGGTGCCCAAGATCGACAACACGATGGCCGACCTCGGCTGGGCTCCGCAGGTGGCCATGAACGACGCCCTGACGCGCATCTTCGACGCCTATCGCGGGCAGGTCGCACAGGCGCAGGCGCGGGCCCTGCTGGATTGATCGGCGGCGATGCCGCTGCTGGCGCTGAAGATCGATGTGGACACCTTTCGCGGCACCCGCGAAGGGGTGCCGGTGCTGCTCGAGGTGCTTCGGCGGCGCAATGCCGGCGCCACCTTCCTGTTCAGCCTCGGCCCTGACCGAACGGGGCGTGCAATCCGGCGTGTGCTGCGCCCGGGGTTTCTGTCCAAGGTCTCGCGCACCTCGGTGCTGGAGCACTACGGTCTGCGCACTCTGCTCTACGGCACGCTGCTGCCCGGACCCGACATCGGCCGGCGCTGTGCGCCCGTGCTGCGCGAAGTCGCCGCACGCGGCTTCGAGACCGGCATTCACTGCTGGGACCATGTGCGCTGGCAGGATTTCGTCGGCCGCCGAGAGGCCGACTGGACCCGTCGCGAAATGGCGGCTGCCGTCGACCGCTACACCGAAGTATTCGGCTGCGCCCCGCTGACCCACGGCGCGGCCGGCTGGCAGATGAACGCGCATGCCTATCGCCTCGAGCAGGCGCTGGGCTTCGACTACGCCTCCGACGGCCGTGGCAGCCATCCGTTCCAGCCGGCGCTTGACGGCCGGCCGATCGGTGTGCCGCAACTGCCCACCACGCTGCCCACGTTCGACGAGCTGATCGGCATCAACGGCGTCACTGCCACGACGGTCGATGCCCCGCTGCTCGCGCTGACGGCCGCTGATCCCGGCCGTGACCAGGTGTTCACCCTGCATGCCGAGCTCGAAGGCATGAAGCTGGCCGGCGTGTTCGAGCGTCTGATCGCCGGCTGGCAGGCCCAGGGCTTCGAGCTGGTCTCGACCCGGCGCCTGTTCCAGACGCTGCCGCAGCAGCTGCCGCTGCACGAGGTGGTCATGGGTGAGATTCCTGGACGCAGCGGCCTGCTGGCCTTGCAGGGGCCGGCTGTCGGCGTGCCTGCATGAAGCGGCTGGCGCCGGGTGCGGTGCTGTTGCTTGCGGTGCTGGCCTGGTTCGGCACCCTTGGCTATCGCGACCTGATCCATCCCGACGAAGGCCGCTACGCCGAGATCGCGCGCGGCATGCTGGCCAGCGGTGACTGGATCACGCCCCGCCTGAACGGCATCCTTTATTTCGAGAAGCCGGCGCTGCAGTACTGGGCCACGGCGGCCGCCTTCGCGGTGTTCGGCATCAGCGATTTCAGCGCCCGATTCTGGCCCGGCCTGACCGGCGCCTTCGCAGTGCTGGCCGTGTGGTGGACCACGCGCAAGGTGCTGGGACCACGAGTCGCGCTGTATTCGGCGGCGGTGCTGGGCAGCAGTGTCTGGTGGATCGGCAACGGCCACTTCGTGAACCTCGACATGGGGCTGTCGGCCAGTCTGTGCCTGACTCTGCTGGGCTTCTGGTACGGCCAGCGCGATCAGGCCACAGCCTCGGACAACCGTCTGGGCATGCGGGTCGCATGGGCCGGCATGGCGCTGGCGGTGATGAGCAAGGGCCTGATCGGCATCGTGCTGCCCGGTGCCGTGCTGGCGGCCTACAGCGTGCTGGCGCGCGACTTCAGTGTCTGGCGGCGCATGCGCTGGCTGTCGGGCATCCTGATCTTCGCGCTGATCGCGGTGCCGTGGTTCGTGGCGGTCTCGCTGCGCAACCCCGAGTTCGCCCGCTTCTTCTTCATTCATGAACACGTCGAACGCTTCCTGTCACCGGGTCACCGCCGCACGGGCGCCTGGTGGTACTTCGTTCCGTACCTGCTCGCGGGCCTGGTGCCCTGGACGACGCTGCTGCCCGGCGCCCTGGCGCTCGGATGGCGGCGCGTGCCCGGACGCTTCCAGGGCAATCGGCTGCTGCTCCTCTGGGCGGCGGTGATCTTCGCGTTCTTCAGCGTCAGCAGCTCCAAGCTGCCTTCGTACATCCTGCCGATCTTCCCGGCGCTGGCGATCCTGATCGGGCAGCACGTGCAGCGTCTGCCGGCGCGCCGACTGGGGCTGCATTTTGCTGTGATGGCGCTGGCGGCCCTGGCCGGCATGGCGGGGCTCGCGGCAATGACAGGCGGCTGGATGGGTACCCGCGCCAGCTTTTCCACCGAGGAGCTCGCCTACCGAGAATGGATCCTGGTCGGCCTTGCGGTGATGGCCGCCCTGTCGGCCCTTGGCAGCCGGCTGGCGTTCTCCGGCCGGATCGGCGCCGCCTGCGTGGCCCTGAGCTTTGCCGGACTGATCGGCACCCAGACCATCCTCCAGGGACACCAGACCCTGGCCATGCAGAAGTCCGCACGCACGATGGTGGCCGCGCTGCAAGCGCAGCGCCTGCCCGCCAGCGCTCCGGTGTTCACGATCGGATACTACGATCAGACGCTGCCGTACTACCTGGGGCGGCCGGTGACGCTGGTTGACTGGCTCGACGAGTTCGCCATGGGGCTGAGCATCGAGCCGGCACTCCGGTTGGCTACCGTGGCCGAGTTCATGGCCCGCTGGCGCAGCCTGCCGCAGGCCGCCGCCGTGATGCGCCCCGACACCTATGAACGCATGCGCGATGCCGGCCTGCCGATGACCGTGGTTTATCGCGACCCGTCGCGCACCGTCGTGATGCGCCCTGCCCCGGCGCCCTGATGCCGCCCCACTGCAGGTTGCAGCATGAGACGAATCACAGCTGCGCCTTATCGGCCAGACGCCGGGGATCGACGATGGTGATGTTCGAATAGCGCAGCGTGATCAACCCGTCGGCGCGCAGCTTCTGAACCGCGAAATTGGCGCGTTGCCGGCTGACCCCGAGCCAATCGCCCAGGTCGGCCTGCGAGATCTTCATCTCGAGCAGCAGGCCCTCGGGTCGCTCGATGCCGTACAGCCCGACAAGCGTCTGCAGCAGCCGCGCCAGGCGCATCTCCAGCGGCATGGCCGGGTCAGAGGCCATCCGCTCGCTCAACAGGCGGCTGCGCGAGGCCAGCTGCAGCTCGAACGCAAGGCCCAGCGACCGGTCGTGCTCGCGCCATTCACGGATCAGGTCACCCGGAGTCTTCAGCACCATGGTGCCGCCCGTCCGTGCGCGGATGTCGTTCACATGGCCCAGGCCATCGAGCATGCTGATCATGCCGAACACGTCGCCTGGCTGAAGGAAGTTGACCAGGTGGCGGTGACCGTCCTGGCGCAGCAGTGAGGCCTCCAGGGACCCTTCGACGAGCAGCGCCAGCATGTCGAACGGGGCGCCGCGCTGTGCGAACACCTCGCCCTTGCCCAGACAGTGCATCTGGCCACCTTCGACCAGCGCATCGAGTGTTTCGGTTCGGCAGTCGCGAAATCCGAGCGCCCGGCCGAACAACGATCGCGCGATGCGCCTGGCGGTGCGATCAGCGGACAGTGTCCTGACATTGACAGAAGTCGGCGCGGGCATTGCGTACTCTCGGACCTGTCGGGAGCGCCATTGTCGCACCCGCGTCGCGCGGGAGACCCGGGCGGCGCGGGCTCATCCGACCAGGAGTACCGATTGTCCGCCACCACGATGTCCGTTTCCCGGTCCGTCCGCATGCCTTGTGCGGGTCACACGTCGAGATCGGTGGCGGGCAGGCAGCCCGCATGAGTGCAGTGACGGCCTTCGACTACATCATCGTGGGAGCGGGTTCGGCCGGTGCCGCGCTGGCTGCGCGCCTGAGCGAGAGCAAGCGCCACCAGATTCTGCTGCTCGAAGCAGGCCCCCGGGACACGAGCCTCTGGACGCGACTGCCGGCGGGCGCGGATCACGTGCTGCAGCAGGGAAAATTGCTGCGAAGCTTCTTCACGCTCCCCGACCCGCAGATGAACAACCGGCGAATCCACTGCCCTGGCGGGCGGGTGGTCGGCGGGTCATCAACGGTCAACGGCATGCTCTGGGTCCATGGCGCGCCGCATGAATACGACCGCTGGGCCGACGACGGCTGCCCGGGCTGGTCCTATGCCGACCTGCAACCGTGGTTCCGCAAGATCGAGGCCTACGCGCGGGGCGACCCCCGCCATCGCGGCCATGCCGGACCGATCACGGTGACCGAGTTCCAGCCCGGCGACGAATTGCCCGATGCGTTTCTCGATGCAGCCCAGGCGGCCGGCGTGGCGCCCCGCGTGAACGACTACAACGAGCATGGGTGGGGGGGCAGCTACCTTCAGTTCAACACCCGCAATGGCGTGCGCTGCAATACCCGCATGGCCTATCTGGATCCCGCCCGCGAGCGAACGAACCTGACATTGATCACCGGCGCCCTCGTCTCCCGGGTGCTGCTCGAAGGCCGAACCGCGGTGGGCGTGCGGGCCCGGGTCAAAGGGCGCGAACGCGACTTCCTAGCCTTGCGCGAAGTCATTCTGTGCGGCGGCTCCTTCAATTCACCGCAGCTGCTCGAACTGTCGGGCATCGGCCGGCCGGAAGTGCTGGCCGGTGCCGGTGTGCCGCTGGTGCGCGAGCTGCCGATGGTCGGGGAGAACCTCAGCCAGCACGTCCACACACCGATGACCTTTCGCACTGGCCGCGCGGTCAGCTGGAATCGTGACCTCACCAGTCGCATGGGACAGGCCAGGCTGGCCTGGCGCTGGCTGACTCGGCGCGAGGGTCCCCTGGCCGGCACGACAGTCACCGCGCAGGCGTACGCGTCCAGCCAGGAGGCCGGCCAACGGGCCGACCTGAAGATCCAGCTCCAGCAGATCAGCAGCCCGGGCGATCACCGTCTGGCCACGACCCGGCTCGACCCATTCAATGGCGTGACGATCGCCTCGAGCCAGATCCGGCCGCGCTCGCGCGGGCATTCGCACATCACCTGTCGTGATCCGGCCGCCAACCCGCAGCTGTTCTCGAACCACTTTTCGCACCCCGACGACCTCGAAGCCTGCCTGCACGCGCTCAGGCTGTCGCGACGCATCGCTCAGGCCGGACCCATGTCGTCCCTGATCGAAGACGAGGTCAGACCGGGGCCCGCCGCTGCCAGCGACGAGGCCCTGATCCACCACCTGAGGGCTACCTGCGCGATCTCCTACAGCCCGGTGGGTACGTGCCGGATGGGCACCGATCCGGCAGAGTCGGTCGTCGACCCCTGCCTGCGTGTGCACGGAATGATCGGCCTGCGCGTGGCCGACGCATCGGTGATGCCGTCGATCGCCTCCACCGACCCCAATGCGATCTGCGTGGTGATTGGCGAACGGGCGGCCGAGTTCATTCGAAACGAAACCGCCTGAACGGCTGCGGGCTCCCCCGGAAATCGGTCGGGCCGCGCACATCACGCCTGTCACACGAAACCGGGTGTCCTTGACCACGCCCGGCGCCCACGGGGCGGTTGTTCCCTTCAGGCGCGATCGCCGCGAAGGCGGGCCTGGGCCTGTGCCTCATCGAAGACGATCGGCGAACCCGGCGCCTGCGGCCCGGGTACGATCCGAACCCCCTCGATCCGGCCGCTGTAGCGAAAGCCCCCGCGCCCGGCGATTCGATCGCTGATCGCCTGACGTCGATTGATGCCCACATCGAGTCCGCCCGAGGGCAGGCGGATAGGCGTCGGCGACAGGTCGGCCGAATCGATGGCCACCGCGCCATTGATCACGAAGCGCCCGCGCCCCTGGCGCTGGCCGATCGCACTGAACTCGAGCGTGAACACCTGAGGGCCGGCGGCCAGCGCAATCGGAGCCAGTTCAAGTGGATTCATCCAGCGCTGCCACACCACCTGCAGCGCCCCTTCGTCCACATAGGCGAGCAGGCCGGTGAAGCGGTCGCCCATCGCGACGATCACGCCAGCGTCGCCGCAGCGCCAGTCGAAGCGGGCGGTCAGTGTGAAACTGCGATCGCAGATCATCGGTGAGACGATGACCCCTGGCGCGGGCGGTGCGTCGGGATAAAAATCACGCGGCCGATGGGCATCGGCCAGCTCGTGCGGTGGCAGCGTGATGGCGCGGCCGGTGTCGCGATTGTCCAGCGGATAGACGTAGTTGGCTCGCGCATCCGATTCGAAAGCTTCGATCATCGAGCGCAGTCGGCCCGGATGCTCACGCGCGAGGTCAACGATCTCGGTCGGGTCGGCTGCCAGGTCGAACAGCATCCAGTTCTCCAGGTCGATGCGACTGCCCGGCGGCTGCAGCGAGACGATCTTCCAGCCGTCCCTGATGTATCCGCGATTGCCTTCCAGTTCGTAGTGCTGGTGTGTCCGCCCGGAGATC
>Ga0116169_1002849_pt1 | contig 12234 bp, 10 predicted proteins | sample AD_UKC130_MetaG_FD_89796 | JGI IMG/M metagenome (GOLD analysis project Ga0116169, IMG submission 89796) | Active sludge microbial communities of municipal wastewater-treating anaerobic digesters from Canada - AD_UKC130_MetaG | ecosystem: Engineered > Bioreactor > Anaerobic > Digestate | place...
GCTGGGCTATAGCGGAGGTTATTCCTGAGTTTTTCGTCTAATTTCTTTATTACTTCCCCAGAAACGGGGGCTTGAACTCCAGAAGCGGCTAGGGCTGCACTGTATAGACCATGCGGAAAGGCTGATAAGATATAGAGATCCCGACGGAGACGAAAGGCGGCTTCATCTAAAGGAAGCCCTTCATACTTTGCCCGTGTCTCTAGAATAATCTTCGTTAAATCTTCTACGGAAGCTGATTTACCGTATCTGGCTACTGCGTCTCTTGCTGCCGCGTAATATTTCAGTAATTTTTTAAGTTCATCTACAAATATATTAGGATTAACGGTAGGGGCAATTAAACCCTCTTTAATGGCAGAGCGGAGGATTTCACCTACGTCTTTGGCTGTAAAACCCTTCGCAATAGAGGGATCAAGCCGAACTTCCTCCATGAAACGATCAACGAGCTGCGAAGCCAGGTCACCATCTATACCGAATCCAGCATAGGCCTCCAGGATCCCCTTTAAGAAAACGGCACGGGATCCAAATTTGCCAAAGAGGGAATCATAAGCATCTTCACCAAAAGTGTGATAAATATACGGGGCAATGAGGTGCCAGAACTGCTTATAAAATTGCAGTTTTTCTTGGGAGGGCACATTTTTAGGGTTAACCCCGAGGATCTTAAAAACCCCATCAACAAGGGCATCGCTATCTGCCTTAGTTGCAGCACTCCCTAGTTCCTGGGCGACCTGCAAAAAACGTTTCCTGTCCTGAGCAATATCGAATACGTTCCTCCTTGCCCCCGTAACGTCGAAAATATACCCCCGCGCCATAAGCCAACGATATACGTATGGCTTAAGCATACCTATAATCAGACTCAGACCATTTTCATCGGCCATATCTAACTCTCAAAACGACTAAACAGGGGTACCATTATAATTATAAAACATACCGGTATCCCAATATGTCGCAATTAATCAGCAAATCCGTAGAAAGAGGGATTTCTGAGCTTGCCTGTAGGTAGGCGTTCTGTATATCTGATACGAATCCTTCTACCAATAAATTCTTCCGGAGAGGCGTAAATCTCTTGGCGTAAAGCGTCGTCTAAACCAGTACCAACGACTCCTATCGGCTCGCCACCGGGTTTGTCAGAGAAGAGGATACCGCCAATCGCCTTACCCTTATATTTTCCACGTCCAGGGGTAAAACCAACAATATAAAAGTTATCTTCCTTAAAATTCTTATATTTATATGGAACCCCTCTTTCAGGGAATATAACAATACCCTCTTCAGTTAATGTATACTGATGCTTTTTAATAGTTTCGAGGAGTTGCTCCGCAGATTGAACATCCCTGGCCTCAATAGGACCATGAAAATTCTTAGGGAGTTTATCAAGGACTTTATTCAAAAATTCGATACGTTGAGAATATGGACGCTGATACCAGTCTAAATAATGTATATCGTCTTTTCCCTGACGAACTACATCAAAGATATAGAATCTCCACTCAATCCCCAGCTCCTTTACCCGTTCCATAGCCTTATAGAATTTCGAATTAAGAAGGGCGGAGATTTCTACAGGTGTCAAAACACGCTCAATACCGTCAGGTTCCCGCTTTACTGCATAAATCTCTGCTAGCAAAATTGTATCATTTAATTTCGGGTCAGGGATATTCGGAATTGCGCCAAAAATGCGCTCCGTATGGACGATAGGTAGACCGCTCCGTTTAGAAATGCGATGAGAGAATACTTCTAGTTTGCCGTCTCGTATGGTGATGATGCCGAGTGCCCCATCTACCTTTGGCTGCACGGATGCAATAGTTTGACCGAGAAGTTTTATTAAAGCACGGGCCTGCTCCTCGTCAATACTTTTATACCGTAATTTCGGAGGAAGGGCGGGATTAGGGCTAACATTGACCAAATACCAGCGCTTAGAGTCTTTCTTATCCTTTACCAGGGAATAGCGGGCAATCCCTCGGCCTAAATCTAGAGAGAAGACGATCTTATCAGAGGAAACATTATGTACGACAATAGGAGACTGCTTCGCCGGGTGAACATAACCCTTTCCGTAGCCCGAAGGGATTTCGCCAGAGAAGTCCTTATAGTCATAATCATGGAGAGGTTGCGCAAAGACAGCTATAGATTCCCCGGGTAGTTCGGGAAGTTCCTTTCGGGTAGCGAAACTGATGAGACCCGTTTCTGGTGTACCTATCCTGATATCATAATGAGGGCCCGCCCTCTCAGCGTCATGCCGACTAACAACAAAGATAGGTAAAGAATCCGATTCCCCATACTGGGGAATTTTGCCTAGATCGCCATAAACCTCAAAATCTTCAATACCAACAGCATGCTTAGCAAGTTTGTAAGAAACAACTTCTAAGATGGGGGACCTCTCAAGCGCACTGTCAATACAATAGAGAAATAAACGGCTATACATTGCTCATATCATTGCGGATGACCAAAGAGTCAAATGTGTGGAATGCGCGGGCATTGAAACATTTTGCATGGCTGCGTTTCAACTCCTGACAGAAACTCCGGCCAACGGTATCAGAAAATGCAAAAAATGCCTCCCTTAGAAAAATTTCTCTAGGATCATTAATCTCTACAGTTAACATTGGCACATTAGTACAGAAGAACCTGGAAAACGGGGCATAAAGCATAGCTTGCAGAAGTCCAGTCTGAAACGCCCTATAAAAATTATAAGACCTGCCAGGTTGCATATACATCAATTTTTTAGCGCCGCAAAAGTCAGGATGAATCGAGGTCTGGCAATCTAGGAAAAATGCTAAAGATGCAGGAGTAGCCTGGCATCTTGGAGAATTATGGTCGTATTCAAACGCCGCCAGGCAGCCTAGATAAGAAAGATATTCTTCATGACGGAGAGGCAGGCCAGATTTGAGGAAATAACCGGAGTAAATAGATAAGAAAGCCTTAAGGTAAATCCGAAGAGGATATAAGGCTCATCGAGATAGACATGAACTGCATTCGTTGCGTCGATACTGAAGAGTACGGGAATCTGCTTCCGTTTTAATCGAACTGAGGTACCTAAATCTGTGCAATGATAAACCGGATGCCCGTCTTCCCGGTGATAGCTGCGTTGATTCAGCGGTACAAATAGTTCGCGGACGATCCTATTGTAGTCCTGATAATAAAATCCGTGGAGATACTTGGTTGAACCGCAGAGTTCTATATAGAAAGAAGGAAGATAATGAACTATGTGGGCGACATCATAAATCCCTGTCTTATGATCTCTCCAGAAATGATTAAAGAAATATCTAGCGTCCACGCGTGCAGCGCCCTTAGTTGCTCCTCTCCTGTAAGGAAGATTTATCTAACGCATATTTTTCGATATAGCCTAATGCCTTACGAGCAAATTGTTCTAAGTCATATTCCCTTACGGCGTCCAAAGTCGTAACGTCCTTGTAACCCCGGATAGATGTCCCGATAAATATAGGAGCAATGTAGAAATATATGATGGCCTTGACAAAGTCAGGGACATTTCCAAAGGAATTTGTAGGGAGAAGGGCTTCTTGTCCGCTTGTTACCTCTTCGTGTAAAGACTTGGCAAACTTATCAATGCCGTCTCGAAGCTGGTCATCCGTAACCCCTAATTGCTTCATGATATTTTCGAGAAATGGGCTCTTTCCATTCTCCAGTTGGTAATTAAGCTCATTTAATGCAGCGCCGATATAAAGGAGACCGCAATGGGCCAAGTCACGACCAGGAGAATAGTAAAGACGAACAGGGGCGTCCTTTTCAATGAATTGGAACATATCTATTCCTCCTTTCCCACAAAGTGCTGAATAAACGCCTCTGGAGTTGAGAATTTAACATTCTCAAATTCTTCAGACTGCAAGAGTATATTTCGCTTAAAGAACCAGTTACCCTTGGGAAGAATTAGATGGACAGAATCGTTGCTGAAGCAAAAACCACCGCTTAATCTATAGTGCTCAAATTTCGCATAAGGATTTCTTCTCCTAGAGCAGAAGGAGGCAATATGCAACAAATATTCACCCACTTTACCAATATCAGAAGGAACAGTACTTGTCAATACAAAACCGCGGGCAACCAGGTGAGATTTCCCGGCGTAAAGCCAGTCCTGCACATAAACAGGCTTATCTTCATTATCTAGAATACATACCACCTGCACTCGCCCTCGCACCGGAATAACCGGTGAAGTTTGAGTAGCAAAGAGGGCAGCAGTTCTAAATACTAACTCTTTATCGGAGTGATTGAATTCATAGGGAACCTTAGGAAGAATCCCCATCAGCTTTGCAGAAACTTCAACAGGTTCTCGCTGGATAACATCTATTGGCTTAGATTTACACAGACGCCGATAGAACTTTCGAAGGTCTCTAACAAAGGCTGATACCGATTTAGGTTCTACGAGGACCATGACTGCAACCGTGGAATGCTTTGCAAAAATTCTCGGAAACGTAAGAGGCAAGCATCGTTATGGAATACCAATACAGAGCTGCAATGTATATTATAAACATCTGAATAAGGGGCTAAAACGTACAGTTCTCGCTTAATAAATGAGAATACAAGAATAGAAGGTTCTTCCTGGTTATATTCCACAAAATCCTTATAAAGTTGAGACTTGTAAAACTTGCCGGGCTGAATAATAGTCGTAAGCGTTAGAACCGGATCCCGAACCTTGTATGGTACAACGCGGTAACCGACGATAGAGCGTAAGGATTCTATATCCTTTACGCCTGCAAAATGCTTTCCTGCTTCCCGCAAAATCCTAGCAAACAAGGCTTCATCCAGGCGAGAAAAGCAGCCTTCGTACATGCATTCCTCCTCTGCTCAGTTGATGTTGGAAACCCTCATGTCAAACTTTGGCCATTTACCGGTCCGATACCAAATGGCGATACAGCCCAGCATACAAGCGTGCGCAAATTCACTCTTGTACCCAGGCTCGCATACAATACGGTAATTTTCATATCCCCGGGAGGTACCGACATCCTCAATCAGAGAAAGGAAATGACGTAATAATCCCGGAGAAAGGTCTGGTTTGACATCGTCATTAAAGAAGTGGATCCGCTTCATTTTGATAGCCCCAGTTACAATCAGCATGCAGCGTGTAGGATCAATATGATAACAGGGTTTAGGATGCCAATTTGTTGGAGCTACATAGCGACAGGCAATACCGTCATTTGTAGCTATATAACGCATAGGCATCAAACGCTGCTGTAACTGAGGACGATTATGTACAAGAATCGTCTCTCTTAATGCACCGGCACCGGAATAGTCATGGGCAATAAAGTGCGGTTCAAAGATATCTATAAAGCGGGAAATCTCTTGGGCTTCTCTAATGTGGTCATGAGGAGTATAAAGTTCTGTGGCCCAAGGTACATGGATATAACCATCATGAGTTTCACAAACAAGGGCTAAAGTTGTATAATTTCCTTCTTCTCCGCCTCCACCCCAATCAATCCCCAAACAGCGAACCGGATAATGTTTCACAAGCCCACGGATACGCTCTAACTCAAAACGGGAACCAAGGTCGGCAACAGCTAACAGGTCATTAAGGGAAATAAGCCGCGCCGAAACATCACAGGCCTCACCCAAAACCTCCCTGGCATAATCCGCATAGGGAATAGAACCTTCTCGCTTACCTAATAAAATAGACCATTTAACGGGATCGGCGTAGTGCGAAACGACAATAGGTTGCGGAACGTGATAACCGGCACTAATCCACTTCTTTTCTGGATAACGATGCACCCAGACTCCCTTTTGGGGATAAATTACGCGAGAACACTTAGCACAGATCGTTCCAGGATTTTCTTCTGAAATATCATCCCGATAAGGCCCAATCATCTTATCCAAGTCATGTTCGAGGGAAGGTATATTCCAATAATTACAGGCCTCACATTTAATACACCACTCTGCCTGGCTTGTCTGATTATAGTAAAATTGCAAAGTATTATTATGCGTTAAAGGAGTTCCGGTGAATACGCGGAACCCATACTTAGAACCGGAAGCGGCCTCTAGGATGATAGGAATAAACTTGTAGTTAAAATTTTGCAGCTCGTCTAGATGAACCTTATCCGCAGGAACACCACGAGTACGCTCAGCGTCTAGGTGTGCGTAGGAAAAAACGATCCCACTGCCATTTGGGAAGCTCACGAAGAGAGTCTGGTCAGTTACGGGTGGAAATATCTTCTTTAACCTGGATTCATTATAAATAGGGCGCAGAAACATATTACTGATTCTCATGGTCTGCGCCTCGAGGGGTGCTACAACCAGAATAACAAAGTGAGGAATTGAGAATACCTGGAAAAGATGCTGAACGACAACACTAGTAGTCTTAGCGACCTGCCGACCCGTTTTATAGACGCAAAGTAGAGGTTGGTCCTTTTCATATAAAACCTTGAAGGGGTCATAAGGCTTGTACCCTTGCCCCTTCAAGGTGACTAGATTTTGTAATAATATTTCATCCATGTATTAGCTTATTCAGCAACTTCTTCTGATTTAGGGACTTCAGAATCAGATGTTGAAATTACATTTGTAGTGTAATTCTTCTCGAATTCAACTGAACGCTTCCGATTTTCCTCTAAAGAGAGCTCAGGGTTGTACATGTAACGACGACGAATATTGAGTACAGAATACAAAGCCTCCAAAATATCAGGGCGTTGTTCAATAAGCATTCCAAGCTCTCGGGAGGGTACAGCATCCGAAGCCGGAATACCTAGTTGCTCACAGTAATAATATGTACCCTTAGGACCCGCTGATCTCGATTGGATATCACAAATTTCTCGAATCTGACGTTTAACGGCAGCACTAAACGCAGGACGTACTGCGCGGTCTGTGGTCAATAGATTTACTGTGGCAGTATACCAATCGAAATCTACATCCACCAGACAACCATCCTTAGTAATAAAACGGATCGGACAGCGCAATTCGAAATCTTGAATGCCGAAGGTATTCTTTTGCACCCTAAAGGTCACTTCGTGTTGATATAGGGAGTTAATACTTGTGCGCGTATCAGAACTCCGGGAAAGGAGAAATTCATAACTCGCATAAAATTTAGGTTCTGAACCGCCAAGAGAGGTAATGATGGGCGGAGCAGCCCAGTAAGCACCCGCGGCCTGCCTTACCTTCTTATGATTCACAAAGCAAAGTGTAATAAGGGTACCGAGAAGTTTGTTCGCATTACTCCGTAAGAAATCCGCAATCGCCCGGCTTTCTACAGAAAAGCGAGCAGAAAGTGAACCCTCTTCCTCATGCTTCTTAATAGTATCCTCAGAATTACAACCTAATAGACTATCAACGATGATACAAAGGGGCGCATGCTCATCCGATTCATTGAAGCATTTAATCGCATGAAGGATACCTAACTGCCACTGATCTAAGCTACTACAGCTAATGCACCAATAACGAGAGGTATCTTTAAGCACGGCCTGTTGTACATCGCTGACGGGCCTGGTCTCGGTCTCGAAAATGATCCCATAACCCGCAGCGGCGAGGTGCCACCGCATAACCTCTAAGGCGAAGGTAGATTTAAAGCTGGCCTCCTCGCCAATGAGATGAATAATCTTTCCTAGAAAAAGCCCTTCGTTTTGAAGGAGATATCGTGTAGAAAGAGCAGGTACAGGGATACAAACATTCGATGCACGGGGATCTAGAAGACTATCTCCGAGCTTTCCAGCAATCGAAGAAACGATCTCAGAAAACTTCATAAGCCCTCCGAATGAAGTTCAAGGAAACCAAACAGGCATACTGCCTGTCGTTGTCTTATCTAATATTAGCCCACATTATCGCGGACTTGCTTAATTAAATCCGCAATACTCTTGGGTAGCTCCGGCACATCCGCACCCTTCTGCTGAGCAGGGTTTGAAACCTGGTCCCTAGGCGGGGTGGTCTCACGCCCTTCAGTAGGAGCAGGCCCCACCGGCTGCACCTGAAAGGGTGCTTGGGGGACATGCGGATTTTGAACTACAGGCGGCTGAACCTGTGCAGGCTGATAAGTGAAACTAGTAGGAGGGTTCACTGGTGTCGGAGAAGGTTGCTGTGAAATTGGTGACACGGGTGTCCCTGTAAACGTACCAGCTTGCTGTGTGGGTCCAGCCTGCCCGGTATGGCCGGACATAGGAAATTCTGCTTGCTTGTAGCGCGCGGCTTCCGGATGAAATTGCTGCGTTGGAAGAGGAGCACCAAAAGCAGCAGGGGGCATAGAGGGAAATTGCCCTGTATAAGGAATTGTCGTGTTCTGCTGAAGAACACGAAGCTCCTCATTCCCGGCATCAATATAACTCTGAGGTAATCGGGCCAATAAGTCAGTCCCATTCAGCGCATAAACAACGGCTGACTTGGGAATACCGCTATATACAAGGAGTTCTAGCTGCTCATCAATTGACAGCGGCTTGAGAACCGAAGAGAAGTCAAAAGATTCCTCGGAGAGGTGAGCAATCATCTGAGCAAGGGCAGGATTCGGGTTCTCAATAGCCGTAACGGCATAAGAACTCATTGTTGCCGTGCTCCCAGTCGCCTTTGCCTTGCGAGGTTCAAGATAAAATACCGGTCCATCTGGATCTTGGACACGAGGGCCGAGCTGATGGGACTGCTCCAACAAGCCGTTAATGGCTGTAGGAGAAAGCCCAAGCAAGACCTTCGGACCTTGCAATCCACGCGGCACTTCATAGACGGTTTCATCGTCCCTGTAGATAATAGCAGGCAATACCGTCCGGCTAAACATATTAACACAAGAGAACCCTGAGCCTGGATTATCAGGATAGACATTTGACCAGGCTGAAATCGCCGATAACCACTGGTTTCTTCGGCGAATGCTCATAACCGCTCCATGTAAGATATGGAACGGGTTCGAAAATCTTCCTAAAACATCGGCAGCTTCATAGGGCGAAAACTGAACGACATCAACCCCAATGACCAAATCAATAAAGATAAAACGTTTGTACGGGATGATATCGTCCATTTGCATGTTATAGAAAATCGGTTTGAAAATCATACCTTTGCTGTCAAACCTCGGGCGAGTCAACACATAACCCGGAGCCAGTCCTAACGTACCTAAAAATGCCATTGTCTCTCTCCTTTCAGTTCAATCTTCATTCCACCTGTTGTAAACTTCAGCCTCATACGCAAAGTAATACCACTCGGAACTCACAGGTCGTCCATCAAGATCGCAGGAGCGAAATTGAACCCGCTCTTGCATGCACTCCTTTACAACCTTTCCAAGAAATTCATCTACTGTATTTTTAGGAACTAGAAATACCAAAGCATCGTGATTATTCATGCATAACTTATAACCATATTTTTTCCGATCAGGATAAGTATAAAAGTTGAACATTGCAAGACCGATAGCATCAGCTACGCCAGACTGACAGGGGAAATTTAAGGCCTCCCGTTCAGCCTGGGCAATCTCCTCTTGGTTAGAAGTATTGATGTAGAAACGCCGATAACTGCCGAAACAATTACGAATAAATCCGGGATTACGCACACGAGCCTTAACCCGTTCTTGATAGTCTCGAATCTTGGTGTAACGAGCATAAATTGCCTCGATGATACTCTCTATATCCTGCAAGGTAATATCGGCGCCTTGAGCCTTTAGTTGATTATAGCAGGACACAGCACCACGCCCATAGTTCAGACCAAAAATAATTCGTTTTGCATATAAACGATATACTTCAGCCCCAATGGATTGCAAGCCCTCCTTTGTGGGGGGACAGGGTAACTTAAACGCTAATTTTGCAATATTGGAATGGATATCAAGTTTATCGGGATGGTCCTTGGGTAAGGTTGAACGCCAATAATCTTGAATGAGAGTATGGTCTTGAGCGCATACGCCAAGCATCAGGAGTTCGGCAGCAGAATAATCCACTTCGACCAGGACATAATCAGGATCGGCAACGAAGATCGACCGGATCGGGGCAACATAATTGTCACCGAGGATCCTTACATAATCCTCCTCGCGGGATTTTGATAGGTTCTGGATATTGGGATCTCGACAGCTACATCGCCGAGTTTCCTTTAATGGGATATATTGCGGATGAATCCGGCCATCAGCACAGATGAAACCAGCAATACCTCCAGTACCGGTCTCGTCAGGGAGGACCGTCTTCAACACCTGATCGAGTAAGCGGATATCTCGTAAAATCCTGACAACTTCACTGAATTGTGCTAGATATTCGCATACTTCTGCATCGGTACTAGGTGTAGCACCATTAACCTCGCATTCAGGACCCCAATTCTCCCCCTTGGTTGTCTTCACAGGGGTCAGATTCAAAGATTGTACGTGAGCCGGGAGAACACGCTTCTTGATGTAGCGCTCCCCAAAAAGTAGTGCTACACATTGCTGGGACGAGCGATAATTAAAGTCATCCCACCCCGTTAACTCTCGAAGTTTATTATTGAGGCGTTCTCGGGTCGCAATAAATGAAGAAGAGAGCAATTTGAGGCGCTCCCGATCGGCAAGGATACCACACTTACGGGCTTCATAGAGGCCTAAGTTCGCACGCATATTATTCCAATATGGGATCCAAGAGCTGTTCCTGTATACGTCAGAGTCCAAGGCCTTTGCATGATACCAGAAAAGTTTCAAGGTATAAACAGCGTCTCGGACGGCATAAGGATACAAGATGTCATTCGGGACAATACCATAACCACCAATATCCTTCTGCTTTAGTTTATGGGTCTTTGCATAAGAAGCAAGAAACTCCTCAAGCGGACGAGACCACGGAATAGCACCTACATAAAGTTCAGCACTCTTCTCTAAGTCGAAGGTAGCACATTCATCATGCGCATGATGAGCAATAATCGTATCAAATATTCCAGGATAATCAGGAGTACTTTGGTTCTCCGGAATAATATATTTTTGCAAGACATTTACACCGATAGATTCCAACCAGATAGCGTCAGCAGTAAAATTGTGTCCGACAATTTGAATATTGTTATTTGGGTTGAAGAGTCTATTTAACTGACGGGCAACTGCTTCAAAGCCTCCTATAAATGTTGGACGCCCTGAAGTATCGCTAGTCTCAATAATGTAGCCTGTATTTTCCGGATCCACTGAAGAAGCGAGCGAGATACAACGGACATAGCTTCCGCGATTAATAGGATAGTAGCCGTGCCATTCTACGTCCACACTCACACGAACCAAACCGGGTGTATTAAGCCATCTATCTATAAGCTCAGATAAGGATTTCTCATCTCGAATTAGAGTAAAGGTAATATTGTCGCCTCGTGGTATCTCTCCAAGTAAGCCATAAGAGACAATCTTCCGCAAGGAATTACTAAAGCGACTATAAGAATCATGACTCTTAAAGGCGTCTAGAGGAAGGGCATAAAGTTTTGCACGTTTGGTCTTGACGACAGAACCTTTATTAGGATTAGCAAAACCAATACTATACTCATATTCTTCAGGTTCATAAAGTACACGATTAAAGGCTTCTCTAGAAAACTGTTTAAGGGCCGTAGCACCAACACAGACAATAATATCAGGTTTAATAATGGAGAGCTCCTCTAGAATAAGAGGACGAAAGAACTTGATCCAAGTATTGATATTCTCTTTTGTAGGCGGCAATAGAACGCGACACGCATTAGCACAATAGATTCTATAATTGCTATTCCAAATATCCGGGTAAAACTCTGTCAGTAAAGACCAAAGGGCACGGCCAAACGGTCCTACGAAATTAGCTCCGTAGTCACCCTCGTACCTCCCAGGGGTCTCAGCAATAATATAAATGTGAGAACTGTTTGGGTCAGGATTAACAGGTCCTCGTGGGATAGAAGAAATCAGATGAGAATTAAAACAAGCATTAGTAACAGCAAAGTCATAATAGACCTGATCGAAGAAATGCCCAGGAATGTACTTATAAATTTCATTATTAAATACTAGGGAGGAGAAGTAGCCATAAAGGAGATCAAAGTAAATAGAATTAATGATGTAATTGTTAACTATATCCGGGTCTTCATGATTACTATCGGCATCAGGAAAAAGTTGTCGCTTAAATGCCTCAAGGAGATAGACAGCAATATCGTTAAAGGGGACATATTCATTTGGAATATGATAAAATTGACGCTCGCCACCCAGTTCCCCCTGTGAAAGTAGCTTCCCAAAAGCAACCGTAGAAAACATCTAACTCCTCCTCATTAATGCATCCGTAAGGTAATTTTGTAATTCATGAAAGGAGATGTCCGCCGGATCACAGTTTCCAGGGAGCGCGACCGGAACAACCTCAACAAAACCCAATAAGCGTTTCGAAAGAATCTCCATCTTTTCCTTTGCGTCACCATCTAACA
>Ga0116169_1002852_pt1 | contig 12229 bp, 10 predicted proteins | sample AD_UKC130_MetaG_FD_89796 | JGI IMG/M metagenome (GOLD analysis project Ga0116169, IMG submission 89796) | Active sludge microbial communities of municipal wastewater-treating anaerobic digesters from Canada - AD_UKC130_MetaG | ecosystem: Engineered > Bioreactor > Anaerobic > Digestate | place...
CGAGGCGCTGTTCTACAAGCAGCTGCACCACGTCACGGCGCGCATCCATGACACCGAGAACCTGGACCAGATCATGCTGGATGCCAGCCAGGACATCTGCAAGCTGCTCAATGCAGACCGGCTGACCCTGTATGCCGTCAACGAGGACCGCACGGCCATCGTCTCCAAGGTCAAGACCGGCCTGAACAGCAGCCGCGATCTGAAGCTTCCCATCTCGCCGCAGAGCCTGGCCGGCTATGTGGCCTTCAGCCGCCAGCAGCTCAACCTGGCCGATGTCTATGACGACGAGGCGCTCAAGCAGATCCATCCGTCGCTGACCTTCCTGAAGGAGGTCGACAAGCGATCCGGCTACCGCACACGCCAGATGCTGGTGGCCCCCATTCTCGATGGCGATGTGCTGCATGGTGTGCTGCAGATCATCAACAACAAGAGTGACCAGAGCTTCGGTGCGCTCGAGGTGGAGGGTGTCGCGCAACTGTGCAAGACGCTGGCCACGGCGATTCGCCAGCGGGTGCAGAAGGCGAGCGAGGCGGCGCGCCTCAAGGCCACCAAGTACGACGGGCTGGTGACCGACGGTGTGCTGACCCAGGCCGAGCTGGAGCAGTGCCTGGTCGATGCGCGCAATGAGCACAAACCGGTCGAGCGCCTGCTGTTGTCCAACTTCAAACTCAAACCAGCGCAGATCGGCTCCTCGCTGGCGCGGTTCTTCGGTGTGCCGTATGAGCCCTTCAGCTCCGGCCGCATCCGTGCGGAGGCGCTGCACGGGCCGCTCAAGCGGGAATTCATCGTCGAGCAGGGCTGGATTCCGCTGGAGGAGTCACCGGATGGCCTGGTCATCATGTGCATGGACCCGGAGGCGGTGCGCGGCGCCCGTGTCGTTCCCCAGGTCTTTCCGCGCATCACCAAGTTTGTCTACAGCGTCACGACACTGACCGAATTCGAGGAGACGCTGGCGCAGCTGTATGGCGCGGGCAACGAGGGCGGTTCGATCGACCAGTTGCTGGCCGACATGGATGGCGGGCCGATCGACGACGGCAGCAACGATGACTCGCTGGAGTCGGCGGCGGCCGACAACGAACTGGTCAAGTTCGTCAACAAGGTGATCATCGACGCCTATAACCAGAAGGTGTCGGACATCCACATCGAGCCGATGCCGGGCAAGCTCAAGACCGGCATCCGGTTTCGCATCGACGGCACGCTGGTGCCGTACATCGAGGTGCCCGCGCATTTCCGCCAGGCCATGGTGACGCGGCTCAAGATCATGTGCGATCTCGATATTTCCGAGCGTCGCAAGCCCCAGGACGGCAAGATCAAGTTCAAGAAGTACGGCCCGCTGGACATCGAGCTGCGTGTCGCCACGATTCCGTCTACCGGCGGTGTCGAGGACGTCGTCATGCGGATCCTGGCCGCCGGCGAACCGATCCCGCTGGAAAAGCTGGGCTTGACCACCCACAACCGTGAGCGACTGGAGAAGACGGTCACCAAGCCCTACGGTCTGTTCTACGTGTGCGGCCCGACCGGTTCCGGCAAGACCACCACGCTGCATTCGATCCTGAAATTCCTCAACACGCCGGATACCAAGATCTGGACCGCCGAGGACCCGGTCGAAATCACGCAGAAAGGCTTGCGCCAGGTCCAGATCAACAAGAAGGCCGGCATTGACTTCGCGCTGGTCATGCGCGCCTTCCTGCGGGCCGACCCGGACATCATCATGGTCGGCGAGTCGCGCGACAAGGAAACCGTGTCGATGGGCGTCGAGGCTTCACTGACCGGGCACCTGGTGTTCTCGACGCTGCACACGAATTCGGCACCCGAATCCATCACCCGGTTGATGGACATGGGCATGGACCCGTTCAATTTTGCCGACGCCCTGCTTGGCATCCTGGCCCAGCGCCTGGCCAAGAAGCTGTGCGACTGCAAGCAGTCCTATGTCCCGGACGCCGATGAGATGCGGCTATTCGTCACTGAATACGTCGAAGAACTGCGCCATTCCAAGGCCTGGCAGGCGGACCACGCCGGCGAAACCCGCAAGCTGCTGGAGAGCTGGAACCAGACCTATGGCCAGGATGGCCAGCTCAAGCTGTACCGTGCGGTCGGCTGCGACAAGTGCAACGGCACCGGCTACAAAGGCCGCATTGGCCTGCACGAACTGCTGATTGCCGACGACAGCGTCAAGAAGCTGATCCAGGAACGTGCCCGGGTGGCCGAACTGTTCGCACAATCGGTCGAAGGCGGAATGCGGACGCTGAAGATGGACGGCATGGAAAAGGTCATGATGGGCATGACCGACATCAAGATGGTCCGGCAGGTCTGCATCAAGTAAGTGACAAAAATGGCATGACATTAATGTCATGCCGTCGCTGCGAAGTGTCGCTGCGACATCAATTGGTCGGGAAATTGGGCCTTGCTGGCCCAAAAACGTCGAATATCAGCGGTTTTTGGACCTGGCACACATCCTGCTGTAGATGATCGTCCAGTCTGTTTCTCTCAACCCCAGGAGTTTTCAAATGAAGCGTTCCATGCAAAAAGGTTTCACCCTTATCGAGTTGATGATCGTTGTTGCGATCATCGGTATTCTGGCCGCCGTCGCCCTGCCGGCCTATCAGGACTACACGGTCCGCGCCAAGGTGTCGGAGATTATCCTCGCCGCCTCGTCGGCTAAGGTCGCTGTTTCCGAGCATGCCCAGGCCAATGGAACGATGGACAGCATGACCACCGCAGTCGAGACGCAGACTTCCAAGTTCGTCTCGGGTGTCACCTATCTGGCATCCAACTCAGGCACCGGCATCATCGTTGCAGCCGCTACATCTGCCGAGCCGAAACTGACGGGTACGGGTGTGATGTTCACCGGAACCCTCCAGCCCAACGGACAGGTCTCCTGGGTTTGTGCCGCGGCTACTGCAGCTGCGTATAACAGCATTACCATTTCTACCGTAATGCCAGCCAAGTACCTGCCAGCAAGCTGCAAGTAAACCGCATTGATCTGATCTGCGTTGTCGAAAAGGCCCCTGCGGGGGCCTTTTCCCGTTTGACGGGCGCGTGATCGGGTCTGTTGGGCTCTCGCAATACGGACACTGCGCTCACACCCTGTGGCGGACATCGACAAAATCCCATGAATGAATCCATGCGCGTGCCCTCGCTACCCGTGATGTCACGGTTCTGGCTCACGGCCTGGTCGGCTACCTTGTCGCTGGGCTGGCTGCTACCCAATCACTACCTGCCCTGGACCGCATTTCATTTCGATGTCTGGATTGCGTTCGTTGTCGCGTTGGCTGGTGCCGCAGTAATTGTCCGCGCTCCAGACCGGTTTCCCTGGTTCGATGCAGCGCTCCTGACCAGCGTTCTGGTCGTGCTTGCATGGTTGCAACAAGCCGCGGGAATGATTGGCTTCATTGGCACCACCTGGATCAGTAGCGCCTTCCTGCTGGGATTGTTGCTGGCGTTGTTGATTGGCGCACAGTGGGAATCCGCGACAGCTGGCCAGCTCGGTGATGGCCTTTTTCTGGCTATAGGACTGGCTGCGCTGGTATCGGTTGGAATGCAGTTGCAACAGTGGCTCGGGCTGGACGGGCTGGACGAACTGGAAGTCTGGATCATGCGCGACAACTTTGGGCGGCCGTTTGCTAATTTCGGCCAACCGAATCAGTTGGCCACATTCTTGTTGTGGGGGCTGCTGGCCCTGGGATGGGCATGGGTTCGCCGCCTGGTAGCAGGGCCGGTTGCGATTCTGGGCGCCTTGTATCTCCTGTTTGGTCTAGCTATGACAAATTCCCGGACCGGTTGGCTTGCAACGATGCTGCTGTTGTCCGCGGTCTGGTACTGGCGAGGGCACTGGCCGAGCGCACGCCTGCCTTGGGTGGCAACAGCACTGGTGGCCTTCTTCTTCCTGTGTACGGCATCTTTGGGCGGGCTGCGGGAGGTCTTGTTGCTGGCCGAACACCGCGATCTGCTCGATCCGATGCGGCTGTCGACCGAGACCCGCCCTGCCATATGGGCCTTGTTTGCAGACGCCGCGTGGCAACGCCCTTGGTGGGGTTATGGCTGGAACCAGACGCTTCTGGCGCAACTCGAGGTAGCCGCGGATCGAACCCGTATTGGCGCATTTTCTTATGCCCACAATCTTTTTCTCGATCTGGTCCTCTGGATGGGTATCCCGATGGGCTTGGCGGTCGCACTCGGTGTCGTGGTGTGGATGTGGCGCACCGTTCGCAAGGTGCGCAATGCCGAAGATGTGTTGTTGGTGCTCTTCTTGCTGGTGGTCGCCAATCACGCCATGCTCGAATTGCCCCTGCATTACGCCTATATGCTGCTGCCGGCCGGACTGGTTGCCGGCATGCTTGACGTGCGTGCTGGTGCGACACCACGGCTGCGGACCGGCCGCCTTGTCCCAGCCGGCTTGTGGTTGCTGGCCTGCGCCTTGTTGGGGCTGATCATCAGTGACTATGCGAGTGTCGAGCCGGCCTACCGAAATCAGCGGTTCGTCCAGGCCAATATCCGGACGCCACCGTCAGAGCCACTGGATCTGCGACTCCTGACGCAATTGCAGGCGCATCTGCGGATGACCCAATTCGAACCCGACGATCACATGTCCGAGGCAGATCTTGATTGGATGCGGCGCACGGTCGCGTTCAATCCTGCCCCGGCATCGTTTCAGAAAGTGGCTGCAGCCATGGCCTGGAATGGCCACCCGGAGGAAGCCGGGCTATGGCTGCGACGCATGTGCAAAGTCGTGAGCGAAGTGCAATGCGACATCGTGCGACGGTCCTGGGACCGCATGGCGAGCAGCGACCCGCGCATTGCTGCTGTTCCATGGCCCAAATGATCTGCGATCTCAGGTGAATTCGCTGTCGACATCAGCAGACGTGCCTGGTCTGCCGGGAGCCGCACAGAGCACGCCGGCGATTGCGTTGTGTATTGCGCTCCCATGGCTTTGGCCCCTTGCCGGCGGCCCGACGGCGTCCGTCCTGCCGTGGCTGGTGTCGGCAGCAAGTGCCATCGTGCTGGTGGTACTGGCTACGCTGATGCGTTCCAGGCTGTCACAGGCGTCAAGCTGGGGCTGGATGTTGGCCGCACTGCTGAGCAGCGGCATTGCCTTTGTGCAGTATTTCGGTGTCAGCCCGGATCTGCAACCATGGGTCAACATTGCGCCACTGGGCGAAGCGTTTGGCAATCTGCGCCAGCGCAACCATTTCGCCACCCTGGTCAACATCGGCCTTGCCGTGGCGATGTTTTACCTCGTCGCGGGCAAACCCGGTTGGCAGCTTGATGCCGACAACCGCCAACAGCGTTCAGGCAGCCATGCCGCGGCATGGCCGACGGTTGTGCTGGCCGCGGTGACGGCGCTGGCGCTGGCAGCCGCCAATGCCGCCACGTTGTCACGTACCGGCTTGTTTCAGCTGGTGACTTTGGGTCTGTTGCTGCTGGTATGGCGGGCAAACCTGCCGCGTTCCAGCAATTGGGTGTTTGTCGCGGCAGTGCTGGCCTATGTTGTCGCTTCGATGGCGCTGCCGATGCTGATCGGCCGCGATCCGTTTACGGATGGCCTGGGGTCCCGGTTCCGCAGCCCCGAGCTGGCCTGCGCCGGTCGCGTGCTGTTGTGGCAGAACGTGCTACACCTGATTGCCCAGAAGCCCTGGTGGGGCTGGGGCTGGGGCGAGGTGTCCTATGCCCACTTCATGACCTTATACCCGGCGGGACGCTTCTGCGACATCCTGGACAACGCACACAACCTGCCGTTGCATCTTGCCGTCGTGTGGGGTATTCCGTTGGCAGTGCTACTGTGCGGCAGCTTGGCGTTCTGGGTGCTGCGGGCCAAACCCTGGCGCGAAACCGTGCCGGCTCGGCAAATGGCCTGGGCCGTGCTGGCCATGATCGGCCTGCACAGCATGCTGGAGTATCCGCTGTGGTACGGGCCGTTCCAGATCGCGACGGGGCTCGCCATCTGGATGCTCTGGCGCACCCGTCCTACGGCCGCGATGGTGGCGGGCGCAGACGACGGGTCGGCCGGGACGGATCAGGCGCGTCAGCGGGGACCTGGCTCGCCGGCTCTGGTGCTCGCTGGCGCGGCCTTGTCCTTGGTAGCACTGACATATGCCGCCTGGGACTATCACCGCGTCAGCCAAGTGTACAAGGCCCCATCCCTGCGTTCGAGCGCTTATCGCGACGACCCCTTGGGTAAGGTGCAGGACTCCTGGCTTTTCCGCAACCAGGTCCAATTCGCCGTATTGACCCTGTCGACCGTGACGCCGGACAACGCGCAGACACTGAATGCGCTGGCGCGGCAATTGCTACATTTCTCGCCCGAGGCCCGGGTGGTCGAGAAACTCATCGACAGCGATCTGGTGCTGGGGCGCATGGGCGATGCCGCTTACTACATGCTGCGATTCCGTCGTGCCTTTCCCGCTGAATATGCGCGATGGAAATCCAGCAGCACGCACGCCTCGCTGCCCGAACTCCCGCCACTCGACCCCTGAGTGGCACGCGTCGCGTTCGGATTCACCCCGCGATGAAACTCCCCGACTGCCCCCCATGTTTCTGCAGCAGCTTGATGTCCGACATCGTCATGCCGCGGTCCACCGCCTTGCACATGTCGTAGATGGTCAGCAGCGCGACCTGGACGGCGGTCAGGGCTTCCATTTCGACGCCGGTCGGGCCGACGGTCTCCACCGTGGCGCGGCAGATGATGTTGGCGGGGTGTGTGGCGTCGGCCTGCACGGTCTCGAATTCGATGGCCACCCGTGTGAGTGCGAGCGGGTGGCACAGGGGGATCAGGTCGCTGGTTTTCTTGGCGGCCTGGATGCCGGCGATGCGGGCGATGCCGAGCACATCGCCTTTCTTGGCGGTGCCCGATTCAATGATGGCCAGCGTCGCGGCATGCATGTCGATGCGGCCACCGGCGATGGCGGTACGGTGCGTGCTGGCCTTGGCCGCGACATCGACCATGTGGGCCTGGCCTTGTGCGTCAAAATGGGTCAGGGTGTTCATTGCGGTGATGGGATGCGATAAGAGGTTTTCCGGCAGGCAGGGTGCTTGGTCGGATGCAACTGGATACCCGTACTTCACGAACCATTTGCCTGCGTGCTGCATCATACGACCATGCCACAGCCTTTCCGCCCTCGACGCCCGTCCACGCTTAGCGCGTTGGTGGCTCCTGGGCGCAGCCTGCAGGTCGCCGTGCTTGCGCTCCAGATGGCCTGTGCGCCGGTATTGGCACAGCAAGGCAGCACCAGCCCGTTGCCTGGCGCCACACGGTCCACGGCCAGCCAGTTGCCGGGCATGGGCGATGCCAGCGAGTTGACCGCCAGCGCCGAGCGCCGGCTGGGCGACCGTATTGCACGCGAGATCTTCCGCGACCCGGACTACATCGACGACCCGGTGCTGGCCGAATATGTGGACGGTATCTGGCAGCCCTTGCTGGCGGCGGCACGCCAGCGCGGCGAAATGTCGGATGAACTGCAGCAGCGCTTTGCGTGGCAGGTCATGATGGGTCGCGACCGCAGCGTCAACGCCTTCGCCTTGCCGGGCGGCTACCTGGGATTGCACCTGGGCCTGATCGCGGTGGTGTCCAATCGCGATGAGCTGGCCTCGGTGCTGGGCCACGAACTCAGCCACGTCACGCAGCGCCATATCTCGCGCCTGACCACGCAGCAGAACGCGCAGACGCCGTGGGTGATCGGCGCCATGATTCTCGGTGCGCTCGCCGCCAGCAAGAGCCCCGACGCCGCCGGTGCGCTGTTCACCGGAGGCCAGGCGGTTGCGATGCAGAACCAGCTCAACTTCTCGCGCGACATGGAGCGCGAGGCCGATCGGGTCGGGTTCGGCGTCATGAGCGATGCCGGCTTCGAACCGCAGGGCTTTGCTTCGATGTTCGACAAGCTGCAGGCGGCATCGCGCCTGAACGACAACGGCGCTTTTCCGTACCTGCGCAGCCACCCGCTCACGTCCGAGCGCATCGCCGACATCCGGGGGCGCCTGCCACTGGGCGTGACCGGCGATGCCGTGCCGCCGATGAAGCTGGACCACGCCATGATCCGAGCCCGTTCCCGCGTGCTGTCCAACTACATGACCATCGATGCCCTGCGCGCCATGGTGACCCAGGCGCAGGCTCCGCGACGGGACGAGCTGCCGGTGCCCGCGCAGGTCGAGATTCTTTACGCGGCGGCATTGGCGTCGGCGCAGATGCGCGATTTCAGCGCTGCGACAAGCTGGGCGCGCAAACTCGCGGAGCCGGTCAAGGACGATCCGGCGGCACGCCGGCTGGCGAGTCTGCTGGACATCGAACTGGCGCTGATGTCGGGCCAGTCGGCGCCCGAGATCGCTCCGTCCGGTCGCGCGGAGCTGCTTCTGATGGCCCAGGTATGGTTGCGTGATGGACAGGCCGCGAAGGCGGCCTCGGCCCTGCAGACCTGGACGGTTGCGCATCCGCGCGATGCCACGGCTTGGCAGATGCTGGGGCGGGCGAATCTCGCGCAGGGGCAGGTGCTGCGTGGCATCCGGGCCGAGGCCGAGGCACAGGTTGCCTTGCTCGACTATGCGGCGGCGATGGACCGGTTCAAGGCGGCGCAGGCCGTGGTGCGCGACAGCGCAGGCGGCGCCGGTGTCGACCATATCGAGGCATCGATCATCGACACCCGGGCCCGTCAGGTGCAGCTACTGTTGCGGGAACAGGCGCTCGAGCGCTGACTCGATCAGCAGGCCGAGCACCGAGTAGATCAGCGAGCCGATCAGCGCCGCACCAAAGCCGGTGACGGAAAACCCGTCCAGAACACCGGACGCGGCCCAGAACATCAACGCGTTGATGATGAACAGGAACAGCCCGAGCGTGACCACGGTGACCGGCAAGGTCAGCACCACGAGGATCGGGCGCAGCACGGTGTTGAACAGGCCGATCACGAAGGCGGCAATCAGGGCGCTGCCGAAGCTCGAGACGGCGACGCCGCTGTAGATGCCGGTCAGCAGCAGCAGGGCACTGGCACTCAGCAACCATTTGACAATCAGTTTCATGCCGCGCCAGCATACCATTGCCGGCGCCGGACAAGGACTTGTGCGGCCGTGGCAAGATCGCGGGTTGCAGACCATTTCCATGACAGGCATTCACATCACCGATATCGAGTCGGCCATCAACCACTGGCGCGAGAAGAAACCCTCGCCCGATGGCGTGACCTTGTCTCCCGAGGTACGGGCGCTGGCCGAGGTCTATGCGCTGATGGTGTACCACCACGAGACATTGGCCGACGAGTTCTCGTTTCCGAAAGAGGCCCTGGCCGCCTGGATGGACTGGTACGCATCGACCCCCGACACGCCGTGCATTGCGATCTGCTCGACCAGCCAGGGCGACGCGATGTGCAAGGGTTGTGGGCGCAGCTTCGAGGAGGTGCAGCACTGGACCGACATGCGACCCGCCGAAAAGCGCGCAACCTGGCGGCGGATCAGCCTGGAGGGCACGGCCTGGCGCTTCAACCGTTATGCCGAGCGGGCGGCCGAACGCCGCCAGACGCGGGACGCCTGACTATTTCCAGCGCAGCGGCTCGAGTGTGACGCTGTGCTTCTCGTCACCCAGGGTCAGGGCGCCTTCCTGCACGGTGGCCTGCAATTGCATGCTGCGCTGCGCCAGCGCCACCAGCGACTGCGACTGTGCGGCCGGCAGGCGGTATACGCTCAGATTGCGCAGACGCGAGAGCTTGTTCTCGATGCCGCGCCACCAGATCTCGGCTGCGTGGCTGAAGCAGTACAGCACCACCTCGTCGGCCTTGCCGCAGGCCTTTAGCAGCGGCTTTTCCTCGGGCTGACCGACCTCGATCCAGAGCCGGGTCTGGCCGGTGAAATCCCGCAGCCAGACATCCGGTTCGTCCGGGTCGGACAGACCGGCGCCGAAGGCCAGCGTCGCGTCGCCGTTGCACACCGACTGCAGCTTGTAGGCCTGCAGCGCCAGCGCGACCAGCCGCACCATCATGCGCTCGTCGGTTTCGCTTGGATGGCGTGCCAGCGTCAGCGCATGGTCGGCGTAGTAGGCATTGTCGATGTCGGCAATCTGCAGGTGGGCCCGAAAGACCGTGGATTTGAGGGCCATGGACAGCGATGCTCAGACGCGCCGGGCCAGCGTCGCCGCCATGCCGGTGTAGCTGGCGGGCGTCATCGCCAGCAGGCGATCCTTGTCGGCTTGCGGAATGGCCAGTGCGGCGATGAAGCCCTGCATCAGCTCCCGCGTCATCGGCGCGCCGCGGGTGAAGGTCTTGAGCTGCTCATAAGGTTCAGGCAGTCCGTGGCGGCGCATGACAGTCTGAATCGGCTCCGCCAGCACTTCCCAGGCGCCGTCCAGATCGGCTGCGATGGCCGGCGCATTGAGCTCCAGCTTGCCCAGACCGGTCGCCAGCGACTCGTAGGCCAGCAAGGCATAGCCGAGCGCGACGCCCATGTTGCGCAGCACGGTGGAGTCGGTCAGATCGCGTTGCCAACGGCTGATTGGCAGCTTCTCGCTCAGGTGGCGCAACACGGCGTTGGCAAGGCCCAGATTGCCTTCCGCATTCTCGAAATCGATCGGATTGACCTTGTGCGGCATCGTGCTGGAGCCGACTTCGCCCTTGCGCAGCTTCTGCTTGAAATAGCCCAGGCTCACATAACCCCAGACATCCCGTGCCCAGTCGATCAGGATGGTGTTGGTACGCGCCACCGCATCGAACATTTCGGCCATGTAGTCATGCGGCTCGATCTGGATGCTGAACGGCTGGAATTGCAGGCCCAGTCCCCAGGGCTGGCTGCCCGTGGAATCCGCGCCCGGCTCGGGCGTCTCGACCACGCGGCGTGCGAACGCCTCCCAGTCGAAATCCGGCCATGCCGACAGGTGGGCGTTGTAGTTGCCGACCGCGCCGTTCATCTTGGCCAGGATGCTGACCGACGAGATGCGGTCGCAGGATGTCTGCAGACGCATCACCACGTTGGCGATTTCCTTGCCCACCGTGGTCGGGCTGGCGGTCTGGCCATGGGTGCGGCTGAGCATTGGCACGTCGGCATAGGCCTGTGCCATCTCGCGCAGCTTGAGCAGCAGCCGATCGAGCGCCGGCAGCAGCACGACGTCGCGCGCGGCGCGCAGTTGCAGCGCATGGCTGGTGTTGTTGATGTCTTCGCTGGTACAGGCAAAGTGCACGAATTCGCCTGCGCGTTGCAGTTCGGGCCGGGATTCGAACTTGCCCTTGAGCCAGTACTCGACCGCTTTCACATCGTGGTTGGTGGTCTTCTCGATCTCCTTGATCGCCATGGCGTCCGCTTCGCTGAAGTTGCGGACCAGCTTGAGCAAGTAAGCGCGCGCTCCAGTGCTCAGCGGTTTGAATTCGGCAAAGCCTGCGTCGCTGAGGTTGACGAACCAGGCGACCTCGACCTGCACCCGACGGCGCATGTAGCCCAGCTCGCTCATCAGCGGGCGAAGCGGTGCGAGTTTGGCCGCGTAGCGGCCGTCCAGAGGGGACAAGGCGGAGACGGTGGAGAGGCTCATGCCCGGATTGTAGGTGGCGCTTTTGCACCACGGTTCGGGCACTGTACAGCCGGGGCGCTGGCTAGAATGCTTCTCACAACCCCGGACAAGCCCTGCCATGAAACTCATCGGATCCAACTCCAGCCCCTATGTCCGCAAGGTACGCATCACCATGGCGGAAAAGAAGCTCGACTACCAGTACGTGACCGAGAACGTATGGGCATCGGAGACACGGATCGGCGAGTCCAACCCGCTGGGCAAGGTGCCCTGCCTGATCATGGAAGGCGGCGAGGCCTTGTTCGATTCGCGCGTGATCGTCGAATACCTCGAGAACCTCTCCCCGGTCGGCAAGCTGATCCCTGCCAGCGGGCGCGAACGCGCCGAAGTCAAGACCTGGGAGGCGCTGGCCGATGGTGTGCTTGATGCTGCCATCCTCGCGCGGCTGGAAGCCACCTGGGATGGGCGCACCAAGTCCCAGCGCAGCCAGGAGTGGATCGACCGCCAACTGTCCAAGATCGATGCCAGCCTGAAAGCCATGTCCCGCGGCCTGGCGGACAAGCCGTTTTGCGCCGGCATCCACCTCAGCCTGGCTGATATCGCGGTCGGCTGTGCGCTCGGTTATCTGGATTTCCGCTTCCCGGAAATCGGCTGGCGTGTGGCCCACCCCAACCTGACCAAGCTGCAGGACAAGCTGGCGCAGCGCGCCAGCTTCGCCGATACCCAGCCCGCCTGAAGGCAGCCGCTCCCGCACAGGCACGGCCG
>Ga0116169_1002853_pt1 | contig 12229 bp, 10 predicted proteins | sample AD_UKC130_MetaG_FD_89796 | JGI IMG/M metagenome (GOLD analysis project Ga0116169, IMG submission 89796) | Active sludge microbial communities of municipal wastewater-treating anaerobic digesters from Canada - AD_UKC130_MetaG | ecosystem: Engineered > Bioreactor > Anaerobic > Digestate | place...
ACAGTAAGTCGTCGATGTTGGTTTCCGCTTTGATGATTTCACTCACTTTTGCCAAACTATCGGTATTGGCATATTCCGATTTCAAAAAGATCTCAATGCAATCGGGTGCCGGATTAAAGCCCAGCAACTCTTCGGGATCTTCTCCCAAATCTTGAATCAACAGTTCTTTGGCTTCCTCTTTGCCGATAAAACGCGACGATTTCACAAAAGGCATGTCGTCCAACCGTTTTCTGGTTTCCGCAATTTGTGCATCCGTCACATTGTGTTCCAGTATCACACTGAAACTCACATTTTCTTTCACATAATCCGATAGCCGATTTCCAAGAAACAACGTCAAAATAGTAAGCCCCAACAGCACCAAAACCAACGTAATGCTAACGATGGAGGTAATTTTCGCATTAAAAAACATTGCTTTGTTTACTCGGTATTTTTTCGTCATATCCTCATCCTATATCGTATCAAGCTTTGAGTTCGGGAATGGAAATCTCTCCGTAATGGATAAAATCGGGAAGAATTGCCCAACAGGCAAAACCGGCCTTTTCTTCGATTATTTTGCAAAGTAACAAAAAATTTTGCCAAAAAAACCGATGCATATCCTAAATAATCTGAATACGACTTCTTGTTCAATCGGTTTTTAATCCCGCTTATGCCATGTCCTGTGGCACCAGCGCACTCTTTTTGCTTTTTATTCGATCGGTTTTAATCCCATCTCCTTTGCCTTCTCCAACATAAACCGATACGCCGCTTCGTGCTCGTTGGGTATCTTTCCGTCAAGGATGGCCTCCTTGATAGCCGCTTTCAACATCCCTACCTCTTTTCCCGGACTCAATCCAAACGTTTGCATAATCTCGTATCCATCCACAGGCGGTTGAAAGTTTCGTACTCGGTCTTTTTCTTCAATTTCCTTGAGCTTTTTCCTTACCATCTTAAAATTGCGAAGGTAAAGCTTTGCTTTGGCCGTATTTTTTGTCGTAACATCGGATTCGCACAACATCATCAAATCGTCAATATCGTCGCCGGCATCAAAAAGCAAACGTCGGACAGCCGAATCGGTCACCTGCTCGTCCACCAGCTGCATCGGCCGCATATGCAAAGAAACCAATTTCTGCACATACTTCATTTTTTCGTTTAAAGGCAAACGCAGTCGACGAAAAATTTTGGGAACCATTTTCTCTCCCGCGTGATTGTGATTATAAAATGTCCATCCGAGTTGAGGATCCCATCGTTTGGTAGTCGATTTGCCGATATCGTGCAACAGTGCAGCCCACCGCAACCACAAATTATCGGTTTTGAGCGAAATATTATCCAACACGGCAAGCGTATGATAGAAATTGTCTTTATGTTGCACCCCGTCGCGATTTTCCACCCCTTTCAACGCGGCCAATTCGGGGAACACGAGATCGAGCAATCCCGTTTTTTCCAGCAAAACGAATCCTACCGACGGCTTCGGCGAAAGAATAATCTTGTTCAGCTCATCGGTAATACGTTCGGCAGAAACAATGGAGATACGTTCCCTGTTGGCCACGATGGCGTCGAATGTTTCGGGATGAATATCGAATCCCAACTGCGACGCAAACCTAATGGCGCGCATCATGCGCAACGGATCGTCGCTAAACGTGATATTGGGGTCCAACGGCGTTCTGATAATGCGGTTTTCCAGATCCTGCAAGCCATTGAAATAATCTACCAATTCGCCAAATCGCGCACGATTGATGCACAAAGCCAACGTATTGATCGTAAAATCGCGCCGTTTGAGATCGTCCTCCAGCGTACCGTCTTCCACAATGGGTTTTCGGGAATCGTGGGTATACGATTCTTTTCGTGCTCCCACAAATTCCAATTCATACCCTTTGTATTTTACCTGTGCCGTGCCAAAATTCTTATAAACCGTCACTTTCGACTGTTTGCCCATTTTTTTTGCCACTGCCTCCGCCAATGCTACGCCGCTTCCCACAACCACAAAATCGATATCTTTCGACGTTCTGCGAAGAAAAATATCGCGAACGTATCCTCCTATCACATAACACTCCACATTCATTTCGTCGGCAACTTGCGAAACAAGCCTGAAAACCGGTTTATTTAAATATTTACGTACCTCTTTGTAAGGGATATTCATAAAATACGGGTTTGCAATTCGTGATAAATTGCAAAATTACAATAAATCTTACAGGTGGCATAATGCGGCAATTTTATTTCCGGAAAAAATATGGTTACCTTTGCAAATTCAAACCACAAACCACAAAAATTAAATTATTAATCGATGGACGACGATCCGTATCCTAATAATTTCAAGTACAGACAACTTCTGTAAAGGGATTCGATGTCTCTTTACAGTAAAAAAGTAAGGAGGCATGAATCATGGTAAACATTAAACTCAACTTCCGGGATCTTATCGATAAGAAAAACTGGAAAACCCTAAAACAATCGTTAAACGAATTGGATCCCTTTGATGTGGCACAATGCATCAAAGATTCGGACGAAGGCGACGATGTGGTGTTGTTTCGTTTACTCAACAGAGAACAAGCCAAAAAGACCTTCCAACACCTCTCGCACGAAAATCAAGAACAAATCATCGAAGGGCTGGCTCAAAACATCCATAAGCTTTCGGATTTGCTGAACGACCTCGACCCGGACGACCGGACCGCCTTTTTCGAGGAATTGCCCGGAAAAGTCACCCAACAGCTGATCCAACTTTTATCCGACGACGAACGAAAAATCGCAACCCATCTGCTCGGGTATCCCGAAAACAGTATCGGACGTTTGATGACACCCAATTATGTTGCCGTAAAGCCCCACTATACCATTGAAGAAGTATTTGCACACATCAGGCAATACGGCAAAAATTGCGAAACCATCGACAGTATTTATGTCGTAGACAAGAATTGGAAACTGCTTGACGACATTCAAATCAAAGACATCATTCTTGCATCGCCCAACCAAACCGTTTCGGAACTCATGGATCGTCGTTTCGTGGCACTCAACGCAATGGAGGATCAGGAAATGGCCATCCGTGTTTTCAAAGATTACGACAGAGCTTCTTTGCCGGTAGTAAACGAGGAGGGAATTTTGTTGGGTATCGTGACTTTCGACGATATCATGGACGTGGTTGAAGAAGAATCGACCGAAGATTTCCTCAAATTCGGTTCATTGCAAAAACCGATTATCAACCCCCTTCAAACACCCACTTTCATTTTATACAGGGAACGCATTTTCTGGCTCACGGCATTGCTTTTCGTGAACCTTTTTTCCGGTGCGGTCCTTGCACGTTTCGAAAGCGTGATCCAATCGGTAGTTTCACTCGTCTTTTTTCTCCCCCTTATCATCGACAGTGCAGGAAATGCCGGATCGCAAACGGCATCGCTCATGATTCGTTCGCTTGCCACAGGCGATGTCCACTTGAAAGATTGGTACAAGTTGGTCGGAAAAGAATTTATCGTTTCCTTTCTACTGGGAATCACAATGGCCATCGGTGTCGCGGCGATAGCCAAATTCCGATCACCCGAAATTATTTATATCGTTGCCCTTACCATGATTTCGGTTGTAATGATTGGCAGTTTGATCGGCTTGCTGTTGCCGTTTATTTTCACGAAATTGAAACTCGACCCCGCAACGGCCAGTGCTCCGCTGATTACCTCGATTGCCGACATCCTCGGCATCCTGATCTATTTTTCGCTGGCTACCCACTTTTTGGGTTTGTAGCAAAAAAGAGTGTTCCCATTCGGTTTTTTTGTTACAATTTGTAAAATTGCAATAAATGCGATTTACGACCCTGTTTTACTGCCAATATATTTTGTACATTTGCATCACTTACGAAACGAAACATGGCAGAGAAAAAGACAAAATCGCTTCATTCGACAACCCATTTTTTGGCTGCACCCGTTTTTTATAAAATCTTTATCGGATTGTTTCTACTCATGGCGTGTTCCCAAAGCCACCAAAAAACGGCCAAAGACTATCTCAATGCCGCTCAACAAGCTTATGAAGAAGGCAATTATGATTTGGCTAAAAGACAGATCGACAGCATAAAAATAAAATTTCCTAAAGCTTTTAAAGAGATCAAAGCCGGCTTTGCGTTGATGCAGGATGTACGTTTAGCCGAAAACCGGCGCAACATTGCCTTTTGCGATTCCATGCTTCAGGTAAATTACGACACGCTGAAAGTCATGCTGTTGAAATTCGATTACGTTCGCGATGAAGAATACCAGGAATTTGGCGATTACATTCCCAAAATTTACCCGCTGAGCCAAACGCTTTATCAAAATACGGTACGGTCGGGAGTACAGGAAAAGGGCAACCTTTACCTCGAAAGTGTTGTTGTTGGCAGCAATATCCATCACAACCACATCAGAGTCAGCCTCCCCGAAGGCGAATATGCCGAAACCCTTCCCGTCACTTCCGAAGGGCTGAATTACCGTTTCAGCACCCTTACCGCAAGTTACGAGATTGTGCGCTACAGCGGAGAGAATGAAAACGGCGTGGCCCAATTCGTTTATACCTTCAAAGACCACCCCATCACGGTGCATTTCATTGGCAAACGAACCCTGTCAAAACGCCTGTCGAACAAAGAAAAAGAAGCCATTTCCCAATCGTACGAACTCTCCTCGCTGCTGCTCGAAATCGAGCGCCTGAAATTCGAAAAGGAAAAAAGCGAAGTCCTCATTCGCTACCTATTGAGCAAACAAACCGAATAACTAATCTTTTTGACTGCGTATTTCGGTAGGATTCATGCCAACCTTTTTGATACAAAAATCCCACAAATGCGATACGCTTGAAAAGCCCAAAAGTGCGGCTATTTTCTTTAAGGTATAATCGGTGTTTTTCAGATAGTATATTACTTCGTTTTTTTTCATCATCAACAGCCACTGTTTGGGCGTTGTATCGAAATTTTTTTTGAAATGCCGTGTAAATGTCTTCGTCGATCGATATCCACAGCGAACCGATAAATCATCTACTGTTTTCGAACTTCTATAGTTCTTTAACACCGACTCAACGAAGCTCAATTCTTCCAATTTATATTCCATAATATACACTATCAATAAATCGCCCGATTTTTGACTTGAAATGATTTTTTGTTCGCCATCGGCAAAACGTACAATGCATTCCGAAACATTCGTATAAACAACAGAAGAATCTGTTGAATCATCCGCCTTCATTATGTTTAGGAGTCATTAAACATATAACGATACTTTAAAAATAAACAATGATTCTTCTATGCTAAAGCATTATTTCATCTGTAAAACGATATTGCCCAACTTGGCAGCTCTTCCGGTACTGCCACTACTGAGCGCTTGTCCCCATGCTTCGATAACATGAACGGAAAACCGGTACTCGTGATTACGGTAAATATTGTAGTCGACGGTTTCAGCCGGTCCATTGCATATGGGCAGATAAAATTCGTGAATATCTTGGCTGTCGGTGATGTATGCGAATTCGGCATGTGCCAGATTTCCCGTACGATTTCCTTTTCGATAGCGTATTCCTGCTTTCCAATAATGCCGAATAATGGGTATATACTCGATTTGCCCGTTTTTTTTGAGGTGAGGAACCGTATCCCTCTCAAAACCCCATATGGCATTGGCTTCTGCTTTTGTGATGTTTTCGGTTCCTCCCGGCTTCAGTGCATATACCCAATCGCCCCATGTGGTGGGATTCCAAGTCACCTGATTTTCCATTTCTTCAGAAATGGTATCCGGAGCCGATGCCATAGATGCTTTCACGTACAATTTTGTTGCATTTGCCGGTGAAGTTTTGTCGGCCAAAATGTGTTCAGGAACATAATACGAAATATCTTTTATATCTAATGACCAATCACCACCTGTCATGTTGGGTATGATATTTTCATTGAAATAATCGTATGAAACGGGAAGAAAATCATCCGGCGATGCCGATTGAAACTCCTCTTCCATAAAATCGAAGAAATTTCCCGCGTTGAGTTCCAGAATCGTTGGTGTTCCTCCATTATATTTGTCGTACCACGGCTCGTTGGTATAAGTGCCGGAATACGTATATATAAAATTATCCAAATCGGTTTTATTAAGGGTATAGGATTTTTTCCCCTCCGCCTTACCGCTATACCATACCACCGAATCTTTGAGCGCATTGATTTCATACGCATCAGCCGTGAGACTCAGTGCAAGATTGCCGTACCACGTTCGATCATAATATCCCTTCTCCGAATTCTCCAAACCAAAATCCAACATCTGATAGCTGCCCGTATATGCAGGTACGGGGTAGCCTTCGGTTTGTGGTCTGTTTGGTGACCACAAGTAGTGCATGGGAACATTTACCAGCCCCATTTTCAGAATGAAAATATAACTCGTAGCCACATTATCGATCGTTTGCCCTTCATACATGGGACGATTCGACACACTCTCGATGGTAACCTTTGCCATCGTCCGATCCAGTTCAAAGCCGCTCTGTCCTTCCGAAGGACCTCTCAGATCGGCCAAATAGGGATCGGCTACGGTACAACCCTCGGGAATAACGCATTCGCCGAAGGTTGACATGACAAAAGGCGGTTCTTTGGGTGTCACCCCATCGCTTTCATATTCCACCCTCAACGGAGTGGCATATGATAAAGGCGTGTTCACCAACGTGTTCATATCGGCCAAGGTTGACAACTTATTGAGTTCTCCTGCGAGCGATTTTCCGCTTACGGCCGACACATCTTCATTCAGGATCACATAGACGATGCTCTCCCCCGGCTTTGTTTCCACCACGATATCGGAAAAATCGACTACCCAACCGTTATTTTCCGTGGGCGGTTCATGATCCGAAATATCGAAAACCTTGTTGGTTACCACCCTGCCGGTTGCTCGAGAAAAAACGATAATCCGAAGAGTATTCAGCGTAATGGATTCCGGCTCTCCGTTTGCCGTAGGAAAAGTAATGGACGACGACCTCACAGCCAAATACGTTCCTCCGGCGGTTTCATTTTCGCAGTCAGGCCCTTCGTCATAGATACAACCCGTCAGCACCGATAAGAGAAGTATCCCGGAAAAAATCGATTTTTTCATACCTTATATTGTTATTGCATGGTTACTGCACATTGTTTTCAACATCATCAATTTACTATAGATCAGTGTCCACCCCTGTCGGATAAGTGTGTATCTGCCAGTCGTTCACCCATACCCCCACTACTACGTAGGTACCCTCATCTTCTTTCACTTTGAAACGAATGACAAAATCGTGATCGCAATTCAAATTTATCTCGGGATTCTGCATCAAAATCGTTCCCAAGAAATCTTCGCGGTAAAAAACGGTCTCCCCGCTTTTTGTTTGCAAATAAAGCCAATCGTCTAATCCCGTTTCGAGCTTCAGGGTTGTGAAGTTGGCAGTAAGCAGGTTATCTTCATACGAAATTTCTGAAGGAAAATACTTGAGATTTCCACCCAGGATGATATTCCCCTTAACCGTATAATCGCCATTGCGGATGCTCAGATACACCGTATAATCTTCGGGATGGGCAAAACCTTCCACAATCACCTGAACACGGTTGGTGAGTTCCAGCATGTTGACGGCGGTATGTGCATAATACGAACCGTATTCTTGGGGATCGGGCAACAACACCGATGGGCTCGTTCCCATATATAATTTTGTGCCTTCCAGGTTTTCGGCAATTTCTGCCGAACGCTTCAATTGCAGCAGGGCTTCATCTTTGGTTGTTTCGCCGGGTTGCAACGGATTCACCGTATAACGTTCATTGATCCCCGACCAGGCAACAAACGAATACAAACCGTGAGGCGTAATGGGAATATAGTATTCGTAATTTTTGGATAAGGTTACGTTTGTTACCGCATACTCCGTAACAAATACATCATTTGCATCGAAGACGTATATGCGTAAATCCTTGATATCGACCGGATAAAGAGAATCTACATCACAAGGGGTTTTGGAATAAAATTTCACATATACACCTTGAGGACAATCACTCATGTCTTCATAGATCAATGAGTCGCAACCTTCATACGTGATCATTCCCAATACAAACAACAGAATAGCGGCTATCTTGCTCTGTAAATTCATCTTTATGTTTTTTAAATGAGTGAATATTTTTTGTTTCCCGAATAACAGGGAGGAAGGCTGTGTCCTCTCCTCCCCGTTCCTCTTTCGGTTAATACATCGTCGAAGGATCGCTCAACGAAATCTTGTAAGAATGGATCGTCCACGGCACTACTTGTACCGATACCGATAGATACGTATAATCCGATTTCAGCGGATCGTATGGACTGATTGGGTTGACGGGATTATCCGGATCATCATTCGTATCATCAGGATTCAGCGGGTTGTAGGGCAATCCCATGCGCAAGAAAGCATCGATGTGGGCATGATAAACCTGATTGCGTACCGTTGGAGATACCTTCGGATTCGGATCATCAGGTGTCGACGCCAAACTGTTGGGATTCAGCCACAGTATGTATTTCATTACCCCATCTGTAAATTTGGTGGCTTTCTGTCCCAGAGCTTCGGCAAGCGCTCTCGTGCTGTAAAACTTGCTGTCGTTGGCACCCCAATAAACTGTTTGAGGGGTTTCCCAATCACAAGTTTCACCATCTACCAAGAGAGGAATAAATTCTGCCCGAATCTCGAAATAAGTGGTATTCCCCTTCTTGTACGATTCTCTAAGCTCATTGAGGTCAGTTTCTGTAACATTATGGGTTACCGGCAATACAAACTTGCTGGTGGCTTCCTCATCAAGCGGAGTTGCCACTGCTGCAGCATCGTAAGCCCATTGCCGAACCTCTGTAAATGATGCCAAACCGGTATAGTCAAAATCGGCATTTTTAGTTGCCCAATCGGTACCCGCGGGAACATAGCTGTAAACCGGATCGGGAGTCGAGTAATCGTCTTTCTTCATGATGTAGAACTTCTTGTTGCTCTGTCCTACGGCATACGTTACTTTGGTAACCGTAGCAATGTCGGTTTCCTCACCACTTATAACGGCTTTCACCGGCCACCCATTCTCATTGCTTTGAGGTTCAACCGTAAGCATGGCGCGAGCTACCACACGCTCTACATTCACCTGAATATGATTATCCGGACCTGTTTTGGCATCCTCTTCAGTAATATTCGGCTGAACATCGATTTCGTAATCTTTATCGTTGGTCATCATGATCACTTCTTTGCCGTCCGTGTCATATTTTGCCACTTCAGAAGCGATTTTGGCTGCTTCACCGGCAAATGCCGCGGCAAAACCGGCTGCCGATGTTGCTTTCAGCGTATTCAAAATATCTGTATTACCGTTAATGACCACATAGACATCCACATTGTCACCCGACGTTGCTTTTAATGCCAAATTGGGTTTCAACACACCGGTTGCATCGATTTCATCAAAAGAACTCTTTGCAAACGAGTTGTAATCTACCACTCCTTTCGCCGTGTTTACCAAGAACACCGTCACCGTTTCCAGTTTGTCGCGTCCTTTCCATGTACCATCTTGATTGTAATCGCCCGGCAGACCACGCGTCACCTTTCCCGGAAACTTAATCGTTACGGAAGCATAGGTGTCCGTTTCATGCTGACTCACATCCACAGGCACCTCGTCCGTTGTACAAGCCGCAAAGCCTAAAGCTACGGCACACACCCATAAGAATTTACTTCGTTTCATACTTTTAAAGAATTTAATGGATTAATAATTAAATAGACCTTTTTTTTAGTCTTTGTTTCGTCACGTTTTTCTCTTCAATTCATTCCGTTGTTACTCATGAATTTTTGTAATTCTTCCGCATTTTGCCTTGCCTTTTCGTCTCCTTTGGAAATCGCCTTTTCGAAATATTCCTTCGCTTTTTCCAAATTGCCGGTGAGGGCACAGGCAACACCCAGGTTATTCCACGCTCTTGGATCTCCTTGAATTTTGTTCAGTCTTTCCAAAGCAGCGGTAAAGTTTCCGTTTTCTATGTCTGCTGCCGCACTGTTGACGATCGCAACCGGATCGTTCGGATATAAGCGTACGGCAATATCGAATACCTCTTTAAACTCTTTGCTGTCGGGAGGATACAACTGTGCCACCAAAAACATTTCGTTCAGGCTCAACAGTTTGGGATTGGTTTTCAGATACTCTCGGGCTTCTTCCACAGAAAAATCTTTCACATTGAAGGCTATCGTATAATCCGTACGCCTGAGAGGCGGATAATAGTGGTTCAACAAGATGCGATAGGTTGTCCCGTCGGAGAGTTTCATCAGTTCGGCATCGCGCGCATCGGGATTGGGCACTTCATCTATGATCCTCAAAATTTCCTGCTTGTCGGGCAACGTCGAAGCTTCCACTGCTTTACGCAATCCTTCCCAATCCTCTCCGCCGTCTTCCACTCTCAGTTGGCTGCGATTGACCTTATGCATCGTTTCCAAATAAGCGGCAAACGCATTTGCCCGGTTTCTCGACAACACACGGTTGTATTCAAAAGGCCCTTCGGGAGAAGCATACCCCACAACCAAAAACTCGGTAACGGTCAAATCTGCATTGTGCTGGATTTCCTTTATAATTTGGTCAACCTTGTCGAGTTCAGCCGCATTGTTCTTGTAGTTGCGCAACAGTTCATATTTGTCGAATTGAAAATTGAGTGAAGCGCTGTGCCTTTCACTTCGTCCCTTGATGGGCTCGGGTTCGGGCACAATGTAGGTTAACCCGTATTTGGGCACATACTCCTCAATTGCCTTGGCCAACAAGGTTTTTTCTTCGCTGCCCAAGTCGCAGTCGGCACACCCCCTCATTTCGGTAACCATAATCAGCGACGCATCCTTCATCCACGCTTCGAAGGGAATTTGGGAACGATAATTCAAAATTTGCGTTTTGTTGTTCTCCCTTTTTACGATGGCAACCGGGTTTAATTTTGCGTAATTCGGTTCCGTATTTAATCGGATCTGTCTGTTCACCACTTTATTTCGTATCGAACCGGTTATTATAATAGGAGAAAAACGGCTTATCCGGTTTTTGTCCGTATTCGACTGCAATGTCGGGGTCACTATCAATACATCATTTGTGAGTAGTCGAATACCGCTTATATCGATATTCATATCCAAAGAAACGAAGTTGCCTTGCTTTCTCACATTTTGGTCGCCAAATTCAAGCTGATCGATTATGCTTCGCTGAGCCATTGCAACCGACATTCCGATAAAAAGGCATAATGTTGTTAAAACAACCGATACCAATGATTTGGATAATCTATTCGTTTTCATTTCTTTGTATCTTTTATTTGATGATGTAAATAAGGGAAACCGCTCCTTTTGTAGGACCGAAATAATCTTTGTCTCCTTCGCCTATCTTGGCACTGCATTTTACGCAGGGATATTTATCGAAATGGAATCGTGCATATCCGCCCCCCAGCGTAATTTCCAGATTCCAGCGGTTGCCCAATATCCACTGATACCCGTAACTGATTCCTGCACCATACGCATACCCTTGATAGCGTGCATCTTTTAGCTTTTCGAAATACCAAAAAGGGATATCCCATCCACCCACATTATATTGCCCTCCCAAACCGTGCAATCCAAAGAAATGTCCATTGAATTTCTCGCAGGTCCAGTAGCGCAGTTCGGGATAGACCAACCAATGTTTCAACTTTTTGTTTTCCGAAAAAGTGAAAGGGTTGAAACCGCCCGATAATTCCAACGTCATTTTGTTCCCCAATAAAAACTCTACCCCGATGTTGGGAGTAGTCGTTGCCCAATACGGCAAATTTGTTTTTATACCTACGCTCTGCGAAAAAGCGAAAGAAGAATAAAGGAGGAAACATGCAATGTTAATGGCAAATCTTTTCATGATTCTATCCGTTTTTGTCTCAAAAGTAGATGGAAAAGAAGGGGAATGTTTGTCCTAAAAAGGCAACGATTTGTCTTTGATCGGCATTAACATGTGTTAAATTATAACCAAAAATGCATTTTTCGTATGGATTACATTGATTTAAAGGTAAATAAAAAACAAAAACAAGTTTCAGACAATCACCCTAAAATAGGCAGAATAAAGACAAAAAACGGGGAATTTTAAGAAATCGGCAGGCACTTTTTATATAGCCGGACAGGTTGTTTTTCGTGTCCCTTTTTTAAAAACGAAAGAAAAGGTCGATTTCGGGGTGTGTCGGTATTGTTTTATGTTGATAGCTGATATTGGCACAAGTTGATATTGGTGCATAGGAATTTCGGTGTATTGCCGATTTCAGTTCTCACAATGCGGTAAGCGTTGGAAAGAGGTAGGCGTCATGCCGAACTCTTTTTTGAAGGATCGCGAAAAATA
>Ga0116169_1002854_pt1 | contig 12222 bp, 9 predicted proteins | sample AD_UKC130_MetaG_FD_89796 | JGI IMG/M metagenome (GOLD analysis project Ga0116169, IMG submission 89796) | Active sludge microbial communities of municipal wastewater-treating anaerobic digesters from Canada - AD_UKC130_MetaG | ecosystem: Engineered > Bioreactor > Anaerobic > Digestate | place...
CGTAAGAAGGCAGTTCCACGCTGTTGTCGCGGTTCACCGGCTTGCGACCCGACAGCGTCACGCGGTTCAACCACTGCAGCCCGTCGATGCCGGGCACCTGCCAGGCGCCGAAGATGCTCGCGCTGAAGGGCGCGACGTTGGTCGTCTTCTTGCCCACCTGTTCGGGGTCGACCGCCTTGACCACCTTGGCGTCGATGAACGTCGCCTGCGCCTGCAGCCACAGCGACGGAATCGGACGGCCCGACCAGGCCAGTTCCAACCCGCGGTGCCGCGCCTCGCGCGCATCGGGCACACGGGTCACCAGGCCACCGGGCTGCGCGATGTCGTCCGAAAACGGCTTGCGGATCTCGAACAGCGCTGCGCTGAACAATCCGGCATTGGGCAGCACCTGCTTGAAGCCGGCCTCGGCCTGACGGCTGCGCAGCGCCGGCAGCACCGCCCCCGGGTTGGTAAACACGCTGGCCCGGTTCGGCACCGCCTCCGACTCGATGCCGCTGCCGGCCGACACGTAGGCCATGCCGCCGGTCCACGGCTGCCAGCCGAGCGCGCCCCAGGCGGTGGTCAGCGCCTGGTCGTACGACACCGCCCGGCTGCCGTCGGTGCGCATGCTCGAGCGTTCGAGCTGCGAATGGCGCGCGCCACCCCACACCGACCAGCCACCGGGCAGACGCACCACATCGCCGATCCAGAAGTCGCGCGAGCGGCTGTCCTGAAGGGTGTTCAGGTCCGACGGCGTGCCGTCACCGGGCAGCACCACCGGCGAGTAGATGTTGGTGGTCCCGACGAAGTTGTAGGCCTGCCGCGGGTCGTAGCGTTCGCGGTAGCGCGCCTCCAGGAACCCGAGGCTCAGCTCATGCTTCAGTGCGCCGGTCTGGAAGCGGCCGCGCAGCGTGATCTCGGCGTTCTGATTGACCCGCTTCTCGTTGTCGCTGCGGTAGTCGTACACATCGACATCGCCGTTTCCGCACAGACCCGGATAGACATAGTTCGGGCCCGTGCTGCAACCGTCCGGAAACGCCAGCCGGTCGTTGGTGCGGATCTCCTGCCAGCCGTAGCGGACCGCCAGGTTCCAGTTCTGCGCGAAGGTCTTGCGCCAGGCCAGCGAGGCGGCCGACGCGCGGCTCTCGAAGGGCTGCGCCCACGGTTGCGCGCCGAGGTTGCGGCGCGGATCGAGCGGCGAGGGCAGCGTGTCGGCCACCCCATCGCCATTGCGGTCGAGCAGTCCGTAACCCGGCACGCTCATCTGCGAAACGCGGTGATGTTCGAACTCGAATTCGAGCAGCGAGCGGTCCGGCAGACGCAGGTCGAAGAATCCGCTGGCAAAGCGCCGGTTGCCGGGCGCATCGCGCACTTCGAGACGGCGCTCCTCGGCCGACAGATTGATCCGGTAGCCGATCGCCCCGTCGACGCCGAGCCGCCCGCCGAAGTCCCCGTGCAGCAGCGTCGTGCCGCGTTCCGACAGACCGAAGAACAGTTCGCGCAACGGCCCCACGGTCGGCCGCTTCAGCGAATAGTTGACCAGCCCGCCCGGTGCACTGGTGCCGCTCTGGATGCCGGAGGCGCCGCGCAGGATCTCGATCGACTCCTTGTTCTCGAAGCGGATCGGCGCGTGGTTGGACGCGGGAAGGCCGTCTCGCCGGTAGTTCAGCGCGTTGTTCAGCAGGAACCCGCGCACCTGGAGCGACTCGATGTAGCCGACCGTGTTGTACGAATCGCTGGCTGAAGGCTCGGCCTTGATGGCGCCGGACAGCCCGCCCGCCCCGATGTCGCGCAGCGTGCCGGCGCGGATCACCGAAATCGATTGCGGCGTCTCGGCCAGCGGCGCCGTGGACAACCCGCCGACAGTCGCCGATTCGGTCGCCGGCGGATTGGCCCGCGCCTGCACGCGCACCTCGGGCAGCACCGTGGCGGTCTGCGCCTGTGCGGCGCCACCGAGGGTGCCGAGCGCGAGCAGACAGGCGCGGGTCAGCGTTGACAGACGAGCGGGCTGGCCGTGTGCGCGACGGGAATGCCGGCGGCGGCCGGCACGGGCGGAGACAAGCAGATTTGAGGCCATCGGTTCCTTCTGGACGAAACGATGGCAGGTCGGCGGGTGAAGCTCGCGCAAACCGGGACAGAGAAGTGCCCTGGACTGCGCGTCTGATGCTTCAACGCTTCCCTGCGCAAGTATTAACTCGATCAGGTTCCAAGGGTTTTTCTCACCCGTCCGGACTGCCGGACTGTGGCCGATGAAGGCCGCAGATTTGTACGGGACCCCTAGCGTGAACCGCGATTATACCGAGGGCGGGCGCTCCTGCGCCACGGCCTGCGCCGCCCGCAACGCGCGATCCAGGCGCTGCGGCAAGGGGCCGCGAAGCTCGGTGTGCGCGAGTCCGGCTTGCCCGAGCACGCCGGTCAGGCGGGCATGAAACGAGGCCCGCGCATCGGGCCCGTCGCGCTGGATGCCGTCGGCGCTCCACGGCACATCGATGCCGGCCAGCAGCGTCAGGTCGTAGTGGCGCTGGTGCGCGATCGCTGCCGGCAGCAGGCTGGTGTCGGCGAACAGTTCCAGGCTGTAGAGCGCGGTGGCCAGCGGGCTCGAGTCGATCACCAGCCAGGCGCAGGCACGACTGCGGGCGGTCTGCAGCGCCGCCGCCTCCCGAGCGATCTGCTCGGCCACCAGCCCGGCCTGTTCGTCCGGGCGCGGCGTGCGTCCCTGCCGGTCGCAGAATTCACGCAGCGCTTCGGGCACCCAGACCGCCGGCAGACGTCCGGCCAGCGCCTCGCACAGGCTGCTCTTGCCCGTGCATTCGGCGCCGATCACCGCAATGCGCCAGGGCGTGCCGTCCGCCTTGCGCCGCGGACCGCCAGCCTGGTCTTTGGGGTCCATCACGGGCGCACCTGCAGGGTCTTCTGCCAGCGCCGCAGCCCGATGGCCGACAGCACCAGGAACACCGCGTAAAGAACGGCCGTCAGCCACAAGGCCTTCCAACTGAACAGCGCAATGCTGGCCACGTTCACGACCAGCCAGACCCACCAGTTCTCGAGGTACTTGCGTGCCAGCAGCAGTTGCCCGATCACGCTGCCGGCGGTCGGAAACGCGTCGAGGTAGGGAACATCGGTGTCGGTGAAGCGATCGAGCAGCGCGCCCAGCACGAGCCAGGCGGTCAGCCACACCAGCGCCGCCGCGCCGACCGTTGCCGGACGCAGTCGGGCGACCTGCAGACGCGCCCCGGCCGGATCGCCGGCGCGACGGCCGAACAGCCATTGCCACCAGCCCCATGCCGCAGTCGCTGCGAAGAACACCTGCAGCGAGGCATCCCCGTAGATGCGATTGACATAGAACAGCCAGCCATAGAGCGCGCTGCTGACGATCGCCAGCGGCCAGCCCCAATGGCTTTCGACGACATTGAACGCGACGCATCCGAAGGCCAGCACGAAGGCGACGATTTCCAGCCAGGTGACGGCGGATCCCCACAGGGTGAAGGCATGGCTCAACATGGCCCGAGTGTACTGGCGCGGCCAAAGGCCATAATCGCGGGGCGCGCATGCCCGCACCGGCGCCTCCATCTCGGATCGACGGACCTTCGCCGAATCGGGCCTGCTAAACCCCTCGCCCCGGATCCGCCATGCAGCCCCAACGACATTGTCAGGCCGCGATTGCCGCCCTGCCCCTCCTGCTCGCGCTGCTCGCCTGTCTGGCTGTGCCGGGTTCGCAGCCCCGGGCCCAAGTGGCACCGACCGTCGACGAGGCGGCCCGCTATGCCGGCCTGCACCAGGCGGCTCACCGCGGCGATCTGGCGACGATCGCCCGGCTGGCTGCCACCCGGGCTGACGTGAACGCGCGCGACGGCCATGGACGCACGCCGCTGCATGTGGCGACCTTCGCCCGCCAGCGCGAGGCGATCGTTGCGCTGGCGCGTGCCGGAGCCGATCTCGCGGCCCTGGACAGCGACCGCTACGACGCGGTCACGATCGCCGCCGTCGCTGACGACGAAGTGTCACTGGCCACGCTGCTTGCGCAAGGGGCGAGCGCGAAGGTGACGACCAGCCGCTACGACGGCACCGCACTGATCGCGGCGGCCCACCTCGGTCACGACGGCGTCGTCCGCCAGCTGATCGCGGCCGGAGCGCCGCTCGACCATGTCAACAACCTGCACTGGACCGCGCTGATCGAATCGATCGTGCTGGGCAGCGGCGGCCCCCGCCATGTGGCCACGCTGCGTGCCCTCGTCGAGGCAGGTGCCAGCGTGCGCCTGGCCGATCGCGACGGCCGCACGCCACTCGCGCTGGCGAAGGCCCGCGACTATGCCGAGATGATCCGGATCCTGGAAGCGGCCGGCGCGCGCTGACCACGGTTCGGCCGAAAACGAAGTGCCCGGCTCATGGCCGGACGAGACGCCGGCGCGCGCCGAAGGGGCGTGCGCGCCCGCTCAGTAGGGCGGCAGGCGGGGACTGATCGGGCCCGCCATCGGGGCCAGGGGCGCAGCGGCCGCGCCGGGCGCCGGGACCGGTCCGAGCGGCAGGATCGGCTGGATCGGCTGGATCGGAGCAGCCGGTTCTGCCGGCGCCGGCGGTGCCGGGACGGCTGGCGCGAGTGGAGCCGGTCCTGCCGAGGCCGGCGGGACCGATACGGCACCGGACGACGGCACCGATGTGACGGGTGGCTGCGCGCCTGAGGCTGCCGGCCCGGCAGCGCCAGGTCCGGCCGCAGAACCGCCAGCGGCCGATCCGCCCGCCGTCGCCTGGCCAGCCGGTGTCCCCGAGGACAGTGTCGCTGCGCCGGAGCCAACCGCGGGAAGCGTGCTGGTGAACGCATTCAAGGGCAGCGCACGCGGCGGTGGCGCAGGCGGCGTGCGGCGATCCGCCACCTGGACGGAGCCGCCAGTGGGCACTTCGACACTGCCGGCCTCGTTGGACACCGCCACCCGACCCTGGATCACCCGCAGCAGCAGTCCCGGGCGCACGCCGTTGTCGCACCCGCGCGGCGGGCAGACGGTCTCATTGGCTTCGTACTCGGTGCCACGGATACCGATGGTCGCGCTCGGCGTGCTCATCCGGTAGTCGTCGCGGTTGCGCTTGCCGATCGCCCCGCTCACCGTGCGCAGCGCGCCGCGCACCAGCGTCATGAAGTTCTTCTGTTCCACCACATCGAAGCGATACGAATCGATGCGAAATTCGGTGTTCGGCTGCAGCGCAACCACGGCGCCATCCGAGAACCGCAGTTCGATGCGCCCCTGCGCTCGTGTCATGACCCGGTCGCCGCCCGTCAGCGTGGTGCCCGGGCGGGCCGGCGACAGCAGTGCGCCTTCGCGCAGCAGCAGCGTCTCGCCGCTCGAACTGAGCACCGTGGCGGCCGCCACGGGCATCGAACCCGGCCCGCGCGCGGGCGGCGCTGCGACCGTCTGCGCCATGGCGAGTCCACCCAGGCCCGCCGCGCTGAGTGCAGCCAGCGCAAGCAGAACACCGGCCAGCCAGCCCAGCCATGCCACACAACGGGACGAACCGGGAAACGAGCGACACACGCGAACAACGGTTGATGCCATACGCTGATTACGGCCGCCGCGGTCCGGACTTCAGACCGCTCAGCCCCCTGCACCCACCGCTCACCGATCGCGCGCCTCGCACCAGAGGTGAAACGCCTGCCACCCACCCGACCGCGCGGTCGGTGTTAATGTCGCAATCCCCTCGCCGCCGCACTTTCCGTGTCGGCGGCACTTCCGAAAGAGGCGCCCCCCATGTATCCGTTTACCTACGAGAGGGCAGCCGGATTGGCCCAGGCCGTTGCGAGCCTGAAGGCCGACCCGCAAGCCAAGGTGCTGGCCGGCGGCATGACGCTGCTGCCCTCCATGAAGCATCGCCTGGCGGCCCCGTCCAGCCTGATCGACATCGCGCGACTGCCCGAACTGCATGGCATCCGGCTCGATGGCCAGGGTCTGGTCGTCGGTGCGGCCAGCCGTCATGGCGAAATCGCCACCGATGCGACCGTACTGGCCTCGCTTCCGGCGCTGGCCGCCGTGGCCGGGATGATCGGCGACCCGCAGGTTCGGGCACGCGGTACGCTGGGTGGCGCGGTCGCGAACAACGACCCGGCGGCCGACTACCCGGCTGCCGTGCTGGCCTGTCGGGCCGACATCGCCACCGACCGGCGCGGCATCGCGGCGGACGACTTCTTTCAGGGCATGTTCACCACGGCGCTCGAGCCCGACGAGATCATCACCGCCATCCGCTTCGATCGTCCCCGCCAGGCGGCCTACGCGAAGTTCGCACACGCCGCCTCTGGCTATGCGATGACCGGCGTCTTCGTCGCCCGGTTCGATGACACCGTGCGGGTCGCCGTCACCGGCGCCGGGCCCTGCGTGTTCCGCTGGGCCGCCGCCGAGGCGGCACTGGCGAAGGACTTCTCGTGCGCCGCGGTCCGCGACCTGACGCTGCCGGCTGACGGCCTGAACGCCGACCAGCATGCCCCTGCCGAATACCGCGCCCATCTTGCGCAGCTGATGACCGTGCGTGCCGTGGCTCAAATCACCGGCCAAGCCGCCTGATCCCGAAGGACATCCGATGAAAATCGATCTCGTCGTCAATGGCGAACACCGCACGGTGCATTGCGAACAGCGCACCCTGCTCGCCGACCTGCTGCGCGAGCAGCTCGGACTGACCGGCACCCACATCGGCTGCGACACCAGCCAGTGCGGCTGCTGCACCGTCCATGTCGATGGCCAGGCCGTCAAGTCGTGCACGATGCTCGCCGCCCAAGCCGACGGCTGTGACATCGTCACCATCGAGGGACTCGCCAAGGGTGGGCCGCTGCATCCGGTGCAGCAGGCATTCTCGGCCTGCCACGGGCTGCAATGCGGCTTCTGCACGCCGGGCATGATCATGGCCAGCGTCGACCTGCTCAAGCGCCACCCTTCGCCCAGTGCCGACCAGATCCGCGAAGGACTGGCCGGCAACCTGTGCCGCTGCACCGGATACGTGAACATCGTCGCTGCGGTGCAGACCGCCGCCGCGCAGATCGCCGGCGGTTCGCCGGCAGCCGGCTCGGGAGACCGCCCATGAGCGCCGTCGTCGATTCGCGGACCGGTGCGCTGGTCCCCTCGCGCCAGGAAGACCTCCGCCTGGTCACCGGTCACGGCAAATACACGGCCGACTGGAATCTCCCGGGACAGCTGCACGCCTTCATCGTGCGTTCCGACCGTGCCCATGCCCGTCTGGTCAAGGTCGACACCGAGCAGGCCAGCGCCGCCGCCGGCGTGGTCGCCGTGCTGACCGCCTGGGATGTCGCCGAGGCCGGTTTCCACGAGATTCCTTCGGGCCCGCCGCTGGTCGGCACCGACGGCAAGCCGCAGGTCAAGCATCCGCTGCCCGTTCTGGCCACCGATCGCGTGCGCTTCGTCGGCCAGCCGATCGCCATGGTCATCGCCGACAGCGCCCTGGCCGCGCAGGATGCCGCCGAGCTGGTGGCAATCGACTACGACGAACTGCCTGCGGTCGCCTCGCTCGATGCGGCCCTCGCCCCGGGCGCCCCGCAACTGCATGAAGGCCGCCAGGGCAACGTCAGCCTTGTCTTCGAAGCGGGCGACAACGCCGCCGTCCAGGCCGCCTTTGCCAAGGCCGCCCGCACCACCACGCTGCGCATGCACAGCCAGCGCCTGATCGGCGCACCGATGGAGCTGCGCGCCTGCCTGGCCACCTACGACACCGCGCGCGAACACTTCACGATCTATACCCCCACCCAGGGCATCATCGGCATGCGCTCGTCGCTGTCCGCGGTCACCGGCTTCGATGCCAGCCGCATCGAAGTGGTCGCGCAGGACGTGGGCGGCTCGTTCGGACTGCGCGGTGGTCCCTACCCCGAGCACGCGCTCGTCATGCTGGCCGCGCGCAAGCTGGGGCGCCCGGTCAAGTGGGTCGGCTCGCGCTCCGAGGTATTCCTGAGCGACTGGCATGGCCGCGCGCTGACCATCGAGGCCAGCGTCGCGCTGTCCGACGACAACACCATCCTCGCCTTCCGGTTCGAGGACCAGGCGGACCTGGGCGCGTACAACTGCTACTTCCAGTCGATGATCGGCACCAAGAACATCACCGTCACGATGAGTGGTGTATACAAGGTGCCCGCGCTGTACGCCCGCTCCACGCTGGTGTTCACCAACACCGTGCCGGTGTCGGCCTACCGCGGCGCCGGGCGGCCCGACATCGCCTACGCGATCGAACGTCTGATGGATCAGGCGGCCGCCGAGCATGGGCTCGACCCCGTCGCCCTGCGCCGGCGCAACTTCATCCCTCCGAGCGCCTTTCCGTACACGACCGCCAATGGCACGGTCTACGACTGCGGCGAGTTCGCCGCGGTCATGGACAAGGCGCTCAAGCAGGCCGACTACGCGGGCTTCCCGGCGCGGCGCGCGGCCAGCGAGGCGCGCGGTCGCCTGCGCGGGATCGGCTTCGGGTGCTACCTCGAAGCCTCGGGTGCCGGCACGGCACCCAAGGACATGGTCACCGCGCGCTTCGCCGGCGATGGTCTGCTGCATCTGTACGGCGTCACCGGACCGTCGGGCCAGGGCCACGAAACCTCCTTCGCCAAGATCGTCTCCGACGGCCTGGGCATTTCACCGCAGCTGATCCGCTATCACGCCAGCGAGCCGACCACCGAACTCGTGGGCAATGGCACCGGCGGTTCGCGCTCGCTGTACGGCGCAGGCAGCGCCTTCAAGGTGATGGTCGGCAACCTCATCGCGCGCGCCCGGCCGCATGCGGCTCGCGCGCTGGCGCATCCGGAAGGCACGCTCGAGTACCGCAACGGCGCCTTCCATGCCGGCGCGCACCACATCTCGCTGTTCGATCTCGCGGCCTCGCTGCGGGGTCCGACACCGCACCCGCTGGACACCGAGGGCGAATCGTCCTCGGGCACCACCTTTCCCAACGGCTGCCATGTCGCCGAGGTCGAGATCGATCCGACCACCGGCATCACCGAGGTCATTGCCTACAACGCCGTCGACGACCTCGGCTTCGTGGTCTCGCCGCAGCTGGTGCAGGGACAGGTCCACGGCGGCGTGCTGCAGGGCGCGGGTCAGGTGTTCGGCGAACACGCGATCTACGACCCCGACACGGCGCAGCTGCTGACCGGCAGCTTCATGGACTATGTGATGCCGCGGGTGGGCATGGTGCCGAACATCCGCACCGACTATCACCTGGTGCCCACGAAGCTCAATGCGCTTGGCGCCAAGGGCGTGGGCGAGTCCGGCTGCTCGGGCTCCCTGCCGGCCCTGGTCAACGCGATGAGCGATGCGCTGCGCCGCGCCGGTGTGCCGCCAATGGACATGCCGTTCACGCCGGCGATTGTCTGGAAAGCCCTGCGCGAGCGCCGATGATGCCCCTTTACCGAAGCACCCGGCGAAAGCAGGACCCGGCATGACTCAGCTGGTGATCGCCTCGCAATTCGGCGAAATCGTCGACAAGCGCCTGGCCCAGGAAATGCCGCACGTGAAGTGGCTGAGCATCCCGACCGGCGCGCCCGCCAGCCTGCCGCCCGAGGTCAACATCCTGCTGTCGGCGAGCTATCCCCGCGACCCTGCTTCGCCGCTGCGCGTGCGTCCGGCCGGATGGCCGTTCAACCTCAAGTGGGTCCAGCTCATCTCGGCGGGCATCGACAGCTATCCCCCCTGGGTGTTCGAGGTCGACAAGGTCAGCACCGGCCGGGGAGTCGGCGCCGAGCCGATCGCCGAGTACGTGCTGGCCGCCATCTTCGAGCACGCCAAGAAGATGCCGCGGCTTTGGGTCAAGGGGCCCGAGCAATGGAAGCAGTCGTCGCTGGGCATGGTGCGCGACAGCACCATGGGCATCGTCGGCGTCGGTCCCATCGGACTGGCACTGGCCACCAAAGGCCTGGCGCTCGGGATGAAGGTCCAGGCGCTGCGCCGCTCGGCTGCGCCCTTTCCCGTGCCGGGCATCGAACGCGCGGGCAGCCTGCGCGAAATGTTCGCGCAATGCGACCAGGTGGTGATCGCCGCGCCCGCCACGCCCGAAACCCGGCACATGGTGAACGCCGAGGTGCTCGCCAGCGCGAAGAAGGGACTGCACCTGATCAACATCGGCCGAGGCAGCCTGATCGATCAGCCGGCCCTGCTCGCCGCGCTGGACGCGGGCCAGCTGGCCCGTGCGACGCTGGACGTGACCGATCCCGAACCGCTGCCTGCCGGGCATCCGCTGTACAGCCACGACAAGGTGCGGATTTCGCCCCACACGTCGGCGATCTCGTCGTACATCCGTGAAGCGCTGGTCGCCAAGGTGGCGCGCAATCTGGCCCGCTTTCAGGCCGGCCAGGACCCTGAAGACCTCACCGAGGGCAACTAGCGCTGGCTGGCTCGCGGTGCCGCCCGGCGGCCAGCCAGCAGCAGCAGCACCGTGGTCGCCGCCAGCAGGGCCAGACCCAGCGGCAGGGCGTGGCCGTCGGCCCACTCGTCCAGCGGCGTGGCGATCTGCCGGGCCACGCCCAGCGCTGCGGTCACCAGCGCACCCAGGCCGATCAGCCAGCCGGCATAGCGCCGGCCGCGCTCGCGCTGCAAGGCGGCGGCACCGGCCAGGCGGTTGACCCACCAGCCTGCCACTCCATCGGCCATCAGCATGCCGGCGCCGAAGGCCGCGCCCAGCAACAGCACGGTGCCGGCGCCGCCCAGACGGGCCGCGCTGCCTGCGAACCAGGTGGCCATCGTCAGGGTGTCCAGCGACAGGGCGAACAGCGCCCCGGTGACAGCAGCCCCCCAGCGCGACACCGTCAGAGGTGCCAGCGGCCGCAGCCAGCGCGGCAACGCGTGACCGCGCTGCACCGTCTGGCCGGCCGTGCGGATGCTCAGCAGTCCGACCAGCGTCAGGCACGCGATCGACAACCACGCGCCGGTGGCGTCCAGCCAGTCCGGCAGCACCACCCCGCCGGCGTGATAGCTCAGCTGCGCGATCAGCAGCACCAGCAGCGAATGCCCGAGCGAGAACTGGGCGCCGCTCCAGCGCGCCGCGCGCTCGCGACCGGCCTGCCGGTTCAGCCGGCTCGTGGCGTCGATGGCCGCGAGGTGGTCGGCGTCGAAGCCGTGCTTGAACCCGAGCGCCAGCACGGCCGCGACCAGCCCCAGCGATTCGGGCGCAAGCATCACAGGCGTGCGTGTTGCAAGGACTGCCGCGGCCGGCCTTCAGGCGGCCGCAACACCCCGATACCAGTTGACGCCCTGCGCGTCGGGCTCGACCGCAGCCTCGCCGCGCGCCACCAGGTAATTGAGGTGCGCGAGGCTTTCGCCGGTGGCCATGCTCAGCAGGTGCTGGTCGCCCTCGATCTTGCGGGCGAACAGTGCGCCGAACACATCGATGGCACGGCGCGGTTCCTTCAGCGAACGACGCAGGCGCTCCAGGCCGACCTCATGACCGTGGATCAGATCGTCCAGGCGGGCATGCAGCCCGCGGAAGGGCTCGTTGTGGGCCGGCAGCACCAGCACGTCGTCGGGCACCTCGCCCTTGATCCGGGCCAGCGAGGTCATCCAGTCGCCCAACGGATCAGCCGCGGGCTCGGTCGGAAACACCGACACGTTCGACGAGATCCGCGGCAGGACCTGGTCGCCGGAAATCAGCAGCTTCAGATCGGGGCAGTAGAAGCAGGCGTGCTCGGGAGAATGCCCGTTGCCGACCACCACCCGCCACGTGTGTTCGCCGATGGTCAGGACCTCGCCGTCGCGCAGACGGCGGAAGCTGTCAGGCAGCTTGTAGGTGCTCTTGCCGAACCCGCCGAAACGCGTGCGGTAGTACTCGATGGCGTCATCGCTCCAGCCCGCGCGGCGATAGAAGCGCACGCCGTCGTCGGGAGCCTCGCGGCCGGTGTCGGCGACCAGCACCCGGCAGTTCAGGTATTCGAGCCGTGTCATCCACAGGCTGCAATCGGACTTGCGGATCAGCCAGCCGGCCATGCCGACGTGGTCGGGGTGCATGTGGGTGACCATCACCCGGCTCAGGCCGCGATTTTCCAGCGGACCGGCGAGCACCTGGCGCCAGGCGGTTGCGGTGTCGGAGGTCTGGATGCCGGTGTCGACGATCGCCCACTTCTCGCCGTCGCGGATCGCCCACAGGTTGATGTTGGCCAGCGAAAACGGCAGCGGCATGCGGATCCACAGCACGCCGGGCGCCACTTCGGTGACCGCACCGGCGACCGGCGGCTCGCCACAGGGATATTCGAGAACAGGACGCACCCGACGGGTGCGATCGACA
>Ga0116169_1002855_pt1 | contig 12221 bp, 14 predicted proteins | sample AD_UKC130_MetaG_FD_89796 | JGI IMG/M metagenome (GOLD analysis project Ga0116169, IMG submission 89796) | Active sludge microbial communities of municipal wastewater-treating anaerobic digesters from Canada - AD_UKC130_MetaG | ecosystem: Engineered > Bioreactor > Anaerobic > Digestate | place...
ATTCTGATGTTGCTACTGCAATCGCTACTGCACTCACAGCTAATGGTGCTTCACAGATGATTACATTCATAAAAGCGTAAGTAAAGCATAAATAAAGGAGGATGAAATAGATGACTATTTTTGATTTGATGCAAAGTTCTGAACTTGTTGCATATTGGGAAGAGCTTACTCAAGATGAAGCTCCTTATCCTTGTGAGGAATTGTTCCCAAATGATAAGAAGAGAGGAATTTCACTTAAATGGATAAAAGGTTCTAAAGGACTTCCTGTTGTACTTAAGACTTCTGCTTTTGATGCACATGCCATTCCTCGTGCACGTATTGGCTTTGAAAAGCTTACTGCAGAAATGCCTTATTTCAAAGAATCTACTTACATCGATGAAGAACTTCGTCAAGAACTCAATCTTGTTCTTGAAACTGGCAACCAAGCCTATATTGATTCTGTTATGAACAAGATTTTTGATGATGAAATTCGCCTACTTCGTGGTGCTGCTGCTGCTCGTGAGAGAATGCGTATGATGGCACTCACTACTGGTATTATTTCTATGACTGCAAATGGTCAGAACTTTACCTTTGACTATGGTGTAACTCATAAAGGTAATGCTGCTGTGTCTTGGTCTAACCATGCCAACTCTGACCCTATTGAGGACATTCGTACTGCTAAGGAAATAATTCAAGATGAGACAGGTGCTGTTATCACTCGTGCTATGTGTGATGGCAAGACTTGGAGAGACCTCCGCAACAATGAAAAGATTAAGAAGGCAATCTTTGTTCTTACCAACGGTGCTGGTGCTGTTTCTGATAGGCTGCTTCGTCAGTACCTTATGGACGAACTTGAAATTGATGTTGTTGTTAATGATAAGCGTTACAAAGATGAGAACGGACAGACTGCTAAGTTCATGCCTGAGAACACGTTTGTTATGTTCCCTGATGGTGAACTTGGTAAGACTTGGTTTGGTACTACTCCTGCTGAATCTGACCTCATGTCTGGTTCTGTTGCAAATGTATCTATCACAGATACTGGTGTTGCCGTTACCACTGTTCAGAAGGCCGACCCTGTTCAGGTTGAGACTATCGTTTCCATGATTTGTCTGCCTTCTTTCGAAGCTGCTGACCAAGTTTATATTCTTGACACTAATGCAAGCACAGACACTGATGCAAGCGCAGGCGGAGCAGGCGGAGCAGGCGGAAGCGGAAATGGAAATTAAGTAAAGCATAAGTAGAGGAGGACTAAACTATGGTTAAAATTACGAATGGTATAAATGTGTTTGAAGTAACAAGAGGTGCCTTTGACGGGATTTATTCTCGTCAAGGGTACAGACTAATTGACGAAAAGACTGAAGCTAAAACTCCTAAAGTTCCTAAAGCTCCTGAAAAGACTGAGGATGAAATTTTTGTGGAAGAGATTCTCGAAAAGCCTATTTCTCAGTGGAATAAGGAAGAAGTAAAACGTTTTGCAGCTATCAAGAAGATTGACATCTCTGGTACTAAGAACGCCAACGAAGCTAAGGAGATTATCAAGTCTTTCATTGACGGCGAGTAAGAGGTGAGCCTATGACAGATATTGAAAGAATCAAGAAAGAAATACGAGAGGCTCAGTCACCGTATTTTGACGAGGATGATTTCCAGTATTATTTGGATAAGAACAATGGTGACGTAAATGCTACCATTTATGAGATGCTTATCATTAAGTCTGAAGATTCTACAATATCTGTCAGTGGTTTATCCACTCAGGACACTTCAGCTTATTTTAAGCGATTAGCATCTCGTTTTAAACCGTTTAATTCAGGCATCCTCAATGAATAGGAGGTGCCAAGATGATAAACACTCGATTTGAAGCATATAAAATTAAAAGAGAATTAAAACGAAGCGGTATTGATTACGAGTTTAAGAGGTCTGGTTTGAATAACTTTGGGGAGCCGGTTGGTGAGTCTACTGTAGTTGGTACAATTCGAGGATTGTATCACGAGCAGAATAGCAGTGTTCAAGTCACAACTGGAGACACAACTCAGGTTCGTACAAAGAAAATTCCGATGATTTTGTGCTTGTATGAAGATACCGCTCGTTTAGCTTTACAAGTCGGTGACACTGTTACAATCAATGATAAGACATTCAAAGTTACAGGTATTGTAAACATTCAAGAATGGAATCTCATTTCTGATATTTCATTGGAGGTGGTTGACAGTGGCATTCCGGCTTAATCTTAATTACAATGAAAGTACATTGAAGAAAAATCTTGACGAAATGGGAACAAAACTTGGTGCAGTTATTTTGATGTATTCTGCAACTAAAGCAAGTGAATTGCAAGCAAAGATGAAAATGAATCGTCCTTGGACTGATAGAACTGGTATGGCGAAAGCTCTGTTGAATGCGAAAGTATCGCAACCAAGTCCGACCATAGTTCGTATTACACTTGCTCATGGTGTAAATTATGGTATTTGGCTTGAGCTTGCACATGAAAAGAACTATGCGATTATTGCTCCAACAATTAGAGAGGAAGGCCCAAGAATTGTAAGTGATCTTGACAATCTTATGAGCAAATTGAAACTGTGAGGTAATAAGTATGATTGATGCAAATTTTGAATATGCTGATTCAAGATGGCAGGACATATATTTGCATTTGAAGAAAGCAGGATTTGATGTTTATTCTCCAGGCACAAAGGTTGGTGAATGTACCAAAGAATATATTGTTGTGAAGAATGACGGTTCGTTCAAACATCCAACAGTAAGTTCTGATAATGACCTATATGCAGTTATGTGTTATGTGCCAAAAGAGAATTATAGTAGACTTGAGCCGATGGTTCAAGAAGTTAAAAAAGTGATGAAAGAGTTAGAGCCTATGATTATGCCATATGGAAGTCAGACCCCAAGCTATTATGATGACAGTTATAAGGCTCATATGATTAGTATAGAATACAGGAACTATAAGAAAATCTAATATCTGATAAAGGAGGATTTAGCAATGACTGTTAGAAAATCTAAAGCTGAAATTGCAACTATTGACTGCTGCCTCGTTACAATCGAAACCACAGATGGAGAATTTGGTTTTGACACTGCAAATAAAGTTGAAGTCGAGCCTCAAATTGAAGAAGAAGAAGCAGTTAAGTTAGTTGTGAAAGGCATCCTTCGTGCTCAAAAGCCGAAGACTACCACTATTACTGGTAATGAGATTACTCTTACCGATAACGTTTTCAATCCTGAACTTGTTTTAATTCTTCAAGGTGGTACTATCAAGTATGACCCTGCAGACCCGACTAAGATTATTGGTTACACACCTCCTGTTGCCGGTTCTTCTGACAAAGGTGAAGTGTTTAAATTGAATGTATACTCAGCTCAGTATGATGCTTCTGGTCAGATTGTTCAATATGAAAAGATTACTTATCCTAACTGTCAAGGTGCTCCTGTAGCGTTTGGGGCTGAAGATGGTGTATTCCGTGTTCCTGAGTATACCATTATTTCTGCACCTAAGACTGGTGAAGCACCTTATGAAATCAACTATGTGACTGAACTCCCTATTCTTGAAGATTAAGTAAACAAAAGGAAAGGTGAGAAGCATGGATAATAATGCGTATGGAAATAATAATGGAGTTATAAATAATCAATTGGAGGGACAGATGATATCTCAGCTTCAGCAAGTTAAGCCAGTGAATTGTGATGCTCCGATGAATATTACCACACTGGCAGACTTGCAGAGTTATGCCGCTGGTACAATTGTTCGTTTTCCTGATTTTGCAGAAGGACAACCTTTTGTCGCTCGTGTTCGTAGACCGAGCTTGCTTGTTTTGGCTAAGCAAGGTAAGATTCCAAACACCCTTTTGGCTACAGCTAGTGAATTGTTTTCTAAAGGTGGAGCAGGTATGAATACCAATAATGAGAAAATGCTCTCTGATGTATATGACATTATGCATATTGTTTGTGAAGCATCTCTTATACAACCAACTATGAAGGACATTGAAGACGCAGGTCTTTCTTTGTCTGATGACCAGCTTTTGGCTATCTTTAATTATACTCAGAATGGAGTAAAAGCTTTGGAATCCTTTCGTAAAGAGTAAAGAGATTTTGAATGTGATAGGGTTGGCAAATATTTATCATTGCCGCCCTAGTTCTTTATTAGATATAATTGACCCTTATACAGCATATTGTTTTGATGAAGCCTGTGCGTACATTATAAAGAAAATGGAAGATGGCGAGGAGCCAATTTTCAAGCTCAAATTCAAATCTTTTAAAGATTTATACAAGTATTATACTGGATAAGTAAGGAAGGTGAGAGTTGTGGCCGTCAATGTTGGCTCTGCCGTTGGTTATCTTGACCTTGACATTTCTGGTTTTTTAAATGGTTTAAAAACTGCTCAAAGTGAAGCTAATACAATGAGCAATAACATCGCAACAAAAATTGGAAACAGTCTTCAGAGTGCAGGTAAGAGCTTGACTTCAGTTGGTTCAACTCTTACCAAAAGCGTAACAACGCCGATTGTTGGTGCTGGAACAGCTGTGGTGAAATTATCTTCTGACTTTGAATCTGCAATGTCTAAGGTATCTGCAATTTCTGGTGCTACAGGTTCAGACCTTGACGCATTAAATCGAAAAGCTCAGGAAATGGGTGCAAAAACAAAGTTCAGTGCAACTGAATCAGCCGAGGCATTTACATATATGGCTATGGCAGGTTGGAAGACTAAAGAAATGCTACAAGGTATTGAAGGTATTATGGCTCTTGCTGCAGCTGATGGTTTGGACTTAGCTACAACTTCTGATATTGTAACTGACGCACTTACTGCATTTGGTTTGAGTGCAAGTGATTCTAGTCATTTTGCCGATGTTCTTGCGAAAGCATCATCGAATGCGAATACCAATGTAAGCTTGCTTGGTGAATCTTTTAAGTATGCAGCACCTGTTGCTGGTGCTTTAGGATATTCTGCAGAAGATACTGCAATCGCTCTTGGTCTTATGGCTAATGCCGGTATTAAGGGCTCTCAAGGTGGTACAGCTCTTCGTAGTGCTTTGACAAGATTGATTAAACCCACAGATGATGCAGCTGCTTTGATGGAGAAGTATGGCCTGTCTATGACTAATGCCGATGGCTCGATGAAGAGTCTTGGTCAGGTTATGGATATGCTTCGTAATAATATGGGCGACTTGACAGAAGCTGAACAAGCTCAAGCAGCTGCTATATTGTTTGGGCAGGAAGCTATGTCTGGTATGCTGTCGATTATCAATGCATCTAATAAAGATTATGAGCAATTGACAAATGCTATCTATAATGCAGATGGTGCTGCTCAGCAAATGGCAGAAACAATGTTGGATAATCTTAGTGGTCAGTTGATATTGCTTAAGTCTGCATTAGAAGGGCTGGCCCTTCAGTTCGGTGAAATCTTAATGCCGTACATTAAGCAGTTTGTTACTTGGCTTCAGAACTTGACGCAGAAATTGCAAGAGTTAACGCCAGAACAAAAAGAACAAATTGTCAAGTGGGCAGCTATTGCAGCAGCAATTGGACCAGTACTTATGATATTTGGTAAGCTGACATCGAGTGTTGGCAGTATAATTATTACATTTGGTAAAATTCCTGGAGTAATTGCAAAAGCTAAGAGTGCATTCACTGCAATTAGTGCTGCTATTGGTGGAATTTCTGCTCCAGTTATAGCTGTAGTTGCTGTGATTGGTACTCTAATTGCTGCATTTGCAAACTTGTGGAAGAACAATGAAGAATTCAGAAATAAGATAACAGCAATTTGGGACGGTATAAAATCCAAGTTCGAAGCATTTGCTCAAGGTATAGTCGATAGATTAAATGCTCTTGGTTTTGATTTTGAGAATTTTGGTGAGGTTGTAAAAGCAATTTGGGACGGCTTTTGCTCTGTATTAGCGCCTATATTTGAGGCAGCATTTGAAATAATTTCAAGTGTGCTTGGGACTGTTCTTGATGTATTGATAGGAATACTCGATGTATTTATTGGTCTTTTCACAGGAAATTGGGAGCAGTTTGGGAATGGCATAAAAGAGATATTTGTTGGAATTTGGGATGGATTGATCGGGATTCTGCAGTCTCTTGGAAATATGCTCCTCGGTATTTTTGATGCAATATGTGGTTGGTTTGGAACTACATGGGATGAGACTTGGTCAAATATCAAGCAGTTCTTTGTAGATATTTGGGATGGAATCACTACATTCTTTTCGGATGTGATAGATTCCATTGAGACAGCAGTGTCCGATTTTATTACGACAATTATAGACTTTTTTGCGCAGCTTCCTACAAATATTGTAAAATTTATTACGAATGCATACAACTCAGTCGTGACATGGGTAAGTAATATGGTTGCTAAGGCAAGAGAAATGGGACAAAATTTTCTGAATGCAGTCGTTAAGTTCTTTACGAATTTGCCATATAAGGTTGGCTATTTTATTGGTAATACGCTGACTAACATCGTAATTTGGGTTGGTAACATGGTGGCCAAAGCTAAGGAAATGGGAAAGAAGTTCATCGATAACGTGGTATCGTTCTTTACACAACTTCCTGGAAAGATACTTCAGTTTATTACCAACGCATTCAACAATGTTAAGACTTGGTCTACCAATATGGCAAATAAAGCTCGAGAGATGGGAACGAACTTCATCAACAATGTTGTTAGTTTCTTCACTCAGCTTCCTGGTAAAGTATTGCAGTTTATTACGAGTGCTTTTAATAACGTGAAAACGTGGGCTACTAATATGGCTAATAAAGCACATGAAACGGGTGCTAATTTCATTAACAATGTTATAAGCTTTTTGAAGCAATTGCCAGGTAAAGTGAAAGAGTTCTTGGATAGCGCTATCGAAAATGTTAAAACCTGGGTGTCTCAGATGGGTCAAAAAGGTAAGGAGGCAATTGAATCACTTATTAGCAATATCGTTGATGCTGCGAAAACTATTCCAAGCAAAATGGCTGAGATTGGAAAGAGCATTGTTGAAGGTGTTTGGAATGGTATCAAAAACGCATCAAATTGGTTTACTAACCAAGTTAAGCGTTTCTTCTCTGGTATTGTTGATGGTGTAAAAAAAGGACTTGGTATTCGTTCACCGTCTAAAGTATTTCGAGATGAAATTGGTAAATGGTTACCGCCTGGTGTTGTTGAAGGTTTCGAAGCTGCAATGCCTTCAGCTATGAAAGCAATTCAGAAAGACTTGAATAAGGGAATCAATAATATTGACGTTGATGATATTTCTGTCGGCGCTGATATTACTGTATCTGAATTTGTTGATAAGCTCAAGTCAATTTACAATGAGGTTGCGCTTTGGTTTGAGTCAATTGAAAGTAGAATTAGAAAATCTATTGATAACATAATACAGTCACTTGATACGCTTGTAAAAGCTGGTCAGATAGTTGTAAATTCCAATGGCACTCTTGGATACATTGGTTATAATGGATTTGCTAAGTCTAGCAGTTCTAGGGGTTATGTTGATAGCACAAATTCGAAAGATAAAAATGCTAGCGGAAATGGTGATACATTCATCTTTTATAGTCCTAAACCTATTGATGAAATTGAAGCAGCTAGACAGATGAAGAAGGTAAAACAAGATATGGCAGAAGGATTTTAAGAAAGGAGTGGTGAATGTGGTCGAAGGAATTAAACTTCAGAATGTAGAAACCAAAGCAATTCTTACATTTGATATGGTATCTACGTCTGATTACATACTTGATTCAGTGGATTGGGGCTCTGTAGAAAGTATCCATCACTCCTATAAGTATGTAAACCAGATTGGTGTATATGTGACAAGCACTAGTTTGGAAACAAGGTCGATTACAATTCAAGGTTGGGTTATTGCAGACACTGAAGCTGTAATGACTAAACGTAAACAAATACTAAACAGATTCTTCAATCCCCGACAAGCTATTGATTTATTTTACAAAGATTATGTGCTTAGATTTTTACCAAATACATCTATAAGATATTCAGCAATTATTGCAGAGAATAATGAAGTGATTTGTAAGTTCAAGATTGAAGGATATTGCCCTGACCCATTGTTTAGAGAACGGACAGAAAATAAAGTTGTAGCAGCAGGCACAATTCCTATGTTTCATTTTCCTTTGATTATTTCAAAGAATCCATCGCCTCCTGGTGGTGTGATTTTTGGACTGAGACAACCAAGTTTGATTGTTGCAATCAATAATTCAGGTGCTGTTGATGTTGGCATGAAAATTGTATTCAAAGCTAATGGTACTTTATACGGACCAAGCTTAATCGACGTTAATACGCAAAAATATTTCAAGATAAACAAAATGATGCAAGCCGGTGAGGAAATCATGATTGATACAAACATTGGTCAAAAGAAGATTCAGGGAACGCTAAATGACATAACATCAAATTACTTTAAATATCGTGACTTTGACAGCGAATGGCTTCAACTTAAAGTTGGTGACAATCTGTTTAGATATGATGCAGATGAGAACATTGAAAATCTTGAGGTGTACATCTATTTTAATAATAAGTATCTGGAGGTGCAAGAATGCAATTAGAAAAGCAAATCCAAATACTTGTATTTAAAGTAGATAATAATACATTTGAGAATATTGGTGAAATTAACCAGTATAACAGTTTAATCTGGGCAGATAAGTTTAATGGTTATGCAAGTTTTGAACTTTGGGCGCCAATCACTGAAGAAAATTCTGAGTATTTTAAGAAAGGCCACGTTCTTTGGTGTGGTGGTGATAATGCAGCAGTCATTGAGATTGTAAAGTCGACTGTTGATGATAAAGGAACAAAAACATTCAATGTCAAAGGCAGAACGCTTGAGATGCTTTTAACGACTCGTATTATTTGGGGTACATATAATGCTTCAAATAAATATGCATCAACTATTATGTATGAAATTGTAAATCAAAATTGTGTGAATCCCACGAATGTTAGTAGAAAGATTCCTTATTTAGAGTGTGCAGAGGACAAGCAACTTGGTGGTAAAATATCAATTCAAAAGACTGGTGGAGAAGTTTATGATACGTTAACCACTATCGCAAGTAATAAAGATCTTGGTTTTAATATATTATTTAGACCGAAAGAAAAGAAACTTATTTTTGAAGTTGTTGCTGGAGTCGATAGGACAATAGAGCAAAATGAAGTTGACCCTGTTGAGTTTAGCACAGACCTTGAAGATATTCTTTCAAGTTCTTATTATACGAATAATCAGGATGAAAAATCTGTAGCGCTAGTAATGGGTGAGGGAGAAGGAGTTTCAAGAAAATCAAAAATATCTGGAGATAATACAACTAAAGGTTTCAATAGAAGAGAGCTTTATGTTGATGCAAGAGATATCCAGTCTGAGTTTACAAATGAAGATGGCACTACAACCACTCTTACGCCTGAAGAGTATGATGCGGCTCTTATAAATCGAGGAAATGATAAACTCGCAGAATATAAAACGACCGAAACGTTTGAAGCACAGATTCGCGTTTTTGGTGATGTTCAATATGAGTTTGGTATAGATTATAACAAAGGTGATAAGGTAACAGTACGAGATAAACAACTTGGTGTTGTGGTATCTGCAAGAATTACTGAAGTAGAAGAAGATTTCGATGATGAGTATGCATTAATTCTTACATTTGGGTATTCATATCCAACAATAATGCAGAAAGTGAAACAACAAATTTCATAAGGAGGTGTGTTAAATGGAGAGATGTGGATTTTTTGATGCCAACCTTATTGGAGGAGAATATGATAGAGTTTATCTCGCAAGTCAATTCGCTGCATATTTTGCAAGCTTTATTGGGAATGGTGTTTTTGCTAAGCATTCTAATCAACTTCAGGTTGTGGAAATGGCAACGCCTCAAATGCAAATAGGTGTTGAAAGAGGGCAAGCTTGGATAAACGGATATTGGTATGAAAATACTGATATACTTTATCTGCCAATTGATACTGCAGATGGTGTTTTGAATAGAATCGACTCAGTTGTTCTTCGTCTTGGATTTTCTGAAAGAAATATATGGTTGACTGTGAAAAAAGGAACTCCTGCTATAAATCCCATAGCTCCAGAAGTTACACGTAATGCTGACTACTATGAGCTTCAACTTGCTACAATTAGTATTCCTGCCGGTTCAATTAAAATTACTCAAGCCCAAATCACTGATACTCGTATGAATAATGATGTTTGTGGTTGGGTAACGGGTATAATTGACCAGGTTGATACTACAACGTTGTTCAATCAATATGTGGACTGGTATACTACAACAACAGGACAAGCGGAGCAAGACTGGAATGCTTGGTTTTCACAGCAGCAAACAGAAGGATTTGTAATGGCTGCAGAAAAAGGTCAACCTGATGGAGTAGCAACTTTAAATGAAAATGGGAAAATACCTACTGAGCAGATTCCTGGAATTGAAACGTTTGTTACCTCTATAAATGGACAAACAGGTGATATAGTATTGACAGCTGAGGACATTGGTGCAGAAACTCCACAAGGGGCACAAGCTAAAGCTAATACTGCCGAAGCAAATGCGAAGGCATATACTGACGCACACGAGCAAAAATCAGCACCCCATAGTGGGCATGAGACTCTTGATGGAGCTCAAGCTAAAGCAAATGCCGCGCTGAATTCAGCAAAACAATACACAGACCAAAAAGTTGGAGAAGTGGCTAATGAATTAACATCGCATAAGAATGATAACACAAGACATATTAGTTCTAATATACCAGCAACAGCAATAACGTTTGGAGGCAAATTCCAAATAGCTTACAATTCGGTGACTAATTCTTTAGATATTACGGTGGTGAGCTAAAATGATAATAACAGATAAAGCACAGATAAAAGCAGCTAGTTTAAAAGAGTCCGACAAATTACGCTTAACGACATCTGACGAGTTAGAATGTTATGAATTTATTGAGAGCGATTTAAAGTTGCCTGCTAACGCAACCTTTACTCGTTCTAGCGTCGCCTACCTCTCTAATGGAACGCAAGTTCCCGCAAATACACCCCGTTTTGAACAAGGCAAGTTCGGTAAGGCGATTCTGGTGGAGGAAGGGACGACGAATTTATGTCAGTATCCCACAGACTTTAGTCAAAGTGCATGGGCTGCATCTAACGTTACAAAGCAACCCAATAGTGGGATAGCTCCTGATGGCTCCACAACGATGTGTAAAATCATAGAGACAACAGCAAATGCGGTACACGAGATTAGAACTCCGTCCATGACCACTACAAGCGGCGCATATTATACATTTAGTGTTATTGCTAAGGCTGGAGAACGAAGGTATATAAGGGTCGGCTTGACAGTCACTCAGTTCGGAGCCTCTCTATACATTGTAGTTGATTTACTCAATGGCAGTATAGTTTACATTGCTGGTTCTCCCTACAGTTATGGTGTGCGTTCATTAGGTAATGGGTTTTACTTGATATATATAACTCACCAAGCCTCTGCTAGTGCAAGCGGAACACAATATATTGGGACTCAGCCAGATGCAACTACTATAACCTATGCGGGAAACGGGTCTAGCGGGCTTTATATTTGGCACCCTCAAATAGAAGCCAAGCCCTACGCCACCAGCTTCATCAACGGCACACGTTCTGCCGAAACGCTGACCATCCCCACGGCGGGGGTACTGAATCCGCAGGAAGGGACAATTGAATTTCGACTAAAGCCACTTATAGTAATAAATTATAATAACTTTTTCAGTATGGGGTTAAGTAATGGGCGATTTCTATTGTTTTTCAATAGTAGTGGATTTGCACGTTTCGATTATGGCCCGCCCAACACCGGTCCTGAAGCTCCTAATGGTACCATAATAGCCAACAATTGGTACCACATAGCATTGCGATGGTCGGCAACTACAGGTAAACAAGCATTGTTTATAAATGGAGTTAAATATGAGTATAATTTACCGAATGGTGTAGCAACAAGTTTTCCTTCAACTGTATCTGTTGTGAACAATTACAGTGCGTATATTGACGACCTTCGCATCTCCAACAAAGCTCGTAGCGATGAGGAAATATTAGCGGCATATCAGAATAATTTGCCACTACTAGCAGACAAGTGGACAACATATAAGCTAGATTTTGACGACAAGGTAAGAATAACAACACAAGGACAAATAATCTGTAACGAATTGATAGAAATTTAGGAGGTGAATTTATGGCACAACTTAAAGCAGGTACTACTATCGGAGGTAGAAATGTTGTGCAAGAGCTTGATTCTCGTTTACCAAAAACTGGCGGTACAATGACAGGTATTCTTACAGCTCAATCAAATACATCATATACAA
>Ga0116169_1002856_pt1 | contig 12216 bp, 10 predicted proteins | sample AD_UKC130_MetaG_FD_89796 | JGI IMG/M metagenome (GOLD analysis project Ga0116169, IMG submission 89796) | Active sludge microbial communities of municipal wastewater-treating anaerobic digesters from Canada - AD_UKC130_MetaG | ecosystem: Engineered > Bioreactor > Anaerobic > Digestate | place...
CATCCGGCAGGGGAGAGCATCGGCATCCCGGACCACCAAGAGCGGAACGCCGCCTCGATAAGGTTACCCAGAAGAACGCACTCCAGCGCCTGCTGCAGAAGCGTTTCGGCACCGTGGTTTCCGAGGGGGCGTTCGAGTGGCTACGCGTGCCTCGCCCGGAGGAGCTCGACCCTCTCTATACTCGCCTTCTACGGTACTGCGTGACTATCGCGGGCATGATGGCTTCATCCAGCCAGGGCGTCGCCTTACCGTCGATTTCCATGTCGAGGCGTTGAATCTCGTCATCGAGTATGATGAGGACCAGCACTTCGGCAAGGCGCGCCAGCTTACCCTGGAGAGCTACCCCGATAATCCGTGAGTGATCCTGCCCCGATTTCGTCGGCAGTCTGCTGTGGGGCACTGGCCAGGCTCTCATACTCATGGAACGTCATATGGCCGAGGGCTGAATGCAGCCGCTACCGGTTGTACCAGGTATCGATGCAGGAGAGGATCTCCAGCCGGGCTCCTTCCTGGACACGGAAGATACGGCGACGAATTAGCTCCGCCTTGAGCGTATGGGGATGACGCCATCGCGGCGCTATCTCAACGATTGTCCTTCCATAATGATGGCCTCGCAGCCGCTGGTTTTCGCGCCGCCTCCGTCTTGAACTTACCTGCCAATCGCCTACCCAGGCGGATGCTCGCAGACCACAGGCGACCGGGGTCTGGAGAGAGCGATCTCCAGACCCCGGCTTGTTACATGTAACCGCCCTTATTCAGTCATGTGCTTCGATCCTGACGATGCGATTCGTGTCGTCGTAGGCACGTGCTAACCTCCTGAGGTAGCGCGTAACCCATATCACCGTCGCCATGCTCTCCGGGTTACAGAGGCTGTCGGCGGTGTCGAGCAGTTCCTTTGCAAGATCCTCCAGGAGCAGCGTCTCCGTTTCACCCATACCGCCCATCTCGGGTGTCAGGAAGAGCGCCTCCGCCGTGCCCCGAATGAGATCGGCAGGGGTGACCCCGAAGATATTGGTCTCACCCAGATCAGCGAATAGCGCCATCATGATCTGGTCCGCAACCTGACGAAGCGAGCGAGCTTGTTCCTGTACTCAACTCATCCTTCCACTGTGAGCGTCACTAACCAGCCGCAGGAGCATGAGAGCGCCCGGAGCCAAGACCCAGCTGGTAAACCGAGACCCCGATAACATGAAAGCTGCTTCCGTGAACACCTCCTCTGCCAGGAACCGAACCGCTTCGACCGTCGCTTCGCTGCGGATGATGCGCGGGATTGCCATGCAGGCCCATCCCCCCGTAACGGCCCGACATGCAACGCCAACGCCTTTTCGACACAAATCCATCCGGCTACGCGTTCCGTCCGATTGCTGTCGTTCGCTTGTTGGTCTTAGTGTGATGGCGGGTCTCCCCTCCTTAAATCAGGAACAACAAGGGCCCCGAGCCGCTCTTCCGCCCCGCAGAACTACGAAGGACGCCCAAAAGCGTTCGCTATAGACGAATAAGACACCGGTCTCGGAGCCCTACTTCCTCACACAGACTCCTTGTATGATCGCGATGAGTGTAATGGCTATGAACTGCTGGTTACTTTTCCAATTCTTCGTGCCATCCTGTCACCGTAGCCTTGGGTTCACTGCGGCGCCCCCAGGGCGAAGGTGCTCGTCTAGTGCTTGTTTGAAGAGCAAGCTCTACCTATTATACGTTTCAGGGCGCGGCACTGTTTCAATTACCTCGCGTGAGTCTTGGCGCACGCTGGTCACCCCGATGGTGGGGGCACGGGAGTGATGCTCTCACGAAAGAGGCGGCCCATCACCATAAAGAATCATGAACGTTCCTTTGTTGGGGGAGGCTTGGGGCGAACGGGTACCGGGGTGGGTTGTTGCCTGGCCCGCCACAGCCTGGCATCAGGCCAGGACGCCCTGGCGGGGATCACCGACCTTCGTCGCAGGGCACGTGACCGGGTGATCCATCATCCGTCACCGTAAACGCCCGCCCAGTGCCGGATGGTGCGCGGTTGGCAATCAGGGCAGTGAGTATATGGCTCATGGACGCCCTTCGCAGTCGTAAGCCTCGTTGAGTGCGTCTCCGTGACCCCGCCTGAGCTGGGCGAGCGGTTCGTGCGATGGGAGGGTGGTGCTCATCTGAGACTGCCGGCGTGTGGGGTGGGGTCCACCTCGCGATGGCGAGCATTCCCCTTGGGGACTGCCGGCACGATCTTGCCCTCGAACCAGGCGTAGAGCGTGGGCAGCACGAAGAGGGTGAGCAACGTCGATGTCACCAGCCCGCCGATCACCACGGTCGCGAGCGGTTTCTGCACCTCCGCGCCGGTGCCGGTGGCGAGCGCCATTGGAATGAAGCCCAGGCTGGCCACCAGCGCCGTCATCAGCACCGGGCGCAGGCGCACCTCCGCGCCCTCGATGATGGCATCCGCCATCTCCTTCCCATCCTGCCGCAACTGGTTGATGTAGGAGACCATCACCAGACCGTTCAGCACCGCCACGCCGAAGAGCGCGATGAAGCCGACACCGGCAGAGACGCTGAACGGCATCCCGCGCGCGAAGAGAGCGAACACCCCTCCCGTCACGGCGAGGGGCACGCCGGTGAACACCAGCAGCGCCTGGCGCAGCGAGTGGAACGTGGTGAAAAGGAGGACGAAGATCAGGAAGAGCGTGACCGGCACAACGACCATCAGCCGTGCCCGGGCCCGCTGCATATTCTCGAACTGCCCGCCCCAGTCCACGCGATACCCGGCCGGCAGCTTCACCCTCTCGTCAATCTTCCGTTGCGCCTCGGCAACGAAGGAGCCGATGTCGCGCCCGCGCACGTTGGTCTCCACCACGACGCGCCGCTGGCCCCACTCGCGGCTCACCTGCGCCGGCCCTTCCACCAGCTTCACGCTCGCGAGCTCTGCCACGGGAATCCGCTGTCCGTTCGGAGCGGTGACAAGCGTGTTCTTGATTGCCTCGGGATCCTCGCGCACTGCCTTGGGGAAGCGCACGACCAGGCTGAAGCGGCGGTCCCCCTCGATCACCTCGGTGGCTTCCTTGCCGCCAATGGCCGTCTCCACCACCTCCTGCACGTCGTCCACGTTGATCCCATAGCGGCTGATCGCGTCGCGGTCCACCTCGATCTGGAGCATCGGCAGGCCGGTCACCTGCTCGACCTTCGTGTCCGCCGCGCCGGACACCTCGCGCAACACCGCCGCGATCTCCTCGGCCTTCTCGCGCAGGATGTCGATCTCTTCGCCGAACACCTTCACCGCCACGTCGGAGCGCACGCCCGAGATTAGCTCGTTGACGCGCAGTTCGATCGGCTGCGAGAAGAGATAGGAAATGCCAGGCACCTTGGAGAGCTCGGCGTTCATCAGGTTGACGAGTTCCTCCTTGGTCTTGGCGCGCTTCCACTGGCTGCGTGGCTTCAGTATGATGAAGTGGTCGCCGTGGTCCGGACCGGCGGCATCGGTGGCGATCTCGGCGCGCCCGGTCTTCGTGACCGCCGTCTCCACCTCATCCGGGAACTTCTCCATCAGCACCTTCTCGATGGTAGTGGCCAGGCGCGTGGCCTCGGAGAGCGACACGCTGGGCAGCTTGAAGGCCGAGAAGGCGATTGCCCCCTCATCCAGCTTCGGGACGAACTCCGAGCCGAGGAACGGGAAGAGCAAGACGCCGGCCAGGAAGAGTGCGGTGGCCTCCAGCACGGTGGTCCGGCGATGTGTTATCGCCCAGCGCAGCGCAGGCACGTAGCGACGGCGCACCCATCCCAGGACGCGATTCTCGCGCTCCACCGGCCGGTCGCGCAGGAAGAGGGCGCACAGCACCGGGATCAGCGTGAGGCTGAGGATCATCGCGCCGGTGAGCGCGAAGACGACGGTGAGCGCCATCGGCTTGAACATCTTGCCTTCATACCCGGTGAGCGTGAGGATCGGCAGGTAGGAAGCGATGATGATCATCTCGCCGAACTGCGTCGCCTGGCGCACCTCCAACGCGGCGGCGCGCACGGTCGCCAGCCGTTCGTCCGGGGTCAGCGCGCGCTTTAGCTCGCGCCGCCGCTCTGTCAGCCGGCGCACGCAGTTCTCCACCATGATCACCGAGCCGTCCACGATCAGCCCGAAGTCGATTGCACCGAGACTCATCAGATTCCCGGAGATGCCGTACTTCTGCATCCCCGTCAGCGCGAAGAGCATCGAGAGCGGGATCGCGGAAGCCACGATCAGCGCCGCCCGGATGTTCCCCAACAGCGCGAATAGGACGGCGACCACCAGCACCGCGCCCTCGAAGAGGTTCTTCTCGACGGTCCGGATCGTCTTCTTCACCAGCTCGGTGCGGTCGTAGAAGGGGACAATCCGGACGCCGGCCGGGGCCAGGCTCTTGTTGAGAGCCTCGACCTTCTTCTTCACATCGGCGACGACGGTCCGGCTGTTCGCGCCGCGCAGGAGCATCACCACGGCGGTGACGACTTCTCCCTGGCCATCCTTCGTCGCGCTCCCCTGGCGCACTTCCGGGCCGACGACCACCTCGGCCACGTCGCGCACCCGGATGGGGATGCCGTCGTGCGCCGTGATCACGATGTTCTTGATCTCTTCGATATTGCGGACCAGGCCCACGCCGCGCACCAGGTACTGCTCCGCGCCGTGCTCGATGTAGGCCCCGCCGGCGTTGCGGTTGTTGCGCCCCAGCGCCTCGAACACGTCTCGCAGGGTCAGCCCGTAGCTCACCAGCCGGTCTGGGTCGACCAACACCTGATACTGCTTCTCAAACCCGCCGAAGGGGTTCACCTCGGCCACGCCCGGCACCGTGCGAAGCTGCGGCTTGATCACCCAATCGGTGAGCGTTCGCAGGTACATGGCGTCGGGATCGAACGGCGTGAGCCACGGCGAGCTCTGCACGAGCCCCGCGTCCCTGCGCGTGCAGACCGGGCAGGGGCAGCCGCAGGGCGCCAGGTAGCGGTGGTGCTCCTCATCCTCCGCCCTATGGATCCCCTCCGCGCGGTGGATAGCGCTCATGGAGGAGTGGGCACCCACTCCGTTCGCCCCTGGGATGCGCTCCACCACGAACTGGTAGATCTCCCCCAGTCCGGTGCTCACCGGGGCCATTTCCGGGTGCGCTCCCACTCCGGGCGGGAGGTGCTGCGAAGCATCCTGCAGCCGCTCCGACACCAACTGCCGGGCGAAGTAGATGTCCACATGGTCCTTGAAGACGACGGTAATCTGCGACAGCCCGAACTTGGAGAGGCTGCGGAGCTCGGCCATCTCCGGCAGGCCACTCATCGCCAGCTCCAGCGGGAAGGTGATCAGTTTCTCCACCTCGAACGGCGACAGCCCCGGCGCGTCGGTGTTGATCTGCACCTGGACGTTGGTCACGTCCGGCACGGCGTCAATCGGCAGTTCGAGCGCCGACTTCACCCCAACGCCGATGAGCAGCGCGGCGAGGATCAGGACGAGCACGCGCTGCTCCAGCGCGAAAGTGATCAGGCGGTTGATCATGGAACGAGAGCCTCCCTCTTCCCTTGCGGCAGAGTGGGGTCAGTGCGCGTGCCCGGCGTGACCGAGCTCCTCCTTCTTTCCGTGAGACTTCACCAGGAACGCGCCTTCAGTGACCACTGTCTCTCCTGGCTTCAGGCCGTCGAGCACCTCGTAATAGCCGCCGCTCTCCGTGCCCAGGCGGACTTCTCGCTCCTGGAACTCGCTCCGGCCGGTGGCGACGAAGACGAACGTCCTCTCACCTTCGCGCTGAACCGCGCTGGCAGGCACGGAGAGCGCACCCTGCCGCCGGCCAAGGCCGATGCTCACCTTGACGAAGACGCCCGGCTTCAGCTTGCGCCGTGGGTTGGCGACCTCGCACCGCACCACCAGGGTGCGCGTTTGCTCGTCGATCACATCTCCCATATAGGAGACCTTGCCGGTGAACTTCTCATCTGGGAAGGCGCTCGCCACGATGGTGACCGGTTGGCCGGCACGCACCTGGCGCGCGTCCTTGGCGTACACCCGGGCTTCTACCCACACCGTGGAGAGGTCGAGGATCGTGAAGAGCACGTCCTGCGCGGTCACGACTTGGCCGCGGTTCGCGGCACGCTCCAGGACGCGCCCGCCAATGGGCGCGGTGACCGCCACGCTCGCACCCTCCCCATCCACCGGGGCCCGCAGGACTTTGAGCGTGTTGCGGGCGGCTAGCAGGCGTGCCCGGGCCTGGGCAACCGCCGCCTCCGCTGCCTGCGTCTCGCGCTGCGCGTAGAGGTCTTGCCTCGCTACGCTCGTCTCCCGGCGGAGCAGCGAATCCAGCGCCGCCAGCCGGTTCTCCAGCTCGACCAGCACCCGTTTCTTCTCGGGGGAGGTCGCGATGCTGAGGCGCTGCTTCGCCTGATGGAGCGCGGCCTCGGCCTCGGCGCGGGCCTTCTCCGCCTGGAGGAGCTCGTTCTCGGCCTGTTGGATCTCGCGGCTGGCATAGACGCCGGAATCGAGCAGCTCGCGCTCTCGCGCCAGAACCTGCTTCGCGATCCGCAGCTGCTCCTGAGCTCTCTTCAGCTCCGCGTCCGCCGCATCCCGCGCCGCCTGAGCTTCCTCCAGCTCCCGGCGGGAGCGGACGCCGGTATCAAACAGCTTCTTCGCGCGTGCCAGGTTCGCGTCGGCGAGGCGCAGCGCCGTCTCCGCCTGCTGACAGTCCCTCTCCGCCTCCGCCATCTCGCGGCGCGCCTCTTCCAGAGGCCGGTACTGCACCGCGCCGGCTGCCACGAGCGCCTTGCGCCGGCTCAACTCCTGTTCGGCAAGGCGGCGCGCGCTCTCGGCGCGGTCGAGCATCGCCTGCGCCGTCCGCACGGCAGCCTCGGCATCCCGGAGTTCGGTCTCGTGCTCCACGCGCCGGGCAGCCAGCTCGCTTGCGATCTCATCCCGCTTCTCGCAGATCTCATCCACCGATTTCTGCGTGAAGACTCCCGAGCGCGCCAGTGTGCGTGTGGTCGCCAGCTGGCGCTCCGCGTTGGAGAGTTCCGCCCGCGCTTCCTGGTACGCGGCTCGCGCTTGCGCCACCTCGATGCTGTCTATCACCGCCAGCACCTGTCCGGGCCGGACCGTATCGCCGACATGGGCGCTCACGCGTGTGATGCGCCCGGATACGAACGGCCCGACCTTGACGACGCGGTTCGCGTCGGGAACGACCTCGCCGTTGGCCTGGATGGCCGGGCCCGCCGCGCCATAGACGACCGGGGCCGTCTTGATGCCTCCTAGCTTGAGGCTCTCGGGCGGGAGCGTGATCATGCCCTCCTCATGGCCGCCCTCGCCGTGGAGTTCCTCGCCTTCCTCGTGGTGATGGCCCTCGTGGCTTCCGGCATGGCTCTCATGACCGTCGTGGTGTGTTTCTTCCCCCTCGTGGCGCTCCACCGCCGCGCGCGCTCTCTCCGGCTTGCCGGGCGCGCGGTGCCGCGCAACGGCATAGCCGGAGAGAGCGATCAGGAGCACGAGCCCCGGCACCACCACGCTCTGAAGCCTTTTCTCTCTCGTCATCGGTTCTCTCCCGAACGCGTCTCTTTCCATCGCGCCCGGCCCCGAGAGGGGTCAGCGAGCGGCGATCGGACTGGCAATCGCCCGGTCCAGCGCGGCGCGCGCGCTCGCGTAGGCGGCGCGCGCCCGGATCGCGCCACGGCGTGCCTCGACCAGGGCGCGCTGGGCATCGATCACCTCCAGGTAGGTGAGCGCGCCCTCCTGATAGCCGGTCTGGGTCATCTCGGCCAGCCGCCCGGCGTCGGCCAGCACGCCGTTTTCGTAGCTTCGCGCCACTTCTGCGGCCGCTTGCAGGCGGGCCAGAGCCTCTTCAACCTCCAGCGCCACCTGGTTTCGCTGCTGCTCCAGGCGAGCTTGCTGAGCCTGATAGGCGGCCTCCGCCTGCCGGACCTCGGCGCGCCGGCGCCCCCAATCGACGAACGGGAGAGTCACTCCCACGCCGATGCTCCCGCCATCCCGCGTGAGGCGCGCCCGCTTCGCTTCCAACACCACGTCCGGGCGCCGCGCCGCGCGCGCCAGCCGGGTCTCTGCCTCGCGTGCCTGCGTCTCGGCTTGCATAGCCGCCAGCTCGGGGCGCTGGCGTTCAGCGGTTGCACGCGCGGTCTCAGCGTCCGGGAGCGTTTCGGGGCGGGGCCATTCGCCTTGCAGGGTAAACGGAGTGGTGGGGTCGCGCCCCATCGCCGCGTTCAGCGCCGCGCGCCGGGCGGCGGCCTCTCCCTCGGCCAGGCGAAGCTCCTGTCCGGCGCGCGCCAGCTCGACGCGGGTGCGAATGACATGGCTCTGGGGCACGTCGCCCGCCTCGAACGACTCCTGCGCCGCCTCGTGAAGCTTCTGGAGGAGCTCTACCGCCTGCGCGGCGACGTCACGCTCCTGCTGCGCCGCCAGCGCCTCGTAGAACGCCGTGCGAACGCCGTAAACGATCTCCTGCCGGGCTGCTTCCCATTGCGCCTCCGCCGACGAAACCCGGGCGCGGGCGGCCGCCACGCGCGCGGAGCTCTGCCCGTTGACCTCCAGCGACTGGAATAACGAGAGCTGCGAGTCATCCACGGTTCCCGCCGGGGTCACTACCAGCTCAGGCGACGGCAGCGCCTTCGCCCCCTGAACTGCGGCGCGCGCGCCGTCCACCTCCTGCGCGGCCGCCCGCAGCGCCGGGTGCCCGGCGAGCGCCACCCGGATGGCCTCGTCCAGGGTCAGGGATGGCGCCGCCGGGGTAGCCAGAGCCGCCGTCGCCACGGCTATCGCCAGGAGATAGACCGCTGTTCTACACCCGATAGAACATAAACTCGTCATCGTTCACTTTCTGGAATCCAATCACATGGCTGGCCAGGCCAAGAGGGCCAGGCTTTCGACCAGGCAATGGAGCGATGGCAGGAGGGGCGAATGCGCTACGACCTGCACGATGCCGCTGGCAAGCCCGCCTGCTATCAGCACCGTGAGATAGCGCTGCCGGGCGGAGGTGGGCATTGCGGGCGCGGGCGCCAGAAGCCGCTCCACGCGCCGGGCGAGGAACGCCGCGGATCCACCCGCCAGCGTCGGCCCGGGCTGGGAGGCCCATCGCGCCGCCGCCAACAACGCCGCGGCCAGCTCCAGGCGGCAGCCGGTGCGCTCGACGGCGAGATCGTCGGCGGCCAGTTCGGCCGCCTCTTCCCAGGCGGAGAGCAGGGCGCGCACCGGGGGAAGGAAGCCAAAGAGCCGGCCACACGTGAAGATCAACAGCTGGGCGATATGGTCCCCACGATGCAGGTGCGCCGCTTCGTGCGCAATGGCGGCACCCAACTCCTCCGGCGAAAGCCGCTCTACCAGCGAGCGCGCAATGATGCACCGCGGCCGGCGCGCTCCCAGGACAAAGGCGGTGGGGCGAGGCAGGTCAGCCTCGCAGAACTCCGCGGTGCACTCCAGGCGTTCGCGCACGCGCGCCACGGCGGCGGCTGCCTGATCCGATAGTCCGAGTTGCTGCCCGTCGATTGCACGCTCATATTGCCGGAGCAGCTGGATCGCCCGCGCCATCTGGCATCCCGTGGCCACCAGCGCGAGGAGCGTGCCGCCTTCCAGTGCGAAGACGGCGAACCTGCCAGCCGTGGAGAGCGCGCCGGGGTCGAGGCAGAGATGGGGCACCTGGTGGAAAGCGAGCAGGTCCTCCACCAGGGTGGCCATCACGAAGAGGGTGATGGCGCCCGAGGCGAGGAGCGGGCAGAGGACCGCGAGCAGGAGCCGGTCCGCGCGCAGGTCGGGCGAGCCACGCCGGAACCAGGGGAGCCAACGCGCGGCCAGGGCGGTGCCGGCGAGGAGAATAGCAGCCGTTGCCAGGAAGAGCGTGAGGCCCGCCGGCGTGAGCGCGAGGCTACGCATCCTCTGCCTCCTCCCGCTGCCGGCGCAGCCACTCGGAGAGCCGGTCGTAAACATCTGGGGGAAGGGCGGCGTCCTCCTCCAGGAGACTGGTGAGGGCATCGGGGAATTCGGCCATCAGATCCGCCAGGACGCCGCGCACGATCCGCTGCTCCAGATCCGAACGGCTCACCGCCGCCGAGTACTGGTAGCCCTTGCCGACCCGCTCCCGGCGCAAAAGGCCCTTCTTGTAGAGCCGGTCGAGTGTCGTGACGACGGTCGTCAGCGCCAGCTGGCGCGCGGGCGCGAGCGCCGCCTGCACCCCGGGCGAACCGATTGGCCCGTGGGACCAGACCACGTCCATCACCGCCTGCTCCAGGTCGCCGAGGGGCCTGTGCCACCGATTCTGGGATGGCGCGGGATCTCTCTTCTGGGCCATTGGTGCTCGCCAGCTCCTCCCCACCTCACCTGTTGCTTCGACCAGGCGTAGAACCATGCTCATTCTATCGCCGGTCGAACAACCTGTCAAGGAAGCGCGGCGGCATTTGTTGTTGCTCAGGTAGTTCACCGAGGGTGTGGGCACCCTGGGCTGAGTTGTGTGGCCTCTTCGGGGCTAAAGGATGGCCATCTGCGGGACTACGGTAGAAGAGGTCCGGCATTCGAGCCGGTAGTTCCTGTGCCCGGAAGCGGATTCCTTATCTCAACCGCGTCGAGCGGGTCGGCCAAGCTCCTCGCCTTGCGGAGTCACCTGGAGATCGCCGAGCTGCACCGTGGCCACCTGGGCGATATCTGCCAGAGGCGTGAGCACCGTGAGCCCGGAGTCATTGGCGCTCAGGAGAATCCCGGCTGCCAGGGTCTCGCCGTGGGCGTCGAGGAGACCGCAGATGCGCTGGGGGGCATCCCCCAACACCTTAGGAAGGGTTGGCGGCCAGAGACTGACGCGTGAATAGGAAAGGTGCTGCTCGTGGGCGCTCGAAAAATAGGCGGCAAAGGAGCGCTTCCGGTTCTCGGCGCGCGCCTGGGGCGATTTGACGCGCACACCAGGTGCCACGGGGAGGCGCACCAACACCGGGCCACCCGGGCGAGCGAAGGGCCGGAGGATTGGCTCCAGCTCCCTGCGCGCCTGAATGGCGAGGATGCACCGGGGCCGCACCGCCTGGATCTTGTGGAACTTCAGCGTGGCAGCGAGACGTCCGAAGACCATCCCTGTCGTATCCACCACGATGAGGCGACATCCACGCGAGCGAGCTGCTATTGCCAGAAGCGATGTTCCGAGGACAACCGGCAGAAGATGGCGGGCAGGCGTGGTATCGCCCACGAAGTAGAGACGTCTTGGGGGAACCTGCGCCAGGTGCGTGACCGGGGTCTCGGGGATACCCAGGCCGATGGTCGTTGGCGGGCCGATATCCGATTGCCCAACGTCGGCATCGACGAGGGCCACCGACTTCCCTGCGTGCAACCCCCGGTTGAGGAGTTCGCGCGCCAGCATCGATTTGCCCGTATCCGTGGCGCCCAGAAGAAGAACCGTGCCCCCACGCTCCACCACGCGATCCAGCACGCGGCTGGTCTCTTCAGGCCAGGTCGCCTGGGGTGCATACGCATCGTCACTCATGATGACGGGGGGTTCCATGTGCGAGGCGGTGGCTCCTGCCGCGCGTGCTTCGCTCGCCGTGCCCGGCGAACCGCTCTCGGATGCGATGGAGCCGCATCGCTTTCGCTCACGCGGAACGCGCCTCCGACTGCCCGCGCCTGCGCGGTCGCAGACCGAATACCGATGCGGAGGGAAGGAGAGGAAACGCGGGAGGGGGCCTCTAATAGGGAACATTGTGGCCGGCCGCAGGATGCCGGCGGGGAGAAGATGCGGTGGAGCAAGAGGGTTTGAGCAGCAGCGGGATGAGGAAGCGCCGGCCGGTCGCGGCGGTGCTCGCTATCGGCGTCGCGTGCGCGTTCCTCCTCTGCGGCTATGAGTTCATCCGCAGCGTCTCCACCTCGTTCTACATCGATGCCTATGGTGCCCACCGCCTCCCGGTGGTGATGGGGCTGATGCCCGTGGGCGTTGCGCTCACGCTCTACGGCTACGGCGTTCTGCTTTCGTGGTTTGGTCCGGCGAGGGCGTTGCTCCTCACGTCCGGCTTTTCCGCTGCGCTCATCACGGCGTGCTGGGCTGCCCTGCGCGTCGGCTGGCACCCGGCCGCGGGGATCCTCTACGTATTCCGCGAGGCCTACATCGTCCTGATCATCGAGCAATACTGGTCGCTGATCAACAGCGCGCTCACTGCCGGGCAGGCGAAGCGGCTCAACGGGCCGATCACCGGCCTGGGCTCCCTCGGCGGGATCCTTGGAGGCTCGCTCGTGCACGCCTTCGCAACTCGGGTGGGCTCCGAGATGTTCCTCCTCTTCGCGGC
>Ga0116169_1002860_pt1 | contig 12200 bp, 9 predicted proteins | sample AD_UKC130_MetaG_FD_89796 | JGI IMG/M metagenome (GOLD analysis project Ga0116169, IMG submission 89796) | Active sludge microbial communities of municipal wastewater-treating anaerobic digesters from Canada - AD_UKC130_MetaG | ecosystem: Engineered > Bioreactor > Anaerobic > Digestate | place...
CGACCACAACGCACTCAAACAAGCACTTACCGACTGTGAAAGTTCAGAAAAGCCCACCGTGATCATTGCCGAAACCATCAAAGGCAAAGGCATCTCTTTCATGGAGCAAAACATCTTGTGGCACTACCGGTTCCCGCACGAGGGCGAGGAATATGACAGCGCCGTCGCCGAATTGGATGCTCAACGCCCGCTCTCGACCGACACCGACACCGACACCGACAGGAAGGTCACACCATGAGGGACCGCTTTGTCAGCACTTTAATGGGTCTCGCGGCAAAAGATCCCAACGTCCATCTCATAACCGGAGACCTCGGGTTCGGAGTACTCAAACCTTTCTGGGAGAAATTCCCAGACCAGTTCACCAACGCTGGCATCGCTGAACAAAATATGACCAGTTTCGCAGCAGGAATGGCACTCGCTGGAAAAATCGTCTATACCTATTCGATCGGGAACTTTCCTACATTGCGCGCACTCGAACAAATCCGCAACGACTGTGCCTACCACGAAGCGAACGTAAAGATCGTGTGTGTTGGCGGAGGGTTCGTTTACGGTTCGCTGGGCATGAGCCATCACGCAACCGAAGACCTCGCAATCATGCGTGCTCTTCCCAACGTGACGGTTATGGCCCCATCTGACCCAGCACAAGCCGAATGGGCCACCGAAGCGATCTATTCCCAACCTGGCACTTGTTATCTACGTCTCGGACGTGGAGGCGAACCCGAATTGGGTGTTCCCACCGATCAGTTCCAGATCGGACGGGCAGTCACGGTAGCCGATGGCGCTGAAATCGCTTTGCTGTTCACAGGCGCAATCGGTGACGAAGTGCTGGCCGCTCGTGAACAACTTGCAGCACACGGAATTCACCCAACAGTTGTTTCCTTCCCTACGGTCAAACCGATCGATGCCGAGACGATCACAGAGCTTGCGGGCAAATACCGCGCCATCGTCACCATCGAAGAGCACAGCATCGTAGGTGGCCTCGGCGGTGCTGTTGCTGAGATTCTTGCCGAAGTGGCCGGAGCGCGCGCGCGTCTTGTTCGCATCGGCCTTGACGACAGATACTCCAGCATCGTCGGAAGTCAGCATTATCTTCGTGACGTGTATGGAATGAGCGCACGCGCCATCGTAGAAAAGGTGCTCGAGGTACACCGTGGCTAAGGTGTTGATCTTCGCCAACGACAACTCAACGCTCTACAACTTTCGCCGCGAACTGCTGGCCCGTCTAGTTGGTGAAGGTTTCGACGTGATAGTGGCTTTACCGGCACACCCACGAAACCAAGCATTTCGCGATCTCGGGTGTTCTGTTGTTGAACTGCCGCTCAGTCGATTTGGCACAAACCCGATTACAGAACTAGGAACGGTCTTCACGTTCTGGACGATCCTGCGCAAACAACGCCCAGATGTGGTGCTGACGTATACCGTTAAGCCGAACGTCTATGGCGGACTCGTTGCCCAACTTTGTCATGTGCCGCACATCGCCACAGTCACCGGCTTGGGAACCGTATTCCAATCCCCTAGCCTGCTGCGACGCATCAGCGCAAGCCTGCAAAAGTTTGCGTTTCGCAAGTCACAGCGAGTCTTTTTTCAGAACCTCGACAACCTCAAGGCGTTCCGCGATCTGGGGATCGTAGACAAGCAATCTCGCGTGCTCCCTGGCTCGGGGGTGAACCTGGCACTCCATCGCGCCGAGCCCTATCCCCCAGATACTGGAACCACTCGTTTCATCACGGTTGCTCGGATCCGCCAAGACAAGGGATACGACGAACTCTTCACCGCGATTCGCGCGATCTGCGCCCAACGGGACGGTCTCGAGTTCCATATTGTCGGCTGGTACGAAGACGACTCCTACCGCGACGCCGTCGCTCAGATTCAAGCCGAATGCCCGGTGGTTTTCCACAGCGAAGTCACCCAAGAAGAAGTGCATGAACTGATAGCAGGGTCGCATTGCCTGATCCATCCCTCCCACCACGAAGGAATGGCGAACGTGATTTTGGAAGCCGCCGCTGCCGGCCGTCCGTGTATTGCTTCAGACGTTCCAGGCTGCCGCGAAGCCATCGACAACGCTGTCACAGGCTTCTTGCACCCCGTTCAAGACGCCACAGGATTGGTTTCCTCGATCGAACAGTTCTTAGCGCTACCTGGCGAATCGAAAGAGCAGATGGGTGCGGCAGCCAGACAGAAAATGGAACAAGAGTTTGACCGCGAACTCGTCGTCGATCACTACCTGCATGAGATCGGCAGCGCGGCAAACAACCTGTGACAGATCCTTCTCACCTGCCACCTATCCACGATCGAACTTGGCCCCGCCCACTCATTGGTAGGCTTGACATGATTGTTTTCCAGCATCGCTTTCACCAGCGAACATTGTTCAGGAGTTGTAACCGTGTGCGGTTTTTCTGGATTCCTTAGCCCGCCCGGCAACCCCCAAGAACAAGCCCATGTGGCACAACGAATGGCGTCCACGATCGTGCACCGAGGCCCCGACGACGGCGGCAGTTGGGCAGATGAAACAGGCCGTGTCGCACTGGGATTCAGGCGACTATCGATCATAGATCTTTCACCCGAAGGCCACCAACCGATGAGTTCGGCCGACGGCCGGTACACCATCGTGTTCAACGGCGAAATATACAATTTCGAGAATCTTCGCGCCGAACTGGGTAACTCCGGCGGCCCTTATCGCGGCCATTCAGACACCGAAGTTCTCTTACGCGCAGTCAGCCAATGGGGGCTCGAAGCCGCGATCAGTCGCTTGTGGGGAATGTTCGCGTTCGCGTTGTGGGACTCGGTCGAGCAGAAACTTCACCTCGTGCGGGACAGGCTAGGCAAAAAACCCCTCTACTATGGCTGGTCAGGCTCCCACTTTCTATTTGGTTCAGAACTCAAAGCTCTGCGCGAACACCCATCCTTTACTGCACGAATCGACAGGGACGCATTAACTAGCTATCTCCGATTCATGTACGTCCCCACACCCATGTCGATCTACGAAGGTGTTTTCAAGCTTCCACCTGGCTCATGGCTGACGGTTGACCCAAACAACCCAGGGCAGACTCCCGAGCCAGTCACCTATTGGGATCCGGCACAGGTGGCAAAGGCAGGGCATGACAACCCCCTAGAGTTATCTGACGTTGAAGCGACCGGCCAACTCGAAACGCTGCTCAACGATGCAACCAAAATACGCTCAGTCGCCGACGTGCCGATCGGTGCTTTTCTGTCTGGCGGAATCGATTCGTCTGCTGTCGTGGCAAGCTTGCAAGCTCAATCGAGCCGACCAGTCTCCACCTTCACTATCGGCTTCAACAACGACCAATACGACGAGTCCAAACACGCGAAAGAGATCGCCAAGCATCTCGGAACAAACCACACCGAACTGCTGGTCACCCCAGACGAGGCCCGATCGGTAATTCCGAAGTTGCCTAGCCTCTACGACGAGCCTTTTTCTGATGCTTCACAAATTCCGGCGTTCCTTGTAAGTCAACTAGCACGTCAACACGTGACGGTTGCGCTGTCAGGCGACGGCGGCGATGAGGTCTTCGCTGGCTATAACCGTTATGTAGCCGGCATGCGAATCTGGTCAAAACTAAACAACGTACCGCAGCCGATTCGACGCACAGTATCGCGTCGAATGCGCGGAATCTCGCCGGAACGATGGGATAGATTCGGCGAGAAGTCCGATCGGCTGTTGCCTAAAAGACGGCGCTCGCTCATCACCGGCAACAACGCCCACAAACTGGCGACTGTCGTTGATTCGACCAGCATCGAAGACATGTACTCGCGCCTAGTGTCTACGTGGGACAACGCCGAAGACGTCGTCATCGGTGGACGCCTACCCAGCAGCAACTCTCGATTAATTTCGAGCGATCTCGATCCAGCTCGCCAGATGATGTTATTAGATGTGTTGACGTATCTGCCAGACGACATTCTCACCAAAGTAGATCGGGCCAGCATGGGTACGAGCCTCGAAGCTAGAACTCCCCTGCTAGACCATCGGCTGATCGAATTCGCGTGGAGCCTGCCACTCGACCAATTAATTCGCGACGGCGAAAGCAAATGGATACTGCGCCAAGTGTTAGAACGTCACGTTCCGCGAGCGCTTTTCGATCGCCCCAAACAAGGGTTTGGAATACCGATCGATTCATGGCTGCGTGGCCCGCTGCGCGAATGGGCCACAGACATGTTGGCACCCGACCGTCTCGCTCGCGAAGGATATTTCGACGTCAATCAAGTCCAACAGAAGTTGGACGATCACCTTTCTGGTCGGCGAAACGTGCAATACCACCTGTGGTCGATTCTCGTTTTTGAGTCCTGGCTCGAGGCCGAAATGAACGAAGGACGCTGCCTGAACGAGCCCACCTGAGGCGATGCCGGGCGATTAGTCAGACCAAGGGAACTGCCACGCGAAAGGGTACAGATCCGGAGAGCCAATGATCTCGATGTACCAAAACGCCGCGTGGACCACAATCAGCACGAAGGCGAGCGTATTTCTCGTTCGAGGCGCCGCCGATTGAATAACCGCTGGAATCGCAAGAGCCAAAAACGGTAGCGCGTAAATCGCGAAGCGCGCCAAGTGCGCGCTGCCCGCCGCTGCTAAATAGAGCACCGCAAAAACTAGCGACATGTTGATGTGGAAGTGAGACCGATCCGAGATCTTGTCTTTTTGCGAAAACAGCAAGTAACTGAGGAACGGAACGAACGCTAAAGCGATCCGCAAGGGGTTAAGTTGCTCCACAAAGTAACTCCCGCTGATGACATCACGAGCCCGAATAGAACCGATGAGATTGCCCGCGAACTCATAACCATACGAAGCTAACAGCGCCGCACCCGCCAGCGCCGCAACACTCACCAAAGACAACCGCTTCCGAGGCACAAAGTAGAGCAAAATGAGCACCAGCGCGCTCACGTGGAACAACGTAGCTAACCCCACCACCAGCGCGAAACGAACAAACTTACGGTCCACAATGAACTCGTGCCCCGCAAGAACGATCGCTGCTGCAAGGTATTGGCGAACCCCGTTGAACGAGCCGTGCAACGGCCCTGTCAGCACGAAAAATAGCACCGATAGCGCGAATACGGTCGAGTATTTCGCGTACGTCCGCATAAACAAACCGACTGTGATCAGCCCTGCAAGACCGATCAGAAACGCATAATCATCGTGTATCCGAACGACGATCCAGGTGAGAATTTCGATTCCCGGCTCTTCGCTCCATTCGAACTGAGACCAGGTCCAAGTGCGGTAACTATTCTCGAAGTTATAGACATATCCTCGATAGTCGGTGCCGATCTCGAACCTGAACACAGACATCGCGACCAGCAACGACCCACTGAGGAATGCTGCGAACCAAGCGAGGCTCTTTCGAGTCGGCAGAATCGACCCTTCTGGCCCTGCCGCTGCGCGCGAACCGGCAAGCGCGGCGAGCCAGACCGCCAAGGTCGTGACAAGGAAATAACTCAGCATCAGCCGACAACCGTTACCTTTCGCCCTTGCCATTTGCGATATTCCAGCATCGCTTTAGCCGGAACAAGTGCTTTGCCCAACTGAACAAAAGGGTTCAGAAACCAGCCGACGGGGTATTTCAACAGTCGGAACCCGATCAGTTCAGTACGGAAGTTGTTCCAACGGTTTTGGAACGTGCGTCGTCTAATCGCGTCAAGATCTTCACGCACGAGGTACAGCGGTTCTGGGAGGTTCGCCCCGGCGAAACCTTCGGCCGTAAAGCGGAACCACAAATCACGATCTTCGCAACGGATTGTGCGTGGAACATCAACATACCCGTTCAAGACCTGATACGCCGGCTTGCGCATCACGATGGTGGCGTGTGCAAAGGGCGATTTATGCCGAAGCGACCAGCGATCGGGACGCGCCTCGTACTCGAGCACATCGTGCTCGCCCGTCTCATCGAAACGGCGCATCGCAGTGCCCACCACCGCCAACTCGGGGTGCTCAGTCAAGAAAGCGACCTGCTTCTCGAAACGCTCTGGCAGGCACTTGTCGTCGCCGTCCATACGGGCGATCAACTCGCCGTTCGCCACAGCGAGGCACCGATTCAGCGAAAATGACAGTTTGCTATTGATCTCGTTGCGCAGCACCGTGACCTTGCCCGGGTGGCGTGCCGCAAACTCTTCCAGCAGTGCATGCGAATTGTCGGTTGATGCATCGTCACACGCCACCAACTCCCAGTTGGTGTACGTCTGGTTCTCGATCGAGGCGAGAGCGTCCGGCAGGGTCGGCGCACAGTTATAGGTCGCCATCGCGACCGACACCAGTGGGGCCTCGCTCACACTTGGTCCTTGCGCTGCTTCATCCACTCCACCGTCGCGTGCAACCCGGCCTTCAGGTCAACCGGTTCGATATCTGGGAACAGGCTCCGTAACTGCGTACTGTCCGCTTGAGAGTCTCGGACATCTCCCTCACGAACACCAACATGGTTGCGTTCTACCTTCGTACCCAACTCGGCTTCAATCAGTTCGATGACCTCAAGCAACGAGAACCGCGTGCCGAACGCGAGGTTCACCGGCCGAACCGAAGTGACCCGACGCGCAAGCGCGTCGGTAATCGTATCGACGACCGTGCCGACATAAGTGAAGTCGCGGGTCTGCTCCCCGTCGCCGTGCACCACGAGCGGTTCACCGTTCACCGCGGCATGCGTGAACGCCGGCACGACCGCAGCGTAGGCGTGCCCCGGAGCCTGCAGCGGACCAAAAATGTTGAAAAACCGGAACGCCAACGTGGGCAGCCCAAAAACCTGCTGATACGAAATCGCGTAAGACTCGGTGGCAAGTTTGCTGACCGCATACGGGCTGACCGGCATCGGGCACATCGATTCGACCTTCGGTAGCACCGGGTTCGCCCCGTAAACCGAAGAACTCGAAGCCACGATCACATGCGCGTTACTCGCCCGCGCGGCCTCCAACACCCGAAGAGTGCCCGTCGCGTTCGCCTCGTGACTGGTGACCGGATCCTTCACCGAGCGCGGCACCGACGGCACCGCTGCTAGGTGAACTACCGCGTCCGCGTCACGAATCGAAGCCAGCGCGCTGTCGGTGAGGATAGAGCCTTCGACCAGTTCGACATCGATGCCTTCTAGGTTGCTGCGAAAGCCACTAGAAAGGTCGTCGATGACCACGACCTCAGATCCGTCATCAACTAGCCGCTTCACTAGGTGAGCGCCAACAAAACCGGCTCCGCCAGTGACGATTGTCTTCATCGGATGAGTCCCTTTTCGGTCGAAAATCGAATACGTTCACTGAGCGACCGAAACACCTCGACATCTGGTGGCGAGAGCAAACGATCGAACCCCATGGTTGGACTGCCCCCGCTCATTTCGTGCCTCGACAACGACTCATCATCCTACGCTAGCGTCACCTGACTTTGAGCCGGATCTACCAACGAGAGACGAATCCCACGTCCGCCCATCTAAGATTCTCTGGTGAGCAACCCCCTGCTGCCTGACCAGGCCAAGACCGCTGGCCGAGTATTCGTCCGTGCTGCGGGCGTGTTCCTGCTGCTCGTGCTGGCGGCAGCCGTGTGGGTTGGGGTTCGTGGTTACCTCGCGCTCGGGCATCTGCAGAGCGCCCAAACGCTCGCCTCCACCGTCTCAGCCAACCCGACCGACACCGCCAAAGTGGAATCCCAGGTCGCCCAAATCCAAGAAGAAATGTCCGCCGCCGACTCACTCACCTCAGATCCGGTTTGGCGCCTTGGCGAACGAGTCCCCTACATCGGCGCGCAACTTTCGGCCGTGTCGCAGGCGACGTCCTCGTTGAGCCAAATGTCCGACCAGGCGCTCACTCCCCTAGTCGATGTCGCCGGCAGTTTCTCGCCCGACAGCCTCACCCCAAAGAACGGCAAAATCGACACCGCGGCGCTCACCGACGTGAAGACCGCCGCACAGACCAGCGGCGCCGCCATGACCGCCGCCGCCATCGAAATCGAATCGATCGACCGCCGTGGCCTGCTGCCGCCGCTGGCCGACGCAGTCGACGAACTGTCCGAGCAGGTCACCGACGCAGCCAAAGCCGTCGACGGAGTCCGGCGCGCGTCGATCCTGCTGCCGAAGTTCCTCGGCGAAGACGGTGCGCGGTCGTATTTGGTGCTCGGCCAGAACAATGCCGAATGGCGTTCCCTCGGCGGAATGGTTGGCGCGATGTTCGTCGCCAGAACCGACGACGGCCGAATCGAACTCGGCGACTACTACGCCGAAACTGACCTCGACGAAATAACCAAACCAGTCGTTGACTTGCCGAAGAACATGCGCGAACTGTTCATCCCGAACCCGGCGAAAACCCCACAAAACGTCACCCAAATCCCAGACTTCGCCCAATCGGGTGAAATCGCTTCAGCCACCTGGCGCGAACGGACCGGCGAAAAGGTCGACGGCGTGATCGCCATCGACCCGGTGACCCTGTCCTACCTGCTCGAGGCCACCGGCCCGGTCGAAGTTCCCGTCGGCACGACCGGCCAAACCGTGAAAGTCACCAGCGAGAACGCCGTCAGCCTGCTGCTCAACGAGATCTACCTCAAGTATTCGGTCGACGACCAAGACGCGATCTTCAACGCGACCACCTCGGCCGTGTTCGGCAAAATCATCGCCGGCAAAGCCGACCCGCGAGCACTGCTGACTGCCCTGTCGAAAGCCGCCGGCGAACGGCGAATCCTCATCTGGAGCGACCGCGACGCCGAGCAGGCTGTCCTCGACGGCACCAACCTGCAAGGGGCGCTGCCGCGCTCGGACCGCAGCCAAACCCCATTCGGCGTCTACCTGAACGACGCGACCGGCTCAAAACTCAGCTACTACATGGACGTGGAGACCGGCGCCGACTGGTGTCGGATCGACGGCGACACCGCCACCACCGAGTTGCGGGTCAAACTCACGAACAACGCCCCCAAGAACGTCGCCGAGCTGCCCGACTCGATCATCGGCGGCGGCTATTGGGGCACGAAACAAGGGCTGACCCGCAACCTCGCCTACATCTATTTGCCGAAGGGGTCGAAGGTCGTGCGCGACGACGTCAGCGGCGACGGGCCGCTGCGCGCATTCGGTCGCGGCACCCACGAGGGCCGCGAGGTGTTGACGTGGAGTTCGCTTTTGAAGCCGGGCCAATCGGTGACCGCAACAGTTCGCGTCAGCACCGGCTGGACGCCGAACCTGACCGTCGTCTCCACGCCGACGATCCCCGGCAGCACGACCACCGTTGCCCCCGAGTGCCGGTGAAATCTGTTTCAAAACACTGTCCTGAAAATAGGCGAATAACCTATTGACCTCAAACATGTGTTCGACTATGTTTGAGTTATGGCAACGGCGATCGAGCACCTCCGCGGCGGGATTGGCGTGTTTGATGCGGCACTCGCGGTTGACCTCGATTCACTTGGTGCGGCGGAGTTGGTTTCAGCGTCCAAGACGGTGCAGTCGATCATCAGTCGGGCACAGCGGCTGCAGTTCGCGTTGACTTCTGCTGCCGCTCGTAAAGATGCACACAAGGCCGCTGGGGCGGGTTCGATGGCGTCCCTCGTTGCGGCGGAGGCTGGGTTGTCTCGTCGGGGTGCGGCTAAGCATCTGAAACTCGCGGCGCAACTTGACGAGTCGCCGGTGCTGGCTGAACAGTTGTCGAAACCTGGGATGAGTACCGACAAGGCTGCCGTAGTCGCCAAAGCCCTCGACGACCTACCGATCGACTTGTCGGCTGCGGAGCGTTCCGCGGTCGAAACCGATTTGGCTGAGGCCGCGCCAGGCATGCTGCTGGAGCAGCTCCAGCACAAGGCCCGTCGTGCGGTTGAGGTCGTAGATCGTGAACGTGCCGACCGGATCGAAAACCAAGAGTTGGTTCGTCAAGAAGAGACGGCAGTCCAGGCGGCAGAGTTTTGGATGACTCGCCCTGATGAGGCTGGGATGGTCAAAGGCGGCTTCACCCTGGACGCGTTGACCGCCGACATGCTGCGCTCGGCGTTGGAAGCTAAGACCAGTCCACGTCGGCGTAACGAGAATCTCGACACCGACACCGGTGAACTCACTTTCGAAGACGCGACCCTCGATTCGCCGCCGTCCTATAAAGAGCGCGCCGGGAACGCGTTCGCTGACCTCCTGCGGCATCTGCCGACCGGTGAGTTCGGGAACCACGGCGGCGTAGCCGCCACCCTCATGATTACGGTTTCCGAAGACTCGCTGCGTGGTCGCTGCGACGCTGCTGGAGTCACCGAACACGGCACTAGAGTTTCGGCTGGCCAACTACGACAGTTGGCGTGCGGTGCTGGCGTCCTGCCGGCAGTGCTCGGCAGCCAATCACAGGTCTTAGACCTTGGGCGTACCCAACGACTCCACAGCCCGGCCCAACGACGGGCCCTCGCCCACCGCGACCTCGGCTGTGCATTCCCAGACTGTGACCGGCCACCCGGCTGGACCGAAACCCACCACATCAAATCCTGGCTCCACGACGGACCAACCGATCTGAACAACGGAGTCCTGCTCTGCGGCCACCACCACAGACAAATCCACCACACTGGTTGGCGAATCGAACTCAACCCCAGAGACAAGAGACCAGACTTCTACCCACCCGGCGCCAGCCAGCCAAGACGCAACACCAGATACCGGCCACTCGTCGCCTAGGCCTGCCCGACCCCGGACATAGGTCGGCCCCGCCAAATCGAGCCGGGGGGACTCAAGAGAAGGAGGGGCCGACTACGACTATAACTCAGGAATCGCGTTGACGGCGAGCCGCAAACAAAATTCCTGCACCGGCGAGCAACATGATGCCGCCAACAGCGATCACCGAAACGGACGCGGCCGAGCCGACCTTCGGCAGGCTGCCGCCGCTTCCACTGTCGCTGTCGCTGTCGTCGCCGTCGCCGTTGCTGGCGTCCTCGACCACATAAATCGTGTACGTGGCAGCACCGGACCTTTCGCCGGTGGCAACCAGTTCGTAAACGTCGCCGTCCTGGGAAGATGCCGGCAACGTCACGTTGACCGGAACATCGCCAGCACCGTTAGCCGCCTTGTTCAACGTCGCGGTCGAAACCGCGGTGCGAATGAAAGCCAACTGGCCGTTGGCGCCGTCAGGGCCCGTCATCGTCACCGCAACCGACTCGCCCGGCTCAAAACCGGTGAACGTCACCGTGAAACTGGCTGCGGGTGCGACCGTGCGCTCGCCGCCATCTGGTGCGGTCGGCGTGTATGCGTTGGCGCCAATCGGCGCAAGAACTAGTGCGAACACGGCGGCGAGAATTGCCACGGCTTTCAAGCGAAATGCGTTCATTAGAGTCTGACTCTTCCCATCCCGAAAATCCCGAACATTGACTGCCTCCCGAGAAAGCAAATCCCCGAGGCTCGCCAATAGCATAACCGCACAAGAAGATTCCAAATGACCGATCAGGAAAATCGAGATGAATCCCCGCGCGTGAGATGGCTCACATCAGCTCAGCGTCGCACCCGCGCCGGCTCCACCAGCAATCGTGCCGACCAGCGCCAACAACACCCAAATCGAGTTGAACGCCACGTGCATCACCAGCGCGCCCCAAAACCGACCGGTGACCAGCACGACGACCGCTGCGGTCAAACCCACCGCGATGGTTGAAACCGCACCGACCATCGACAAACTGAAGTCCCCGGCCACCTGGTGCGTGAGCATGAACAGGCCCGAGTTGATGATCGCTGCCGCCACCGCGGCTGCGGCCGGTGAACTCGTCAGGCGACAAAATACGGTGTAGAGGGCGACGAGCAGGAAGCCGCGAAAGAACAGTTCCTCGACTATCGGGGCGATCAACCCGGCCGCGACCACCCCGTTGAGCCACCACAGGGACGGCAGCTCCCCTGCCGAGTTCGCGAACGTCGGCCACGGCATGAAGCCGTTGGCCTGCCAAGCCAACCCGTCCACGAAGAACCGCAACACGAGCGCCAACGCCAACCCGACAACGACGTCGCTGGCGCGGAAATCGAAAAGCCGGCGCGGCACCGTGATCCGATAGGCCGCGAAAACGGCCGCAAGCAGTACCAGCCAAAACGCGACGTTCGCGACGAACAACCCGACCGCACTCGACGCCGAGGCCGACAAGAACCACAACGCGCCCAAACCGACCGCAAGCGCGGCAATCGCCCAGCCGACTTGCGCCCAACCCCAACGATACGTCGCACCGCGTTCAAGCCACGAGTGGCCGCCGCGACGGTTGCCTCGCGCACTCGGCGCGGACGGTTCGGGCTGCAGATCAGTCACCG